>Ga0182038_10001244_pt1 | contig 13218 bp, 10 predicted proteins | sample sta12Can44000108_FD_125976 | JGI IMG/M metagenome (GOLD analysis project Ga0182038, IMG submission 125976) | Lab enrichment of tropical soil microbial communities from Luquillo Experimental Forest, Puerto Rico - statanox.12C.anox.44.000.108 | ecosystem: Environmental > Terrestrial > Soil >...
AGGTCTACGAGCAGCGCAACGTGACGCTGTCCAAAGAAGATCCTGAAGGATATTGTCTGCCTCCGGGAATCCCGCGCCTGATGAACACGCCATTTCCCATGCAGATCTATCAGTTGCCCGATCGCATCCTCGAGGTCTATGAAGGCGGCGCGCACATGTGGCGGATTATCTATATGGACGGCCGTCCTCATCCAAAGGCCGAGCAGTTAAATCCAACGTATCTCGGGCACGCAGTGGGCCACTGGGAAGCAGACACGCTGGTTGTGGACGTGGTCGGCTTCAACGACCGGACTTGGCTCGATGCCGCCGGCCATCCCCATACCGAGCAGTTGCACGTCATTGAGCGTTACACGCGCACGGATGAGACTACACTGCACTATGAGGCGACGATCGACGATCCCGGAGCGTACACCAAACCGTGGACCGTGGGCTGGAAGGTTTCGTGGCAGCCCGGCTGGGATCCGCTCGAATACGTCTGCCAGGAAAACAACAAAGATGTCGGAGTCAACGGCCACATGGTTGGCCTGAGACCGGGAGAAAAACACCCCTGAAAGGAACTCGGATGCGCCTGCTACTTTTTTGTGTTTGTGTGATCGCGGCCGGCATCGTCGGCGCGCAGACGAAAGTGACGAAAGACAACCTGGGGCTGGTGGGTGACCGTTTCAAGCCGCTCACCTACAACGAAATGACGCCCGAGCAGAAGATCATGGTGGATCATATGCTCGCCGGGGAGCGCGGCGGCATGGGCGGGCCGTTCAACGTGCTCCTGCGCAGCCCGGAAATGGGCGACCTGGGGCAGCAGCTCGGCGCCCGGATGCGCTTCCATTCCGCGCTGCCGGGGAACGTGCGGGAGACCGTCATCATCCTCACGGCGCGCTGGTGGATGGCGCAATACGAATGGAATGCTCACAAGCGCCTGGCTCTCCAGGAAGGCGTGAAACCGGCGGTGGTCGACGCGATTGCGGCAGGAAAACGACCGGCAGCAATGGACCCCAAGACGGAAGTGGCCTACAACTTTGTCACCGAGCTCTACAAGACCAGGCAGGTCAGCGACGCCACGTATCAGGCCGCCAAGAGCACGTTCGGCGAACGAGGCGTGGTCGATATGATCGGGCTGAGCGGCTGGTATGACATTGTTTCCAAGGCCTTGAATGTGGACCGCCATCCGCTTGCGGACGGAGCGCAACCGGAGCTGAAGCCGCTCGCGAATCCGTTTCCATAGGGACGCTGACGGCGACGCCGAAGGCACTTACTCGTAATACGCGGGGGCGATCTTGCGCTTGGCGCCGGCAATCGCGTCGTGCTGGATCCAAAGCTCGGCTCCGGTCTTTTTGACGAAAGCTTCGAGCGCCGCCCGGCTCTTCGCCGTTTCGTCTTTATCGAAGTCAAACGACGGGATCTTCTTGAGCGTCATCTCTTCTGGGTAGTGGTAGAGGTCGCCCGAAAGCACTACCGGGCCGGTCTTGGCCAGTTTCAGGAATAACGACTGATGGCCGGGCGTATGCCCCGGCGTGAACTTGATGACCACGGTTCCGTCGCCGAACACGTCGTGATCCTGGTTCTGGATGACGGTAGTTTTGACGTTCTCGAGGGCCGTGTAGTAGGACGCATTGGGTGTGCCGGCGCCCTTCTTTTCGTTGGCCGGCCGCGGCGCAAACATGGCATCGCGCTCCACTTTTTGCACGAGCCACGTGGAGCTGGTAAAAGAGTTGGCGTTGGCTACGTGATCGGTGTGATAGTGCGACAACGCCAGGTAGGTGATGTTCGCCGGCGTGTAGCCGAGCGCGGCGAGCTGCGGCAGCAGCGGCCGAGTGACTGTGAAGGCGCCCTGTTTGGTGGGCGTGCCGTCCGTCTTGACGGCGCTATCCGGAATCTCGCCCGTGTCCCACATGAGCGTCCCGCGCGGATGCGCGATGAGGAAGCACGGCGTGATCATGTCGGTGGTGGCGAGGTCACCGTCGTTGAAACCGAAGGCTGCCGCGCCGACTCCCGTGATCTTGCCGCAATCGAGCACGTACAGGCGCGGCGATTTCGGCGCCACGGGGCGACCCGATTGCGCGGCTGAAAACGGCAAAACCACCAGCGCGGTAAAAGCCATCGCGGGCAATACCAGACGCAACGTTCGATGGAACATGGGCACCAGCATATCACTCCGCCTCAGATCGCGCTCGAGACCAGTCCGGATTGCGAGATTTGGAGCAATGCAAAAGACTGAGAACGCAAATCTCGTCAAAACAGGTACCAGGAACCAAGGCTCCAAATAACTGAAAATCAACTCCTCTTGACAACCACTTACAAAGCTACACCCACTGGAGGAGGCGGGGTCAAATGCACGCGGATGCTACTCTCTTTCGCGTTATTGCTAACTAACAAGCACCGTCGCGCTGGCTCAGACGCCTCCGATCAACGACACTATCCAAGATGCCAGTGGGCTCACCATTCCAGGCGCCACGGTCAAGGCGACGCAGACCTGACCGGCGTCAGCCGCACAGCGATTAGCGGAGCCGGCGGCGGTTATGTGCTCCCGAATCTTCCCATCGGTCCTTGCTTGGTGGAGTTACCAAGGACGGGTTGAACAAGTACGCCCAATCCGGAATCGTCCTGGAAGTCAACACGGCCCCAACCCTTGACGTCGGCATGAAAGTAGGCTCGGTGAGCGAACAGGGGACGGTCGAGGCCGCGGCAATCCAGGTGGAGACCCGCACACAGAGCAAGTTTGGTTACAAAAGGAACTCTTTCACGCGTTCAGAGACCTAGATCAAATTTGACTCAAATTTAAGTGCTCCCTTGACAACGGAGGTGCGGCATTGATATATCTTTGGCCCAAGGGAGGGACTGGGGTATATGCGTATACTTGCGTTAGTTGCACTAATCTTGGTTCTGACGTTCTCGGCTGCATTCGCGCAGACCGCCCAGATCAACGGTACGGTTCGCGACGCCAGTGGCCTCGCGATTCCAGGAGCCAACGTCAAAGCTACCCAGACCGCAACCGGCGTCGTGCGCACCACAACCAGCGGAGGCGATGGAGGCTACGTGCTTCCGAACCTCCCGGTCGGACCGTATCTGGTGGAAGTGACCAAGGAAGGTTTTAGCAAATATGCGCAAACCGGAATCGTGCTGGAAGTTAATGCCGCTCCCACTGTTGATGTGAGCATGAAAGTGGGCGCTGTAAGCGAACAGGTGACCGTCGAGGCTACCGCCCTCCAGACGGAAACGCGGACGGCAAGTATTGGGCAGGTGGTGGACAACGCGCGCATTATGGAGCTGCCGTTAAATGGCCGGGACGTCCACCAGCTCATCTTCCTGGCGGGCATGGCGACCTATCCGGGCCAAGCCTCCCTCCAGTCGGTGCGCAACTACCCGACGGTGGTTGTGACGGTCGCTGGGGGCGCGCCCGATTCCGTCGCCTACAATCTGGACGGAGTCGTCCACCAGGATCCCTATAACAACCTCAGCCTGCCCTTGCCCTTCCCGGACGCCGTGCAGGAGTTCAAGGTCGAGTGGAACGCGATCCCTCCGCAGTACGGCTACCATTCCACCGCGACCGTCAATGCCGTCACGAAATCGGGTACCAATCAGCTTCACGGCGATGCATTCGAATTCCTCCGCAATGGGGACCTGAACGCGAATGACTTCTTCAGTAACAAAAACGGCTTGCCGCGCGACACTTATAAGCGCAACCAGTTTGGAGGAACTTTGGGCGGACCCTTCAAGAAGGACAAACTGTTCTTCTTCGGCGGATACGAGAGAACTTCGTTACGCTCGGACGGAGTCCAGAACACCGCTTTCATCCCCACGGCGGCGATGGTGAATTCGATCCCGCCCAATTTGCTGAATCCGGTCGCATTGGCCATCTGGAAGACTCTGCCGCCCGCGGTGGATGCTTCCGGGCAGACTTCGTACCGCCAGATCGCCGATCTGGATCAGAATCTGGGGACGGGAAAGTTCGACTACCAGATCAATGAGAAGCAATCCGTTTTCGTGCGCCTGACCTTCGCGCAACTGAACCAGACCTCCACCTACGATGGAAAGAATCCCCTTTCGATCGCCAATTACGGCCTGAATGACCTGGATTACGGATTTGCGCTGGGACACACCTGGGTGGTGAACCCCAACCTCGTCGGTTCTCTGAGGATCGGCGTGAACCGGACCAATATCTCGAAGGTGCCCGACAGCTACGGGTCGTTCGCCGACTTCGGAGCGAACGTCTCGCCGCTGGGCGGAAAAAACATCGCGATCGCGGTCAACGGCGCGTTCAATATTGGAGGCGGAGCGGCATCGATCGGGCAATCTCATAACGGGCCGCTGTGGTCGATCGTGGAAGATCTTACCTGGGTCAAAGGTTCCCATCAGATCGGTTTTGGCGGCAGCATTTATCACCAGCAGTTGAACTACTGGTCCGGCGGCGGCGTCAATGCCACCGGCCTGGCGACGTTCGACGGCTCGGTAAGCGGGGTGTCGCCCCTGGTTGACTTTTTGGAGGGGCGCCCAGTGACCTGGAGCCAAGGCACGCTCTACGGCTTTTATAGCCGCCAAACCTATCAGGCGCTGTACATTCAGGATTCCTGGAAAATCACCAAGCGCCTCACAGCGAATTTCGGCGTCCGGTGGGAACCCTACACGGCGGTGTACCAGTCGCGTCCCTACCAGGATCTGCATTTCGATCAAGCCCTGTTCAACCAGAATGTGCATAGCGCCTATTTCAAATACGCTCCCGCGGGACTGGTGTTTTCCGGTGACTCGCAGTATGGCTGTGGAAACTCCTTCAACTGTAGCAAGTGGGACAAGTTCTTCCCACGCGTCGGTCTGGCGTGGGATCCCAAGGGCAACGGGCGGATGACCATCCGCGCCGGCTACGGAATGCTCGGCGACCGGATGAGCATGCTCTCGTTGAGCCAGGAACAATTTGGCGCGCCCTTTGGCAACCAGGTCAGCGTCGCGGGCGCCAACCTTACCAATCCCTGGGCCACGTATGCGGGCGGCGCTGGAGGACTTCTGCCGCCGGGCCAAAACCCCCTGGCCATTCTGGCCGCGAGGAGCGGATTCGGCTACCAAGCTCCGGATATCCCCTTCGTCACCGCTGGCACCTACATCGACTCACCCCTGAATGATTTCCACCCGACCTATGTCAATCAGTGGAATTTAAGCATCCAGAGACAACTCGGGAACGAGTGGCTGGTTTCGGCGAATTATTTGGGCAGCAGTACCATCCATTTTGTAAGCGGGGCGCAGACCAATCCTGCGATCTTCCTCGGACTGGGTCCGTGCACCCTCCAACGGGTGAACAGCGTCGGACAAGTGGTCCCGATGAGTTACCCGGTCTGCTCCACCACGGCCAACCAGAATTTCCGTCGGCCTTTATATATGCAAAACCCGCTTCAGGGACAATACTATGCGAGCGTCGGACGCGTGGACGACGGTGGAACCCAAACCTATGAGGGCCTCAATCTGTCGGCCCAGAAGCGCTTCAGCCACGGCTTGAACTTGCTCGCCAATTACACGTATTCGCACTGTATCGGCGATCAATGGGCCCAGAACCCGACCAACGCCGGAGTGAGCATTCCCGGGAACCGCAGGCAATGGCGGGGCAACTGCGTGGGAATCGATTTGCGGCAACTGTTTCAGTTGAGCGTCGTCGCAACCACGCCCAAATTCTCCAGCCGCGCCGTGCGGGTGTTGGCCAGCGGCTGGCAATTTGCTCCCAGCATGGAAATCAAGTCCGCCCAGTTTTTTTCGGCACTGGCCGGCGTGGATACCGCTCTCAGTTCCGTGCCAGGACAACCCGCCAAATTGCTTAACAAAAATCCGTATCCCAGCAATCAGAGTGTCGACCACTGGCTGGACCCGAACGCGATTGGAGGCGGCTGCACCGCGGCGCAGACCCTCGCGGGACAGACGGCGACCTGCATTCCACAAGGTACCTACGGCAATCTCGGACTTAACAATCTCAAGGGTCCAGGCGTCTTCCAATTGGACCTGGCGCTATCGAGAAACTTCGCCATCCGGGAAGCCAAAACGCTCCAGGTGCGAGGCGAGGCCTTCAATCTTCCCAATCACTTGAATCCGTTCACCCCAGGCCAGGGTCCCACCGGAGGCACGGTGCTGGGCGGACAGCAGAACCGCAATGCTCCGAACTTTGGAAAGATCACTAGCGACATCAGCGGAAACGGCGGATTGCTCCAGGGCGACTACCGCGTGGTGCAGCTCGCCATGAAATTCATCTTTTGACCCGTGGGGCAGGCCTCGGGCCTGCCCATTCGTTACCGCTCGTACTCATCGTGCCGCTGCCGCCCAGCGCTGTGGTGTTTCCCCTTCGTCCCGCCCCTTGGGTGTTAAGTCGATATAGTGATACGCTACGTTTCAACATATCGATCCCTCGCGCACAGGCGGAGTACGTGAAACACGTAGTCGCTCGCGTCCTTGTAGAACATGCTGGTGCTCTCCGGCTCGGCGTGCCCGGATTCTCGATCCTATAGTTGTAAAATGCCTCCTTCGGCGCCAGTTCCTCGGCCGTAAATGACACCCCGTAATCGTAATTAAAGTCCGACCGAACGAAACCCATTTAAAACTCTAGCCCATCCTTTTCTTGTACGCAGCCAGCTTGGCATAAGGCGCCCGCGACGCAGCCGTATGGCCGCGGAGTTTGTCGATCACCGGCTGCTCTGTGCCGAGACTTTCCCGGGCTCAGTGCGTTTCGCGCGGCGAATACTTGTTGAGGACCGCGATTAGCTTGGCGGCCGCCTCGGAAGGTTTGGCGCCGCTGGTCAGGATCTGTTTGTTGTCCCAGCGCTGGCCATACATGGCTTCGTTCTCGTCGATGTCGTTGCGCAGCGTGGAACTGCCTTTGCGCAGCGGACAGCGCGACGAACGGGTTGATTTTTTCAAAACGCCGAGCGGGGCGCCCAAATACAAGACCAAAGTACACCAAAATTCAAGACAACCTTGACATCACCCTCCGAAAAGTGATAGAAGTTACACCCATTGGAGGTGACGGGGTCAAATGCGCACCCGAATCTTACTATGCTTCGCGTTCTTGCTGACGAGCGTCGTCGCGATGGCGCAGACGTCTCAAATCAACGGCACCATCAGCGATGCGAGCGGGGCCGCCGTTCAAGCGGCCGCCATCAAGGCGACGCAGACCGCGACCGGCGTCGTTCGCACTACCGTCAGTGGCGCCGACGGTGGCTATGTGTTTGCTAATCTGCCCATCGGCCCGTATTTGTTGGAAGTCACCAAGGAGGGCTTTAACAAATACGCGCAATCCGGAATTGTGCTGCAGGTGGATTCCCAACCCACCATCGATATCAGCATGAAAGTGGGGGCTGTCAATGAGCAGGTGACGGTTGATGCTAACGCGGCCCAAGTGGAAACCCGAACAACGGCTATCGGCGGCGTCGTGGACAACAAGCAGATCATGGAGATGCCGCTGAACGGCCGCGATGCCCACGAACTGGTCTTCCTGGCTGGCATGGCGACTTCGCCGGGCGATGGCTCGATGAACAGCATCCGGAACTACCCCACCGTAGTGGTCTCCGTGGCCGGCGGCAACGGCGATGGTGTCTTGTATATGTTGGATGGCATCATCCACCAGGATCCCTACAACAGCCTCAGTCTGCCCTTACCGTTCCCGGATGCCTTGCAGGAATTTAAGGTGGAGACCAGCGCCCTGCCGGCTCAGTACGGATATCATGCCACCGCGACGGTCAATGCCGTTACCAAGTCCGGCAGCAACGAGTATCACGGCGACCTATTCGAGTATGTGCGAAACGGAGACTTGAACGCGCGCGACTTCTTCGCCCTGAAGCGGGATACTCTGAAGCGCAACCAGTTCGGTGGGACCATTGGCGGGCCTATCAAGAAGGACAAGCTGTTCTTCTTCGGTGGCTATCAGAGAACCTCGCTGCGCTCGGACGCCGTCCAGAACACCGCCTTCGTTCCCACGCCGGCGATGCTGCAGGGCGACTTCAGCGCCATCCCAGGTACGCTAAAAGATCCCACGACGAATGCTCCCCTCATCAATAATCAGATGCCGAAGCAGTACCTCAGCACCGTAGCCGCGAACATTGCTAAAACGTTTCCTACGCCGGTGGCTGCGTCCGGGCTGACCCTCTACGGTTTAGTTGCCGGCCAGGACGAAGATCTGGTATCTGGCAAAGTCGATTGGATCATCAACGCCAAGCACTCCTTCTTCGGGCGCCTCTTGTATGCAAATCTCGATAAGAAATCCACCTTCGATGGAAAAAATCCCCTTACCATCAACTTTTTTGCCGTCAAACCCAAGGATTATGGGATCGCTCTGGGAGACACGTGGCTCATCAGTTCGAACCTAGTAAGCTCCATGCATGTGGGCGCCAACCGGACCAATGTCCCTAAGCTGGCCGATGACTATGTCTCCTGGCCGAGCGTGGGTGCGAACATTTCTCCTCTGGCCGGCAACATCATCGGCCTGAATTTGACGGGCGATTTCGCTTTCGGCGCCGGGAACTCTTCTCCTGGTGAACAGCATAACGGGCCACTGTGGTCGGTTGTGGACGACGTGAGCTGGGTCAAGGGTTCGCATCAATTCGGCTTCGGTGGGAGCATCTTCCAGCAGCGCCTGAACTACTGGTCCGGCACCAACGCGGTTGGCGTCGCCAGTTTTGACGGAAGCGCGACGAACTCAGTGCTTTCTGACTTCGTAACGGGCCGCATGTCGGGCTTCAGCCAGGGCACTAATTACGGGTTTTACACGCGGCAGTTCTACATGTCGCTTTATGCTCAAGACTCCTGGAAGGTCAGCCGAAGGCTGACTCTGAATTACGGCGTGAGATGGGAGCCGTACCTGGCGCCGTATAACAATCGGGGCGAGAATCAACACTTCGATCCGACGCTATTCACAAATCAGGTTTTCAGCTCGGTATTCACTAATGCACCAGCTGGCCTGGTTTTTCCGGGTGATGCACAGTATACCTGCGGCGAGTATTTCAACTGCCCCAAGTGGAACAAGTTCTTCCCCCGCGTGGGACTGGCCTGGGACCCGAAGGGCAACGGACGCATGACCATACGCGTGGGCTATGGCATGTACGGGGACCGCGCCATGATGCTGGCCGGAAGCGCGATGTACTTCGACCCGCCCTTTGGGAACACTCTGAATATAACCGGTGGAGTTATCGACAATCCTTGGGCGAATTACCCGGGCGCGCGGGGATTGCCGGCAAATCAGAATCCGATGGGCACGCTCGCGTCGCTACAGGGTTTTGGCGTTTACGCCCACAACCTGCCGTTCCCGGCCTTCGGCGGCTACGTGAACTCACCGTTGCAGGGCTTCAACCCGATGTACATGAACCAGTGGAATCTCAGTATTGAGAAGCAGGTTGGACAAGACTGGCTGCTGAGCGCGAACTACGTCGGCAACAGCGTGATCCACATGATCAGTGGCGAGAACATCAACCTAGCCACGTTCATTCCGGGTAATTCTTCAACGCCCACTGGATGCCCGCTGAATAAGTTCACTGGACTCTATCCCAATTCCTGCGTTCCCAACACCAACCAGCGGCGTCAACTCTACCTGCAGAACGCCGCGTTAGGCGCAGCCTATTCGGGCATCGGACAAATTGATGACGGCGGCACGCAGACTTATGACGCCCTGAATCTCTCGGCCCGAAGACAGCTCAGCCGGGGCTTCACGGCGGGTGTTAATTATACGTGGAGCCACTGCATCGGTGATCCCTACAACCAGAATCCACCAGCCGGAGCCGGAGTTGCCCTTCCGGGCAATCGCAGGCAGTGGAGGAGTAACTGCAACGGTCCAGATGTGCGGCAAGTCTTTAATTTGAACCTGGTGGCGACCACTCCTAAGTTCTCAAGCCGAGCGCTGAGGATTGTAGGCAGCGACTGGCAAATCGCACCCATCGTGTCGGTGCGGTCCGCGCAGTTGTTTACTGTGACGACCGGCGTGGATGCCGCACTGACTGGACAGGGCAACCAGCCCGCGCAACTGCTAACTTCGAATCCGTATCCCGCGAACCAGAGCGTCGACCATTGGCTGACGACTGTTGCCTCAGCCGCTCCGATCCGCGATGCGGCTCCGGCGTTCTGCGCTCCAGGAATTCCCCAAACATTGCCGGATAAGAGCATCTTCGCCTGCCCCGTGTCCGCCGGCAATTACGGCAACCTGGGTTACAACAACCTGAAAGGACCGGGCGTATTCCAGTTGAACCTGGCGCTGTCCCGCAACTTCCCGGTATGGGAGCACCGGACCATTCAGGTACGCGCGGAGGCTTTCAATCTACCCAACCATCTGAACCCGCTTCCGCCGGGTCCCGGTTACGGTGTCCCACTGGCGCTAAACTCCCCCAATTTTGGGAAGATCACCAACGATATCAGTGGGAGCAACGGAGTCGGGGCCGGTGACTATCGCGTGGTCCAGCTCGCCCTCAAGTTTGCGTTCTGACTTTGCCTGAGGAAAGCCCGGCTGCTCTCTGCCGAGACGTTCCTGGGCTCAGTGCGTTTTGCGCGGCGAATACTTGTTAAGGACCGCGATTAGCTTGGCGGCCCCCTCGGAAGGTTTGGCGCCGCTGGTCAGGATCTGTTTGTTGTCCCAGCGCTGGCCATACATGATTTCGTTTTCGTCGAGGTCGTTGCGCAGCGTGGAACCGTCCAGGGAGATGCCAGCAAACGCGCCCCGGGAACGAGACCAGGAGAGGATCTCGGCGGTGAGCAATGCGTCGGTCTGCGCCGTGGCGTCGCGGCCGACCGGGCCGGCTGCCGCCGTGGCTTCGCCGCCGATCGTGAACTTGCTGGTGGTGAGGCGCTTCATGCCGCCCTCATTCATGATCAGCAGAATCACGTCCGTCGAGGAGATGCCGATCTGCAGGCCGAAGCTCCCGCCTTCGATGCGGATCGCGGCCGGCGGTCCCCAGCCGGTGCCCTCGCGACGGCAAATGGCATATCCCCGGCCGTACTTACCCGCAAAGACAAACCCGCCCTTCTTTAAACCCGGCACCAGCACGATGCAGTAAGCCTTATCCAGCAAGTTCTGCGGGATCGCTTTGTCGGGTGTGCCCATGACTTCGGAAAATAAGCTAGCGGCATCGTCCAGCCTCTCATTCGTCTTGGACTTTTCGTCCGCGGCGAAAACAGGGGAGCACGCCGCCGCCAAAGCAAGCGTGAAGGTGAAGGTACGCATGTGTTTATGGTATCGCTCTCCGCTGGCGATTGCCTCTCGCCGCGGTTCGGCCCGGCTGCTTCGCCGGTCAGGCCGGCTTGGCGCCGCCCAACGAGGCCGTCGCGAGCGTGCCGCCCAAACCCATGGTCTCCACGGCCGAGGAGGGTACGATGACCATGGAGCCCTTCTCCTTGATGGCTTCGTACAACATGTTCATGGCGCGGAGGTGCAGGGCGACCGGGTTATCGCGGTATGTAGCGGCGGCCTGCGAGAATTTGTCGGCGATCTCGGTCTCGGCGAGGCCGAGGATGGTGCGCGCGCGCCGCTCGCGCTCGGCCTGCGCCTCCCGCGACATGGCGTCCTGCAGCGCCGAAGGAATCTGGACGTCGCGGATTTCGACCGACTGCACGGTGATCCCCCAGGGGTTGGTTTTCTCATCCAGGATGCGCTGTAATTCGTGGCCGAGCATCTCCCGCTCCGCGACCATCTGGTGCAACTCGTGGCGGCCGATCGATTCCCGCAGGGCCGTTTGCGCGCTCAGCGTGATCGCCAGGTCGAAGTCCTGCACCTCTAGGATCGATTTTTCGGGGTTCCAGACCATCCAGAACACGATCGCGTCGACGTTGACAGGCACCGTGTCGCGCGTGAGGGTGGATTCGGCGGAGACATTGGCCACACGCACGCGCTGATCTACGACGCGGCTGAGCTGGTCCACGATCGGGATGATATGGAAGATGCCCGGACCACGCAGACCAATATACCGGCCGAATCGCAGCACCGCCGCCTTCTCCCACTGGTCGGCCACCTTGATCGCAAAGACGAGATAGACACCGACTAACGCGCCGGCGATCACACCCGCGGGGCTTTGTGCGGCGGCCGTGATGGCAAAACCGATGGCGATCGAGGCCACGAACAAGGCCACCCCGACGCCGCTGGTCCCCCGCTGCAGAAAATCCGGTTTCATAACGCTACCTCCCTTTCCTCTGTTGGTCCGTTTGTAGATCATGCAATTGTCCCAAAAGTTCTTGAACCGTGAAACCCATGGCGCCGGCCCGTGCGATGAATTCGCTCACCAGTTGGTTCAACCGGCGCTGCCGCTCGACCTCGTCGCGTTTTATCTTCTGCCGGCTGATGAAGGTACCGGTCCCTTGCTGAGTCTCCAGCACACCGCGGATTTCCAGCTCGCTGTAAGCGCGCACAACCGTATTCGGATTGATGGCGAGGTCCACCGCCAGTTGGCGCACAGTCGGAAGCTGATCGCCCGCCTTCAACACTCCCGAAGCCATGCCGCCGGTGACCTGGTCGATAATCTGGCGGTAGACCGGCACGCCGCTCTGGACGTCCAGGCGGAAGGCGAATCGCCCTTTGACGCTGCGGACCGTGGTGGTCATCTAGAGTTATAATGTACTAGATCTATATAACAAAGTCAAGGCCGGAAATTTGGAGGAATGTGCAGGATGTAGAATAACCCCGATGACGGCCAAATCGGCTCGCGACCGGTGCCTCACCCGGCTCAGCAAGATCTGCCTGGCCCTGCCGGAAGCCGTGCGCGAGGACAAAGGGCGGCATGCGGCTTTCCTGGTGCGGAAGAGAGTCTTCGCTTACTTTCTCAACGATCATCACGGTGATGGAATCGTGTCGGTGGCATGTAAGACGTTTATCGGCGACAACGTGGCGCTCGCTGCCGCGCATCCGGAGCGATTCTACATGCCAGCCTATATCGGGCCCCGCGGCTGGGTGGCCCTCCGCCTCGATTCCGGCAGCGTCGACTGGGAGGAAGCAGCCGACGTGGTGAAGGGCAGCTATTTGCAGATCGCGCCGAGGGCGCTCGCTGCGCGCGTCAAGATCGAATCGGATTGATGGTAGCCGTGATCACTAGTGGCTCTGCAGTCCTGGCACGCTCGACAGCGAACCCAAATACGCCAGCAGGCGGCCGGCGGTGATGGGCGCCCGCCGGCAGATCAGCGAGGTAGGGGCACCGCACAAAGCTTACCGCTCGGCAGACGGGAGGTCCGACGATGACTGCCAGAGTTCGAGGCACCTGGCGGGCCGATCATTTTCATGAACCAGAA
>Ga0182038_10001245_pt1 | contig 13200 bp, 7 predicted proteins | sample sta12Can44000108_FD_125976 | JGI IMG/M metagenome (GOLD analysis project Ga0182038, IMG submission 125976) | Lab enrichment of tropical soil microbial communities from Luquillo Experimental Forest, Puerto Rico - statanox.12C.anox.44.000.108 | ecosystem: Environmental > Terrestrial > Soil >...
CGACGCGTCCGGAAATCGTGTTGGAAGGCTCTGATGATGGCGCCACGTGGCTCGAGTACGAGTTCAAGTACAAGGCGGGCAGTGTCCGCCGCGCTCCGCCGTGGGTCGCGCCGCATCAGCCACGGCTCGATTGGCAGATGTGGTTCGCGGCGCTCGGCAGCTTCAATGAGGAACGCTGGCTTCAGGAGTTATGCGTGCGGGTGCTCGACGCCGACCAGCAGGTGTTGCAACTGCTCGAGCGCGATCCGTTCCAGGGGCGTAAACCGCACTACCTGCGTGCCGTGTTGTATCGCTATCAGTTTACCGACTGGTCGGCACGACATGCGGGTGCCTGGTGGAGCCGCGAGCGTGTGGGAGACTATTCGCCTGTCCTGTCAGTGAACGAACGCTGAGCGGCGCCCAGCGTCTCCGCAGCGGTGCCTCGAAAAGCCGCGCAAAATCAGGGCCCTCCATTGCGAATCCCCCCTCCGTTCCACAGGCGGACAGTGTCCGAATCCGCGCGATTTTGTCTTGACCGTCCGATACCGTGGGCATATCGTGCGCCCCATAACCGGGTAGAGGGTCGCCCGGCAGTGTACGCGGTGCGTTCTCGTTCGGGAACTTGCCTTTCTTGCTCGCAAGAAGAGGAGGATGGGATGGCGCAGCCTTCGCGCGCTCTGTTCGGGGCCCTCGTTTTGATCTCGGTCTGTCTCGCCTTCGCAGACACGAGCTACGGTCAAGGTGGCACGACGTCCACGCTCGCAGGAGTGGTTGTGGACACGACCGGCTCGGTCGTGCCAGGCGCCACGGTCGTCGTCAAGCACAACGCAACCGGCGTAACCAACAACGCCGTGACAAACGCCGAGGGCGTGTTCTCCTTCCCCGCGCTGAACACCGGGTCGTATGAAGTGACGGTGTCGCTCCAAGGCTTCAAGACGTTCGTCGAAAACAACGTGGTGCTGACGTCCGGCATCGGTGCGAACGTGCGCGTCGAGCTCCAGATCGGTACCCTCGAGGAGCAGGTGCTCGTCTCGTCGGCCTCCGAGATCGTCCAGACCCAGAACTCGACGATCACGACGACAATCAGCACGAACCAGATCACGAAGCTGCCGCTGACCAGCCGCAGCGCCATGGACTTCGTGCCGTTCATGCCGGGCGTCGCGTCGTCGAACGACACCCGGCGGTCCGTGATCAACGGGTTGCCCCGCGGAACGATCAACATCACGCTCGACGGCGTCAACGTTCAAGACAACACCCTTCGCTCGACTGACGGCTTCTTCGCGATCGTCAGCCCGCGCCTTGACGCGATTGATGAAGTGACCGTGCAGACGGCCGCGCAGGGCGCCGACGCCGGCGGCCAGGGTGCCGTGCAGGTGAAGTTCGTGACGCGAGCGGGGACGAACGACTTCACGGGCAGCGCGTATTACTACTATCGGAACGACGCGCTGAACGCGAATACCTGGTTCAACAACCGGGACGGCAACGCGAAGCCAAAGCTGCTGCAGAACCAGGAGGGTGTTCGGTTCGGCGGCCCGTTAGTCCGCAACAAGGCGTTCTTCTTCGTCAACTACGAGGAGTTCCATCAGCCGTCCGACACCTCGCGCCAGCGCACGCTGTTGAACACCCAGGCGCAGCAGGGGCTCTTCACCTACACCTCGGGCGGCGTAACGCGGACCGTCAACCTAATCCAGCTCGCGGCGGCCAACGGTCAGACCGCGACAGCGGATCCCACGATCGCAAAAGTCCTGCAGGATATTCGCAATTCAACGTCGCTCTCTGGCGGGCTGACGACGATCGATGCCAACCTCGACCGCCTGACGTTCAACAACCACGTCGAGACGACCAACCGCTTCCCGACCTATCGCATCGACGTGAACCTCACGGACAAGCACCGCTTCACCAGCGCGTTGAATTATCAGCGCTACAACACGTTCCCGGACACGTTGAACAGCCGCGACCCCGCGTTCCCGGGCTTTCCGGTGGAGGGGGGCCAGTACTCGCAGCGGATCGGCTTCAGCAATTGGGTGCGCTCGACCTTCTCATCCAATCTCGTGAACGAGGCCCGCATCGGCTACAGTGGTGCGCCGGTCCAGTTCTTCCCCGAGCTTGCCCCCAGCATGTGGTCGGGGAGCCTGGTCAACACGAACGCGTTCAACATCGCGTTCCCTGCTGTGGGCACCCAGCTCACGTCGCCGGGCGGCTCGAGCTCGACGACCGGTGCACCAAACCTGCCCCAGCCTTCCTCGCGTAACGCCACGGCGCTCCTCATCGAAGACGGCGTGACCTGGCTCAAGGGCGCTCACAGCTTCACGTTCGGAGGGTCGGCCACCCAGTACACCGTGTGGCTCCAGAACCAGACCCTCACTCCGACCGCCAATATCGGGATAGCCAGCAGCGATCCGGCGCTGGCGATGTTCAACTCCACGAACTTTCCGGGCGCCTCGCCCGCCCAGTTGACCGCGGCGCAGAACATGTACGCGCTCATCACGGGCCGCGTCAGCACGTTCACCTCCGACGCGCGATTGGACGAGACGAGCGGCACGTACGCATTCCTTGGTCCCAGCATGCAGCGCGGGAGGATGCGCGAATTCGACACATGGGTGCAGGACCAGTGGCGGGTCAAGCCCAACGTCACGCTCAACCTCGGGGTGCGCTACGGACTGCAACTGCCGTTCTCCCCGCTGAACGGCGTCTACACCTTCGCGTCGATGACCGAGGTCTGCGGGATCTCGGGCGTCAACAGCAGCGGCACCTGCAATCTCTTCGCGCCTGACACGATGACCGGCCAGCATACGACGCTCCCACAGTACACGGCCGGCACGCACGCCTATAACATCGACAAGAACAACGTCGCGCCGAGCGCCGGCGTCGTCTGGACGCCGGAGGCGCGCGAGGGCTGGCTCGGCAAGCTGATGGGGCCGGAGGGCGATTTCGTCATTCGCGGCGGGTACTCTCGCAACTACAGCCGTGCAGGGTTGAGCGATTTCACGACCCCGTTCGGGTCGAACACGGGGGTGACGCAGTCGCTGACGCGTGCGCCCACGTCGTTCTTCCTGTTCCGTGATCCGAGCTCACTGACTCCGCCGTCGTTCACCCCGACGCCGGCCTACCCGCTCACGCCAACCCTGACCAGCTCGGTCAACGGTTACGCGCCCAACATTCAGGTGCCCTCCGCAGATTCCGTCAGCGTCGGGATCCAGCGCGCGATCGATCGCAACACGTCGATCGAGGTGCGCTACGTCGGCACGTGGGGCCATGACATCTGGCTGACGTCGAACTACAACGAGTTCGACATCTTCAACAACGGCTTCATCAACGAGTTCCGGAAAGCGCAGGCCAACCTGCAGGCGAACATCGCGGCGGGCAAGGGCAACACGTTCGCGTACACCGGGGCCGCCGGCACGTCGCCGCTGCCGATCTTCCTGGCGTATTTCAATGGCGCGACGAGCGCCCTCTCTTCCGACCCCACGAAGTACACCGGCGGCAACTGGACCAACCCCAACATTCTGGGGTTCCTGGCCATGCGGAACCCCAACCCGTTCGCGTTTGCCTGCCTGAGTGCCGCCGCTTGCAGCAACAGCACCCGGCAGAACGGGTTCATCGGAAGCGCGACGTTCCGCGCGAATGCCGCGGCCGCCGGCCTGCCGGTGAACTTCTTCATCGTCAACCCGGACACGCTGGCCGGCGCGAACATCACCGACAGCCTCGGGTCGTCACGGTACAACGCCTTGCAGCTCGAGATGCGGCGGCGGTTCTCGGGCGGGTTCCAGGCGCAGGCGAGCTACGTGTTCGGCCGGCAGTACGCGACGGTGGCGGACGCAAACCGGAACCTGTTGACGCTCCGCGCGCCCGCCTTCGAGGCCCGGGCGACGGGTGACGCCGGCGGGGCGATCGGGAGCGACATCACCAGCACCTTCAAGCTGAACCTGCTGTACGAGCTGCCGGTCGGCGAGGGCCATCGCCTCGGCGGCGGGAGCAACAGCGTCCTCAGCCGCGTGATCAGCGGCTGGGCGGTCGGCGTCGCGACAATCCTCCGAAGCGGCGAGCTGATCGACCTCGGCAACGTCCGGCCAGTGGGCATGAGTCCGTCCGACCTCCAGAACCTGTTCCAGCTTCGAAACGACGCGGCGGGGCGACACGCGTACATGCTGCCCCAGGACGTGATCGATCAGACCATCAACGCGTTCAACGTCAGCGCGACGTCGCCGACAGGGTACGCCGGTGCGCCGCCGAGCGGCCGCTACTTCGCCCCCGCCAATGGTCCCGACTGCATTGAGCTGGACACCGCCGAGCGCTACGGCCAGTGCGCCTCGCGCTCCCTCGTCGTCACCGGGCCGATGTTCAGACAGACGGACCTCACCTTCACCAAGCACACAAGGGTGACCGCGCGCAGCGATTTTCAGATTGGGCTGAACATCCTGAATGTCTTCAACCAGCCGAACTTCGTTCCGGTCGGACAAGTCGGGACCGCGACGAGCATCAACTCGTCGATGGCCACCAACGTCCTGACGAACTACGAGGTGACCGCGTTGACGGGGACGAATACGAGCCGCTTAATCGAGATCGTCACGCGCTTCAACTGGTGAGGGACCAAGAGGTTGATATAGCCATCTAAAATAGCTATCATCGACGGGATGAGAGTCAGCGTCGCGCAGGCCAAGAACACGCTGCCAAAGTTGATCAAGGCGGTCGAAGATAGGGAACGTGTGACGATTTGCCGGCATGGGAAGCCGGTCGTGGACATCGTCCGCACGACAAGGCCAGGCCAGGTGAAGCCGAAGTTCGGGACATTGAAGGGCAAGGTCGTCATCCTCGACCCCGACTGGTGGAAGCCGATGACCTCCGACGAGGTCGATGCTTTTCTCGATGGCCGCTGACCGTGAGGCTGATCCTCGATACGGTCACATTCATGTGGGCACTCAACTCGCCGCAGCGCCTCTCTCGCGCTGCGGCGTCCGCGCTTCGTAAGGCGACCGCCGTGCGTGAGCTGAGCGTGGTGTCGTTGACGGAGATCGTCGTCAAACAAACTCGAGGAAAGCTCAGGTTCGGCAGGGACGACGTGATCGCCGGGGTGGCCGATCTGCGAGTGCGGTTATTGCCGTATGCGGCGGAGCACGCCTTCCGCCTCTTCGATCTGCCGACGCTCCATGCCGATCCCTTCGATCGCCAGATCATCGCGCAAGCGCTTGCGGAGAACGTCCCAGTCGTCACGCCGGACGAGGCCTTCGATCTTTACGAGGGCCTCACGGTCATTTGGTGATAGAAAGGTCGGAGAGGACCGACCATCTCATGCCAGCGTCACGAACGATGATGTCGCGATTCGGCGCGTTGGCGTTCTCCGTCATGCTTTCGGCCACGAGCTTGACAGCGCTGGCCGGCGCTGAACAGGACACGCGCCTCGCCGAGGCTGCCGGCCGGCGCGATTCGGCCGCGGTGCGCGCGCTCCTCGCGGCGGGGGTCGATGTCAACGTTCCCGGACCGGACGGCACGCCGGCGCTCGATTGGCTGGTGTGGGCAGACGATCTGCAAGACGCGCGACTGTTGCTCCGTGCGGGCGCCGACGCGACGCGGCCGAACCGGTACGGCGTCACGCCGCTGTCCCTCGCGTGCACCAATGGCAATCGAGACATGGTCGAGTTGCTGCTCGACGCCGGCGCGGATCCGAACGCGATCGGCCCGGCCGGAGAAGCCGCGTTGATGGCAGCCGTTCGAAGCGGCGCCCTCGGCGCGGTGACGCTGCTTCTCGAGCGTGGCGCCGACGTGGACGCGACGGATGCCGAGTTCCAGCAGACCGCCCTGATGATGGCCGTCCGCGAAAACCATCCCGCGATTGTGCGGCTGCTGGCTCAGGCCTGGCACGCGGACGTGAACGCGAGAACTCGCACCGGGCGGACGCCGCCATGGGTGCTGCCCAACTCGGTGCCGGGCTTTGGCCATGGCGTCGGCATCGTTCGCGGCGGCCTGCCGGAGCGTGGCTCGCGATACCTCATTCCCGGCGGGTTGTCACCGCTTTTGTACGCGGCCCGCGATGGCCGGATCGAAGCCGCGAGGATCCTTCTCGCGGCGAGCGCCGACGTCAACATGCCCGATCCGAATGGCATTACGCCGCTGTTGATGGCGATCACGAACAACCACATCGACCTGGCGCGGCTCTTCCTCGATCACCGCGCGACCATCAATGTGAGCGATTGGTACGGCCGCACACCGCTCTGGGCGGCCGTCGAAGCTCGCAACATGGACGTCGACAACGCGACGTTCGAAAACGGCGTCGATCGGGCGCCCGTGCTCGAGTTGATCAAGATCCTGTTGGACCGGGAGGCGGATCCGAATACCCGGACGAAAGAGACGCCACCGATTCGCCGGCAGATGCTGCGCGTCACCGGATCGCTGTCGTGGGTGGACTTCACCGGTCAGACGCCGTTTCTGACCGCTGCGCTCGCGGGCGACGTCACGGTCATGCACCTGCTGCTCGAGTACGGGGCTGATCCGTATATCGCGACGGTCGGCGGGACGACCGCGTTGATGGCCGCCGCCGGCATCAACTGGGTGGTCGATCAGACGTACGACGAGGGCGCACAAGCGCTGCTCGAGGCGGTCACGCTCTGCTGGGAGCTCGGCATGGACGTCAATGCCGTCAACTCCATGGGTCTGACCGCGGTCATGGGTGCGGCGAACCGGGGATCGGACGACATCATTCAATTCCTGGTCGACAAGGGCGCGAGGCTCGACGTCAAGGACAACGAGGGCCGAACGCCGCTGACGTGGGCGGAGGGCGTCTTCCTCGCGACCCACCCCGCGAAGCCAAAACCGACGTCGATCGCGCTGATCAAAACACTCTCGGATCCGGAAACCGCCAGGGCTCGAAATCCTCAGAAATGACGCGCGTCTGCCGGGAAGTCACGACGAGCTGGCGCCGGGTGGTTGCGGCCGGGATGGGCGCGATCGTGACCTCGTGGCTTGCCGTAGTAGCAACCGCGGCGAACCAGCAGCCGCCGGCGCGACCCGCGTTGCTCGACCAGTACTGCATCACCTGCCACAACGGCCGCGTCAAGGCGGGCGGCCTCGCCATCGACGCGCTCGACTACGAGCACGTCGAGGCCGACGCGCCGCGGTGGGAGAAAGTCGTCCGGAAGATCCGGACCGGGATGATGCCGCCGAGCGGTGCTCGCCGGCCGGAGAGACGCGATCTCGACGCGTTCGCGTCTGAGCTCGAGACCCGTTTGGATCGTGCCGCACCGCCCGACGCAGGCCTGGACACGCCCGCGTTGCATCGGCTGAACCGCACGGAGTACGCCAACGCCATCCGCGATCTGCTGGCGCTCGATGTCGACGTCACAACGCTCCTGCCGGCGGACGCGTCGAGCGAAGGGTTCGACAACATCGCCGATGCGCTCGCGGTCTCGCCGACACTCGTGCAGGGTTACGTCTCGGCCGCGATGAAAATCAGTCGACGGGCCGTGGGGGATCGCGCGCTCGCGCCGACACAGACGACCTACACCGCGCCGGCCGGCCTGTCCCAGGACCGCCACATCGAGGGGCTGCCGCTTGGAACCCGAGGCGGGATGGCCGTACGGCACACGTTTCCGCTGGATGCGGAGTACGAGTTCGCCGTCACCGGCGGCATTGGTCCCATCGGATTCGGTGGCGCCGCGCTCGATGTCACGATCGACGGCGAGCGGGTCACGGCGCCAAATCCGCGCTCGTTTCGCCAGTCCGTCGCCGCGGGCCCGCATGTCGTCGGCGCGGCGCTCGTGGATCGCGTGAAGGCGGCCGGCGTCGACGAGCAGTACTCGGACTTTCGCGTCGACTCGGCGTTCACGGCGGCCGGCGGCGTGCAGAGCGTGACGATCACCGGTCCCTTCAACGTGACCGGTCCGGGCGACACGCCCAGCCGTCGCCGCATTTTCGTCTGCCATCCCCGCGTGCGCGGTCCGCGTGCGACCGGACGTGAGTCTGGTGACGAAGCATCCTGCGCCTGGAAGATCGTTTCGTCGCTCGCGCGCCGCGCGTACCGGCGGCCGGTGACCGATGCGGAAATGGAAACGTTGATGGCGTTCTTCCGTCAGACGCGTCGGGACGCTGATTTCGAGACGGCCGTCCAGAGCGCGATCGCGCGGGTTCTGGTGGCTCCGAGCTTCCTCTATCGCGTCGAAGAGGAGCCGAAGGCCGTCCCGTCCGGCGCCACGTATCGCCTCAGCAGTCTCGAGCTGGCGTCCCGCCTCTCGTTTTTTCTCTGGAGCAGCATTCCTGATGACGAGCTGCTGGCCGCCGCGGCAGCGGGCCGACTGCGGGATCCCGCTGTCTACGAGCAGCAAGTCCAGCGAATGGTCGCGGACGCCAAAGCCGAAGCGCTGACGCGCAATTTTGCCGGCCAGTGGCTCTCCTTGCGCGAGCTGGCGAACGTGCAGACGTCGGCGCCGAACTTCGACGACAACCTCCGTCAGTCGTTCCGGCGCGAGACCGAGCTCGTCTTCTCCACTATCGTCCACGAAGACCGGCCGATTCTCGACCTGCTCGATGCCGACTACACGTTCGTCGACGAGCGGCTGGCACGTCATTACGGCATACCGGACATTCACGGCAGCTATTTCCGGCGCGTGACGCTCGATGCCGGGAGTCCGAGGCGCGGCCTGCTGGGAGAAGGGAGCGTCTTGACCGTGACGTCGGTGGCCACCCGAACGTCGCCGGTCTCGCGGGGCAAGTGGATTCTCGAGAACCTGCTCGCAACGCCCGCGCCGATTCCGCCGCCGGGCACCGATACGAATCTCGAAAAAGATCCGGAAGCGGTGAAGACCACATCGCTCAGGCAGCGGCTCGAAGCGCATCGCAGCAGCCCCGCCTGCGCGTCATGCCACCGAATCATGGACCCGATTGGCTTCGCCCTCGAGAACTTCGACCTGGTCGGCACGTGGCGCGAGCGCGACGGTCGGACGCCGATCGACGCCACCGGCCAGCTGGTCGATGGCACAGCGCTTCACGGCCCTGCGGACCTCAGGCTGGCGCTGCTGACCCGATCCGAGGCGTTTGTGACCGCGGCGACCGAACGCCTCCTGACCTACGCCCTCGGGCGCCCGACGGAGTACTATGACATGCCGACCGTGCGAGCGATCGTCCGCCGCGCTGCCGCCAACGACTACCGGTTCTCGTCGCTCGTTCTGGGCATTGCCGAAAGCGTCCCGTTTCGAATGAAGAGGAAGAAGCCTTAACGGAGAGCTGGGAGCTGAACGCCGAGGGCAACGATGTTCATCACGAAAATGCATCTGTCCCGCCGCACGTTTCTCCGTGGCATGGGCGTGAGCATGGCCCTGCCGTTCCTGGAGTCAATGGTGCCCGCGGCGACGCCGTTCGCGCAGACGGCGGCGAAAGCCGGGACGCGCCTCGGCTGCATCTACGTTCCGCACGGCGCAACGATGGACAAGTGGACGCCTGACGCGGAGGGTACGGCGTTCACGTTCTCGGATATCCTGCAGCCGCTGGCGCCGTTCCGCGACCGCGTCAACGTGATCAGCGATCTGAGCCATCCGCAGGCGTACGGGGGCGGGTCGGCCACCGCGAACCACAACCGCTCGGCGGCGACCTTTCTGAGCGGCGCTCACGCCGAGGCCGGACCGCAGGCGCGACTGGGCGTCACCGTCGACCAGTTTGCCGCGCAGCACATCGGCCAGGGCACGCCGCTGCCGTCGCTGGAGTTAACGATCGAGGGACCGAGCCTGAGCTGCGGCGAGGGGTTGAGCTGCGCCTATCGCGACACGATCTCATGGCAGGGGGCGACGACTCCTCTGCCGATGCAGAACGATCCGCAGGTGGTGTTCGAGCGCCTGTTCGGCGACGGGAGCACGGATGCCGAGCGGCGCGCGCGGCGCCAGCAATCCATCAGCCTGCTCGATTCCGTGCTCGAGGAAGCGGAGCTGCTTCGCCGGAAGCTTCCCTCGAGCGATCGGACGCGCGTCGATCGCTACCTCGCCGATGTTCGCGAGATCGAGCGGCGCATCGAGACCGCGGCCAGACAAGCCTCAACCGACGTCCAACTGCCCGACGCGCCGGTGGGGGTGCCGAAGGACGTCGAGGATCACATCAAACTGATGCTCGACCTGCAGGTGCTGGCCTGGCAAGCGGACATCACGCGGGTGACGACGTTGCTGATGGCCAAGGAGCTGAGTAACGCCGTCTACCCGAAGAGCGGCGTGCGCGACGCGTTCCACATCCTGTCACATCACTCGAACATCCGCGAGAATCAGGATCGGTTCGCCGTCTTGAATCGATACCACGTCAGCCTTCTCGCGCATCTTCTCGGGAAGCTGCAGTCGATTCCCGACGGAGACGGCACGCTGCTCGATCACTCGATGGTGCTGTACGGCAGCGCGATGAGCGACGGCAACCAGCACAATCATGGGCCGCTGCCGATCGTGCTCGCCGGCGGCGCGTCGGGCGCGCTCAAGGGCGGGCGGCACATCCGCAGCGCCAAGGACACCACGATGTCCAACCTGCTGCTCGCGATGCTGGACAAGCTGGGGACGCCGGCCGAGCGATTCGGCGACAGCACGGGGATGTTGTCGATCTGACTGGGCGCGGCGCCAGTCCGCTTGGTGCCGGCTCCAGCAGTGGCCAGTGTCAGCGTCTCGTTTCGCGGCTACCGTGCCGTCAGAACGAGCACGTGCGCCGCCGACCCCGCGTTCAGCAGATCGATCCCCGTGCCGCTCAGCGTCGACCCCTTGAATACGCCCATCACCCCCGCATCCGGCGACCGCACCTCGTACATCGTCGACCCTTCGAGTCCGCTCGGCTTGACGGTCAGCTTGCGCACCGCCGTGTCCGATTGAAACGCCAACACCAGCACCTGCCCCTGGCCGCTGTTCTCTTCGATCACGTCCCAGCTCGGCCCGTTGACCGCCCGCGCCTGTCCGGAGAGCATCGTCGCGCTGGCCGTCGACAGCACCGTCTGAACGGCCTTGTAGATGCCGATTTCGGTGCCGAGCGCGCCGAGGTCCGCGTCCGTCAAGCCGTCCGTCCGAAAGCACAACCCCAGCGCCCCGGCCATCCGGCTCCGCACCATGAGCGACATGTCAGCGGCGTCGTGCAGCGGTTCGGATCCGTCCATGACGAACGACAGCAGATAAGCCGGCGGAAACAGCTGACTGAGACCCTCGAGGTTGTGGCGCACATGCACCGAGGGCGTCGAGCGATCGTCCATCCACGCCGCGTCGGAGTACCGAAGCATGCCGAGATCCAACCGGTTCCCGCCGGCTGCCACGTTCTCGACGAGCATCACCGGATACCGCGCCCGGAGGGCTGCCAGCACGCGATAAAGGCCGTTCGTCTGCGAGAAGTTCCCGTCCGTCTTTCCGTGCCCATGCCCCTCGCGATCGCAGTTCACCCAGAGGTTGTTGTCCCACTTCAGGTAATCCGGCTGGACCGCATCGAGGAGCGCAAACAGTTGCTGTTGCACCCATTGCAGCCCGCGCTCGCCGCTCAGGCAGATCATCGCCGAGTGATCGGACCCGTACCCACCTCCTGATTTGGCGAGCCACGATTCCTCGGCGAGGCCAGGCGTCCCGAGCGTTTCAAGATTGATCCGCTCCGGCTCGACCCACAACCCGAATTTCATCCCGAGACCGTGGGCGTGGTCCGCCAGCGCGCCCAGTCCCTGCGGAAAACGCTCGGTATCCACCTGCCAGCTGCCGAGCCCCGAGTCGAAGTCGGACGGTCCGTTTCGTCCCGCCCCCGCGTACCACCCCGCGTCGAGCACGAAGAGATCGGCGCCGAGAGCCGCCACGCGGTCCATCTCCGCGAGGATGCTCGACTCGTCGATCTCCGTTCCGTAGGCAAACCAGGTGTTGTACGTCACAAGAGGCGTCAGCGGGCGATCGGGCCGCAACCCCTCCGACACGAAGGCTCCGATCGCCGCCGTTGCCTTCCAGACGCCGCCGCGCGTGACACCGAAGATCGCGTGCGGCGTGTCGAGCGCGCCGGTCGCCTGAGTCCGCATCGAGCCGACATCGAGCGAGAGCGCAAGCGTCGAGCCGGCACGGCTTGCCTGAAACGACCATGCGCCCGACCAGAGCAACGCGCCGAAGAATTCATCGGGCGATCCGTCGACGGCGAAGTATGGGATCGCTGTTTCCGACGAGCGCCGGGTCGATCCGAACGAAAGCGACGTGCCGCTCGCAAGCGACCGCGATTGCAGCGAGAACGCCGAGTCGCGCTCGACGTCGGCGTTGTCCCCCTGCAGCCCCCGGATCCACCGCACCGTCCCGAACGGCACGCTGATCCGGAACGCGTTCAGGTTCGCGACGGTGAACGGAGACCCGTCGAGTGACTCGATGGTCGTCCAGACCTCGAAGGTCGGCGTCCCGGGGACGACAAAGTAGTGGCGTGTGACGAGCGTCGTGTCGGCGAAGAGAAACGTGGCGTCGAGCTGCAGGCCCGGGCCCTGCTGGGTGCCTGCGGCCGACTCGAATGTGAATCCGTCCTGCCGGGTGCCGAACCGCACCGCGGCGTCGTTGATCGTGACTGTCGTGTCGGGCGCCGCAGCGACCATCCACTGGCGCGCGCTCGACGTCATGAGGCTCGTGACTTGAAAATCGAAGTCAGCACCAAGCCGAAGCGTCAGCTTCGCTCCGCCGGCCGAAACGCTCCACACTGCCGCGTCCGCGTCCTGCTCGATGGACGCGTCGCCCACGCTGACGACCGTCGTCTCGACCGCAGCGGCCGAGCGAACGCCCGGCCCGATGAGCGACATCAGCATCATCACGAACACGCATCGTGACGCCGCCCGTACAAACCCCCTCCGTCGACTCACGGCGACTCCTTTGGCCGGTCATCCGGTGCACGCCAGTCGTTATCGGTAAACGTGATAGACCTCCATCGTCCCATAAGTGCCGTCCCTGACAACACATATCGGTTCTACCCTGTGTCTCGACAGATAGACGTCGAAACCAGCCGTTAAGTCGTGGGCGGGCTGCCGTTCCGAACGGCGGCCATCGTCGAACATCGCGCGGATGTTGCGATCGATGAGAAGGACATCGGGGTCGACCCGCTCGATGGCGCGGTCGAACCCGACGGGCGCATCGACATACTGCGGGTTCGCAAAGTAGATCGGCACCAGCCAGCTGCGAAAGCGGTACTGGCGCAGACCCAGCCAGTAGTGCTGGAGCCCCAACACGAGCGATCCCTCTGGGATACAGCCCGCGATCTGCGACTCGAACCAGTCGAAGGGGCTCG
>Ga0182038_10001246_pt1 | contig 13195 bp, 10 predicted proteins | sample sta12Can44000108_FD_125976 | JGI IMG/M metagenome (GOLD analysis project Ga0182038, IMG submission 125976) | Lab enrichment of tropical soil microbial communities from Luquillo Experimental Forest, Puerto Rico - statanox.12C.anox.44.000.108 | ecosystem: Environmental > Terrestrial > Soil >...
AAGGTGGTGCTGCAGCTCGCAGCGCCGGGCGACAAGATCGACGATCCATCGGTGGCTTGGGCGAGCACCAATAAGATCACGACCCTGGGGACCCTGACCGTCGCTTCGGTGGTGCCGGACAGCGAGGCAACCGAACGCGCGCTCGTGTTCTTGCCGGCGCTCTTGCCTGCCGGCATCGAACCCGCGGACCCGATGATTCAGTTCCGTAACAAGACGTATCCAGTATCTTACGAGCGCCGTCATCAGTCTTAGAGCGACCGCGATGGTCGAATGAGCTGGCCATCTACGCAATGCGGTCCATGTCGTGCGGATCGCGACATCGAATAGACAATTGTTTGCTGCAGTGCATGAGTCCGCTTTTGGGGGCAAAGCGGACATGCCCTTTTGCACCGCATATGTCTGTCTTCTGACCCAAAGCGGACTTTCAAAAAAGAAACTACCTCTGTGAACTACATCATACTCTGAAGGTGCCTGCGCCAGCCAAACTTGCAAGCACGTGATTCCCAGTCATTAAAGGGGGTCCGCATGTTTGTAAGAGGAAGAAAAAAACAAGCGTTTGTCGCCGCGTTGTGGATTCTGATCGTCGGGACTTTGGTGTTAGTGCCAAAGTTCGTAGTCAGCCGGAGCTCTTATACGCAGGCGGAAACGTGCGATCCGATCGTCGCCGGTTCAACGCGATATGTACCGCCATGCTAAACTACCGGATCGACGATCTCGACTTGTGCCCCGCTTATGTCCGCCGTTGGCCCAAAGCAGACATGAGCTAGTGCACCGCATATGTCCGCTATTGACCCAAAGTGGACATCGCCGTCGCTTAACAGCAATTTTATGCGCTCGCGCTGATGTACGGCGATACGCTGCTTTGTCCTAGCCTCGGGGAAGGCAATGAGGCGGCGCGATTTTCATCACGCTAATCGGCAGCGCGGCGTGGCCATTCGGTGGACTTCATCACCACTACGCCCGGGTTTAGGTTTTCGGCACACATAGGTGGAGCAGACTGTTGCATGCTGGCAACGACTGGGCGAACGCACGGTTTCACGAACACCGCCTCTGCGCAGGACCGATATCGTGCAGGTTCAGGGCCGTTCCAATGAGAGCGAGATGAGAAAACGCCTGCGGAAAATTACCGACCTGCCGCTGCGCCTGAGGGTCGTATTCTTCCGCAAGCAGGCCGACATCGTTGCGAATCGATAGCAGGCGCTCGAACAGGGTGGATGCTTCGGCGTGGCGGTTCTGCAGCGTGTAATTGTCGGCAAGCCAAAAGCTGCACGGGAGAAATACTCCTTCTCCTGAGGGCAGACCATCAATGTCTGCCTTGGTTCGATAACGGAGCAGGAAGCCATTGATCATGAGTTCTTGCTCGATAGCCGCGATGGTGCCGCGTACGCGTGGATCTTCCGGCGGCAGGAACCCGACGACGGGCATCAACAGCAAACTCGCATCGAGCTCGCTGCTTCCGAAGCTTTGCGTAAAGGTGTTGCGGTTTCCGTCGAATCCGAGCTTGCAAATCGTCGCGTGGATGTGGTCGCGAACTTGCCGCCAACGTTCCAGCGGTGCATGTAATTTGAAACGCTCGGCATCACGTACCGTGCGATCCAGAGCAACCCATGCCATGATCTTGGACAGGGTAAAGTGGCGACGACCGCCTCTCACTTCCCAAATTCCATCGTCCGGCTGCTCCCAGATTTGTTCCAGATGCTCGATCATCGTCCGTTGCTGTGGCCAGGCCGACTCGACTGGAGCAAGAGCATCCTTTCGTGCATGATAGATGGCGTCCATGAGTTCGCCGTACACGTCGAGCTGGAGTTGAATGGAAGCGGCGTTGCCAATTCGCACCGGCGCGGCACCCTGGTAGCCGGGTAGCCACGGCACCTCCCATTCGGTGAGCTGCCGTTCGCCGGACAAGCCATACATGATTTGGAGCTGGTTCGGGCTTCCAGCCACGCTCCGCTGTAGCCACGCCCGCCACGCCTGCGCTTCCTCGCGATAACCTGCGGAAGTGAGCGCCATTAGCGTCAAGGTCGCATCGCGCAGCCAGCAGTAGCGATAGTCCCAGTTGCGTTGGCCGCCAAGCTGCTCCGGCAGCGACGTAGTGGGAGCGGCGACGATTCCTCCGGTCTCCGCATAGGTTAGCGCTTTCAAGGTCAACAACGAGCGCTGTACCGTCTCCCTCCTGCGACCGCTATATGAGCAACGGGCCGACCAAGCGCGCCAGAAGGACTGCGTCTCCTGCAAGGCCGCGCGCCAATCCAGCTTTATGGGCGGCGGCAAGTGCGACGGGCCGTGCGTTAGCACGAACGGTACGCATTCCCCTTCAGCAACGTCGAACTCCGCCACGGTAGCAAAATTCTTGCCACGCAGCGCGACAGGTGAACGCAGCGCCACCCGGCTCGGCCCTGCAACGGCACTCAGGCCAGACCCGTCTTCGAGCTGTGTCACCCACGGTACAGTGCGGCCGTAATCGAACCGCATGGCCAGGTGCAATCGCATCGCCACTTTGCCGCGTTGGCCCTTCACCAGACGGATAACCGACGAATTGGCGTGGCCGACTGGCATGAAATCGATCAAGGCGACACGGCCATCCGCGGTATCGAAAACCGTCTCCAACACCATGGTGTCGCCGTGATAAGCGCGGCTGACACGCGGCGCCGTATCGGCGGGACAGATCCTCCATCGTCCATGTTCGGACGTTCCGAGCAGTGCTGCGAAGCACGCGCTGCTGTCGAAACGCGGCCAGCACAGCCAATCTATCGAGCCGTTCCGACCGACGAGGGCCGCAGTTATGCAATCGCCGATCAGTGCATAGTCCTCGATGGCCAGCGGAAGATCGGAGCCTATGGACACCTGTTTCCCACCACTTGGCCGGGAACCAATGCTTGCATACGTCTCCTGCAAATCCGGCTTGATTTGTGGGATAGCAGGTCGCTCGGTGCGATGGCGGGAGACAACAGCCAGTCGATGCTCGGACGCTGGAGGATCAAGCATATGCACGATCTCGGCAACGATGTCTTCCACAGGCTGACCGACGTCGACGCGGATCGGATCCTCATCGGGGTCAGGCTCCTCCAGGGTTGCGATTTGACTGTCGAGAATGGTTGCCGGCACAAAATGCCCTTTGCGTGCGGCCAGGCGCGCGGCAATCACCGCCCTATTGCCGTGCAAATAAACGACACGCACCTCCGGTCGTCCGCTGGTGAGGAAGTTACGATAGCTGCGCTTGAGCGCGGAGCAGGTGATCACGCCAGAGTTACCGACCCGCCGCCAGCCGTCGATCCAGTCTGCGAGCTTTTCGAGCCAGGGCCACCGGTCGCGGTCATCGAGCGGATCGCCGGCCTGCATTTTGGTGATGTTCGACGTGGGATGGAGGTCGTCGCCTTCCTTGAATGGCCACCCGAGTAGTTGGGCAAGGGCTGTCGCGATCGTTGTCTTCCCGGTGCCCGAGATGCCTGCGATAATCAGGATTGTCCGATCGTCAGCCATGTCGACTTGGTCTGCGTTCAACGCCGTTGCCGCACTCGTGGTCGGCGCAGCGGGCGATTGCCGGGACTCCGAAATCGCACAGTCGATCCACGGCTGGTTAGTCCTCCCACTGCATGATTGGAGGACGAGCCTTTAGGAATGCGGACAGATCGTAGCCGATTAGATCACCGATCTTAGCGACCTCAATATCCGCAGTCGGATACTCGGCCAGAGCGTTTGGATCGCACGCATATCGGCCTTGTTTGGGGAACACTGTGGTAACCCGTTCGCCCCAGATTTTCTTCACTGCAGCTAGGATACGCAACTTGTCGTCGATTAACACATAGTGATTTGCAGGATAGAGGCGTTCAACGTCCGCAAGCTCCTGTTCCTTGTGGACGTAGATGAGCACACGGCTGTCGAACGCGCGCCAGAGGCCGGATCGTTCCACTTTGCGCGGCTGGAACACGGCGTCTCCGTCCGAGAGGATGACGGCGGTCCCCCACTGCTGCACATGCTTCACCGCACTCAGGGCACCGGGATACAAGCGGTTGGCGAACGGATAGTCGACCAGCCAGCTCGACATACGTAGCACGTCCGGGCGATGCATCGCTTCGAGCCGAAAGCGCTCCAACGCTCCCAAGTAATCAACGTATCCCAATTCGCTCCGCAATTCTTCGAGAATTTCCCAATACCGGTCTCGAGCGACGACCCCGTACGTTTGGTCCAGATGCTCTTTAAGATCAGCCTGCACGCGATCGTTATCGATGAGCGTGTTATCGACGTCGAAGAGGAACACGATGCGGGGCGTGTCGGTCATCGCGTTGCCTTTGCTTTTGAACACGGCGGCCGCCTCAAGTGGCCAGTCCGGACGACGCTACAGCCTTTCTTGCTTTGCCAACCAGTTCTTTCGCGATCTCCGTCACACGCTCCGGCTCGAAGCCGAATTTCCGTTGCAGTTCCTTAAGCGGGGCTGAAGCGCCAAATGTTTTCATGCCGATGATGCGGCCGGACTTGCCGACATAGCGTTCCCAGCCGAAAGTCGACGCCTGCTCCACTGCCACGCGCACCGTCACGTCGGGCAGCAGAATGCTGTCTTGGTACGCCTGCGTCTGGTGTTCGAAAACCTCCCAGGAAGGCATCGAGACAACGCGTGAGCGGACGCCCTCGGCGAGCAGCTCCTCGTGGGCGTTCACACAGAGGCTCAGTTCGCTGCCCGATCCGATGAGGATCACTTCAGGTTTGCCCTTCGGGGGGTCGCCGAGCACATAGGCGCCGCGCAATACGCCGGATGCGGGCGCGTATTTGGTGCGGTCCAATGTCGGTAGCGGCTGACGCGACAGGGCGAGCACCGCCGGGCCGTGCTGCAGCTGCATGATATACCGATAGGCCTCGACGACCTCATTGGCGTCACCGGGTCGCAGCACCACGAGGCCGGGTTCGGCGCGAAAGGACGCGAGCTGTTCTACCGGTTGATGTGTCGGGCCGTCCTCGCCGTCACCCATGGCATCATGAGTGAACACAAAGATAGTGGGCAGTTCCATCAATGCAGACAGGCGAATGGCCGGCTTCGCATAGTCACTGAAGATGAAGAACGTGGCGCCGAAGGCGCGAAGTTTCGACAATGAGAGTCCGTTGACCACAGCCGCCATCGCGTGTTCGCGGATGCCGAAATGAAGATTCCTGCCGCCGGGAGTGCCCGGCTCGAAGTCTCCGGCACCATCAAATGTAAGGATCGTCTTGTTCGACGGCCCGAGATCTGCCGACCCGCCGAGCAGCCAGGGGATATTCTGCGCCAGGACATTGAGGACCTTGCCCGAGGCGTCTCGTCCGGCGACGCCCTTCGGATCGGGCGGAAAAACGGGAAGCTCGGAATCCCATCCGGCCGGCAGTTCACGTCGCTGCATCAGGTCAATCTCGTTTGCGAGATCCGGATATTTCGAGTGGTAAGCCGCGAAGAGTTCGGTCCAACGGCTGTGGGCCCGCTCTCCGCGCGCGCCGATACCAGTAGCGAAGTGCTCGCGCACGGTCTCGGGAACCAGAAATTTCGCGTTTTCGGGCCATCCGTAGTGACGTTTGGTGAGCCGAATTTCCTCTTCGCCTAGCGGCTCGCCATGAGCTGCGGCGGTATCCTGCCTATGCGGCGAACCATAACCGATGTGACTATCGAGAATGATGAAGGTTGGACGCTCTTTGGTCTTGCGAAAGATGTCCAAGGCCTGCTCGATCAGGGCGATATCATTGGCGTCGCCGACGCGAAGGACATTCCAGCCGTAACCTAAGAATCTGGCGGCGATGTCCTCGGTAAAGGTGATACGGGTGCTGCCTTCGATTGTGATGTGGTTGTTGTCGTAAATCCAACAGAGGTTGTCTAAAGCGAGGTGACCCGCGAGCGAGGCTGCCTCCGATCCCACCCCTTCCATCATGCAGCCGTCGCCGCAAACCGCATAAATGTTGTAGTCGAAGATCGCGCAGCTGGGTCGATTGTAGCGGCTGGCAAGCCATTTTTCGCCGATGGCCATGCCGACGCTTGTGGCGATACCCTGTCCGAGCGGGCCGGTCGTGGCCTCGACTCCTGAGACCAAATGGTATTCGGGGTGGCCTGGCGCCTTGCTGCCGAGCTGCCGGAAGTGACGGATATCGTCGAGCGATACCGCGGGCTGTCCGAGCCGTTCGTATTCGGCGTTCACCGCGCGGGTGCCGGTGAGGTGAAGCACTGACCACAACAGCATCGAGGCATGACCGTTAGAGAGCACGAACCGGTCGCGGTTCGGCCAAATTGGGTCTTGCGGATCAAAACGCATGACCCGGTTCCACAGCGTATAGACGAGCGGCGCCAGCGCCATCGGCGTGCCGGGATGCCCCGACTTCGCCTGTTGGACCGCGTCCATCGACAGAGTGCGGATGCAATTGATCGACAATTCGTCCAATTGCGTGTTGGTCATTGGTCGGGACGATCCCGCCGCGGCGGTGGTGATCGCATCACTCATTTTTGCGTCTCCAATTTCGGGCTCATGCCGAGCTTCTCTGCTGCCGCGCGGTCAGCAAGTACCAGCGCCTGATCCTGACACACGCGAGAGGCCGGAATGGACGGATCGCCGTCGCGCAGGCGCACGAGCGTTCCAGCCTTCTCGCGGCCAGTCACTAGCCAGAGGACGCGCCGGGACCGGTTGATAATTGGAAAGGTCAGCGTCATCCGGCGTCTGCCTTGGTAGGGGTTGGTTACCGCGACGTCTGCGTCAATGACATCGAGGACCGGATCTCCGGGCACCAGCGATGCGGTGTGGCCGTCTGCTCCGAGGCCGAGATGTACGAGATCAAGCACCGGTGGCGAACCTGCAACGGTCTGCAATGTTGCCGCGTATTGCTGAGCAGCGCGATTGAGGTCGGGTGATTCCACCGGCATTGCGTGGATGTGATCGCGGAGCAGTGGCGCATGATCGAGCAGGTTTTCGCGGAGATGAGCGAGGTTTCGCTCCGGATCACCGGCCGGCGCTGCCCGCTCGTCCACTTGAACGACATGTACATTCTCCCAGGAGAGTTGTTCGTTGGCAAATGCACGTAACATCAACCACGGTGTGCGGCCGCCACTGACCGCCACGATGAAGCGCCCGCGGGCGGGAACAGCCGCTCGCGCCTCTGCAGCGAAAATCGCCGCCGCCTTGCGCGCCACCCCATCATCATCAGGCTGGACTTCTATCTTCATGCGACGAACTCCGGTCCGCGTTTACCTTCGGTACAGTGATGGGAAAACGTTGATCGCGCTGTGTGTGCTGCGCGAACCTGGCTGTTTCATGCCTCTACTCAGCCCTTGGATTTCTCCAGGTGTCCGCCGAATTCATAACGCATGGCCGACAGCAGCTTATCGCTGAAATCCGCCTCACCGCGCGAGCTGAAGCGTTCGTAGAGAGCGGTCGAAAGCACGGGCGCCGGCACGGCCTCGTCGATCGCGGCCTTGATTGTCCAGCGCCCTTCCCCGGAGTCGGAGACCTTGCCGGCAAAGTTGGTGAGTGCGGGGTCTTTCGCCAGCGCGGTTGCGGTGAGGTCGAGCAACCATGACGCGATGACGCTGCCGCGCCGCCACACTTCGGCGATGTCGCGCAGATTGAGGTCGTATTGATAGAACTCCCGGTCGCGCAGCGGCGTCGTTTCGGCGTCGATCGCGTGCTGCTGCTTGCCGACGTTGGCATGGCGTAAAATGTTCATCCCTTCCGCGTATGCGGCCATGAGGCCGTACTCGATCCCGTTATGAACCATCTTGACGAAGTGACCGGCGCCGCTCGCCCCGCAGTTGAGGTAACCGAGCTCGGCGGTGCCGCCGATCTTCTCGCGTCCCGGTGTAGGTGCGATGTCGCCGCTACCTGGTGCCAGCGTCTTGAAGATCGGATCGAGATGTAGCACGGCCGCCTCCGGTCCGCCGATCATCATGCAGTAACCCCGCTCCAGACCCCTGACGCCGCCGCTGGTTCCGACATCGACGTAGTTGATCCCCTTCGACGCCAGCTCATTGGCGCGGCGGATGTCATCGACGTAGTACGAGTTGCCGCCGTCGACGAGGATGTCGCCGCTCTCGAGGTGAGGCACGAGCTCGGCAATGGTCTTGTCCACGACGGCTGCCGGAACCATCAACCAGACCGCCCGCGGTTTCTCCAGCTTATGCACAAGGTCCGCAAGCGAGGAGGACCCGACCGCCTTCTCTTGCTCCAAATCTTCGACCGCTTTCTGGGACATGTCGAACACCACGCACTGATGGCCGCCCTTGATGAGTCGCCGCACCATATTGGCGCCCATCCTTCCCAATCCGATCATCGCGAGCTGCATTGCATGCTTCTCCCTTAGAGGCGGGCTGCGGCCCGCAGCCGTTCCATGGCGGTGGTGACGCGTTCGCTGTCATTGAAAATTGCCGACCCGGCGACCAGGACGTTGGCGCCCGCGGCAACCGCGAGTGGAGCAGTTGCCACATCGACCCCGCCGTCGACCTCGAGGTCGCACCCCGGTTTGATTCGATCGATCATCCCGCGCGTACAGCCGATCTTCGAAAGCGTCGTGTGAAGGAAATGCTGATGCCCAAACCCCGGGTGCACCGTCATGACCAGCACCTGGTCGAGGTCTTGCATGATTTCTTCCAGAACGGTCGCCGAAGTTGCTGGGTTGATGGCGACGCCAACCCGCTTTCCCAAAGCCTTGATGCGTTGCACGGTACGCGACAGATCGTGGTTGCCTTCCCAGTGGACCAGAAATATATCAGTCCCGGCCTGCGCAAATTCGTCGACGAAAAAATCGGGATCCGAAATCATCAGGTGCGCTTCCAGTGGCAGGCGCGTCGCCTTTCGCAGCGATCGGATAATTGGTGCTCCCATGGAAATGTTGGGCACGAAATGTCCATCCATTACGTCAACGTGGATGCGATCCGCTCCGGCACGCTCAGCCTCGTTCACCTGATCGCCCAAGTGGGCCAAATCGGCCGCGAGGATTGACGGAGCGAGCTTTACCACGTTGATCACGTTACGCTCCTGAGCTTCCGGTACCGGCGGATCAGGTTATTGGTCGAGCTGTCATGCGCGAGCTTGGGCTGGGTCTTGGTCTCGAGCTCCGGGATGATGCGCTGAGCCAGGACTTTGCCAAGTTCGACGCCCCATTGATCGAACGAGTCAATCTCCCAGATGACGCCCTGCGTGAACACACAGTGCTCATACAACGCGACTAGCTTTCCCAGCGCAGCCGGGGTCAAGCGATCCATCAGAATGGTGTTGGACGGTCGATTGCCTTCGAACACTCGATGCGGCACCAGCCAATCGGGCGTGCCTTCGGCCTTCACTTGCTCGGGCGTTTTCCCGAAGGCGAGCGCCTCAGTCTGTGCAAATACGTTCGCCACCAGCATGTCGTGATGTCGGCCGAGCGTATTGAGCGCTTGTCCGAACGCGATGAAGTCACAAGGGATCAGGCGAGTCCCCTGATGGATCAATTGATAGAAGGAGTGCTGACCATTGGTTCCCGGCTCGCCCCAGTAGATCGGACCAGTCTGACAATTCACCACCGCTCCGTCGAGCGTCACGCGCTTGCCATTGCTCTCCATCGTCAACTGCTGGAGATAGGCCGGGAAGCGCTTCAGATACTGGTCGTAGGGCAGCACCGCGACGGTCTGCGCGCCGAAGAAGTCGTTGTACCAGAGGCCGAGAAGGCCCATGAGTACGGGCAGGTTGCGCTCAAGCGGCGCGGTCCGGAAATGCTCATCAATCGCATGGAAGCCTGCCAGCATGGTTTGGAAGTGATCGGGGCCGATCGCAAGCATGGTCGAAAGGCCGATTGCGGAATCCATCGAGTAGCGACCGCCAACCCAGTCCCAGAACTCGAACATGTTGGCGGTGTCGATGCCGAATTCTGTGACCTTTTCGGCATTCGTTGAGACCGCAACGAAATGCTTAGCGACTGCCTTGGCATCGCCGCCAAGGCCCCGGAGCGACCATTCGCGTGCGCTTTGCGCGTTCGTCATGGTCTCCAGCGTAGTGAAGGTTTTAGAGGCGACGATGAACAGCGTTTCCGCCGGATCGAGATCGCGCGTCGCCTCGACGAAGTCGGTGCCATCGACGTTGGAGACGAAGCGAAACGTCACGGCGCGGTCGCTGTAATATTTGAGCGCCTCGTATGCCATTACCGGGCCGAGGTCGGAGCCGCCAATGCCGATATTGACGATGTTACGGATGAGTTTGCCGCTGTGGCCTTTCCATTGGCCGCTCCGGATGCGTTTGGCAAACGCGGCCATCCTATCGAGCACGGCGTGAACCTCCGGCACGACGTTCTTGCCATCGACGATGATGGACGCGCACTTCGGCGCACGCAGTGCCACATGCAGAACGGCGCGATTTTCCGTCGCGTTAATTTTTTCGCCTCGAAACATCGCGTCGATCCTGGCGCGCAGTCCTGATTGCTCGGCAAGCTCGATGAGCAGTTTGAGCGTCTTGTCGTTGATGCGATTTTTCGAGTAATCCAGATAGACGCCGGCGGCCTCCGTGGTCATCCGCTCGCCGCGCCCCGGGTCATCGGCGAACAGCTTTCGCAGGTGCACGCCCTGCATCGTCGTATAGTGGTCTTGGAGATCGCGCCATACCGCACGTTTCCCTCTTGATTGCTTACGAGTCGTCCCCGATCGTGCAGCCACTGCGGATCCTCTCTGAATTCGCTCAAGTGCGTCGCTTCGAACGCGTCGCGGTGTGTGGTTTCGCTTCTGGCCACAGTCGAAACCCGCCGCGGAAGGCATTGGCATTGTCGCCCGCACGAGCATGCGGCGGAAGCGCCGCGAGCTTCCCCACGTTGCCGCCCCCGATCACCGTTTCGTCGGGCTCGAGCGCGGCGATGAGCCGTGCAACGACGTCGGCGACGTGCCGCCTCCACGTCCTCTTGCCGTGCCGTTCCAGCCCGGCGTGCCCCACATAATCCTCATAGGTGCCCTTCTTGTAGGGCAGGTGACCGAGTTCCATGGGCTCGATAATGCCGTCGACGATCATGGTTGATCCGAGCCCGGTTCCAAGCCCCAGAAAGAGCATCTTACCGCCCCGATAGCTCCCCAAAGCTTGCATGGCGGCGTCATTGACGACTTTGACGGGGCGACCGAATGCCCCAGCGAAATCGAACCCAACCCATCCACGCCCGAGATTGTGCGGTTCAGCGATCGGTCGGCCACGGAGCACCGGGCCCGGGTAGCCTATCGACACAGCGTCGTAGGCCCAATCTGCCGCGAGCTTCTTCACGCCAGATACCATCTCTTTGGGCGTCATCGTCGGCCCGGACGGAAACGATCGGTGCATTTGGTGGCCGCTGGCGAGAATCTTGACCGAGGTCCCGCCGATATCCACAACCAGCACACTCTCGATGAGAGAGTTGCTCGCAACCACAGCTCGACCCCGTCGCACTGTTTTCATGCGCTCGGCGGTGAATATCGATCTCGCGTCCACGGCTGCTAGCTCGCTCGCTTTAAAAGGGCCGATTTGGACCTGATCACGCCCATCAAGTCGTTCCACGAATTGACGAACGACTTGGCGCCTTCCTCTTGCAGCTGGGCCGACAGCGCTTGAACGTCGATCTTCGCTGCAGCGAACCGCGCCAGGACCTCTTCAGAGTCGCCACCATCCGTTGGCATTGTTGCGCCGATGGCGCCGTGTTCAGCGAGTGCTTTCAGAGTGCTCTCCGGCATCGTGTTTACTGTGAATGGCGCGGCCAGGGCCTTGACGTACAGGACGTCCGAAGCCGTCGGATCCTTAGTGCCGGTGCTGGCCCACAGCAGGCGTTGCGGCCGCGCGCCGGCATTATATGCGCGCATCCATCGCGGCGAACTCAGCAAACCCAGATAGGCCTTGTAGGTCCGTTTGGCGACAGCGATGCCGAGCTGGTTGTCGAGCGCCTGTGGCACTTTGCCGGCGACTGCGACGTCCCAGCGACTGACGAAGATCGATGCCACTGATCCCACTTCGGGCTTCAATCTTGCGTCGATGCGGCGTTCGACGCCGCGCATGAATGCTTCAGCCGCGGCGATGTATTGGTCGTCGTTGAATAACAGAGTTACGTTGACCGGTATGCCGGCGAAGATCGCCTCTTCGATTGCGGGTAGCCCTTCCTTGGTGCCAGGAATCTTGATGAACAGATTGGGACGTTGAGCCCGCGCATGCAGATCCTTGACCTCGGCAATCGTCGATTTGGTGTCGTGCGCCAGCAAAGGCGAGACTTCCAGCGAAACCCAACCGTCCACACCGCATGTTTGGTCGTAAACAGACCGGAACAGATCCGCAGCCTCGGTGAGGTCCTCCAGCGCCAGCTCGAAGAACAGCTTCTCTCCCGACTTGCCTTGTGCGAGTTTGCGTTTAATCGCCTCATCATAGTCTGTGCTGTTCTTGATCGCGTGGTCGAAAATGGTCGGGTTGGATGTCAGCCCGGTGACCGACAACTCATTGATGTAATGCCAGAGTTCCTCCGTCCTCAACAAGCTGCGCGTGATGTTGTCGAGCCAAAGGCTTTGGCCGAGATCGTGGAATGCTCGAGTCGGTTTCATGGTGTCACCTTGGCAGTAATTGATGCATCGATTTCAAGGGCGGATAGTAGTGTGTGGGTGGCCAGCCCTGATCGGCAACCAGGCACGCCCGTCACGCGCGAGCAGCCGGTCGGCGTTGTCGGGGCCGGCGCCGCCGGCGGCGTAATTGGGGAAGTCCTTGGCGGGATCGCGTGCCCAGGAATCGAGCAGGCCTTGCACCGCGCGCCAAGTCGCCTCGACCGTATCGGCTCGTTGGAACAAGGTGGCATCGCCGATCAGACAATCGTAAATCAGCGTCTCGTAGCCCACTGCTGCGAGCGGCTCGAAATAATCGCGGTAAGCAAAATCCATTTCCACACCGTCGATCTCGATCTCGGAGCCGGGCCGCTTGGCGCTGAAACTAACTGACAGTCCTTCGTCCGGTTGGATACGGAGCGTCAGAATATTGGGCGGTAGTCGCTCGACGGGGGTGTCGCGGAACAGCGCGTAGGGCGCTTGCCGGAACTGCACCGCAATCTCGGTCGTGCGAGCGGACAGGCACTTGCCGGTGCGCAGATAGAACGGCACGCCGGCCCAGCGCCAATTGTCGATGCCAAGCTTGAGCGCCACATAGGTTTCAGTTGTGGAATCCAGCGCTACGTTAGGCTCGTGCCGGTAATCTACAGCTTTTGACCGAGCACCACCCCGCCGTCATACTGGCCGCGTACGGCGTTC
>Ga0182038_10001249_pt1 | contig 13182 bp, 9 predicted proteins | sample sta12Can44000108_FD_125976 | JGI IMG/M metagenome (GOLD analysis project Ga0182038, IMG submission 125976) | Lab enrichment of tropical soil microbial communities from Luquillo Experimental Forest, Puerto Rico - statanox.12C.anox.44.000.108 | ecosystem: Environmental > Terrestrial > Soil >...
AATTGTAAGGTCGCCCGAATGGCACGCCGCCGGTCACGGTCTCCACAGGCTTCAGATAGGCGCGACCCTCGCGCTGATTGTTCCTGGTGTCCACGAACGACACTGGACCTTCCACCAGCTCCATGATCGCGACATCGCCTGGCGCACCCGGCTGCAGGGTTCCGAGTTTCGGCAGCCGGTTGATCACCTTGGCGGGATTGACGGTCGCCATGGCCACGACCTGGTCGAGAGTGAAGCCGAGTCCGAGGAACTTGCTCATAACCCACATCAGATAGGGCATGCCCGGCGTGTTGGCGGAAACTACATGAATGTCGGAGGAAATCGTGTCAGGTGGACAGCCTTGGGGGATCGCAATTTCAGCCACAGTGTAATCAAAACTACCACCGCCGTGTGCAACGTCGAAGATTACGCCCCGCTTCTTGGCTGATAGCGCCGCTGGAATCAGGCGGCCGTCTTGCACGATATTGGTAAAGGCGCCGCTGAGATTGGGCGCGCCGGTATAGGCGTGTGTGAGGATGTCGCCAGGCCGCAACGTATCGAGGATTTGTACCATCAGTTCGCGCGTCTCGACGCCGCCGATATGAACCATCACCTTGGCGCCGGTGCCGGCTTTCTCGCAGGCAGCGATTGAACGCTTGAGCGGTTCGAGCCCGAGCTTACCGATGATGTTTTCGGACATGCGAACCTTAACGCCAATCGCAATGTCGGAATTCACGGCGACAGTTTTAGCGCAAGCGTCTACATCGGCGAATTCAATGGTAGGAAGTTCGCTGACGGGAAATGGGGTGAGCCCGACGTTGGAGATATGTACGAAGGCGTAAAGGCGTGTGCGCGTCTGCGCGGAGATGTGGCGCCGAAATGCTGCGAAGTTGTTTGCGCCCGCATCGCCGGCGGAAACGCAGGTGGTTGTGCATGTGTAGGGAACGAGTTCGTCAGCCGGAATGCCGATGGCGGACCCATACGGAAAGACGTGCGTGTGTAGATCGACAAGTCCCGGCGTCACGAGTCTGCCGGTCGCATCGAGTAGGCGCAATGCGCGAGCGGCTGGGATGTCGGCCTCTAAGGCTTCGATCAGCCCATAGCGAATGCCAATATCGCGCTTACCGCGCAGCGATTGACTCGGATCGAGCACGTCGCCGCCCTTGATCACGAGGTCGTATTTGTCGTCCGGCCCCATCGCTGCATCGCCTGGCCGGCCCAGGACCGTAGCAAGGGTAAACGAGCCCGCAGTGGCCAGAACATTTCGACGTGACAGAGCGGACATGACGGGTTTCCCCCTCGTGCAACTTTTGATGACCGTCGATCCCGGTCGTTGTTCGAAAGCTATCGAAAACTAGCAGATTGTCCCCCGGTTGTGTGTGAAACGGATCATGCCTCGATGCTGAGGAATGTCCGCTTTTGGGGGTAAAGCGGACATCGGCCGAAGGTGGGTGAATGTCTGCTTTTGACCCATAGCGGACATTAGCCGTTTTGCCTGTTTCGCACCGCAGTGTAGTCGTCCGATGATGTGCTAGGATTTGTCCTCGGCCCGAGGGCAATGCCCATGAGGCGACGCAACTTCATCGCCGGTCTCGCCAGCATGACGGGCGTATGGCCGCTCGCGGCACGCGCGCAGCAGCAGATGCCGGTGATCGGCTGGCTATTTGCCATCTCCGCCCAAGCCGGACAGCCGCAGCTCAACGCATTCCGCAAGGCGCTCGGCGCCGAGGGTTTCGTCGAGGGCCAAAACGTCCAGATCGAATATCGCTGGGCGGACAGTCAGTACGACAAATTGCCGGCCATGGCAGCCGACTTGGTTGCGAAATCGGTCACGGTGATCGTCGCTGGCGGCGGGGATCAGGCGGGGCATGCAGCGAAGGCTGCAAGTTCGACGATTCCGATTGTGATCGTCACCGGCAGCGATCCAGTCAAGGAAGGTTTTGTCCCCAATCTCAATCGGCCGGGCGGCAACGTCACCGGCATGACCATTTTAGCCTATGAAATGGAATCCAAACGCCTCGGCCTGCTGCACGAGGCAGTGCCGGCCACCAAGACCGTCGGCGTTTTGCTGGATCCCGCCAACCCGAACGTCGATGTGCAGCTGCGCGACGCACGAGAGGCTGCGTCTAAACTCGGTGTGGACGTCGTGGCCTTCAATGTGCCCGTCGGCAACGGCGACGATGCGATCACCGCCGCCTTCGCCGGCATGGCGCAAAAAAAGGCGGCTGCCGTGTTGGTCACCGCCGGTCCGCAGTTCAACATGCGGCGGGCCCTCTTGATCGCGCAGGCCGCGCAATACCGGCTGCCGGCGATCTACGAATTCCGTCAATTCGTCGTCGAGGGGGGCCTGATGAGCTATGGAACGGTACTCGCCGATGCCTTTAGTCAGGCCGGCGCTTACACCGGCCGCATCCTCAAGGGCGAAAAGCCGGGCGATCTTCCCTTTGTGCTGCCGACCAATTTTCAGTTCGCGATCAACCTCAAGACAGCGAAGGCGCTTGGTCTTGAGTTTCCGCCGACCCTTTCGGCGCGCGCCGACGAGGTGATTGAGTAGGATTCCTTTTTGCTGCAGTGCATATGTCTGCTTTTGGCACAAAGCGGACATCACGACCCCTGGTTTGTCGCCGACTACCGGCCGAGCTATCGCAAGGGGGCGGCCGAGGACGCGTGGAACAAGATGACCGCGTGGTTCAAGAGGTACGGCGTGTTGAGCTGATCGGCTCGCGATGAAAGAGGACGTGCCGAAACTTTTCGAATGATCCTTTTTTTGCGGTGCATGAGTCCGCTTTTGGCACAAAGCGGACATCGCGACACGCTCGATCAATGTCCGCTTTTGGGGGTAAAGCGGACATGGCACCAGCGCGCGGCGATATCTGCTTTTGGGAGTACAGCGGACATCGGTCGCATGTCCCTCGGACCTAGGCCCCACCTCAAATCGCTTCCATGACCTTCTAATCGCGATTGCGAGGCATCTTAAGGCTAGTAGTAAGGCCAAAATGAACCTTATTAAACTGTGATTTAATCTTTGACCCAGCTAAACAGTTGAAATCATTGGTGGGCCCGGGAGGACTCGAACCTCCAACCAAGCGGTTATGAGCCGCTAGCTCTAACCATTGAGCTACGGGCCCGCTGTCTACATGCGACAGGGCTGAGCCGAGAACGGCAACATAATATAGTGGACCCATTGGTCAAAGTTGCAGGAGGGCGCGCCGATGCGACCGTTTGAGGGAATCCGTGTGATCGACGTTACCCACGTTCTCGCCGGCCCTTTCGCCACCTATCAGCTTGCCGTCCTCGGCGCCGACGTCATCAAGGTCGAGCATCCGGATGATCCCGATCAGAGCCGCGGCGTTGGCAGCGACAAGGAGCTCAATCGCCGCAAGATGGGCACGTCGTTCCAGACGCAGGCGTCAAACAAGCGCTCGATCACGCTCGATCTGCAACAAGCGAAAGACCGCGAGATTCTGAAAAAGCTTGTCGCCACGGCGGACGTGTTCGTCGAGAACTACCGCCCGGGCGCGTTCGAGGCGTTGGGGCTGGGATACGAAGCGCTTGCCGTGATCAATCCACAGCTAATCTACGCCTCGTTCTCGGCGTTCGGGCAAGAGGGCCCGCGGGGTCCGCAAACCGCCTACGACCACGTCATCCAGGCCACCTCCGGCATCATGGCGATGACCGGAACGAAGGAGGTGCACCCGGTCAAGCTCGGCAGCCCAGTCATCGACTATGCCACCGGCACCACCGGCGCCTTCGCACTAGCCGCGGCGCTGTTTCAACGCGAGCGCACCGGCAAGGGTCAGCGCATCGACATGGCGATGCTCGACGTGGCGATGATTCTGATGAGCACGCATCTGACGGGCTATCTGCACAATGGCGCGCATCCCAGGCCGCACGGCAACAGCCATCCGCATGCGACGAATTCGGCTTATGCGACCAAAGACGGAATGGTGATGCTGGGCGCCAGCAATTTGCGACAACAGAAGCGTTTGTGGACTGTGCTCGGGCGTCCCGACATGGTCAAACGAACCAATGATGAGCGCGATGCCGATCACGCCCGTGAGGTTGCCCATCTCACTGAGATCATGCTGACAAAAAGCGCGGCGGACTGGGAAGAGTTCCTACAGGCGCGTCATGTGCCGGCGGCGCGCGTGCGCACCATGGGCGAGGCTTTGGCCGACCCGCAGCTCGCGAGCCGCGGCGTTATCCATCGCCACGCGGTAGGCGGAAGCGACGAGGGCGGTAAACGCGGATTATCAGTGCCGCTGGCGGCGTTCACGTTTGCCCACGGCGGTCCGCGCATCGATACGCCGCCGCCTCAGCTTGGCCAGCACAATGATGAGATTTTCGCGGAACTGAAGCACGATCCCGAAAAGCGGACGCCGGTTTTCGGAAAAGATCATGCCCCGGCAAAATTCTAGTGCGCATTGAATTTACGCGCCGGATTATTAGATAACGTGCATTAGGCCAGGCCGGGCGGCCACCCCGTCCCCCGACACCCCCTGGCCGCTCAGCGCTAGAAGCCTAACGTTTGAGGCAACAAACTACGGAATAGCCCCGAGTGCGTATCTGGCTCGGGGTTCTTTTTTGTGGCGACTTTTATGGCGGCCGCCACAAATCCCATCACTTATTATTGCAAGCCGCTGGTACTCACCGCTTGGTTTGCGCGACGTCGGCCGCGTCGCGCGCGACGCCGTCGACATGGTAGATTTCCGGATGCCATCCATCAGGCGTCGCGATTTTCTCGGAGGTACCGCGCTCGCAATCGCGGCAGGTTTGACTCCGGCGGCGCAACTCGCCGCGGCTTCTACGCCATATCCGCCGGCTTTGACCGGCATGCGCGGCCAGCATCCCGGTTCGTTCGAAGTTGCGCATGCTTTCGCCCGCGAAAGCCAGCGCTTCGGCATCGACAACGCGGCAATCGAGGAGAACTACGACCTGGTCGTGGTCGGCGGCGGCATCAGCGGGCTTTCGGCGGCATGGTTTTATCGTCAGAGGGTGGGGCCGGACGCCCGCATTCTCATTATCGACAATCACGACGATTTCGGCGGCCATGCCAAGCGCAATGAGTTCACTGCCGGCACGCGCGCGCTGATCGGCTATGGCGGCAGTCAGTCGATCCAGTCGCCAAAGACTTTGTGGAGCGATGTGGCAAAGGGTCTCCTGCGCGATCTCGGCGTCGAGCTTAAGCGGTTCGACACCGCGTTCGATCGCGGCTTCTATTCCTCGCTTGGTTTGTCTCGGGGCGTGTTTTTTGATCGCGAGACTTTCGGCCGGGACACACTTATTGCGCGTGACGCACTTTTATCCCGTGATGTAGAGACCGGCTCCACGCTGGCGAATTTAGTGGCAGCTATGCCGATTGCGGAAGCGAGCAAGGCGCAGCTCCTTGCGCTTTATGATCCCTCCCGCGATCCGCTTGCCGGCAAATCGGCCGATGAAAAAATCGAAGTTCTCAAGGCCACGAGTTATCGCGATTATCTCATCAAGGTCTGCGGCTGCAGCGACGAGGTGGCGAATTGTTTCCAGGGCCGCCCGCTCGGCTTTTTCGGCCTTGGCTGCGATGCCGTCTCCGCGCTTGATCTGCGCAGCTTTGACTATCCCGGTTTCGCCGGGTTGAAGCTTCCCGTCGACGACCATCCGGAATGGAGCGAGCCCTATATTTATCATTTCCCCGACGGCAATGCCTCGCTGGCGCGGCTTTTGGTGCGCGCGCTCATTCCGGGCATGGCGTCTGGACACACGATGGACGATATCGTGCTCGCCGGCTTCGACTACGATCGGCTCGACCGCGCCGACAGCAATGTGCGCATTCGTTTGCAATCAACCGTTATCGATGTACGCCAACGCGACGACAGTGTTAGCATCGGTTATGTCCGCGCCGGCGCCCCGCATCGCATCGCGGCCAAACACGCGATCCTCGCCTGCTTTCACATGATGATCCCATATCTGGTGCCGGACCTGCCGCAGGCCCAGCGAGAGGCGCTGGCGCTCAACGTGAAGACGCCGCTCGTTTACACCAATGTTGTTGTGCGCAATTGGCAGCCATGGCTCACGCTCAAAGTCTCCGACATTGTCGCGCCCATGGGTTTCTTCAATCACGTGTCGCTCGACTTTCCGGTCGACCTCGGTGGTTATCGCCATCCGCGCGACCCGGCGGAGCCGATCGTGCTCCATCTCGAGCACGTGCCCGGTGCGCCGAATTCCGGCCTTGATGCCCGCACCCAATTTCACATCGGGCAAGCAAAGCTTTTTTCCATGACTTTCGCAGATTTCGAGGTTCGCATCCGCGGTCAGCTCGACCGCATGCTCGGTCCTGGCGGCTTTGACAGCGCGCGCGACATCGTCGCGATCACGGTCAATCGCTGGCCGCACGGCTACACCTATGTGGCGAATTCACTGTTCGATCCCGACGACTATGACGATCGCGTCGTCAAAGTGGCGCGGCAGCGGTTCGGCCGCGTTGCGATCGCCAATTCCGATGCCGGCGGCGATGCCTATGCGCATCTGGCAATCAATGAGGCGGCGCGGGCGGTGCAGGAAATCTTATAGCAAGGCGTTTGCGGATAGTTTCGTCATTGTGAGGAGCGTAAGCGACGCTCGCTGACGAAGCTCGTCAATGCAGCTTCACCTGCGGCTCGGTGCGGCGATTAATCAGACGCACGGCGGTGTCGAGCGCGACCTTGATAAAGCCGTGCAGCGCATATTCGTGCATCTTGTAGAGCGACACATACATGAAGCGCGCGAAGTAGCCTTCGACAAAGAAGCTCTGGCCGACCAATTTGCCCATCAAACTGCCGACCGTGCTGTACTCGCCGAGCGACACCAGCGAACCGAAGTCGCGATAATGCCAGGGCTCAAGCGGCTGCCCCATGAGCTTTCGCCGCAGCTGTTTCGCCAAATGCGTCGATTGTTGGTGTGCCGCCTGAGCGCGCGGCGGCACGATGGTGTTGCGTTCCGGCCAAGGACAGGCGGCGCAATCACCGATCGCAAAAATATTGTCGTCGCGCGTGGTTTGCAGCGTTTGGCGAACGACGAGCTGATGGATGGGATTGGTTTCGAGTCCATCAAGATCTTTCAGAAAAGCGGGCGCCTTGACGCCGGCTGCCCAAATCACGAGCTCGGCATTGATGATGCCGCCGTCGGCAAGTTTTAGCCCGTTCGGCATGAGGGCGGCGACGCGCGCGGAGGTGTGGACCTTCACGCCGAGCTTGCCGAGAAGTTCGGTCGCGGCTTCTGAGATGCGCGGCGGCAAGGCCGGCAAAATTCGGTCGGCAGCCTCGATGAGGTGAAGCGTGATATCGCGATCGGGGTCGATGCGATCGAGGCCGAAGGCCACGAGCTCGCGCGTCGACTTGTGCAGTTCGGCGGCGAGCTCGACGCCGGTAGCGCCGCCACCGATGATGGCGACCTGGAGCTGACCCGGTCGCAATGGCTCGCTTTGGTTCTGGGCCCGCAGGCAGGCATTGACCAGCCGGCGATGAAATCGCGCTGCTTGCTCGGGCGTCTCCAGGCGGATCGCGTGCTCGACGACGCCCGGCGTACCGAAATCATTGGTGAGACTGCCAACCGCCAGCACCAGCGTGTCGTAAGGATAGCCGCGCGCCGGCGTGATCTCGGTGCCATGCTCTTCGAAGACCGGTCCGACCAGCACTTCCCGCCGGTTGCGATCAAGCCCAATCATCTCTCCGGTGCGATAATGAAAATGGTGCCAATGCGCCTGCGCCAGATAGTCGAGCTCATGATGGCCGAGATCCATGCTGCCGGCGGCAATCTCGTGCAGGAGCGGCTTCCATAAATGCGCGCGCGCTTTATCGATCAGCGTAATGTCCGCTTTGCCGCGACGTCCGAGTTTGTCGCCGAGCTCGGTAGCAAGCTCGAGACCGCCGGCGCCGCCACCAACGATAACGATTCGATGCGCTGGCGCTACGTCGTCTGTTCCGCTCGCCACGCGGGCCGCCACTGCATCAGCCATCGCTCGCTCCTAAAGCATGATCCCGAAAAGTGGCTGCCGGTTTTCGGAAAAGATCATGCTCAAACAAAAGCCAATGCGAAATACCGCATAAACCTAAAATCATTTCGCTTTGGAACGCTTCGCTCCGGTTGCGATCGGCCCACGAGACATCAGCGCACTAGACATCAGCGTATGAGACATCAGCGTATGAGACATCAGCGCACGAGAGATGGCCTCTTATTGTCGAATTTCCAGCCGGGAATAAGGTATTGCATCGCCATCGCGTCGTCGCGTGCGCCGAGCCCGTGCGCTTTGTAGAGCGCGTGCGCACGCTCGATCTGATCGAGATCGATCTCAATCCCCAAGCCGGCTCGATCCGGGACCGACACCATGCCGCTGCGAATTTGCAGCGGCTCCTTGGTCAGGCGCTGGCCATCCTGCCAAATCCAGTGCGTATCGATCGCGGTAATCCGGCCCGGCGCCGCTGCGGCCACATGCGTGAACATCGCCAGCGAAATGTCGAAATGATTGTTGGAATGCGATCCCCAGGTCAGGCCCCAGTCGCGGCACATCTGCGCCACGCGGACCGCGCCCTGCATAGTCCAGAAATGCGGATCGGCCAGCGGGATATCGACCGATTGCAGCAAAATGGCGTGGCCCATTTGCCGCCAATCGGTGGCCACCATATTAGTTGCGGTCGGCATGCCGGTGGCGCGGCGAAATTCCGCCATGACTTCGCGGCCCGAATAGCCGCGCTCGGCGCCGCACGGGTCCTCCGCATAGGCGAGCACGTCGCGCATGCCGCTGCAGAGCCGGATTGCCTCATCGAGCGGCCAGGCGCCGTTCGGGTCAAGCGTAATGCGCGCCTGCGGAAAGCGCTTGGCGAGCGCAGTCACGGTTTCTATTTCTTGTTCGCCGGAGAGCACGCCGCCCTTGAGCTTGAAGTCTTCGAAGCCATAGTGCGCATAGGCCGCTTCGGCGAGACGCACGATCGCTGGCGTCGTCAAAGCCTCGTCGTGGCGCAGCCGGAACCAATCGATCTTGGCGTCCGGCTCGGCGCGGTAAGGCAGCCCGGTCTTGTTGCGGTCGCCGACGAAGAACAGATAACCGAGCATCTTCACCGCGCGGCGTTGCAGTCCTTCGCCGAGCAGCGCCGCGACCGGCACGCCGAGAAATTGGCCGAGCAGATCAAGGAGCGCCGCCTCAATCGCGGTGATGGCATGAATGGCGACACGCTGATCGAACGTCTGCAATCCGCGGCCGCCGGTATCGCGGTCGGCGAAGCGGTTGCGCATTTGATTGAGAATGTCGTTATAAGTTCCGATCGGTTGGCCGATGACCTGCGATTTGGCGTCCTCCAATGTACCTCTTATCTGCTCGCCGCCGGGCACTTCGCCAACACCGGTGCGGCCGGCATTGTCGCGAAGGATGACAATGTTGCGCGTGAAAAACGGCGCATGCGCGCCGGAAAGATTGAGCAACATGTCGTCGTGCCCGGCCACCGGCACAACGCGCATTTCGGCGATTTTCGGCGACGATGAATTGGGCCGATCTCTCATGGCGTCACTCTAACCGCGTTTCGTGCTCTCGTTCTACTCTGCTAAGATCGCCGGCGATGACGGGTTTTCGGTAAGCTAAAGTGACTAGCATGAAAGCGCTTGTTTATACCGAGCCGAATATCCTGTTGTGCCGCGAGGAGCCGGAGCCGACGCCCGGCAACGATGAGGTTCTGGTGCGTGTCGAAGCCGTCGGGATTTGCGGCTCAGACATGCACGCTTATCACGGCCACGACTCGCGGCGGCCGCCGCCCTTCGTCCTCGGCCACGAGGCGGCAGGCTTAGTTGCCAGCGGTCCCGATCGCGGCGCTCGCGTTGCGGTCAACCCGCTGGTGCCGTGCGGGGTTTGCGACTGGTGCCTCGAAGGCCGACCGCACTTATGTCCTTCGCGCCAACTTCTCTCGGTGCCGCCGCGCGCCGGCGCCTTCGCCGAACTGGTGCGTGTGCCCGAGCGCAACCTGTACAAGATTCCCGATGGGCTCGAGGCCGCCAAGGCGGCGCTCACCGAGCCGCTGGCGGTCGCCTATCACGCCGTCAATCTGGGCGCGCGATTGCTGCAGCGTCCGTTGGCGGCGAGCCGCTTCGCGGTGCTTGGCGGCGGCGGCATTGGCCTTGCCTGCGCTTTGGTTTTGGCGATGCAAGGCGCCGCCGAGATTCACATTGGCGAACCGAATGCCGCGCGCCGGCAAACGGCCGCCCGCGCTGGTGCGTTCAAATGCTATGCGCCGAGCGAACGGGGCGAGCCAACAAAATTATCGATCGATCTCGTTATCGACGCGGTGGGCGCGGTCGCCACTCGCGCCGCAGCCTCGCGCTTGGTCAAGCCCGGCGGCGTGATTATTCACATCGGCCTGTTGCCGGGCTCGGAGGGTTTGGACCTGCGCAAGATCACGCTGCAGGAGATCGTGGTCGCCGGCACATATTGCTATACGCCGCTCGAATTTCGCGAAACGCTCGATGCCATTGCCGCCGGCCGACTTGGGCTGCTCGATTGGATCGAAGAGCGGCCGCTCGCCGACGGTCCTCGGGCGTTTCAAGACATCGATGCCGGCCGCACCGCAGCGGCGAAGATTGTGCTCCGGCCGTAGCTCGCGTCGCGCCGTGCGAACATTGCGAGGAGCGAAAATCAGGGGGACTGAAATGCGAAACTTCGCAATGCGAAACCTCGCTGCCGCCGCGCCGATCCTTTTTCTTCTGAGCGCACCGGCACTCGCCGTCATACAACCTTTCCCGGCGAATTTCGGAACTGAAAACGTCGTCACCAACGGGACCCAAATCTATGTCCGCGTCGGCGGGGCGGGGCCCGCTGTCGTCTTGCTCCACGGTTACGGCGAAACCGGCGACATGTGGGCGCCGCTTGCCGCCCGCTTAGTTCGCGATCACACCGTGATCGTGCCGGACCTGCGCGGGCTCGGACTCTCGTCGCGGCCGCCCGGCGGTTATGACAAAAAGACCCAAGCGGAAGATATTGCCGGCGTGCTCGATTCGTTGAAGATCGACAAGGTCGATCTTGTCACCCACGATATCGGCAACATGGTCGGCTATGCGTTTGCCGCTCAACATCCGGAGCGGGTCAACAAATTCGTCGTCATCGATGCGCCGCTTCCAGGAATAGGTCCGTGGGACGACATCATCCTCGATCAGCCCTTGTCTTGGCCGTTGCCGAGAATCTTATCTCGTAATCATGGTTTAAACTGCGGGCAAGCCGGAGTCGCTGCGGTCGTAAAAAAAATCGTGCCGCTTGCACAGCCCGGTATCGGCGCGGACTGAGCCATAAGCCGAACTAAGGATATTGAGGCCGGGAATGGCGCGTTCGAGCTCGGCCGGCGCGCCGGTAAAGAACCGGCACAAGCCGCACTTCATAATGTTACACGCCGGTGCGTCTTGTTGCATTATCCACCGCCAATATTTGCACCTCTGCCAATTTCGCGTATCTTGGCGTTACGTCTGGCAACATTTAATTTCGCTCATTTTGTTGCCACAGCGTTGCCAAGGAGGGGGATTTGGCTAAGGCAAGCACGGACAGGAAGAACCTCACCGACCGCTACCTTAAGAGCCTTAAGGGCGGAAGCAAACCCTATGACGTTCGCGATAGGGAGATTCGCGGCTTACGCATTCGGGTTATGCCGAGTGGCGAGCGCACCTTTGTATTGCTCGCCCGCTTCCAACACGACGCAAATCCGACGCGGCGGGCATTGGGAACCTATCCGGTGCTCGGTCTGGCAGAAGCTCGCGCCAAGGCCAGAGAGTGGCGTGAGTTAATCGGGCGCGGTATCGACCCGGCGCAAGAAGAAGAACGCGAACGAGCCGCCGAGCTGCGAAAGCAAAGAGTGACATTCGCGGCGATAGCCGAAGACTTTATTGCGGAAAAGCTGCCGAGCGAAAGCAAGGGCCGGGAAGTTGAACGCGACCTACGCCGTGTCTTCATTCCAATTTGGGCCAAGCGTCCGGCCGTCGACATCACGCCACTTGAGGTTCGCGCCGTAATTAAAGGAGTGAAGGCAGAGGGCAAGACTTATCAGGCGCACAACCTACTCGGTTATGTTCGCCGGCTGTACAATTGGGCGATCGCTCAACACTGCTATGGAATTGAAAACTCGCCATGTGACCGGCTAGACCCCGAAAGCATCATTGGCGATCGACCGGCGCGAAAGCGCATCCTCAATGACGCGGAGTTGCGTGCGGCTTGGCAGGCGACAGACAAGCTCACCTATCCGTATGGGCCGTTGCTCAAACTCTTGATGCTAACCGGCGCCCGCCGTTCGGAAGTTAGTGAGGCGGCTTGGTCTGAATTTGATCTAACAAAAAAGCTATGGTCGATACCGGCCGAAAGGATGAAGGCAGACGGGGCGCACATCGTACCGTTGAGCGACGATGCTATCGCGGTGCTTGCGTCACTGCCGCGATTTAACTCGGGCGACTATTTATTCTCGACCACGTTCGGACGAAAACCCGTCAACTCGCACGACAAAGCTAAACGGAAGCTTGATGGCGAGATGGCGAAGTCGCTCGGCGATTTTCCAGATTTTGTCATTCACGACATCCGCCGCACCGTTCGCACTGGTCTTTCAGCTGTCACGAATATCTCCGATCTGGTTCGCGAGCTGGTCATCGGCCACACTAAACCCGGCCTGCACAAGGTCTATGATCAGTACGCTTATTTGGACGAGAAGCGATTTGCACTAGACGCTTGGGCCGCACGACTCCGCTCCATCATTGAGCCGCCGCCTGCCAATGTGGTCGAGCTTGCACATGTGCGAGCGTAGCCGTGGCGCAGCGTCAAACAAGCCTAAACTTCCGCCGCCAGTTGCTTCACAAGGTTTGGCGACGCCAAGGCAAGACCTACGGCCCGGGCCCCGGCGGACTGCCGAGCGATGAATATATCCGCCGCACACTGCATTGCGATCCGACCTCATTAAAGCGGGCTGCGGAATTTTTTAGATTAAATGAAGTTTATCGATTGGATCCCACAAGCGAGTCAGACGTCTTTTTGCTGGCACTGCTGTTGGCCGAAGAATTATTCGGCAAACGCAGGCGTGGCCCAAAGTCAGGTAATCAGAAGTGGGATGCAGCGAGGTTCCTTGAACTGGGTCGCTTATACGAGGAGCTAAAACGTGACTGCTCGCGGTTGAACGATACTGAGCTCGCGGAGCTAATCGTCGAAGACCCCGCCTTTAAGGAATATCGTAACAATCC
>Ga0182038_10001257_pt1 | contig 13131 bp, 10 predicted proteins | sample sta12Can44000108_FD_125976 | JGI IMG/M metagenome (GOLD analysis project Ga0182038, IMG submission 125976) | Lab enrichment of tropical soil microbial communities from Luquillo Experimental Forest, Puerto Rico - statanox.12C.anox.44.000.108 | ecosystem: Environmental > Terrestrial > Soil >...
GTGCGCGCCATATTGGCAAAGCAGGTGCGCATGTAGTGGATCATCGCGTCCTGCATTGCCACCTGCAGCCGCCGGCCCTGGCCGGTGCGGTTGCGCTCGTGCAGCGCGCCGAGGATCGTCGCCGCCATCAGCATGCCGGTGCCGGTGTCGCCGAAGGAGAGGCCCGGCTTGACGGGCGGGCGGTCGGGCTCGCCGGTGACGCTGATCGGGCCGCCAGCCGCCTGCGCGATCATGTCGAAGGCCAGCCCCTTCTCGTGCGGGCTGCCGCTGCCGAAACCCTTGACCTGGCAGTAGATGATGCCGGGGTTCAGCTTTTTGACGGATTCATAATCGAGCCCCAAACGCTCGATCGTGCCCGGCGCCATGTTCTCGACCGTGACATCCACCTTTTTCAGCATCTCCTTGACGATCTGGAGACCGCGCTCCGACTTCAGATTGATCGCCAGCGACTTCTTGTTGACGTTGAACTGGTGGAAATACCACGGGTCGTCGTCGGGCTTGCCGGGGCGCAGCCGGCGGCCGGGATCGCCCCGCCCCGGGTTCTCGATCTTGACCACCTCGGCGCCGAACCAGGCGAGCACCTCGGTCGAGGTCGTGCCCGCCTCGAACTGCGTAAAATCGACCACTTTGACGCCCTGCAGAAAATTAAAGTCCTGCGAGATTTCGCTCATCTTGTTCCTCCGGTTTGCGCACGAATCCCGGGACACAGCCTGCGCCTTCCCGCGCCGCGCCGCAACGCCTTCAGTTCTACGCATGGCGCCAAAGATCCGACGGCCTCGCTGCAACCACATTAAATACAATCGATTAATCAGAAGGAGACCAATTGTTGATCCCGCTCGCCGGTCCATGGATTTTGATACAGGATCACAACAGCAAGACGGAGCGCCAAATGGCTCGGACGCGCCGCGGCACCTGCTTCAAGCTTCAGTTCGACCCCACAGACATCGCTAGGCTCGCAAAGTCCTATGGACCCGAACAGGACGACGGCGCACTCGCCGCCGGCCGTCGTATATTTCGAGGGGAATACACACGCGAGAACCTGACGGCCATCTTTGAGTGGAAAACCAAGGGGCGAGGGCGATCCCGACTCATGGCGAACACCGACGAAGAGATCGCCGACGCATTAGCCCTTGCGGTGAGGGCGAAGACCGAACGGGCGGCGTTGGCTGTCCTCACTGGCCTGCACGGTGTCCACGTGCCTGTTGCTTCCGCCATTCTCACCGCTGTCGACCCCGAACGCTACACAGTGATCGACTTCCGAGCGCTCGAATCGCTCGGAAGCAAGAGCACAGACCGTTCAGTCAATTTCTACCTTGACTATCTCGAAACTTGCCGTCGCCTCGCAAGGGAACACCGCATTACCTTGCGCGACCTTGATCGCGCCCTCTGGCAATGGTGGGGCGAGCGCGACGCCGACACAGGATAACCGCCGTTATGCCAAGCTGCCGTCGAGGGGATCCACTCACCGCCTCGGCGGATGCGCGCGGACGAATTCCTCGTTCACATCGGCGCCCCAGCCGGGACCCTTCGGCAATACGAGGTCGCCGTTTTCGATGACCGGGGGCACGGTGACGATGTCGTCCTTCCAGCTCACATCGTCGATGTCGATCTCCATGACTTTGAAGTTCGGCACGACAGCGCACATGTGGGCGCTGATCAGCGAGCCGAGATGGCCGTTGAAATTGTGCGGCGCGATGTTGACCTCGTAGGCGTCAGCCATGGCGGCGATCTTCAGCGATTCGAGGATCCCGTTCCACGCCACGTCGATGATCGCGTAATCGACCGACTGGTTCTCGAAATAGGGCCGGAACTGACGCCTGCCATACAGTGATTCGCAGGATGAGATCGGCGTCCGGGCCGAGCGGCGGATCAAGGCCAACCCGGCCGGGTCGTAGAGGTCGATCTCGAGCCACACCAGATCGAGCGGCTCCAGCGCCCGCGCCAGTTTGATGTAGCCGTCGATCTTGTAATTGAAGTTCGTGTCGAGGTGCAGCCCAACATCACGGCCGGCGCCGCGGCGGAACGCCTCCAATTGCGCTACTGCGGCATCGACGATGCGGTGGTCGACATTGAGTTCGGGGAAGCCGGGCGGGTTGCCGGTTCCGGGGCCGTACATATAGGGCTTGTCACGGTCGAAGCGGATCAGGTTGGTCTTGAGCCCCTTGAAGCCCTTTCGCCTGACCTCCTCGCCGAGCGCCACGATGTCGTCGAGCGAGCGCACCGGGTTGACTCCACACCATTCCCGGATACGGTCTGCGTGGCGGGCGCGATAGGTGCCGCAATGCGACCAGTAGAGCTGCAGCCGGTCGCGCACCGGGCCGCCGAGCATCTCGTAGACCGGCACGCCCAAGGCCTTGGCCTTGATGTCGACGAGCGCATTTTCGATCGCCGCGACCGCCATCTGGTTGACCCCGCCGGCGGCCTGTCGCGTCGCGGCGTAGAGCAGCGTGGAGATAGCCTCGACCGGGCGCGGATCGCGCCCGATCAGGAAGCGTTCGGCGAGCCTCTGGATGACCCCGGTCAACCCTTGTGCGCCGTATCCTTCCATGTACTCCGACCAGCCGACGATCCCCTCGTCGGTGGTGATCTTGAGGAACGAATTGACGCGCCAACCTGCATCGCAGTGCAGGTCTTCGACCTTGACGATCTTCATTGGGGTATCCTCCAGACCGACGGGTGGCGAGCCTTTACAGTTTCGCGACGCCGGCTCGCGCGCAATCTTCGTCTTGTTGAGAGGTGCCGCCGCCGACGCCGCAGGCGCCTTCGACGACGCCGTTGCGGATGATCGGCACCGCCCCCTGACCCATGATCATGTGGCCGCCCGATGCGGCGGCAATGCCGCGCGGGGTCGGCTGGTCGGCCCTCTCGCTCAGCTCGCCGCTGGGGCGGCCGAAGGCCGCCGAGGCGACGGCCTTGCCCTGGCTGCCGTAAGCGCTCGCCCATATCGCGTTGTCCATACGCTGAAGCGCGATCAGGCGGCCGCCGCTATCGCAGACTGCGGCGCTGATCTTGATGTTCAGCTCCCGAGCCTTCGCTAAGGCGCCTTGGATGATGCGATTGGCTTCGTCCAGTGTTAGAGCCATCGATCTCTCCTGGGTTGAAGGTGGAAAGGCATGCAAGCCGAGACAATCCGGCGATCAATTTATACCCGGGTCGCCCGGCTTGCCCAACAATCGTAAGTGAGACAGCCGGCCAGAGCCTCGATCTCGACATCAGGGGATGGCCTCGAGAGTGATATGCTTCGTAACCGTGGTCCGATTGGGGCCGACTCCCGGACCGTGGGGATTCACGATGATTTTGTTGTCGGAAAGAGCAAATACTCCCCCACCATCGTAATAGGGTGCGCCGAACCGCACGGTTCCGGTAAAGGGCGATCCATCGCCCATCGTTACCGAATAGGTCGCGACGACCGCGCCGCGGGACGAGGTATCCGGGATGTGGGGCGCAACCGGCGCCACCATGATAACGGGCTGGCGCGGTGCCGGCGCCGCCCTGCCTCGAGCCGCGGGAGCGGCACGATTTAGAACGGAACCTGCCGGTGCAGCCTTGGGCGCGGGAGCAGCGCGGCTCTGGCCGACCTCGGGACGAGAGGCGGGTTTCGGCCGGACGGCCTCGATCTCCCCATTGGTGCCGCGCCGCAGCTCCGGCAGTGGCCCACCTCCCGGCGGCAGCGCCTGGCCCAAGCTCGCCGGAATGGCGGCGCACAGCGCCAAAGCCGCCACAGCGCCGAGCATGAGTGATTGCAGGATCGGCCGCTTGCGCTGGAAATGCGTTCGGTTGCCTTCGTCCAGCATGACCTCAGAGGCCACAACCGGTCGATCCGCCGCAGAGCGAAGCACCCACGACATAGATGAATTTTGGAGCGGGCGAGGGGATTCGAACCCCCGACCCCAACCTTGGCAAGGTTGTGTTTGCGAGGTAAATAGTAAACCTTTTCAACTAGATAAGGCGTAATCATGGAAACCGGTCACTACCTCGTCACCAATGCCCCAGAATTGTCGGATCGCGGTCTGCTGGCCGCCAGGCAGCAGATGCGCGTAGCGCTCGACGAGCTTGACGCTCGACCAGCCGCCCTCAACCTGCAGCCGCAACAGATCCTTGTGGACGGCGTAGTGCCATGAGGCCCAGCTGTGGCGGCAGCTGTGCGGACTTAATTCGGGATCGAGGCCAGCGCGCCGTATAGCCCCACGCCACGCTGTCTTGATTTGACCGCCGTAACGGCCGCCGCGATCGGCATAGTCGCCGCCGCCCGTAGGGGGTCCGTCCTTGCGTGATTGTTGCGCCCAGCGGAATACCCGTCCATCGCGATGCGGCAGGTTCGCTAAAGCACAGATGGCGCGCGTCGGAAGCATCACGTTGCGGCGTTTGCCGCTCTTGGTGCGATCGGCCCACACGATGACACGACCTCCGACCAGATCGACATCAGACCAATTAAGATAGACGGCCTCTGAGAGCCTCATTCCGGTGCAGAACAGCAGTACGATCAGCGGCACGACATGTGGAGATAATGCCGCGATCAATAATTCGGCTTGCGCCGGAAGAAAAAATAAAGTGCGACCTTCAATGATCCGCGGCGTCTCGAAGTCGGGGGGATCACACCATTTCATCTTACCTTTGGAGACGTAACGCAGAACCGCACGCAGCGGTGTGATGGCGTGGCGCAGAATGGTCGCCTCTGAGGCACTAGCGAATATTCCGCCTCGCAATCTGCTGATGGTGTCCTGGTCGATATCTTTGAGCGGCGTGCTCGGGCCGATGGCGTTTATGAGCCGTTCGAGCATCGCCCTTGTGACGTCGGTCCGGAGTTTCGCCTCCAGATATTTGATTACTGCTTCGCCGAAGGTATGAACCCCACTACGTTCCCCGTACCAGGCGGTTCGGAGGATTTCGGCTTCCCACGCGGCGGCTTCTTCTCGCGCGAGAGCAATTGTCTGACTCTGCGCTCGACGCTGATAGCGCTTCCCGTTGACGCGGCCGTCGATCGTAAGCGCGCCGGTGTCCTTCCGGATAACGACTCTGAGGGGCATGGCGTCTTCATCGCCTCCTTCAACGCATCGATCATCGCTGTATCGAAGCGGATCGCGTGGCCGTCGCGCATGACCTGCAAGCGGCCTTCTCGGACCAGCTGGTTGACCCGCTCCCGCAACCGCCGAGGGGTGAATTTGAAGCGCTCGGCCACTTCCTCCAACGTGAAGATCAAATCCTCGCACACAATGCCGTACCTGAGGAAATCATTCAATAAATATTGACTGCGCGCTGTCGCGCAGCGATTTACTTTATTTTTAGGGGATTGCTGCGCCTATAGATACGCTACTGCACGTCAGTGCATCGTCCCGTCAACACCACAGTCACTTACTCGAACCGAGGACGAACTCAAAGCCGTGACGGGCAATCTGGGCCGGCGCAGGAGCTCGGCTCGGAGGAATGCACCCGCCGCCCGTCCTCGTAATCACTGCCGAATGCGACCCGCTGAGCGAAAGGGACGAATTCTACGCCGGGAAGTTAAGAACGGCCGGCGTAGCCACCACGTTGACGTCACTATGACGGTGTCAATCACGGCTCCTGTTCTGGGTCGGCGTCGTCGATAAGGCGGGCGCCGCGATGAGCGAAGCCTGCGAATGGCTGCGCGGCCCGCCTACGAGCGCGACCAGCGAGAACGAAAACGCGGCGGAAATCGGTCGAATTTCTCACGGTCAATGCTGGTTTTAGGCCCTACTACAGGGTCGTATCGGCATGACGTCTCATGCTTTATTTAGCTGAGATCGCACGCGAAAATTTATCGAAGCGCGACCGTCCTGCGTGCCAAAAAATCCCGCCTCGCGCGCGAGAGTGCAGAAACCGGCTGGGCAGGCCGACGCTCCTCCCATCGACCGAGCGTAGGCAGCGCCGCCTTGTCACTGCGCACGACAATTGCAGTCATTGGGGAATGGGCGGGGCCCAAGGATCAGAGGCGCAGCACGTACCCGCGTCGCCTATTCTATTAGCACCCTGATGATCAGCCGTGGCCAAGCATATGCCGGACGGCGAGATAACTGAACGTCATTGCCGCAGCCAGCGACAACCCAGCCTGATAGCCGATGCCCTGCTCAGTTGCGGCAGCGGCATTTCCCGAAGCGTAGAGCCCCGGAATCGGACGCCGCCGCTGGTGGATCACCCGCGCATGCGCGTCGGTCAACAGCCCGGCAGACGAGCCGCCGGCTGGGTGTAGCTCGATGCCATAGAAGGGTGGCTTTTCGACGGTACCGAGACTGCCGTTGCCGGGCTGTCGCGGTCGGGAGGCGAGCTTCCACTGGTGCTCGCCGCGGTGAAAATCCTCATCTACACCGCTCGCGGCAAAGCGGTTGAAGCGGCTAACCGTTTGCTGCAACCCGCCGGGTTCGATGCGGAGTGTCGCCGCGAGTTCGTAGAGCGTGTCGGCGCGCGCGACCGTCCGCGGCACGACACTGCCGACCGGGCGGTTGGCGACCGAATATCTCTCGAGGTATTGCGCGTCAAAAATCAGATAGGCCGGGAGATTGGGATATTCATGACGCTCCGGATCGAACAGGCGCAGCTGCGGGACAATTCCCTGAAAGAACGTCTCGTCGGCAAAGCGCCTTCCGTGCCGGTTCACCAAGAGCGTATGCGGGCTGCACAACTCGACGATGCCGGCATGGACGCTAGTCGCCGTGCCGCCCGGAGCCTCAGCCGGGATCGTGTAAGACAGCATCACCCGCAGACTGTTCTCGACCTTGTGCACGATCCCACCGATCTCGCCGCCGAGGACGAGGCCGTCGCCGGTCAAGGATTGTGGGATCAGCTCTGATCCCTCGTGCGCAAAGCCGGGCAGCTGCTCGAACTCCCAGCTCATTTGCGGATCGGCGCCGTAGCCGCCGGTTGCGAGAAGGATCCCTCTGCGCGCCGCGATGAGCTCACCCGAGCCCATGACAACGCCGGTCACCCGCTCGCTATCGAGTGCGAGGCGGGCGACCGGCTGACGGGTCAGCATTGGCACGCCGCGCTCACGCAGCGCCGCGACAAATCGGCAGATGAGACCAAGACCCTTGCCGCGCAAATCCTGCCGTCGGCGCTCAGCAACAAGATCGGCGTCCCAGTGCGAGGCGCTGTTGATGCCGCCCCAAGCGATCTGCTCCTCCGCCGTCACAAAACACGGAACATCGTGCGGCACCAGCACGCGGTCGCGCCAATCGCCCAACTCAACGCCCGAGATCAGTTCAGCCTCCACGGTGCGACCCGCCGCATGGGAGCCGGGCGCCTTGTCGTAATAATGATCGGTGACGCCACGCACGAGCCGGAAGCAGATCCCGCAATCCGCGAAGAATTTAAGTACCTCAGGCGAACGGGCCACAAACGCGGCCAGCCGAGCCTCGTCGACAGCGCCGCCACCGAGAAACCGCATGTAGGCGAGTACCTCATCGTGGCTGTCGGCGATCCCGGCATCGCGGGCCAAATAGTTCTGGCCGACCCAGACGAGCCCGTAGGAATGGACGGTGCCACCGCCGAGCTCCGCCGCTTTTCGAGCACGACCGACTTCAAGCCAAGTTCGTGGGCAGTTAGCGCACCGGCCAGTCCGGCGATGCCGGAACCGAGGATGATGACATCATAGGAACCGCTCGGCGTGGTCATCGGCTCAACTCCCTTCGTCGCAGCACGCGGAGTGCGTGTAATACGGTTCTCCGCCCCGAGGTCTGACCACCTTCGCGTGCCTCTCCTATCTCCGAGGACGAGTTGATCTTAGCGAGCACCGCCAACGCCGCTTCTACCGGGCGCTGCGGGGTAAAGACGGCAAATCGCTGATGGTCGCCCTTGCCCGAAATCTGTCGGTCAATCATACCGCATGTCTTTCTCCACTCAGACGAGGACTGACGGACGCGGGGCATCAAACCAAGGCGCAGTCCCTGACCGCGCCTCGCCCCTGACCCCGTGACTGCCACAGCGCATCCGCCATTGCAAAGCTCGGCGAAAAAATTACCGACCATCGCGGTGATACTGCGGCAATGTACAGTAGGCCAAATCGGGGCCGTGGAACGAACTTCATACCGCTTACACTTAACTTGTTTTTGCCACAACGCGCGTGGCGGAACGGCACCGGGGCTATGTTATTCAGCGCCGTAACCACAACGCAGGAGACAAACGGTCATGATCATCAAGAATACGGTCATGATCATCAAGAATGTAGCACGCGTGGCCTTGGCTTCCGGTTGCCTGACCGCGATCGTGATCTTGCCGACGGCAGACGCGCAGATGGGCGCACCAGGCGGTTATGGCTATGCCCCCCCCGCCAGGTCCGTATGGCTATGGCCCCCCGCCAGGCGCTTATGGGTATGGTCCGCCGCCGGGCGCTTATGTCCCGCAGAGCCAGTATGTCGCGCCGCCGCCCTCGGCAGGCACGGCCGGGACCCAGCTGATAACCAACGGCCCGCAGACCAGCCCAGGTGACGTTTCACCATCCTGGTCGGCGCAACGCAACGTCGTGGAGAGCGAACAATACGAAAGTCTGCTCAAGGGAAACCCGGCGTTTCGCCAGGCGCGTATACGCAAGGAGTGCGGCCCGATTAGCGATCCGCAACTTCATCGACAGTGCCTCGATAGCTTTGCTCGGTACTAACTCTACCGCGGTCGAGCGACCGGGCACGGCACGCGGTGCGGCATGCAGGTTGCGAAGGGCTTTGCGGATACAAGGCGCACTGCAGCTGAGCGCCGCTAACGGTCATTCCACTTACCTGGGTTCGACGGCTCAGGCCGTCCCAATCCGGACCTTCGATTCCCCAGCACGCCAGGGCGAGCTTTTCGGAGCTTCAGGCGGCGACGCGCTCGTCATTGGAGGGAAGCATTTCCTTCACGCCGCAGCAGAGCGTTGCAATTCGGCGGCAATCGCCATTCCATCTCATTGGCGTCGGCCGGCATGCCCGCGTAGCCAGGGTTGAGCATGGCCTGCGAAACACGCAGGCCTAGCGGCCAGCTCGCCTTGATGAAGGCAAGGGCCGCGAGGATCTGAAAATCGTCGAGGATCACCGCGAAGGCCGGCATGGCAGGAACAACATCAGTTGGCTCCGCAGCGAAGCGGCCATATTTGGTCTTGTGAAAGAGGTCCTCGTCAGCGTGCTGCCAGGTGTGGCCGGTCTCGTCATGCGCCGGCGCACGCCTTCCGGCGAATTTGTCCTCGAGCTGCCAGAGTGGCTGGCCTTGCAAGTTTCTGCCATGGCACGATGCGCAATATCCCGCATAGACCCGCTTGCCGAGCGTCGCAAGCGCAAGATCCGCGGCATCGGCAAAATGAGTATCCGCCGCTGCCGCATATCGCGACGACCTAGCCGCCGGGACCGCAAGGGCGACGACCACCAGTGCTGCGACGCCGGCCGTAAACGCGGATCTCATTGGATCAGGCGCTTGAGCGCGACGGCCATTGGATGACCCGGCAGATTGCCAGTGACCAGTTCGACGACCCGCCCGTCGGGGTCGATCACATAGATGTAGGAGCTGTGGTCGATCGCGTATTCCTCGTTGCCAAGCTGGCGGACCCGGTAGAAGACGTGGAAATCCTTGGCGGCCGCCGCGATCTGCGCCGCGCTGCCGCTGAGGCCAATGAGCCGGGGATCAAATGCCTTCACATACTGTGCGAGGACCGACGGGGTGTCGCGCTGCGGATCGACCGTGATGAAAATCGGCTGGATCCGCTCGGCGAGCGGCCCGACTTCGTCGAGCGCCTCGGCGATCGTATTCAAAGCTGTCGGACAAGCGTCCGGACAGAAAGTATAGCCGAAATAAAGCAACAGCCATTTTCCTTCGAAGCTGCGATCGGTCACTTCCGTTCCGTCCGCCGTCGTCAGGCTGAAATGGCCGCCGATGCGCGGCGGATCGGTCGCCGGCACCGCATCTGCAGCCCGCGCCACTGGGTGTGTGCCGACCAACGCTACCGCAACGGCAAGTGCAGCAGAGCGCAGGCCCGGCAACATGGGTCAGAACTGCGGTAGCACGCGGATGACCGCCATCATGCCGCCGTCCTCATGGGCGAGGATATGGCAGTGATAGACAAAATCCCCGATATCCGGCCCGCGGAAATCCATTCGCACTTTGACGCTCGGATAATGACCCTCGCCCGACCAATAAGGCACCTGCACCATATCGAGGAACTGCTGCCGTTCGGGCGGGACCGGCACGCCGTTCACCTCCTCCAACAGAAAATGGATCTGATGCTGGTGGAATTCGTGATTCTCGAAGGTCCGGTTCTCGATGATCCAGTCCTCGACCGCACCCTGGGTCGTGACGATCGCCGACGGCTTGTTGGGGTCGAACAGCACCGGGGTGGCGCCGTCGACGGTGATGAAGAAGTTCGTCGGACTGTTCGGATTGCTCGGATCGGACAGCACCTCGGAGAAATAGATGGTGCGCGTGACCGAGGGTCGGGTGTTGGCCAGTCCTTCGAAGCGCTGGGGATTTGGCGGTCGCGACGGCTCCGGAATCAGCGACAATGTGTCGTCCCGCACTGTCGCAATGCTGGCGAGCGGCCGCGTCGGATCGCTGTCGCCGCCCGGACCCGTCTCGACGTCGAGGGTGACGAAGTTGGCGGTCCTGACATTTGGTCCAGGACCGGCGACAATGAATTCGGCGCGCGCGGCGGGCGCGAGCAGAATATCGCGCATAGTGACCAATGTGCCGCTCCTGGTGCCGTCCTGCGATCCTGTCGGGACTCCATCGAGACCAACAACCTGAAGCGGCTGCGCCACGCCGTCATACTGCAGCTGCAGATCGATGATCGTATCGGCCGACGCGTTGATCACACGCCAGAACTCCCGCGCGCCGGAGCGCATGCGGATGATGGCCGGTGTATAATTGGGAGGCTGCGGCTGGTAGATGATCGGCACGTAGTTCAGCGATTCGTCCCATGACGGCACCACTGGTGGGACTACGCTAGGCGGCGGCCCGCTCGGCCGCGTCATGTCGCGGATGATCAGCACTCGTTCCGGCAGCCCCGCCACCGCCGGCTGTATATTCTCGATGCCCTCGACGACAATGGCCCCTGAGGCGCCACCCTGCACGGCCGCCTCGGCGATGCCGTGCACATGCGGGTGATACCAATAGAGCCCCGGCGGCTCGTCGGTCGGGAAGTTGAGGCTGTAATGGAACGTCTCGCCGGAATTGATGATGGTGTGGATCACCTGATCGCCGTGGCAGGCCGGCGAAGTGTTCGTGCCATGATAATGCACGTTGAGCGAGGTGATCGTCATCGTCACGTCGCCGCACTTATTGCCGGAATTCGAAACCACTTCGGTCGGCGAGCCGTCCGGCGGCCGCGGATTGCGGTTGGCTATCGTGACGTTGAGCTGATCCCCGGGACTGACGTGAAGCGTCGGCGCTTGCAAACCGTCCGGGGTAATGAAACAGAACAGCGTGCGCCCTGCAGAGTCGACGGTCGTATAATAGTCGAACGCGACATCGAGCACGCCGTTGTGGCTCCAAAGGTCGGGTGGTGGGGCGACGACGCTACCAGCCAGCGGCCGTGGGCAGAGAACCGGATCACCGGCCAGGGCTCCGTGCCCATTGCCGCCGAGCAATAGAACAGCGAGCAATGCCGCGAAGACGATGCGACCCATCGATTTGTCCCCCACTTGGGCTCGGGCACGCAAAAGGAATGACGGTTGAAAAGCCGTAGCGCGATTGCGTTGGAGCCGATAACGGCGGCCGATCACCGCCGTGACTAAAAGTGGAGCGCCGCCCGTCAGAAATACGTCAAGGACCGGGCTAGCCCGGATTTCTCAGAGCGGTTGGGGAATTGAGGGGGAATTGCAGCGGTTATACGCTGAGATCGTGGCACTGTCAGAGGGGCGTCAATGTGCCGTCCTTCAGTTCCCGGCGTAGAATTCTTCCTTTTCGCGCAGCGGATCGTATTCGGCAGTGATTACGAGGATGGGCGGTGTGTGCATTTCTCCGAGCCGAGCTCAGCCTGCACCCGCCCAGACCGCCCGTCAGGGTTTTAAGGTGCCCCGAGCACGTTCCGAGCCCTTCCCAAACGCTGCGGAAATCGGCCGGGAAATCGAATTTCTCACGGTCAATGCCGCTTCTGACCCCTCCTAAAACGTCGTGTCGACATGACGTCTCATGCCTTAATTAGCTGATATAGCGCACTAAAATTTATCGAGGCGCGGCCGTCCTGCGCACCAAAAAGTCCCGCTTCGCGCGCGCGAGACCCTAGAAAATCGTCTCCGCGACGGCTGAGCTGACGATGATGGCGTGGACGTCATTGGCCATGATGCCGGCCGCTGCCAGGGAATGCTCTCCCGCGACGGCGGCACCGAATGCCACCACCGCGGAAATATCTTCAATCTTAAGCAATACGCAAAACTTCTACCAACTCAACGCGATCATCTTCAGCGCGGAGCAGAACGGAATGCCGATCTTGCGGACCGCGCTCGGAATATCGACAGACGGCCTTCCCGCCAGAACGGATATGCACTTCCGCATCGGGGCGGTTGGCTGGCAATACCTGACGACGTTATTGCTGAAAATGGTCGATCAGCAGGGGATTGCGTTGCGCGATCCGGTTTCGAGGTGGTTTCGGAGCTATCCGAATGCCGACCGTGCGACGGTTCGCATGCTCGCTGCGTCGAGCATGCCGACCGTGCGACGGTTCGCATGCTCGCTGCGTCGAGCGCGAGCTTTGGCGACTACGTCTATGGACAGGGGTTTTTCGAGGAAATCACCGCGGATCCCTTTCGCAGGTGGACCGCCGACGAACTGATCGCGCGCAGCCTCCCGCCCTTTCAAAACCCGCAATACAACGATCCCGGGCAGGATTGGCAGTATTTGCACACCGGTTTCGTCGTGCTCGGCGCGATTCTGGAAATGGTGGGTAAAGAGCCCTATGACCGTCTGCTGCGTGAAATGATTCTCTATCCGTTGGGGTTGCGGGACACGCGCCTGCAATTCGGCACCGATGTCCAGAGGCCGGTGCTGCACACGCTCACGCTCACCGATGACAAGTTCGAAGATTCGACATTTTGGAACCCGTCCTGGGTGTCGTGGGGAGCGTTGACCTCGAACGTGTGCGATCTCGGCGTCTGGAACAGGGCATTCGCCACCGGCGCGCTGCTTTCGCAGGAGTCCAGAAAGGAAATTACCGCGCCCGTCAAC
>Ga0182038_10001258_pt1 | contig 13119 bp, 12 predicted proteins | sample sta12Can44000108_FD_125976 | JGI IMG/M metagenome (GOLD analysis project Ga0182038, IMG submission 125976) | Lab enrichment of tropical soil microbial communities from Luquillo Experimental Forest, Puerto Rico - statanox.12C.anox.44.000.108 | ecosystem: Environmental > Terrestrial > Soil >...
GACGCGTGCAGTGCGGCCTTCGTAGAGGAACTGTTCACCGGTAAATGCCTTGCGCAACACGGTGATTCCGTCTTCGAGTCTGCCGACTCGGTCTTTCATGGCGATACCGAACATCTCGAATTCGGTCGGCACGTACCCCAGACCGACACCGAGGGCCAGTCTGCCGTTGCTGATGAGGTCGAGCGTCGCGGCGTCTTCGGCCACCCGGATCGGGTTCAGCAGAGGTAGCAGTGCGGCGGCATGGATCAGTCGAATCCTTTTGGTGCGGGCGGCTATCGCCGCGCCAAGCACAAGCGGGGAGGACAGATATCCGTCCGGAGAGCCGTGGTGTTCCGGTAGCACGACGGCCTCGAATGGTTTGTCGTCGGCCCAGGCGAGCTGTTCGATGGCCTCGTGGGCCAGCCGGGCCGATGACTTGCTGTTGTCCAGTGTTCTCAGGTCATAGCAGATCCATGCTCGCATCACACTGTTCCTTTCGGGTCGGGTCTGTACCTACAGCCGGCTGTAGGCGTCCTCGGTGAGGTCCTCGGGATGGGGTGGGCGGCGAAGGTGCATCCCACCGTCGACGACCAGGGAGGTGCCGGTCATGCTCGTCGCGCCAACCGACAGCCACAGTGCGCACTCGGCGATTTCCTCCGGGGTGACGATGCGACCCAGCGGAGTCTCCTTGAGAAAGCCGGCGAAGACGGGCGGGTTCTGGGTGAGCGACTCCACCATCGGTGTGTCGATGATCCCAGGTGAGATGGCGTTGACCCGGATGCCGAGGGACGCGAATTCCACGGCCGCGTAGCGCACCGCCGACAGCACCGCCGCCTTGGCGCAACCGTAGACGACGTTGGCGGGGATGACGGCGGTTCCGGAAAGCGACGCGATAGAGACGAGCGAGCCCCCGGGTATGGTGTGCCGGGCCATGTGCTTGAGGAAGTAGAGGTGCCCGAAGTAGTTGACCGTGGTGCTGGAGAGCAGCACATCGGCGTCGAGGTCGCTGACGGTGCTCGGTACCGGCAGCCCGGCTGCGTTGATGGCGTAATCGATATGGCCGTAGCGCTCGGCGGCGAAGTCTGCAAGGTCGGAGATGTTGGATTCCACGCCGGCGTCGGCTTGAAAGGCCGCACCGCTGATGCTCGCCGCTAGTTGCTCGATTCCGGGTGCGCTGCGGGCCGCAACGACCACCTTGGCGCCTTCCCGGGCGAACAATTCCGCGGTGCGCCATCCGCAGCCGCCTTCCGAGGAGGCTCCGAGGACGACGACGACCTTGTCTTGAGCGCGGTTCATTTTGTGAACTCCTTTCACAATTCGGCTTGATCGCCGGGTGGGCTGTGCCCGACTAGCCGAGTCCGGCTGCCTTGCCGGCCAAGCTGGGGGTGGCATAACGGGTGGTGTACGAGGCAAAGGGTCTGCTCGGATACACGATGCCCGGCGCGGCATTCACCACCTCCGGAATGGCGCGCACGGTGGCCATCGCCGTGATCACGTCGAGGGGGTTGGCATCGATTTCGGGAAAGTTCTTCAGTTGCGGGCTGGCCAGCGACACCGGGTTTTCGATCGTGATCCGCAGTGAGGGCCGGCCTTCGATTTCGATCCGCCAGCCGTCCTGGATGTCCCAGCCCGGCACGTCGCGTTCGACAAACCACGAGTTGATGATTGACAGCACGCGGTGGCCGTCGCGAAGCGCCGACCAGCGGTGCGCCTGGACGCTCACCCCACCCTTGGGGACAGTGCCGCTGGCAATGCTGAGATCGCGTTCGGCACGTCGGAAGGTGCTCTCACGCTCGATCGTGTCGTAATCGATCTCCAACATTCGGGCGCACAGTGCGAGCGTCTCGGGATAGCAGCGGTCCAGCATGGCCGCCAGCGCCGATCCTTGCTCCAGCTCTTGCGGGTCCTTGCCAAAGCCCACCACATCGAAGACCAGCGTGGCGGAGGGATGCACCGCGCAGTCGACGTACTCGTAGAGTCGAACCTCGTCGAGTGTGTCGCAAAGTCCGGTCGCCGAAACGGCCATCCGTTCAAAGAAATAGCCCGGATTCTCGCCGGAACCGAACAAACTGACGCCCCCGGCACGGCAGGCGTCCTGCAGCTGGTTGACGTAGTCCTCGCCGTGCAGATACGGATACCAGTAGCCGGCCGTGGTGAGCACATTCTTGCCCGACCGCAGGATCGTGCTGACCTCCTGGTCCATCGCCGCGGGATCGAGGAAGAGCTTCGGAGTGTAGATGACGCAGTCGGCGTCCAGACCCAGAATCGCATCCTTATCCGTTGTGGCGCACACGGCGGTCTTCGGGAGCCCGACGAGATCGCCCGCATCGACGCCGACCTTGCTGTCGCTGTGCACCCACACCCCGACGAGTTCGAGGTCTGGGTTGCCGATGATGTGATGCAGGGCCGCGCGGCCCACCGGACCGGTCGCCCACTGGATCACCTTGTATGCCATCGAATTCTCCTCACTCAGCGAACGGCGGTGTCGGTCGCCCGATTCACAAATAACTGTAAGTATTGCTTACATTTCGTAACTGTTGGTGTAACTTACATCTATGCGAGAACGATGTCAACACTCCATTCGGGTCGGCGCAGCAACAGCCGCTACTCTCGCTTGGGTGGGTACACACGACGAGTCGCTCGCGGCGGCAGAGCCGGCAGAAGCAACGCGGCGGCGCTCCGACTGGCTTGCCACCCGAGAGCGCATCCTGACCGCGGCCAGGGACTGCTTTACCGAGCGTGGCTACCACGCCACCAGCACCAAAGAGTTGGCCGCCGCAGCGGACATCGCCGAGGTAAGCCTGTTTCGCCACTTCCCGACCAAGGCTGCGATCTTCGAAGCCGCCGCCGTCGAGCCGATTAACGACTTCTTGCGGTCGTGGATAGCGGCGTGGACCGAAACGCCCGTCGGCGCCCGTGACCCCGAGGCAGAGGGCGTGCGCTTTTACACCACCTTGATGGAACTGCTGTCCCGGGAGCGCCGTCTCCTGGCTGTTTTCCTGGCGACGATCTCCGACGTGACCATCGAGCCCGCCATCTCCACGGAATCACGCGCCGTCATGGCTGAGTTGCTCGACCGCCTTGAGACCGTGTTCAGGCGGGAAGGCCGCCGGCGCGGGTACCGCACCAACCCGCACATCACTCCCCGGCTGGTCATCGCGATGGCGCTGGGCATGGCGGTGCACGGCGATTGGCTCTTCGGCGCCGGACACACACCCAAGCCCAGGCAGCTGGTCAACGAGATGAACAGATTCACCAACTGGGGTCTGCCCGGCGGCCCACCGCAGCCCTGACCACGCTTCGGCGCGATCCGGCGGTTAGCTGATACCAGTTCCTGGGTGGGCGGCCGTGTTCAGCCAGCGGCTGTGGCGTGCGCTGAGTCAACTGTCACCGCTGTGCCTGCCAGCAGCGGGCTTGCAGCGTCCGCTCAACGAAATTGGTGCCCGATGGCGAGGTCCGCGGTTTGATCGTGGCCGGAGACAATCAGCGAGATCTACCAGCGAGCCCGTGGCGCTATCCGGCCGTCCCGACGGTCGCCGAGGAAGCCGGCGGCGCATAGCAGTTCTTCTCAGCGACAATCGCCTTATAGAACTGGACGAACGTGACTACGAGGAACGGGACGTACGAGCCGACGGGAATCCAGAATCCGACGATGCCGTTCCATGCGAAGGGTCCGGAGAAGAAGAAGATTGAAATGAGACCGGTCCCACCGATCATTGCCATCCAGAAATTCAGATATAGGAACCAGCGAGGGAATACCTGCGGTCCCTGCCGCTGGGTGAACCCAGCCATTGCCAAACAGAACAGCTGCATGCTGAAAGTTGGAAAGAACATCAGGAACTCGAGCCACGTCATGTCGTTAATCAGCCGAACTAGCTCGGGCGAGCGGTCGGGACGGTAGAAGGCTCCGGCCCAGAAGATGAAGGGCAGGATGAACGCCACGGCATTTACACAACCGGCGCCGAACGCGAGGATCGCCCAGAGTGGGACGCGACGGCCTTCCTCCATGCGTGCAATCTGTAGGGCGACCATCGCGGACCACGGCACCAGCAACGTACTGCCCAAAAGGCCGAGAACGATTCCCAATTTGACCCACGGCAGCTTGGGGCCGAACTCCGCCATCAATTGGGCGCCGGTCAACCCGGGTGATGGTGGGGGAATAAAGCCGGCCACGGGCATGAGCCCTACAAAGAACAGCAGTCCGAACCCGATGCCGCAGCCCCAGAGCGCAAGTTGAAGCTTTTCATGGACATACTCCGATGGCGTCATGACTTGTCCCCTCCTGACTCTTCCGATTTGATGCGGGCCCAAGTGACCACGTTCGGTCACGGACACCTGGTCGGCGGATCGCGATTTTGGAGCGATGCCGAGGCAGTCGTAGTCGGTATCGCAAAAACGTCGCCAGGGCGACGCCCAGCACAACCAGCATCGCCATGTCCAGGAGCCACCAGGCCGGCGAGTGATTCCACAGCGTTTCGTCGAGCGGCACCAGTAGAGACACCTTGCGCAGGTCCACCGTGGATGCCGTCGCTGCGAAACCCCAACGGGACGGCGCCAACCACGACGCCTGGGCCAGCCCGACCCGGTTGGTGACCGGGATCAGTCCCCCGGAGAACACCAGCTGCAGCATGATCGCAAGCACCAGCAGCGGCAGGATCTGTTCGTTCGACTTGGCCAGCGACGAGAGGGCTAAGCCCAAGACGGCCGCGACCATCCCCGTCACCGCGAGCGTGGTGTACAGCTCCAGTGGCGCGGTGCCCAGCAGCAGCGCGCCATGAACGGGTCCGCCCTTGCCGGCGATGACGACGGCGGTAAGCACCGCCGTTTGAAGTGCGACCGCAACGTCATAAACGATGATCTTCGCGAGCAAGTACGACGACGCCGAGAGCCCGACGGCCTGATCTCGCTGGAAAATCGGGCGCTCACCGACCACGTCGCGGATGCTCAAGGCGATGCCCATGAAGATGGCGCTGATGTTGAGCAGGATCAGGATCTGAGCGGCTTCGTCGGGCGTACGGCCGTGGGGATCGGCGGCGCCGAGACCGGAATGGCCCGGCACCACCAGAGCTAACGCTCCGAGGATGCACGGAAGTAGGGCAAGGAAAATGAAGTAGCTGCGGTCGGCGACGATGAGCCGCATCTGGCGGCGCGCGACGGTTGCGATCTGCCGAATCAGACTGGTTTTGGGGTGGCTGAGCGGTTCACCGGGGTGGGTTGGGCTTGCCGCTGGTGTCACGGCTGACTGGCGCGCCATAAACGCGCGGTTGGCGCCGGCGGGGTCGGATGAGACGCGGGCGTAGATGTCGGCCCAGTCGGTGGTACCCATCGTGGCGCTGATCTGTGTGGGTGGACCGCAGTAGGCGGTCTTGCCGCCGGGTGTGAGCAGCAGCACTTGGTCGCAAATGTCGAGATAGGTCAGGCAGTGCGTGACTACGATGACGATCAAGCCGAGGTCGGCCAGGCGGCGCAGCATCGCCATCACTTGACGGTCCAGCGCTGGGTCCAGTCCGGAAGTGGGTTCGTCGAGGACGAGCAGCCAGGGCTTAGTCAGTAGTTCCAGTGCGACCGATGCTCGTTTGCGTTGCCCACCCGACAGGGTGGCCACCCGTCGATCGGCGAACGGGGTCAGCTCAAGTTCCGCAAGCACATCGGACACCAGCGCAAGTCGTTCGGGGCTTGTCGTGTCCGGCGGCAACCGCAGCTCGGCGGCGTAGGTGAGGGCTTGCTGCACCGTCAGCTGACCATGCACGAGATCGTCCTGAGGCACCATCGCGATACGGGTACGCAGCCGGCCGTATTCACGGTGGATATCGTGGCCGTCCAGGGTGGCCGTGCCGATGGTCGGCGCGAGCGCACCGCTTACCAGCTTGGCTAACGTTGTTTTCCCGGCACCTGACGTGCCGATCAGAGCGGTCATGGTCCCAGGCCGCGCAGTGAAGCAGATATCGTAAACCAGCCGGTGGCGCGGATCTGGCTGATAGCTCAGGCATCGAACCTCGAGGCCGCGCTTGCCTGCACGGCTTGCGCGGTAGCTTGCGCGAGCGGATTCACTCGTCACCAGCCGGTCGGCCTGCCGTTTTTTGTCACCACTCGGAGTGACCCTGATTCCGTCGTTATTGGCGTTGCCGTTGTCGTTGGCCGCAGGACATGCCCGCGGCACCGGGAGCCTGCGCGACCCGGCAGTTGCACCACGGGATTCGGACCCCAAGTCGCGCGGATCCCCGCCGGGCTGGCTCGTCCGTGATCCGCCACCCAGCATGGGCGCCGGCCTCGTCTCACGTAGCCCAGAGTTCTCCACGCGGTAGTCTCTCGGCGCGTGGTCGCGAATAGCGTTGGGCATCGCCGCGCCGGTGCGCACCTCGCGGTCCAATAGCATCGACACGGTGAGGTAGGCGATCCGGTCGTCGGCCGGTTCAGCGGCGCGCTCGCCACACACGGGATCGCGGTGGTCGGTACTGGACCCCGTCATTTCTACCCCGTGGTTCCCTGACTCGCTGTCGCGCAACAGCCTGTTCTGCAGCACCAAGGCAGTCCGAAGCCCTCGGCCGTCGGCCGACACGCCACATATTTGAGCTCTTACATCTCAAAACTCTAGTGGCGGCGATCACACATGTCAATGTCCTTGCGTGGCACTGGGCCCAGGCGGCCGACGCGGCATGGCCCGTCCGCCGGGCGAAGGGGCGCGCTGGTCTCCGGAGAAGTCGCGCGGTGCTCTTCATGGAACGCGGTGATGGCTTCCAGCACATGGTCGCAGGCTCCTGGACCGCGTTTACCGTTCGTTGGCGGTTGGCTTTTGAGGATGTCGTCGTCGGGTTTTGATCCGGACGAAGACGTCGCCGCGGCCGTTGCAACCGTTGATGAACGTTCGCAACGTCCCCGGGACTCTACAATTGGCCCGACGCCGCCGCGGGGGTGACTTTGCGATCGGTCAGCGTCGGCTCTCCGAACTGTCCGCTACGGCGAAGGCGGTGGATCCACCAGGTCAAAGCGCTCAACGTCACGAACGCCACGATCCCGGACAGCAGATACTGCCAGCTTCGGAAGCCTTGGCCGTAGGCGCCGGCGGTCACCCCCCACCACAACACGACCATGATTGCGAAGCACCCATAGATCACTGGCGATTGCGCGATCGCGGACCTGCGGCGCAACACCAGCGGGACCACCGCGAGCGGGATGACGTACATCGTCGTGGATGCAAGCGCTTGAGACAGCGGGTCGTCCCAGATCGTCTTCTGGTACTCCCAGCACAGGACGAACAACGCCGCCCCGGCCAGCAGCAGGGCGTTCCACTGCGCTTGTGTCCCTCGGGGGAGGTACTCCTTGCGACCCACCCTCATGGCCTGGGCCAAGAACACGCATTCGAGCAGCAGGGCACTGAGCAGCCCGACCCAAAACAGCTTGAAGAACCAGTGGTCGATTTTGTTGAACCATGTGTCGAACCGGACCACGACTCCCAGGTCGTGTGCAAACCAGAGATAGGTGCAGGGCAAGGGAATCGAGATCCATCCCTCCCGTTGCGTCATCACGACCGCCGTCACCATCCCGATCGTCTGCAACACCATCGCGAGCCCGAAGCCGAGCAGGATCGGGATCGTGTGGCGGTCGAGCGCGTCCAGGATCAGCTGCGGTTCATACATATCGCGGGATGCTACCGGCTCGGCGCACCAGGACCTATTTTTTGCGACGCGACGTATTTTTACTCGTTTCCGCACGTCGGAAGGGGGCTGTCCGTGACCGCCCGAGCCGTCGCGAGCACCACTGGGAGCCGGTCTCGTTCAATCCGATCCACCGACCCGGTGATTGACCAACCGTACACACGGCATGCACACTGAGACGCTAAGGCTCAAAACGATGCTGCGCCCGCCCGTCGAGGAGTCCACGTGTACAACCCGGGAGTTGTCCTCAACCAGGTTTCCAACCACGTCGTCGCGATCGTCGTGCTCGGTGCCCTGGCTTTGCTGTGCAATTGGTACTACTTCTTCGAATGCGCCCGGCTCGCCAGACGTGACCGCTGCGCACCGATGGCGCTGTGGGCCACCCGGTCTTCATCGGTCACGACGGCAGCTACCTGCTGAAATTCAACGATTGGTTCCACCACTACAACCACTGGTTCCCGAAACTGTTCTGGGTGGGCCTGATCGTCACCTTCAGCTTTGAGGTCATCTTCTTCGTGCAGACGATTCGGTTCGGCCGCAAGGAGCTCGGACCCACCCTGAATCAGGCGCAGTGGACTGCCTACTGCCTCGGCGCCTTGGCAACCGGGATCGTGTTTTGGGCGGTGGCCAAGTACTACCTCGACGACCCGCTCTACCTCATGACGTTTCTGGTTACCTTTGGGATGTGTGCGCCCGCCACGATCGCGCTCATGGTTCGCCGCGGTACCCGCACCGGCGTCGGTATTCGACAGATGTGGGCCTACCTGGGCATCGGCGTCGGCTATGTCCTGCTGACCACGGGGACACTGCGCGGCCCGTTCACGGCCCCCGTTTGGATCATCGGCTGCATCGTGTGCGCCGCGCTAGCAGCAATCATGCTGGTGTTCGTCTATCGCCTCCCCGACCCTGGAGACACCCGGGAGTCGGCGGGCCAGCCCGACCTGCTCTCGCGATCAACATAGCGTCGATCGTCTAGTCCTCTTGCGCGTCAAGATTTCTGGCGCGGTCGCTTGAGTTGGATGCCGGCGACACGGGTAAAAAACAGTGGTGACGGTGATGGCGAGATCGCACCGACGCCGACTCCTGGCCCACCATTGTCGACGTGCTTCGTCGGCCCGGGGTGCAATTTCTCCGGTGCACCACCGGGTATGCAATGAACGTGCCCGCGGCGGCCTGACTTGGCTGTCAGCTCCGGCGAACGCGGGCTAGTCTTCGACTATGTCGGCTGAAAGTGCGCCGCGTCGCGCACGGCGGCGACCCGGTGAAGCCAGAGAGGCGCTGGTTGCCGCGGCACGCGATGCCTTCATCGATGTCGGGTATCAAGGTGCTTCCCTGCGCCAGATCGCAGCCAAAGCACGCACTACGCAAGCCATTCTGTACCGGTATTTCCCGTCGAAAGCCGAACTGTTTGAGGAGTCGGTGCTGGCGCCCTTCCAGGCTTTCGTGGCAGCGCTCACCGACGGTTGGCGGGCTACTTCGACATCGGAAGTGTCTACGCCCGATCTGATCGCCGGATTCACCGAATCGCTCTACGATTTCACCTTCAACCATCGTGGGCTCATCCTGGCGTTGCTCGCCGCTGATGCGCACGGCGGAGATTCCACCGGCGGTGCGAAAACGTCGTTCGCGCAGACGGTCAGCGACGTTGTCGCTCGCGCGCTTGAGGATGCTGTGAGCCGCGGATGGTCTGACATCGATGTCGAAGTCGCTGTGCCTGTGACGATGTCGTTGATCATCTCGACTGCGTTGCTCGATGACTGGTTGTTCCCGCCCACAATGCGACCCGATCGCGATCGTATTCTCAAAGAGCTGATCCGCTACGAGATCACGGCGATCACAGGCGGCGAACGATAACAGAGCACCGGATTTGTTAGTCGGTTGTTGGTTCTGTGCCGGCGCCTGCTCGCCATCAACGGCAGTTGGTTCTCGTTCGAACAGCTCGCCCAGGTATCGCGCAGGTAGCGCCCTGCCTCATCCGTTCGCGGGGATCGACCGTTGATCGCGATGGAGACAGACCGAGTCGTGGACGGGTCACTTTGTGCGAATCTGTTGGCTGCCAACCGTTGTGCTGCGCTCGTCGGCGTCATCAGTCAGGTTGGACGGCGGCTGGTCAGCTGCGCGCACCACAACCAGTGCCATCGTCACGATCCAGGCGAAGAAGACGGCAACCGGCATCCAAAATGTCAGCACACCGTTTTGCGCGAAGGGGCCGGTCTTGAAGAAGATCATCATCATGGCCGGAACGAACAGGATCGCTGCCCACAAATTGAGGTAACCAACCCACCGGGGAAGCTGCGCGCGCTGCGGACCGCCGCGTAAGACGGCGACTGTGATCGCCAGACACCACAGGCTAAACGGTGGTACGGCGAACAAGACCCCGAACCATCCGGCGTCGTTCCAGGTTTGCGTAATTTCTGGAGACACCGCGCCCGCGCGGTAGGTCCCAATGCCCCAGAAGATGGGAATCAACACGATCACAATCGTGGCCACCGCGACCGAGGCCACCTGAATCCACGACAGCAACACACCGGCGGGGTCTGAGCGCCTCGTCGCCGCAGCGATCGACAGCCCAAAAGGCAGGAACAGCGCCGCCGCAACGCACATCACCACACAACCGAGGCGAATTCCGGTCAGGTTGTCGACATACATCCGTGCAACTTCGCTCGGACTGTGTTGTGCGGAGTAGGGCGGTACGAAAAAGTTCGCCAGTGGTACCGCCCCGATCAGAAACAGCACAGTCATGGCTGGGCCCGTCCAGGCCGACACCTTCACAAGGACCCGATGCAGCGCGTCGTCGGTCATGTTTCCTCCTTCCGAGTAAAGATAGCAGTCGCCTGCTATCTTGTACAGCCAACCAAAGGATCGCGATCCAGACCAGAAGGAGGTCAGCACGCTTAGCTGCGTGCCAGCCCGACCAGACGGATCTTTCGCCCGGCTGCGTTGAGCCCCGACACCGAGGAAAGTGATTCAACGATCGGATGAATAACGGCCCGACAACAGATTCGCTTTCAGCGCCGAGAGGCGACGCACGCAGCTTGGCGAAACTGTTGTCCCCCAGCGGGTTTGACCTGTGCAGGGAGAACTGCTGATCACAGGCCGAGATCGGCCAACAGCGCCGAGCGCAGCACCGGCATTGCCTCGGCGATGAGGCCGATGAACCTCGCGTCGGCGAATGCGTGGGCGATCGGGTACTCAAGCATGTACCCGTAGCCGCCATGCAGCTGCAGACCCTGGTCGACTGCCCTGTCATACAGTGCAAAGCTGCGCTCTAGCGCCGCGGCGGCCTCTGCCAACCGCAGTGCGCGCAGCCCCCGCCGCTTGGCACAGTCGTCGTGGTAGGACGCCGTTACCAGGAGTTCCGCCCACAGTCGGGTCAGCACGGACCGGGTGTTTTCGAATTCAGCAACGGCACGGCCGAACACCTTGCGCTCATGTACATACGCGACGGTGTCGGACACTGCGGCCCGTGCGCCGGCGACGCTGACCGCCGAGAAAACGAGCGCGCAGTCCGTCAAGAGTTCGTCAACCGCCGCGCGCTCCCCCTTCAGAATCCGATCCGGATCAACGCGGACACCGTCGAAGACGACTTCACGGCTACCGGCGTCGCGGGCGCCGAGCGCATTTGCCGGCGGTAGCGTTTGGGCGCCTCGGGCATCGACAAGCACCACCCGCGAACCGGCATCCGCTGTATCAACCACGACGAGGTATTTGCCGGCATTCGTCGCGTTGACGACGCCCCGAGCGGTTCCCGTCAACTGCAGACCCGCACCGCAATCCTGGGCCGAGACCCCGCCGGTGTGGCCGGCTATCGCGACTAATGTTGAGCCATCGGCCATTGCAGCCAACAAGTCATTCTTGTCTGGCCCGATGTAGCCCGAGACGATGGACGGTACAGCCACATTCGAATGCAAGCCGATCGCCAATCCAATGCCTGGCGCGCCTGCTTGGACTGCCGCATCCACCACGAGTTCACCGAAGCGCGGGTCGATCAGCCCGCTCCCGCCCGACCATTCCGGCGCTGATACTCCGAGCAGTCCTACTTCAGCCGCTTGCTCGAAAACAGCACGCGGACAATCCATCTCTAACCGCGCTTGCTCAAGGGCCGGTACGATCACACTTTGGACGAACGCGTCGGCCGTCGTGCGGAAGGCAGCTCGCTCCTGCTCGAAGTCGAAGTCGGTTTCCATCGTTTGAGGCATGGTCGGTGGTTCTCTACTGCCCCACCCACACCGGCTGACGCTTTTCGACGAATGCTCGTGCGCCCTCGGCGGCGTCCTTTGAGTCCCTGATGATTTGCGCCTTTGGCTGCATGCGGTCGAACAGCTCAGCGGTGGGCCAATCCGTGGAGTTCTCGGCGATCCACTTGCTCATCCGCACGGCCAGCGGCGCGTTGAGGGCTATCTCCCGGGCTAGTTCGTGCGCCACCTCGAGAGCGTGCCCGGGCGGGACGACCCTGTTGACCAGACCCAGTTCGTAGGCACGTTGCGCGCTGATCGGCGTGCCGGTCATGATCATCTCGAGCGCGACATTGCGCGGTATCCGTCGGGGCAAGCGCAATACGCCGCCGGCGCCCGCGATCAGGCCCCGCTTGACTTCGGGAAGCCCGAATTCGGCGTCGCTTGAGGCGACGATCACGTCGGCGGTCAACGCGATTTCGAGTCCTCCGCCCAGGGCCTTGCCCTGCACGGCCGCGACCGTCGGTTTCTCCGGCGGCAGCGCTGCGATGCCGAATGCGCCACGGCGCTTTGTGATTGGCCGATCACCCGTGGCGGTTAATGCCTTGAGGTCCATCCCGGCACTGAAGACTGGACCCGTCGCGGCCAAAACGATCGCGCGGACGTCGTCGCTTCGTTCGGCTTCGTCGATCGCGCGTTCTAACGCCGTCGCTGTCGGCAAGTCAATCGCGTTGCGGACTTCGGGACGATCGAGCGTTATCGTGGCGACGAAATCGCGGACGTCTACCCGGATCGATGACTCGCTCATCGCGGCGGCATCCGGATCGCACCGTCGAGCCTGATTGTCTCGCCGTTGAGCATCCCGTTGTCGATGATCGACAGCGCGAGCTTGGCGTACTCGTCGGGTTCGCCGAGTCGGCTCGGATGCGGGACCGCCGCGGCCAGCGAGGCGCGCACGTCGTCGGAGAGCCGGTTGAGCAGCGGGGTATTGAAGGTGCCCGGCGCGATCGTGCACACCCGGATGTTCTTGCCGGCAAGATCGCGGGCGGCCACGACGGTCAGTCCGACCACGCCGGCCTTCGCCGACGCGTAGGGAATCTGACCGATCTGGCCTTCGAACGCCGCCACGGAGGCGGTCAAGATCGCCACGCCCCGGTCGCCGTCGGGGGCGTCGTTTTTTGCCATGCTGGCCGCGGCAAGCCGAAGCACGTTGAATGTCCCGATCAGGTTGATCGTGACGACCTCGGTGTAGAGTTCGAGCGATCCCGGATTTCCTTCGCGGTCAACCAGTCTCAGCGCTCCGCCCCGTC
>Ga0182038_10001266_pt1 | contig 13087 bp, 9 predicted proteins | sample sta12Can44000108_FD_125976 | JGI IMG/M metagenome (GOLD analysis project Ga0182038, IMG submission 125976) | Lab enrichment of tropical soil microbial communities from Luquillo Experimental Forest, Puerto Rico - statanox.12C.anox.44.000.108 | ecosystem: Environmental > Terrestrial > Soil >...
CGGGCACCCGTCGCCTGGGTGATCGACCACGTGGTGGACGGGCTGATCTCGGCCTTTGACTGGATCAGCGGCAAGGTCGGCGGGCCGCACATCAGCCCGGTGCACCCGTTCGGCCTGGCCGCTGGCGCGCTGATCCCCGGCTACGGCGGCGGCGACCGGCACCTGCGCCTGCTGGAAGGCGGCGAAGCGGTCATCAGCAAGGAGACGACCTCGGCGCACGCGGCCGAGCTTCGGGCCTGGGGCGTGCCCGGCATGCAGCAGGGCGGGCCGATCGGGCGGCCGATGCCGCACCAGGCGGCCAAGGGCTCGGGTGGCTGGCTCGGCTCGGGGATCAACGCCATCGGTCACGCGGTGTCGGGCGGGCTGCACATCCTCGCCGGGGGCGGCAAGATCCTGGCTGCGCTGGCCACCGGCAACGCCACCGCGCTGGCCAACGCGATCAGGGGCATGATCCCCGGTGGCGTCGGCGGGGCGGTCGGTGACCTGGCCAAACTGCTGGTGGCCATCCCGCGCACGCTGATCACCGACGTGGTGCACAAGCTGGTGTCCGTCGCCAAGGCCGCGTTCGGATCGCCGTTCACTGGGCACTACGGCGCGGGCGTAGCGCAGTGGCGCGGCGACGTGCTCCGGGCACTGGCGATGGAGGGACTGCCGCTGAACCTCGCCAGTCGGGTCCTCTATCAGATGCAGACCGAGAGCGGCGGGAACCCCAACGCCATAAATCTCACTGACAGTAACGCCCAGGCCGGAGATCCGAGCCGCGGGCTGCTCCAAACGATCATGAGCACGTTCCGCGCCTACCACTGGCCGGGCACGTCATTCAACATCTACGACCCGCTTGCTAACATAGCGGCAGCGATCAACTACGCTGTGCATCGTTACGGACCGTCACTAATGAGCGGTGGCATGGGCATGGGCTCGGGCCACGGCTACGACGACGGCGGGTGGCTGCTCGGCCCGCCGAACTACACCCGCAAGCCCGAGGCGGTGCTGAACCCCGGCCAGTCGGCGGCCTTCCTCAACCTCGCAGAGGCAGCCCACCGGCTGAGCAAGGGCGGCGGCGCGGGCACGCTGCTGCGCGACGTCCACCTGATGCTGCCCGAGGGCACCACGATCGCAGAGGCGCTGCGCGAGATCGGCTGGGCGCTGCGCACCACCAGGCAGCAGAGCTTCGCGGGGGTGCCCAGTGGCTGAGCCCGCGCTGGCGGTCGGCCAGTACTCGATCGGCACCGAAATTGCGGGCGGTGACCCGGCCACGGTGATCTACGGCTTCGGCACCACCAACCTGGTCAGCAACACCGCCGTGGACCCCGGCAACCCGGCCACCCAGGACGTCGCGGTCACCGGCCACGACGGCCAGCAGTTCGGCATCGACACGCTGCCCGGGATGCAGGTCACGCAGACCGGGGTGAGCTACCTCAACGCCAACGGCAAGGGCGCGCTGGACGCCTACGGCACCCTGGCCGCCAAGTGGATGGACCCGCTGGTCCGGCTGGTGCCCGACGCGGTGCAGATCCTGCGGGCCTACTACCCGGTCAGCAACGTCACCCGGCGCTGCTACGGCCGCGGGCGGCGGATTGCCCCGGTCTACGGCGTGGCCAACCAGGGCGCGGTCCCGTGGACCTCGATCTTCCAGGCGTCCGACACCTGCTGGTACTCCGACATCGAGAACAGCCTGACCCTGACCACCGCGCCGAGCTTCCTGGGCACCCTGGCCTTCCCGGTCACCCCGCCGTTCGCCTGGGCTGCGCAGGCCAACTTCCAGCAGAACACTCTGGTCAACACCGGCCCGAGCGCCACCTGGCCAATCATCACCTTCACCGGCCCGAGCAACGGGCAGTTCCTGAACCCCTCGCTGGCCTGGGTCAACACGCCCGTGGCGGTCGGCTACATGGGCACGCTGCGGCCGGGCGACTCGCTGGTGATCGACACCCGGCCCTGGAAGCGGACCGCGCTGCTGAACGGGGCCAGCGTGGCCGGGGCACTGACCGGCAACCCGATGATCAGCATGCAGCTACAGCCGGGCTCCACCCTCGCCAAGCTGTCCGGCACTGACTACACCGGCACGGCCACCTGCGTCATCAGATGGCGCAACGCCTGGCAGGCCATAGGAGGCACGTCATGACCTTCCAGAGCAGCGTGTGGGCCGTAGACGGCAACACGGTGTCCGGCGCACTGGCGCGGCTCCAGTTGCAGGCCAGCACGCTCGGCGCGCAGGGCGTGGTCGGCCACCTGGACTGCATCGTGCAGGCCACCACGCCAAGCCCGACCGCGGGCATCGTGATCACCCCCGGCCAGGTGGTCATCCTCGGCCAGGAGACGACCTACCAGGGCAGCTACTACGGCTGGAACATCGGCAACGACACCAGCCTGTCGATCGCCGCCACGGCCGGGGCCGCCCGGTCGGACCTGATCGTCGCCCGCGCCGAGGACCCCACCTGGTCCGGCTCCCCGTGGGGCGGGCCAGCGGGCGGCCAGATCATCTTCCCGCGGGTGATCTCCGGCGTCTCCAGCAGCGCCACCCAGGCCCCGGCCGGGATCTCCGCCGTCGCGCTGGCCAGGATCGACATGCCGCCCAGCACGTCGGTGGTCAACTCGGCCTACATCCACGACCTCCGTCAGGTGGCCATTCCGCAGAACTTCACCTTCCAGCTTGCCGCTGCCGGGCCGGGCTCGGGCGTCAACTGGACCACGGGCGCGACCACGGTGGCCTGGCCGCCTGGAGCTAGCTGGCCGGTCGCCATCCCGTCCTGGGCCACCTACATCGTGCTGTCGTGGGCGGTCAACCAGGCGCAGTGGGTGTCCGGCTGGGCGCGGGGCAACGTCTGGCCGGTGTTCGGGTCCTCGGTCACCGCACCTGCGCTGAGCTTCCCGCAGGCGCTGTGCTCGATCAACGCCGGGGCCTACCGGGTCACCATCGGCGGCGGGGCCACCGTCGCCATCCCCGCCTCGCTCCGCGGCACCACGCAGACCCTGCAATTCGCCCAGGCCAAGGCTGGCCAGAACGGCGTGATGCAGTTCGATGAGGGATCTTCGGTCACCCTCACCGGCACCTTCCAGCAGCAGGCCGTCCTGGCCTAACGAAAGGAAATGATCATGTCTCACAGCGGGGACATGGCCACCGGCAGCGAAGTGCTGACCGTGGCCGCGGGCGTGCCTCACCACGACTTCGCCGGGGTCCGCACCGACTTCAAGGTGGAGCGCTGGGACGCCGACGCCACGGCGTGGCTGCGCCGCAGGCACCCGGCCGGGGACCTTACCCCGGCCCTGTTCGGCCGCTACCACATCGCGCCCTACCAGGTGACGGTTGATGAGGACTGCAACCTGGTGGTCCAGAACGGCTGGGTGGCGCTGCTCGGCGGCGTGGCGGGCACCACGATGTCGCCCAAGTTCGGCGCGGCCAACGGCCGGATCGGCGTCGGCACGTCGTCCACCGCGGCGGCGTTCGCGCAGACCACGCTCCAGGGCGACACCGGGGCCGCGTCCACCACCAGCTACTTCAAGCTGGTGTCCGGCGCTCCCACGATCGCCACGGGCTCGGCCCCGGCCACGCTCACGTTCACCGCGGTGTTCGGCACGGCGGTCGCCAACTTCGCCTGGCAGGAGTTCGGCACCGACGCGGGCACGGCCGACAGCGTGTCCAACGCCACCACGGGCGGCACGTTCTTCAACCGCGGCGTGTCGGCGCAGGGCACCAAGGCGTCCGGCCAGACGTGGACCGCCACCGAGACGATCAGCTTCGGCTACCCGTCCGGCGCGGGCACGGTGAGCTAGATGCCCGTTGGCATCAGCCAGCTTCTGAATTGGGGCTCACCGTGGCAGACCGCTGCGGGCACCGTGCTGAACACGGCGGTCACGCAGACGATCAGCCCGCAGGGCACCGGCCCGCAGGACTTCAACGTGGCCACGTCATACCTGTACCAGGCGGCCACCCTGCGGGTCACGGCCACCGGCATTATCACCACCACGGCCACCAGTACCACGGCCACGCTTTTCCTGGCTGCCGGGACCGTGCCGACCACGCTCTGCACCCCGGTCGGGCTGACGACCGGCACGACGGTGATCACGGGGCTCCAGTGGCGGTGGGAGTCGTGGCACACGATCATCGCGGCCGGGGCCAGCACCGGCAACACGATCAGCAGCTTCGGCAACCTCACCCTGTTCAACTCCGGTGCGGCGCTGCCCGCTAACCCCATCGCGCTGACCGCAACACCGGGCATGTCGCTGCCCGCGCCCAACAGCGCGGGGGACACGCTGGCGGCGGTCAACACCGCCGTGGCGATGCCGATCATGCTGCGGGCCACCCTGGCCGGGGCCAACGCGACGATCCAGTGCAACCGGTTCCTGGTGGAGCACCTGTACGCATGACGGGAGGCGTCCGGGCCTAGCGGAGGGAGGCGGGCGTGCCGATCCTGGGAGCCTCCCCCGCCGCAGTGGTGCCGCTGCTGCCTGGCCGCAGGGTCACGGCAGCGCCAGATGCCACGCCCGGCCTGGCGACTCCGCCGCTGCCCGCGGGCATCGCGCCGTGGAACTTCATCCTTGGCCAGGTCGGCGGGGCGGTCACCAGCCGGGTGTTCACCGTCCCGGCCAACCAGCCGCCCACCCAGCAGGGCGACACGCTGCTGATCACGCTCAACATCGCGTCGGGGACGATGACGGTCAGCGCCGTGGTAGACAGCGCGGGCAACACCTACACCCTGGACAGCGCCTCGTCCACCACCGCGCCGCAGCAGCGCAACTACCGCTGCGCGAACGCCAATCCGGTAGCCCCCGGCCAGACGGTCACGGTCACCACCTCGGCCACCAACGCCAACCTGTGCCTGGCCGGTCTGTGCATCCCCGGCGCGGCCTGGGAGGGCACGCCGGACGTCATCGGCACGGTGTCCAGCAGCGCCAGCGTCGGGTCACTCACGCAGTCGATCACCCCGACTGGCGACTACGAGTTGATCTTGTTCATCAACGTCAACCAGTCAATCGGCGGGCCGAACTACACCCAGCCGCCGTTCTTCGGCCAGTGGCTCAACACCGGGGTGCCCGGCACCAACGAGGTCACCTACTCTTACCTGGCCTGCGGCGCGGGCACCGCCGGGGTGGCGCAGTCCTGCACCGTCAACTTCGGCCAGGCCAACAACGCCCGGATGGGCGGCTGGGCATTCACGCCCAACCAGATTGCCCTGGCCGATGCAGCGGCGGCCGTGGACGCGATCACCTCCGGGCCGGGCTTCGCCGCTGCCACGGGACTGACCTCCGGGGCCGGGACCAGCCGGACCGCAGCGGTCAGCACGGCCACCGCCGCGGGAGACACGCTGCTCGCGCTGGTCACCACCCAGGCCACCGCCTGCACGATCAGCGCGCTCACCGACTCCAAGGGCAACGTCTACACGCTGGACCGGTCCAACACCTCGGCGCTGCCGCTGGCGTACTACTTCCGCTCGCCCGGCGCTACCGGTGGGCCGGGCGGCGGGCCGACCGCCGCGCCGGCCACCACGGACACGCTAACCGCGACCTCAGCCGCGCAGACCGGCAACGTGGAGATCCTGCTGGTAGACATCGGCCCGGTCGGCGCGGTCGATCAGATCTCCGCTGTCGCCACCGGCACCACCGGCACGCCCACGGCCAGCGCCACGCCCACCGCCAACGGCGAGATCTGCGTGGGCCTGCTGGCCAGCAGCAACACAGGCGGCCAGCCAGCGGTGGCCAGCCCGTACGCCCTGGTCAGCACCTACCACACCGGGGTCAACATCTACAACACCGCGGCGTCCCAGCAGCTTGCCACGGGCACCGGCTCCGGCGTGGCGCAGACCTTCACCGCCACGATCACGCCCATCGCCTGGAACGCGGTCCAGTACACCTTCCAGCCGGGCGCTGTGCCCAAGATGGCCACCCTCACCGACGCCTTCCCCGGCACGTCGGTGGACACCACCAAGTGGACCGCGTTCCCGGCCGCGGGCGGGTCGGTCGGTGTCTCGGGCGGGCTGCTGAGCCTGACCGACACCGCTAGCGCGGCGCTGTTCAGCGTGCTCCAGTCCAACGCCGCCTACGACCTGACCGGCAGCTACCTGCTGGCTCAGCTAGCCTCCGCGGGCACCCAGGCCGCCAGCACCCTGGCCCTGATGAAGATTCAGGCGGACGCGAACAACAGCGCGCAGATCCTGGTGCAGAACGGCCAGCTTGCCTGCCAGCACCAGGTGGCCGGGAGTTTCGGCGCGTTCCTGGCCACAGCCACCTACTCCGCCACCGCGCACAAGTGGCTGCGGCTGCGCGAGGCCAGCGGCACCCTGTTCTACGAGTACAGCGCTGACGGCGCGGCCTGGACTGCGCTCTACAGCGAGGCCGCCCCGATCACGCTCACCAGCCTGACCGCCTCGATGCAGGAGGGCTCCACCGGCACTACGGACCCGGCTGCCACCAGCCAGTGGGCCAGTGTCAACCTCCCGGCCACCCCCGTCACCCAGGCAGATGTGGCCGCCGCCGCCGACGCCCTCTCGGTGAGCGCAACCGTGAATCTCACCGACACGGGAGCAGGCGCTGAGGCGGCAGCAGCCACCGTCACCGTACCCCTGGCTGAATGGGCTGGCGCGGCCGACACGGCTGCCCAGTCGGCTGCGGTCCCGCTGGCCGACCAGGGTGCAGGCGCGGACACGATCAGCAGCACGGCCAGCGTGCCGATGGCCGACGCCGGGGCCGCCGCGGACGTGGTGGCCACGCCGCAGCGCACCATCCCGCTGGCCGACGCAGCAGGCGCGGCCGAGGCAGCACAGGCCAGCGTGACCGCGCCGCTGGCCGACACGGCAGGCGCAGCCGACGTGGCCAGCCAGGCTGTGACCGTCTCCCTTGCCGATGCGGGCGCGGCAGCCGAGACGATGGCCAGCGGCCAGCCGGTGAGCTACGCCGACGCCGCAGGCGCAGCCGAGCAGATCTCGGTGGCCGAGACGACCAGCCTGGCTGAGGCGGCCGGGGCGGCCGAGGCATTTATCGTGACTGTTGCCGTGCCGCTTCCCGAGCAAGCAGGCGCGGCAGATGCGCCAGTGATCTCGGGAACAGTCCCGCTGTCCGAGCGGGCAGCAGCGGCCGACGCCCTGCCGCAGCCCCCGGTCAGTGTGGGACCCGCCGACGCCGCTGCCGGGGCGGACCAGCTATCGGCCAGCGCCACAGCCCCGCTCGCTGACACGGCCGCTGGCACAGAGGCGTCGGCGGTCGCAGCCACCGTACCCCTGGCCGAGGCGGCCGGGGCGGCGGACAGCCTCTCGATCCCGGCTAAGACCCTCCCGGTGCCGGACGCTGGGGGCGCGGCCGACTCGATCACTGCGGCGGTTACTTCCCCGGCCGCCGACGTGGCCGGGGCGGCCGACGCCCTCACCGTCCAGCAAGGGATCTTCATCGCCTTCGCGGATAGCGCGGGCGCGGCCGAGGCAGCTACCGTGGCCGCAGCCGTCCCGGTGGCGGACCAGGCGGCGGCGGCTGACCAGCAGGCGATCGGGATGCCGGTGGCCCTGGCCGACATTGGGGCCGCTGCTGACTCCGCCACCGCGGCGGCGGCCGTCCCGCTGGCCGACACCGCGGCAGGCACCGACACGCTGAGCCCGCCCGCCGCCGCCGTGCCCCTGGCCGACCAGGCCGGGGCCGCCGACGCCGAGAGCGTGGCGGCCGGGGCGAACCCGGCGCTGAACGACACCGCGGCAGCGGCCGAGCAGATCGCTGCCACGGCCAGCGTGCCGATGGCCGAGGCGGCGGGCGCGGCCGAGCAGATCTCGGTCGTTGCCGGGCAGCAGGTGACCCTGGCCGACGCAGCCGGTGCCGCGGACGCGCTGGCCGTCCAGGTCCAGGTGCCCCTGCCCGACGCTGCCGGGGCCGCTGACGGGCTCACAGCGGCCGTGGCGGCAGCACCGGTCCTGGCGGACGCTGCGGGCGTTACAGACGCTCTCAGAGCCGCGGTGGCTGCGCCGAGTCACGATGTGGCTGCGGCGAGTGAAACCTTCACCGCCACCCCGGCCACCGATCGCGTTGTAAGCGATTCTGCGGGCGCGGCGGACTCCCTGCGCGTCACGATCCCCACCATCACCCCGCAGCCCGTCTGGCGCTGCGGGGCGCTCGCGCAGCGGTGGTTCTGCGCCGCCGCCCTCCAGCGCTGGCTGGTGGCTGCCGTGGCCGCCAGGTGGGAAACTGAGCCCAGCCCTCCCCGCTGGGCCGTCAACATGCTCGCTGCCCGGTGGGAGGCCATCATGACCGAGTTCGCCGCGGTCGCCTCGATCAGCAAGGCCAACGTCAACGTCGTCTGGACCTCGGACCTGGCCGGGAGCACCGAGGACCCGACCGTCGCGCCGATGGTGGTCCGGTTCGCCTTCCCGGCAAGCTCGGGCGATGAGAACGCCCCCGCCCAGCCGTCCGCCTGGTTTGACGGCGCGTGGGTCGCCCCGCCGAGCGGCGGCTACAAGGGCTACATCGCCCAGTGCCCGGTCGGCCCCCTCGCGGACGGCGGCCTGGTGCAACTGACCCGGGGCCGCTACGACGTCTGGTCCGAGGTCCAGGCAGGCGATGAGACGCCGCGCCAGTTCGTCGGGGTCCTGCCGGTGTACTGATGACCACCCCCCAGCAGCCGGACGTCGGCGGTGCTGCCGAGCAGCTAACCGTCAGCGTCGGCGTGCCCGTCGCCCAGGCCGACGCCGCGGGCGCGGCCGATGGCCTGGCCGTCCGCAAGGGCACCGCGCCGCCCCCGGTCCCCGGCCCGGCCTACGCCCCCGCGCCGCGGGTGTTCGTCGCCTCCGCCATGCCGCAGATGCACCTCCAGAACCTGGTCACCGGCCAGTGGCTGCACCGCGACGTCCGCGGCATCACCAGCCCGAGCGTGACCTGGGTGCTGAACGGGCCGGACACCTACACGTGCACGATCGCCCCGCCCCGGCCGGACCTGCTGGACGCCACCGGCAACCCGGTCGCGCAGGAGTGGCAGACCGCCTGCTACCTGGAGCAGGCGGGGCAGATCAGGTTCGGCGGCATCCTCACCGCCAGCCAGTTCGCCGGTCCGCAGTGGACCATGAACTTCACCGGCTTCCTCGGCTACCCGGCCGGGATGATCTACGAGGGCGGCAACTACACGCAGTCCGGGGTGGACTCCCTGGACGTCGTGCGCTACCTGTGGTCCTGGCTCCAGTCCCAGCCCGGCAGCAACCTGTCCGTCAACGTGGACCGGCTCAAGTCCGGCGTGCAGCTTGGCGTGCAGCCGAGCGCGGGCAGCCAGGGCCAGTCCAGCCTCGCCAGCGCGGTCGGCGGCGGAGCCCGCTCGGTCACCGTGGTGGACCCCACCAGCTTCGCCGTGGGCGGGCTGATCGTCATCGACGGGTCCAACATCCAGCACACCATCACCAAGATCAGCAAAGCCGTGCTGTCGATCACCCCGGCGCTGGTCAACGGCCGCGCCAAGGGCACCACGGTCTACAACCTCGGCAAGCCAGCCCGGTATGCGCTGCGCTGGTGGAACAGCACCGACATCGGCCAGGAGATCGGCAACATCGCCGCCGAGACGCCCTTTGACCAGTACGAGACGCACGCCTGGGGCGATGTCAGCAAGCAGACCGTGGTGCACCGGGTCGGCTTCGGCGTGCCGCGGATCGGCGGGCGGCGCACCGACCTGCGGTTCGCGGAGGGCGAGAACATCACCGAGCCGGTGGGCGTCACCCGGGACGGGACCGGCTACGCCTCCGATGTGGTCGGGCTCGGCGCGGGCCAGGGCTCCGCGCAGATCCGCGCCCAGGCCGCCCAGCTAGACGGCCGCCTGCGCCGGATGTTCGTCTACACCGACCAGACGGTGTTCACGCTCAGCCGGATGCAGGCCCGGACCCAGCGGGTGCTGGCGGCCAGGCGGCAGACCGACACCCCGGCCACCGTGGTGATCCGCGACCACCCCAACGCCCGGTTCGGGTCCTTCGGCCCCGGCGACGACATCCTCATCCAGCAGGCCACCGGCTGGCGGCAGACGGCCACCTGGGCGCGGATCACGCAGATGCAGCAGGACCCCACCACGCAGGCGATGACGCTGACGTGCGCGAGGTCGGACAGCTTCACCTACCAGGGGACGATCTGATGAGCCTGCCCGCGGGCCTGGCCGCCGAGCTAGGACGCCTGACCGGCCAGTTGATGCAGATGCAGCAGCGCATCACCACGCTGGAGCGCGGCCTGGGCGCGGCCACCCTCGGCCAGTCCTCGATCGAGGCGGACGGCCTGGTGATCAACGACGACAGCGGCACGCCGCAGTTGATCCTCGGGCTCCAGCCGGACGGCAGCTACGGCCAGGCGACGATCAACAGCAGCCCGCCCGCCCAGCCGTCCGACCCGATCGTCACGCAGGCGGTGCACGGGCTCATCGTGTCCTGGGACGGCATGATGGCCGACGCCTCCCCGGTCACGGTGGACTTCGCCGCGGTCCAGGTGCACGTCTCCCCGCAGCCAGCCTTCATCCCCTCGGCGGCCACGCTCCAGGCCACCCTGATCGGCCCCGGGACCCGGCCAGTGGCGGGCCTGAGTCCCGGGGTCACCTATTACACCGCCCTGGTGGTGATCAACGACGGCGGGCTGACCGGCCCGCCGAGCAACTACATCACCCAGGTGCCGCAGGAGGTCACCGACATCATCCCGCCCGCCTCGATCACCTCGGCCATGGTGGCCTTCTCGATCAGCGGCGGCGGGATCAACGTCACGATCAACGCCACCGGCACCCCGCCGTCCAGCCCGAACACGGGTGACCTGTGGTTCGACGGGTCCAACGGCTACGTGCTCAACCAGTGGAACGGCACCGCCTGGGTGGCCTACGCCTTCGGCACCAGCGCCATCCAGGCCAACTCGATCACCGCGCAGTTGATCGCCGCCAACCAGATCACCGCGGGCCTGATCGCGGCCGGGGCCATCGACGGCATGACGATCAACGGGCTCACCATCAACGGCACGCAGATCAACGCCAGCAACCTGCTGGTCAGCGGGAACACGGGCGGGATCTTCGGCTACTCGACCGGTGGCACCACCACGCAGACGTTCTACGCCAACACCAACTGGATCGCCCCGGCCGGGGTGACCACGATCAGGGCCGAGGGCACCGCGCCCGGTGGCGGCGGGGCCTACGGCACCGCGAGCACCAAGGCCGGGGGCGGTAACGGCGGCGACTACGGGCAGGAGCCGAACCTGGCCGTGGTGCCCGGCAACACCTACGCCATCCTGATCGGCGCGGTCGGCAACCAGGGCATCAGCGGCAGCCCGGCCGGGGGTGACGGCGGGGACGTGGTGATCCCCGGCTCGGCGGCCACGCTGACCATCAAGGGCGGCAAGGGCGGGCTGACCAACGGCACCCACCCCACCCAGCCGCACGGCACGTCCACCGTGCTGCACACGGGCGGGCTCGGCTACGCGCCGACCGTCAACGGCGGGCCGTCCGGCCACGGCGGCGGCGGCGGCGGGTCGGCGGCAGCCTCAGCCAATGGGCTGAACGCGCCGAACACGGGCAACGGGGCGGCCGGGACCGGGGGCGGCGGCTCGGGCGGCAACGGCTTCGGCGGCGGGTCGCTGAACGACTCCGGCGACGTCGGCGCGGGCTACGGCGGCGGCGGCGGGGCCGGGCCGTCCGGGGGTCACGTCGGCGCGCAGGGCTCGCCCGGCTGGGCTCGGGTCACCTACACCCCGTCCAGCCCCACCCTGGTCGCCTCGATCTGCGGGGCCGCCTCGCTGGACCCGGTGCTGGGCACGTCCTGCCCGGCAGGCATCGAGTTGTTCAACGGCACCTACATGAGCTTCCAGGGCATCGCCGGGGAGATCCTGTCCGGGCTGATCGCCTCCGGCACCGCGGAGACGCTGCAAGTGCAGGCCCCGCACACCCTCGCCTCGGACAACGTGTCGGTGCTCAAGCTGATCAGCCAGCCGACCGGCACCGCGCCGCAGATCCAGGGCAACGGCCTGGAACTGACCACGCTGGGCGCGGCGGTCCCGGGCGGCGCGACCAGCTACGGCCGGGCGTCCACCACCACCCTGGCCGCCGACCCGTACCTGAGCGTGAACTGCCTGGCCAACGCGGTCTACGACCTGGAAATGGTGATCTTCTACAACGGGGCGAACGGGCTGGGCCACTTGAAGTTCACCCTGGTGTCACCGTCCGGCACCGAGATCGACTGGATGGTCCCGGTCTACACCAGCACCGTGTCGGCCACCACCCAGATCTTCGGTGAGACGTCCGCCACCGCGCCCACCAAGGCGGCCTGGACCGCGGGCACAGCCAACCCGCCCTGGTCCTTCAACATCATCGGCACGGTCTACATGGGCTCGATCGCCGGGCCGGTCCAGTTCTGGTGGGCACAGAACGGCAGCACGCCCACCAACACCAGGATCTGGTCGGGCTCTCGGATGAGCCTGCACCAGATCGCATAGGAGGAAGATCATGTCGTTTGCAGGCAACGCCACCGGGGGCGGGGTGTCGCTCCGGGCGCAGGACATCCTGCTGCGGCTGCGCGCCGCGCTGGATGATGCGGCCAACTTCCAGCAGTGGCTGTCCGCGCAGTCCGACGCCGACCTGGCCCCCGGCGAGACGGGCGTGGGGCTGAGCCCCCCGGACATCGGCACGCTGCGGTCGGCGTTCGCGGACGTGACGGCGCTGGGCGACATCGCCAACAACAAGCAGCCGCCGTCCACCTACCCGCAACTGCCGTCCACCTACAACTTCCTGGGCAGCGCCCGGCAGATCATCGGCCCGGCGTAGATGCCGCCGAGAGCCCCGCAGGACGGCCGGTATCTGACCCGGGAGTTGTTCTGGTCCGAGCACGCTGCCCTGGTCGCCCGGATCGACACCCTGGAGCGGCTGGCCCGGGAACTGGCCGGGGCCGAGCACATCCACCAGGAACTGACCGCCCGCATTGCGCGCCTGGAGCAGGAGACAGAGGAACGGTGGAAGAACCAGCAGGAGTCGGCAGACACGCGCAAGACCCGGATCTGGCAGGCAGTCCTGGCCGTGGTGACCGGCCTGGTGCTGCCGCTGGGGGTGCTCGGCATCCTCGCTTTGGTCCACTTGTCCGGCCGCTGAGCAATCTGGCCTTCCTACGCACGGCGGTGCTCA
>Ga0182038_10001273_pt1 | contig 13070 bp, 12 predicted proteins | sample sta12Can44000108_FD_125976 | JGI IMG/M metagenome (GOLD analysis project Ga0182038, IMG submission 125976) | Lab enrichment of tropical soil microbial communities from Luquillo Experimental Forest, Puerto Rico - statanox.12C.anox.44.000.108 | ecosystem: Environmental > Terrestrial > Soil >...
TAGTAAATTAAAACTGATGAACAAAAGTTTACTGGAAGATTTTAGCATCGACAAACCTAAAATTGCAGTACTCGGCTTAAACCCGCATGCCGGCGACGAAGGTTTAATTGGTACCGAAGAAGAAACCATTATTCGCCCAGCCATTAAAGAAGCTAAACAAACACACAATATTCTTGCATTTGGCCCGTATAGTTCCGATGCATTTTTTGCCCGTACCCATTACGAAAAATTTGATGCGGTTTTAGCCATGTATCACGATCAGGGATTAATTCCGTTTAAATCATTGGCTGTTGGCGAAGGCGTTAATTTTACTGCCGGTTTAAATGTCATCAGAACCAGCCCCGACCATGGTGTTGCTTTTGATATTGCAGGTAAAGGCAAAGCAGATCCAACCTCATTTCTTGCAGCAACATTTATGGCATTAGATGTTATCAGAAGAAAAATGGGCTATGCAGATGCCAGAAAAAACCCGCTGAAAAAAATCAGTGCCAAAATGTTTGCCAATGCTATTGACGAACGTGTAGTAGAAGAAAATGAAGATTAATTTTTTTAACCCAACTATAGAATCACAGATGACGCTTCCGTTGCGTCGCACACTTGTGCTGTAAAACCCTTATTCAACACATGAAAAACTATACCATCGGCAACGACCAGCTCGAAGTTGTAATAACATCTAAAGGAGCAGAAATTTTAAGTATCCATAATAAAGAAACCGGCTTGGATTATATATGGAATGCAGATCCTGCATTTTGGCCTAAAACCAGCCCCGTATTGTTTCCTGTTGTTGGCGGACTAAAAGACAATACTTATTTCTACGAAGGCAATGCATATCAATTAACTCGCCATGGTTTTGCACGGGATAATGAATATGAAATTTCTCAGCAAGATGCAGGCAGCATTACTTTTTCTTTAAAAGCAAATGAAGAATTGCAAAAATTGTATCCTTTTAATTTTGAGTTTCATGTTAAACACGAAGTAAAAGGCAATACACTTTCCATCACTTATTTTGTTAAGAATAATGACACAAAAAATTTATTGTTCTCTGTAGGAGCACATCCGGCATTCAACGTTCCGTTAGTAGAAGGCACAGATTTTACCGATTACTATTTGCAGTTTAGTGAAACAGAAAATGCCGGCAGATACAGAATTGCAGATGATGGATTAATTGAAACAACCGCAACACCTTATTTAAACAATACCAATAAACTTCCTTTAACAAAAGATTTGTTTTATACAGATGCATTGGTATTTAAAGAATTAAAATCTAACAGTATTTCTATCTTAAGCGATAAAACAAAACATGGTTTAAAAGTTCAGTTCGATCATTTCCCATATATGGGCATCTGGAATTTTAAAGATGCAAATTTTGTTTGTATTGAGCCATGGTGCGGCCTTGGAGATACAGCAAATACCACACAACAATTACAGGAGAAAGAAGGCATTAATGTTTTGCCAACAGGAGAAACATTCAACAGAACCTGGAGTGTGCAAGTGTTTTAATCATTTAAACACTTCACTACCCAATCCCTGATTGATGATGTAAGAAGAATAGGTCAATTCAACTTTACCTTTACGGGCTTTTAATTTTTCAGCTTCGGTAGGTTTATCGCCGTCTTCAAACTCAAGCGTAATGCCTTTGGGCATTTTATAATCTTTCGTATTGAACCCGAAAATTACTTTATCGGGCAAGCTGTAGTTTGCATATTTGCCGTAAGTAAAACTCATTTCGTATGTACCATTTTCTTTGGTAGTTGTAACCGCTTTTTTAATAAGTAAATTAGGTTCGTCAATATACAAAGTGGTTAAAATAATTTCGCTGTTTTCGCTCATTGGTAAAAGCTTCACAATCTTTGTTTTCGCACCATCAATTTCTGTTTCGCCTGCAAGCAATGCTACAAAATTGTTCATACTGATAATCGTATTCATATTGACACTAACACCGCCCTTCGGCAAAACAGAAATGCCATTTTCTCTTTTCAGCTTAAACAAATTGGGCTTTTTATAAAACACTTTTATTTTACCAATCGGCGCTTTAATAAAAGCTACATCGGTTTTCATTTTGCCTTCTGCAACATAATCGTTCACCAAATCTAATTTGGCTTTTACTTTTTGCACTAGAGCTGTCATATCCTGTGCACTTGCAAAAAGCGAAGTATGAATTGCAAAAACGAAAAATAATATCTTATAAAAATGTTTCATCATTATAAATAGTTAGCTTAAAATATCTTTTCTTTTAAACAAATAAACCGAGGCTCCCACCAACACAACAATATGAGTAAGTAAAATCATTGCAGATTTTAGAATTTTATCCGGCCGTTGAACCGTTCCTCTTACTGTTTCATTGGCTTCATTTAATCTTACATCAAAAAATTCTTTCCAGCCAACCATGTGTGTTGTAAATAAATAGGGTTTTATTAAGCTGAAAATGGGAATGGTCATTGTACTTAAAATTGTAAATACAATTATTACGCTCATAGTTGCCACTATTGGTCCGATTGAATTATCTGCAAACTGCGATAAAAAAAAACCTAATGCTGCAACAGTAGTCATTGCCAATGCCGCAAACACAAAAGCACCTGCATAACGCCATAACATATCTGCACTCTCTATTTGTACGGCATAATTATTTTTAAGAATGAACATATCATCTGTTCCAAAAATTAAAATACTTAGAAACAAAGCCAGTATTGCCATAAAAATCAACAATAAAATAGTGTACACTGTTGCTGCAAAAAATTTAGCAAGTATGAACTGTGTTCTGCTAATGGGTTTGGTTAATAAAAAACGAAGTGTTCCCATATTGGCTTCGCCGCTAATCATATCTGCAGCAATTAAAGAAATAAGTAAAGGCACATGCACCAATAATAATTGCAGAATTACATAACATACAAAATAGCCGTTGATAATTTTTCCATCAATCTGTAACGTATTACTAAGATCGGCCAAAACAAAGGCAGCATATTCTTTTCCATCTACTTTTAAGCCCAATTGCACCACAATTACCAATGCTGCAACGGCAATAAAAGAAATATATGTTCTCGGCCTGAGAAATATTTTATACAACTCAATTTGAAAAAGCTTCCACATGTTGGTTTCCTGTTGTTACCTGTAAAAAATAATCTTCCAAACTGTTTCTTAACTGAATAGACAGTACCTCTATATTTTGCTGCACCAGATATTGATTTAATTTAGGCACATCGTTTTTGTTTAACTTCAATAGAACAGATTCTTTATTTTGGAAAACGAGACGATCTTTCCAAACGCTTTGCTGCAAAACATTCCAGCAAGTTTCGTTTTGAAGGGTTGTTATCTCGATTACTGTTTGAGAAGGATCGAATAATTCCGTAGCTAACCCTTCTTTTATTTTTTTTCCTTTATCTATAATTAAGACTTTAGTAGCCACCTGTTCTATCTCACTTAATAAATGTGATGATACAACAATTGTTTTCTTTTGTTCTTTGCTTAAATGAAGAATTAGATTTCTGATATCGGCAATACCTTGCGGATCTAATCCATTTGTTGGTTCATCCAACACAATTAACTCCGGATTATGAACCAATGCAATAGCAATACCCAAACGTTGTTTCATGCCTTGCGAGAAAGTTTTCACTTCGTCGTGTGCACGGTTTACCAACCCAACCGTTTCTAATTGTTGCAACAATTGATTCTCGGTTAGTTTAATGCCGCTTAGTTTGGCAAACAATTTAAGATTATCGAATGCAGAAAGATATTTGTAAACGTCGGGCTTTTCTATAACCGCACCTGTTTGACGTAAAATATCATTGCGATTGGTTTTTAATTTCATCCCGAACATTTCAATGTCGCCGGATGTAGGTGCAATTAATGTAAGCAGCATTCTGATGGTGGTACTTTTGCCTGCCCCATTCTGGCCCAGAAAACCATACACATCTCCCTGCCGAACACTAAATGATAATTTATTTACAGCTGTTAGGTTCTTAAACTGCTTAGTTAATGCTGATACTTTTATAATATCAATATTGCTCATGTAATTGCAATGTATAACAAAAAAAGGAGAGAATATTTGAGTTATAAGTTAGGAATATGAATTTGAGATTTCTAATTTGAAATTGGTTAATTGCCTTAAATATTGTTTCGTTCTTCTTACATTGTAAACTACTTGGCGCCTCTGTGCCTTTGCCTCTTGATGCCACTTAACCTGAAAGCACAAGTGAGTGACACAACGAAGATGCTATGAAAAATTAAAGCCTGTTACAAAAAGTTATTTTTTAACAAATAACTTCTCACTCATTTTAGTATCGTGTCCGTAAATATCTTTCCTGAAGTTGAGTGTTCCGGTTTTGTCTACCCAAGCGGTAAAATACACAATAAAAACAGGTACTGTTTGTTTAAGCGTAACCCATTTTTCTTTTGGCAGATGCATACAACTGTCTATGGTATTGCTTTTCCAAATGGTTGCAGTATCGGCTCTTAATAAATATTGTGCAAATTTTTTAGGTTCGCCCAAACGGATGCACCCATGGCTAAAACTGCGATTTGAGGCTGTAAACAAATCTCTGTTGGGTGTATCGTGAAAATAAATATCGTAGTTGTTGGGAAACAAAAATTTTACTAATCCCAGTGAATTGTTATTTCCCGGTTTTTGGCGAACAACAGGCAAGCCATTGCTTTTGCCGGTTATTTCCATATTGTTTTTTTGAATATAGTTTTTATCTTTTTGCATAGCCGGTACAATTTCTTTTTGCACTATGCTTGGCGGCACGTTCCAATAAGGACTAAAAACAATGTAACGGAGATTGCCGTTAAAAATAACAGTGCTGTTGGTGGCTTTGCCTACAATTACATTCATATCAAAAATTTGCTTACCACTATCATATACATGCATCTTATATTCCGGAATATTTACCATTATGTAATTGGTATCGGTTTCGGCAGGCATCCAACGGGCTCTTTCCATATTTACCAACAATTGCTGAATACGTTGCTGAATGCTAATGTTTAACTCTTTAATCATTTGCACACCAATGGCACCATCGGCAGACAAACCCATTCTTCTCTGAAATTTTTTGGCTGCACGTACTAATGAGGTATCGAATTTTTGAGAAGAATCTGCATTATTTAAATCGCCCAATACAAATAATTTTTCTTTAATTATTGTAATTGAAGCAGTACTATCGCCTTTCTTGAAAGGCTTTGCAGGATACACAATCGTATCTTTAGGATAGCTTTTATCCATTTCGTAATACTTTACTAAAAACCCCTGAAGCTGTTTGTATTGTGAGTTTAACGGAACATATTGACCGTTTTCTTTTGCTTTTGTTTTAATAGTAGAATCAAGTAATGCGGTTAGGTTTACTTTTTTTCGCGGAATAAACCAACCTAACTCACTTGCATCTATATCGCTTCCCTTGTATACTTTAGCGGCATATGTAAAAAACTGTCCTGTGAACAATAATTCGGTAGCAAGTACATCTTTTCTTTTTTCGTGCGATAAAGAATCCTGCGCCGATAAGCGATAATACTTAAACAACGCATCGTTATATAAACTACTATCGCGCAACTGTTCTATAGAATTATTTAAAAGATTAATAAAATTGTGCGATTGCTCGGCTAAACCACTGGTATCAAACCATGCATATTCATAGTTTCTTTCTTTATAAAAATCTAAATATTGTTTTTCAAAAGATTGAAATTCGGGATGCAGTTTTAAAAATTTTTCTACTTCAACACTATCTAAAAACAGATTATTGAAAGATGTTTCGGCAGTAATCGTTGTATCACGTACCACTTCATCTTTTTTAGAAAAATATTTACAACTGAAAATAAGTGTTGCAAACAGAACAACTATTAAAAGCATTTTTCTTCTCATGTACAAATATGTTGATGTGAATATACATCACAAATTCATTAAAAGTGTAGATGCTACAACACCTGCCGTTTCTGTACGTAAGCGGGTTGGGCCCAAGCTAACCGGAACAAAATTATTTTGTAATGCCAATGTAATTTCATTCACAGAAAAATCGCCTTCAGGACCAATAAGTATTTGTGTATTGTTTTGAATTGAAAATGCTTTCAATTCTTTTTTATCGTTTTCAATACAATGAGCTATAAATTTTTGATCGATTTTTGATTGACGGATAAACTTTTCAAAGTCAATAGGTTCGTGCAATACAGGCAGCCATGTTTGTTGGCTTTGCAACATTGCCGCAATTAAAATTCCGTTCATCCTATCAAAACGAAAATGTTGCCTTTCTGTACGATGGCATATTAATGGAATAATTTCATTTATACCAATCTCTGTTACTTTTTCTAAAAACCATTCGAAGCGGCTTGCATTTTTTATCAATGAAACAGCGATAGAAATATTTCTTGCAGTTTTGGCTTGTGTTTGTATTTCATCAATCCTAACCGTACAATGCTTTTTATCCGGATTGATGATTGTGGCAGTAATTAAAAGCCCTTTACCGTTGGTAAGATTCAATTGCTCCCCCGCTTTCATACGCAATACCTGTATGCAATGTTTGCTTGTTTCTTCACTTACAATAAAAGCAGCAGCAGCTTTTGTGATATTTATTTCATAAAAAAAAGGTAAAGCCATACAACAAAAATATCTAAGTACTGTGAAGTAAATCATAATTTTTATTTAGAACTAAACTTTCACAGTTCTTTCATAGTCATTAGCAATCATTAACTATTCTTAACAATTCATTGCTATTTTATCCGCAGCAAAAAAGCAAGTTTTGCACTCTTTATTTAAAGCAAATTGTAAACATTAATAGCAATATACATTATCATTAAAACAGGCATTTTTATGAAAAAAACATTCTTGGCAGCATTTTGTTTTCTCACTGTTTCTGCGTTTGCACAAACAAAAATTGGTATAGAAGCAGGCTATAATTCGTCTAAATTAGGCATGACCGGTAATAACCAGCAATATTATTCTCTTTCAGGCATCGGTACTTTTGATATAGGTATGATTGCCGAAAAGAATTACAGCAAAAATTTTTCTCTTTCTTCGGGTTTACTTTTTTTTCAGAAAGGAGGAATAAAAAACAAAACAGATTTTGCAGTTAGCGGCTCTAACACAACAACAAAAATCAACTACCTGCAAGTGCCTTTAAACTTAAATTTTAAATATCCGGTAGACAAAAAAATACAAGTTTTATTAACAACAGGTTTATATGGTGCTTATGGAATTTCGGGGTCTGAAAAAGGTACGTTAGAAACAAGCAGTTCAACTACAAGCATTAATAATAGTATTCATTTTACCAATAACAGTTCTTATTATTCAAGTGATAAAACCGCTGTTAAACCATTCGATTTCGGGTACCATTTTTCAGCGGGTATCGAATGGAAATCTTATCAGCTAAGATTGAATTATAACCATGGTTTCACTACCATCAATCCATCCGGGTCAACAAAATTTTATAATGAAAACTTAGGTGTGTCTTTGGCCTACTTATTATCAAAATAAACAATTTGTTTTGATGAAGGTTTTAGAATGGAGCATCTCCCTCAAAACCTTCATCAAAATCTCCCCCATTCATTTTACTTCCCTTCTGAATAAATAGTTTTGCACCATCTGTACCGCCACTATTAGAAGTTCCGGAAGTATCAACAGGTTTCCAGCTTCCACCACCCATCATTCCTTTAATACCATTATCGGCATCCCACTCTTCAAATTTTTGGATATGCAATAATGCTTTCAGCTTAATGGTTTCGAGAGAACCGTTTCTGTGTTTGGCAATTTTAATATGTGTTTCACCACGATTATCTTCTCCCATTTCGTTGGTGAAATTTTCGTAATATTCGGGACGATAAATAAACATTACCATATCCGCATCTTGCTCAATAGCACCGGATTCACGCAAATCGCTTAATTGCGGCATCTTACTTTCTTTACGTGTTTCTACGGCACGGCTTAACTGAGATAATGCAATGATAGGGATATTTAACTCTTTCGCTAATGCTTTTAAGTTTCGCGAAATATTACTGATCTCTTGTTCCCGATTTGAATTTCTGTCGCCGCTACCACTCATCAATTGCAAATAATCTATGATGATTATTTTAACCTGATGTTTGTTTACCATTCTTCTTGCTTTGGCACGAAACTCAAAAATGTTTAATGCGGCCGTATCATCAATATATAAAGGAGCTGTTTCTAATTTCTTAATCCCTTTTGCATGCAATTGTTGATACTCGTGTTCTTCTAATTTACCTCGTGAAATTTTTTCCATGTGAATTTCACTTTCTGCACTTAAAATACGTTGCACCAATTGCGATGCACTCATTTCTAAACTAAAAAAACCAACAGCCATCGGCTTTACAGGATTTAATGCGGCATTTCTTGCCAAATTCAATGCAAATGCAGTTTTACCCACAGACGGGCGTGCAGCCAATATAATTAAATCCGTTGGCTGCCAACCATACGTTATTCTGTCTAATGAAGGAAAACCACTCGTAACACCGGATATATCATCTTCTTGCTGACGCAGATGATCTATACGGTTAATTGTTTTTGCCAACACATTTCCAATATCTTCAAAATTCTTTTTTAAATAGTTGTTGGTAATGTTAAACATTTTTGTTTCACTATCGTCCAGCAAATCAAAAACATCGGTACTGTCTTCATACGCATCGCCAATAATTTCTCCGCTGATGCGAATCAATTCTCTCTGAATAAATTTTTGCAAAATAATTCTTGCGTGTGCTTCAATGTTTGCAGTACTTACAACCGCATTGGTTAACTTGGTAACATAATACGGCCCTCCAACAATATCTAATTGTTCTTTTCTTTTTAACTCTTCAACAACGGTTAATATATCAATAGGTATACCGCGTTGTTGCATATCCATCATTGCCTTAAAAATCAATTGATGGGCTTCAACATAAAAACATTCCGGCTTTAAATTAGTATCAACCAAACTGTCAAATGCACTCTTCTCCAGCATAATGGCACCTAACACAGCTTCTTCCAATTCTTTTGCCTGCGGAGGCACTTTACCATATACCATCGTACTGAGGTCTAAGCCCGACGCTTTCCTTCTTTTCTTATCTCTGTTTATATTCGTTAAATCCATCCTGTTTTATATTGAAACGATGATCTAAAATTGCTATATCCACTTCAGTTAGTTGGCAGCTATCTTGTATTAAGAAATTGTTACGACCTAAAGCGGGGAAGCGAATTTAATGGCAATAATAATTCCAGTTAAACATTTCTTTAGTCGTTAAACATCCATTATACTTAGTCACTCCAAAATGCACACCGTTTGTTAACAAATAAACCGTTATTAACAACAAAAGAAGTGTTATTCCAACTCATCGCCAAGGTTCTTAACAAATTAAGCATTTTAAAATAAAAATGCACATCAATTTTATGAATTGAAAAGCGAAAAAAATTTTAAAAAGACCGAAAAAAAGAGTAAATAAAAGAATGATTTTAAAACCGGCCAATATCTCTATTCAACTCTTGTTGTGTCACTCACTTGTACTGCAGAAATGTTATTCGGCAGAATTATTTTTTGCAAAATAGCTACACGCATTTTTTATTCCGCATTCATCGCATTTAGGGTTGCGTGCAATGCAAACATATCGGCCATGTAATATCAACCAGTGATGTGCTTTATGAATTAATTCTTTCGGAAAAAATTGTATCAATTGTTTTTCTGCAGCCAATGGTGTTGTTGCATTGGTGGTTAGTCCTATTCTTGCACTTACACGAAACACATGCGTATCAACCGCCATATTGGGTTGCTCATCAATTACACTGGTAACAACGTTTGCCGTTTTTCTGCCAACACCGGGCAATTGTACCAACTCGTTTACAGTCATCGGTACTTCGCCGTTAAATTTTTCCAACAACATATTGGCCATTCCAATTAAATGTTTGGTTTTGTTATTGGGATAAGAAATACTTTTTATCAATGGAAACAATTCATCAAAACTTGCTTTTGCCATTGCTACCACGTCGGGAAACTTTTCAAAAATTTTAGGTGTAGTTAAATTAACCCTAACATCGGTGCATTGTGCAGAAAGAATTACAGCCACCAATAACTGAAACGGATTATCGTACAATAACTCCGTTTCTGCATTGGGTGCATGCTCGGTAAAATAATCTATGATAAACTGATAGCGTTCTTTCTTTGTCATATATTCAAAAGAACAAAACAATTCTAATATTGGCGAAAACTATCTCCAATAAATTTTAAAGCATCGGTAATTCCGGTTCTCCAGTAAGTCCAGGTATGGCCGCCATCTCTTACACGAAACTCATGCGGCACTCTTTTTTCGGTTAATGCGATATGCAATAAACAATTGCCTTTGGTTAAAAAATCATCATCTCCGCAATCAATCCAATACCTTACTTTTTTTAATTCTTCGGCAGATGTTGTTTCAACAATTTTTAACGGAGAATTTTTATACCATGTTTCGGTTAACCTGTCTTTGTTTTTTAAATCTTTACCATATAATTTGCCCAAAACATTATCCCAACTGGGTTGTGGCATATTTATCAATTCATTATCATCCCAAACCGCCGCACTAAACGGTGCTGCTGCTGCAAACAAATTCGGGTATTTTAAAGCATAAATTAATGTGCCGTAACCACCCATAGAAAGGCCTGCAATACCCCTGTATCTTTTTTCTGCTTTTATACGATAATTTTTTTCAATTGCCGGCATAAATTCTTTCACAAAGAAATCTTCATAATTTTCTTTACCGTCATAAGCGTTAATATAAAAACTTGAATCGCCGTTTGGCATTACAATTATCATTGGCGGAATGGTACCGTTTGCAATAGCTTTATCTGCGTAACGATTTATTTCGCCAAATTGCAGCCAGCCGGTATTATCATCTGTAAACCCATGCAATAAATACACAACAGGGTATGTTCTGTCCGATGTTTCATAATCGCCCGGTAAATAAATCGTATACTTTACATCACGCCCTAAAATTGTACTTTTTACTTTTTTTTGTTCCAGCACTTTTCCGGGTAACTGAGCAAAAGTTAATACACCAATAAGCAAGCAGTAAACAAGCATTACCGGTTTCGTTAAAAAATTTTTCATAGTAAAAATTTAATACAATAAAGATACAATGCAGCAGAAAGCATTACAAGATTTATAATGCTGTTTACTTCTGTTTTTTATCGGCAGAATCTTTCGCATATTTTAAAATAGCATCAATGGTTTTTTGCGAAGGAGATTTATTTATCTTTTTTAAGTTTTCGAGTTGTTTTTTGGATCGTTGTAGCATGGCAATTTCCTTCTGAAGGTCTTTATCTTCTTTCATAGCTTTATCTATAGCAAGTTTTAATATTGGTGATGCCTCCCCGTACAGGTACAGCATCAGTTGTTCCTGAGTAAATTTTTGCATAAAATAATATAATGAAAACTGCAATATTATATATACTGCTTTCGGAGGGTAGATCAACTGATATACAGTTTATTTAAAACGGAGGCAGCTACATTTTATTGTAACGGGGTTGTTACTTTTTTATAGAACTCGAATCTTCAATGATGAAAATATCTTCACCATCTCTTTTCATCAGGTAGCGTTCCCGTGCAAATTTTTCTAATGCGGAAGGATTGTTCTGTAAATCCGTAAGATCTTTTTTGGTTTTGGCAATTTCCTGTTCGTAATACTTTTTTTTAATTTCCAGCTCTTTTAGTTTTTGCCGTTGCTCACGAACGTAAAAAAAATCTCTTTGATCGAAAAATAACATCCATACTATAAAGAAGCCGCCTGCAAGCAGATATTTATTAAAAAGTATGGAAGAAATCTTTTTCATGCAACTAAAATAAAAAAGTTGACGGAATGTACATCAAACATGAGTAACATTCCGCCAACTTTAAACTAATTCACACTATGTTTATTTCGTAAACTTCAATTTTTTACCTAAATAAATTCCTGTGCTTCCTAATTCTTCTTCAATACGTAATAACTGATTGTATTTTGCAATACGGTCTGTACGAGAAGCTGAACCGGTTTTAATTTGCCCGCAATTTAATGCAACAGCCAAATCTGCAATAGTTACATCTTCTGTTTCACCGCTTCTATGGCTCATAATTGTGTTGTAACCATTGTTTTGAGCCAAGCTAACCGCATTGATCGTTTCGGTTACAGTACCAATTTGGTTTACTTTAACCAATAATGCGTTTGCAATTTTTTTGTCGATACCCATTTCCAAACGTTTAACATTTGTAACGAATAAATCGTCTCCAACTAATTGGCATTTGTTGCCAATAGCCTGTGTTAATGCAGCCCAACCGTTCCAATCGTCTTCTGCCATACCATCTTCAATAGAAACGATAGGATATTTTTTAACCCAGCTTTCCCAGAATTTTACCAATTCGTCACTACTTAAAGCTTTTCCACTGCTTTTGTGGAATACATATTTTTTCTTTTTACCATCCCACAATTCGCTGTTTGCAGCATCCATTGCAATGGTAATTTGGCTACCCGGTTTGTAACCTGCAGCAGTAATAGCTTCCAGTACAGTTTCAATAGCTTCTTCGTTGCTTTGAATATTTGGTGCAAAACCACCTTCATCACCAACATTTGTACTGAATCCTTTTTTCTTTAAAACCGATTTTAATGAATGGAAGATTTCAACACCCCAACGCAAACCTTCGCTGAAAGAAGGAGCTCCTACGGGTTGAATCATAAATTCCTGAAAATCTATTTTGTTATCTGCATGAGCACCACCGTTTAAAATGTTCATCATCGGAACAGGTAATGTTTTTGCATTTGTACCGCCAACATAACGGTATAAAGGCAAGCCTGCTTCTTCAGCAGCAGCTTTCGCTACAGCCATACTTACAGCCAATAAAGCATTGGCACCTAATTTTCCTTTGTTAGGCGTTCCATCTAATTCAATCATTGCTTCGTCAATAGCAGCTTGTTGTGTAACATCGTAGCCAACAATTGCCTCAGCAATAATATCATTTACGTTTTTTACAGCTTTTAAAACACCTTTTCCTACATATTTTTTCTTATCTGCGTCTCTTAATTCTACAGCTTCGTGAATACCGGTACTGGCACCACTTGGTACTGATGCACGTCCTAAAACGCCTTCATCGGTTAATACATCA
>Ga0182038_10001279_pt1 | contig 13022 bp, 12 predicted proteins | sample sta12Can44000108_FD_125976 | JGI IMG/M metagenome (GOLD analysis project Ga0182038, IMG submission 125976) | Lab enrichment of tropical soil microbial communities from Luquillo Experimental Forest, Puerto Rico - statanox.12C.anox.44.000.108 | ecosystem: Environmental > Terrestrial > Soil >...
CGAGGGCTCGCACACCTGGGGCCTCTTCGAGTCGGAGATGCAGGAGTCCTGGAACACCACCATCGGCGCGGCGCTCGGCGCGTAGCCGCCTGAGGTGACGGCGCGATGCTGGTAACGGCGGACAACTTCATCCGGGCCGAAAGCGACCTGTATTTCGGCAAGGTCGTCAGCGACGGCGGGTTCGGGAGGTTAAACCACATCCGAGAGCTCACGCCGATGGACAAGCAGCTGGTGGTGCGCTCAAACCGCGACACGCTTTATTCAGCGGGCGTCTTCGACCTCGATGCCGGGCCGGTCACGATAACGCTGCCCGACCCCGGCGGCCGATTCATGTCGATGGAGGTGATCAGTGAAGACCATTATGTGCCCGCCGTGTTCTACGGGCAGGGCGAACACACCCTCACCCGCGACGGCATCGGCACGCGGTATGTCATGGTCGCCATTCGCACCCTCGTCAATCCGGACGATGAGACCGATCTCGACGAGGTCCATGCGCTACAAGACACCATCGCGGTGCGGCAGGACCACACCGGCGGTTTCGAGATACCCGACTGGGATCCGTTGAGCCAGAAGACGGTACGTGACGACCTGCTTCAACTGGCGGCCACTTTGCCCGACTCCAAGAAGATGTTCGGCACCAAAGACGACACCGATCCGGTGCGACGGCTGATCGGCTCGGCAGCGGCATGGGGCGGCAATCCGGAAAAGGACGCCATCTATTTCAGCGTCCACCCGGCCGAAAACGACGGCGCCAAAGTGTATCGGATCTCCGTCGGCCAGGTGCCCGTCGATGGGTTCTGGTCGGTCACCGTCTACAACAATGACGGTTACTTCACGCCCAACCCGCAAAACGCGTATTCGCTCAACGACATCACGGCCCGGCGCGGCACCGGCGGCATCATCACCATTCAGTTCGGCGGGTGCGACGCCGCGACACCAAACTGCTTGCCGATCACGCCGGGGTGGAACTACCTGGTCCGGCTGTACCGGCCGCGAGACGAGATCCTCAGCGGCGAGTGGACATTCCCCGAAGCGCAACCGATTTTGTGAGGCGAATGACCGCGATCAGCCTGGCGAATCGCGCAAGCTGAAACTGTCGACGAGCGTGACCAACGTATCCATGCGTCGCTCGTAGGCACGGCGAGCGCGGCTGGGACTGTCTATGAGCGCGCCGAGGTCCTTCAGACCGTCTGTCGTGGCGACCAGAACAGCGGCAAGATCGTCGGCGTCGACGGTTTCGGGTAGATCACCGTCGGCCTGGGCCTCTCTGATCAGCCCGGCGACGAGACCGACCCAGGTGCGCATGTGGTCGCGGACCACATCGCTGACACCCGCGACGCGGGCCAGGTCACGGGTGAGCCGAGACACGCTGAAGGCGCTGGGGTCGCGATGGACCTTCACCAGCGCCAAGGCGACGGCACGCAGCCGATCGAACGCGCGGGTCTCGGCACCGATCGCCGCGACGACGGAATCGATCCACTGCCGCTGTTTCTCCTCGATCACGGCCAGCGCGAGTTGTTCCTTCGACGAGAAGTGAAAGTAGAACGCCCCCTTGGTCAGTCCGCTGCGTTCGATGAGTTGGGCCATCGTGGTCTCGGCGTACCCGCGTTCGGCGAACACCTCGGCCGCGGTTTGCAGCAGAAACGCGCGGGTGGCGACGCCCTTCGGGGTGACTGCGGGGGATGGCACGGGCTGATTTTATCAGGAACCGACCGCACGGTATGGCTAGACATACCGGCCGGTCGGTTTTATTCTCAGCGTTGTGGACTCTTCAGAAAGGTGACAGCCATGGAGTACAAAGGCCAACGCGCGTTGGTGACGGGCGCTTCTTCGGGGATCGGAGAGGTGTTCGCGCGGGAACTGGCGCGGAGGGGCGCCGATCTGGTACTCGTCGCCCGGTCCGGCGGGAAACTCGCAGCGCTCGCCGACGAATTGAGCGCTTCGTTTGGGGTGACTGCCGATGTCGCGGTTGCCGATCTGGCCAAACCGTCGGCGGCCACTGAGCTGGCCGAGTCGGTGGCGGCACGCGATCTGCAGATCGACATCCTCGTCAACAACGCCGGATTCGGCCTATTCGCACCGCTTTACGAGGCCGATCCCGGGGCGCTCACCGACATGGTCCGTCTCAACGTGGAGGCGCTGGTGGACCTGACGCGGCTGTATCTGCCGGGCATGGTCGAGCGCGACCGCGGTGCAATCGTCAACGTTGGTTCGACGGCGGGCTTTCAGCCGGTCCCGTATATGGCGGTGTATGGCGCGACCAAGGCCTTCGTACTCTCGTTCACCGAGGCGCTGTGGGCCGAAACCCGCGGCACCGGCGTGCGGGTGACGGCGCTATGTCCCGGATCGACCGACACCGGATTCTTCGATGTAGCCGGCGAGGACGCGCAAGTGGGCCACCGCATCGCCCCGGAGCGGGTGGTGCAGGCCGCATTTCGTGCCCTCGACCGGCGGTCCAGCTCCGTGGTCACCGGCGGCTTCGAAAGCTGGATGCTGACCAACTCGTCGCGCCTGGCGTCACGCCAACTGGTTGCGCGGATGGCCGAGCGGACCATGCGGCCGAAGAACCGCGGCAGGGAGGCCGTGAATCAGGGGATCGGCGGGTGAAATGACGACCAGGGGTGAGCCGATTCTAGTTGGGCGGCAACGCGAATGAGGATGTCCTCCCAGCCGTAGGCGGCGGCGAGCTGAATGCCGATCGGAAGCCCCTCGGCGTTGCGGTGCAGCGGCAGGTTGATCGCGGGTTGCCCGCTCATGTTGAACGGCGGCGTGAACGCGGCGAACCGACCGGCCCGGCGCATCGGCGCCGTGGGATGCTCGGGGTTGTTCTCGAATTCCGTTAGCAGCACTGGCGGTTCGGCCACCGTTGGCGTGAGCAGCAGGTCCCAGCCGTCCGCCCACCACTGCTGCAGCGTGCGCCGGAAGGCCGACACCGCGCCCTCGGCGATGGCGTAGTTGACGGCGGTCAACCGCCGCGCCTGCTCGATGTGCACCCAGTTGACCGGCTCGAGGTCGTCGGCGGTCACCTCGCGACCGAGCGTCTCGCCGAATCCACGCGCCGCCATCGCCATCTGCGTCGCCCACAGCGCCATGAACTTGTGCGGCAACGTGGCGTCGGCGAGGCACGCCGGCCACGCCGGCTCGACGATGTGCCCGAGCCCCTCCAGCATCGACGCCGCGGCGCGCACCGCGGAAACGCAGTCGTCGTGCAGGAATTCGCCGCGCGGGTGGACGTCGAGCAGCCCGATGCGCAACCGGCCGGGGTCGGCGCCGACCTCCTCGAGGTACGGCCGCTGCGGCGCCGGCGCGATCACGCTGTCGCCGACGCCGGGACCGCGCACCGCATCGAGCAGCCCCGCCGTGTCGCGCACCGTGCGGCTGACACACAGTTCGACGCCCAATCCCGTCTCCGCACGTGCCGGTCCGACCGTGATTCGCCCTTGACTCGGCTTGAGCCCCACGAGCCCGCAGCACGACGCCGGGATGCGAATGCTCCCACCGCCGTCCGAGGCGTTCGCGAACGGGACCATCCCGGCGGCCACAGCGGCTGCGGCGCCGCCACTCGACCCACCCGGCGTGCGATCCAGCGCCCACGGATTGCGGGTCGCCCCCCAGGCCACCGGCTGTGTGGTCGGCAGGCTGCCCATCTCGGGGCTATTCGTCCGCCCGGCGATCACCAGCCCGGCCGCCTTGAACCTGGCCACGAGCGTCGTGTCGGTGGCATCGACCTTGCCCGCCTCTTTGAGCGCGACATTGCCGTTCGAAAGGGTCTGACCCGCGAAGCTCGTGTAAAGGTCCTTGAGCAAAAACGGGACGCCGCGAAAGGGGCCCTTGGGCAGACGCGGGTCGGCGGCCACGGATCGTGCGTGCTCGAACCATTCGATGACCACGGCGTTCAGCGACGGGTTCGATTGTTCGATCCGCTCGATCGCCGCCTCGAGGAGTTCGCTCGGCGCGACCTCGCCCTCGGCCACCAGCGCGGCTTGATCCGTGGCATCCATCCACCGTGTCTCGTCGGCAAGACCACTCATGGCTCTCGGTTTACCACGCCGAGAAAGTACGCACGTGGAGGCTGCGGTATTACTGGCTAGTATTACTAGCCTGGTAGGCTGGCTGGTATGCGGGTGACAAGCAAAGGCCAGGTAACGATTCCGCTCGAGGTGCGGCGCAAGCTCGGCATCGAGCCGGGTTCCGAGGTCGAGTTCGAACTCGACGAGCGTGGCGCCCGGCTGGTGCGCGCGAAGAGAGCTCGCGGCACCGCGATCGCACGTCGCATGCGCGGCCGCGGCACCGTCGCGATGAGCACCGACGAGATCATGGCGCTGACACGCGGCGACAACTAGCTTGTCGTGGTAGGTACGCTCGTCGACTCAAACGTGCTGCTCGACCTTTTCACCGCGGACCCCCGGTGGTGTGAATGGTCCGAGACGCAGCTGGCTGATGCCCTCGACCGTGCGGAAACGCTCATCAATCCGATCATCTACGCCGAGATATCGATCGGCTTTGAGCGGATAGAAGAACTCGAGCGGGCATTGCCAGACGAGCTTAAGCGCGAGGCCCTGCCCTGGGAAGCTGCCTTTCTGGCAGGTAAATGCTTCCTCGAGTATCGGCGGCGGGGCGGCCAGAAGCGCTCGCCGCTGCCGGATTTCTACATTGGTGCCCACGCCGCGGTGACCGGTCGTGCGCTACTCACGCGTGATCCTCGACGCTATCGGTCGTTCTTCCCTCGCCTGCAACTGATCTCGCCGTAATCGTACGTCACGCCTGACGTGCCGCCTCTTGGGCGAGCTGCACGCGTGAAGTCAGTCCGAGCTTGGCGTAGACGTGGGTGAGGTGGCTTTCCACCGTCCGCAGCGAGATGAAAAGCCTCGTGGCGATAGCCTTGTTGGCCAAGCCCTCGCTGACCAGCCCGACGACGGCGCGCTCGGCCGGCGTGAGCGAACCCCATCCGGTGGCGGGTCGCTGCCGCTCACCGCGCCCCCGCTGGGCGTAGGCGATCGACTCCTCGGTGGACAGTGCCGCGCCCTCGGCCCAGGCGGCGTCGAACTCGCTCTCGCCGAACGCCTCCCGCAAACGGTTGACCGCGCTGGCGTGGTCAACGTCGTAGGTTTTGAACCGCACCGAACCGATGTGTTTCCGCAGCGCGTTGGCGGCGCCGAAGAGCCGGGCCGCTTCGGCGTGCCGCCCACCGTCGACCGCGAGGATCGCCAGCAGCTCAAGGATGTCAGGAACGCCCAGGAGCGCGCTCAGGCCGGCCGCCAACGCGAGCGCGTCATGGGCGTCCCGCTCAGCTTGTTCGGTCTCCCCTTGCGCAATGGCGACCCGGGCGCGGGTCGTCAGCGCCAGCACGCGATACCAGCCTTCGGCCACCGAGGCCGCTTCTTCGGCCCAACGACGCGCCGCGGTCACATCGGCTTGGGCCAACGCGGCTTCGGCTCGCAGGTAAACGTACATCTGCTGGTGTAATGGGTTGGCGTTCAAGTGTTCCCAGGCCGCAGCGCTCGCTTCGTTGGCGTCGGAAGCCTCGCCTGCGGTCAGCGCCGCGACAGCCCGAATGCCGTTGACATTACCAAGCCAAAGGTCGCCAAGTTCACTGATAACCGGCATGACCGCGTCGAGGATGTCCAGCGCTTCACTGGTATCGCCCAGGTACGCGACCGCCATCCCGCGAGTGGCCTTACTTACCGTCCACCAAATAACGTCCTGTGCGGCTTCCGCATCGATCTCGACCTCGCGCAGCAGCGCAGCGCCTGCGACCGGATCCCCGGTGATCACCTGCGACCAACCCATCCAATGGCGGCACTGACGGACCGTAAATCGGTCACCGATGGCATTCGCAATTGGGTGGCCCTCCCCGGCGGCTTGGCTCGCCGCGACCGGGTTACCCGCCAAGAAAGCCAAATTGCCTTGCCAGCCGAGTATCTGGCCCAGCGTCCATTTGTCGCCCGAAGGGCGGGCCAGGCCGATCGCCTCGTCGAAGTATCTTTCTGCGGGCTCAGCGCGGTAGACCGCGATGACGCCGCAGGCGGTGAGCGTTCGCGCCAGCAGAGCCGGGTCTCCGATCTCCCGCGCCATCGCCAGGGCGCGCTCGGCCCAATCGCCACTGTCGGCGCCGATCGCCCACGAGTGCAGGACGGCTTTGTCGGCGAGCGCGCGCACCTCAGTCGCGGGCGCCACATCGCCGCGACGGTCGCTAATTTCGTCCAGCGCGGGGTCGAACCAGGCCACTAACCCCTCGTGGATGCGGCCCCGCGCCAGCCAGAGCGGAACCAGCGCGGACGCCAAACGCGCCGCGGTTTCGGTGTCGCCCCGGTCGAGGCTCCAGCCGAACGCAGCACGCACATTGTCGATCTCGGTTTCGACACGGTCCAGTTGCCGCGCATCGCTCGCCTCGGCCGGGTTGGCGAGTGAACATGCGATCGCCAGGTAGTGGTCACGATGGCGGGCCCGCACGTCGTCTCCTTCGCCCGACTCGCCGAGTTTCTCCAGCGCATACTGACGCACGGTCTCCAATAATCTGTATCGCGTTGCGCCGCTGACGCTTTCGGCTACGACCAACGACTTGTCGACGAGGAGCGTGATCTGATCGAGCACCTGGTAACGCTCGACGTCGCTACCACCGGCGACCACTCGCGCGGCCGCGAGATCAAAGCCACCGACGAACACCGCCAAACGCCGAAACAGCACCCGCTCCGATTCGGTCAACAAGGCGTGCGACCAATCGACGGACGCACGCAGTGTCTGCTGGCGGCGCACCGCCATGCGTGTGGTGCCGGTGAGGAGGCGAAAGCGGTCGTGCAAGCTGTCGCGGATCTCGTCAACCGACAGGGCCCGCACCCGCGCCGCGGCGAGCTCGATCGCCAGCGGCATCCCGTCCAATCGACGACAGATCTCGGCGACACCGGCGGTCACGTCGGTGATGCTGAAGTCGGACCGGGCCCGTCGAGCGCGGTCGACGAACAATTCGATCGCTTCGTCGGCCAGCGACAGCGACGGCACCCGCCAGGTCACCTCGCCCGCCACGCCGATCGGCTCGCGGCTTGTCACCAGCAACCGCAACCCCGCGCCGGCGTTCAGCAGCGTTTTGATCAACGCCGCCGTCGCATCCAGCAGATGCTCGCAGTTGTCGAGCACGACGAGCATCTGACGGTCGCCGATGAACCCCAACAGTGTCTCGGTAGTCGAACGGCCCGGTTGGTCGGGCAGGCCCAGCGCGCGGGCAGCGGCGATCGCGACCAAATCGGGATCGGCGATGGGCGCAAGGTCGACGAACCATACGCCGCCGTCAGCCTCATCGGCCAGCGACGCCGCGACCTCTACCGCGAGGCGAGTCTTCCCCACCCCGCCGGCACCGGTCAGCGTCACCAGCCGGTTCGTCATCAGAATCTGCCGTACCTCGGCCAGTTGTTCGCCGCGGCCGATGAAGCTCGTCAACTGCGCCGGAAGGTTATGCGCGGCGATGGTCTTCGGTGTGCGCACCGGCGGGAAGTCGTTATTCAAATCGGAATGACACAGCTGCAGCACTCGGTCCGGGCGGGGTAAATCACGCAGTTGATAGGTCCCCAGATCGGCCAGCCAGGCGTTGTCCGGCAAACTGTCGATGACCATCGCCTCGGTCGCACCCGACAGCACCGTCTGGCCCCCGTGGGCCAGGTCGCGCAGCCGGCCGGCCCGATTGATCGCCGGCCCGATGTAGTTACCCTCGTCGCGCAGCTGTACGTCGCCGGTATGAAGGCCTACGCGCAGTCGGATCGGCAGCAGCGGAGCGCGCTACAAGTCGACGGCACAGGCCACCGCGTCGGCCGCGCGGTTGAACGCGATCACGAAGCTGTCGCCTTCGCCCTGCTCGATCGGGCGGACACCATTATGTGTGGCAACCAGATCGCGCAACGCGCGATCGAGGCGCACCACCGCGGCGGCCATCTCGTCGGGTTGGGTCTCCCACAGCCTGGTCGAGCCTTCGATGTCGGCAAGCAGCAGCGTCGCGGTTCCGGTCGGCAGCTCGTTCACGCCCAGGTCGCTCCAATTCAACAGAGGCGTGTCCACGCGGGGGTCTGTAGCGCTCATGCTAGCCAGCATGCGGCGACCCGGGGTAGCAAACATCCGTGGAAACTCGGAGACAATGACCGCCCTACCCGAGTCGCGGTCGCACGAAGCCCGCTTTACGCTCGTTGGTTAGTGCACTTAACGGGGGTTTTGTTGATGAGTGGAGTTCAGGGGCGAACTGTGTCCAAACACAGGCTTGCCCTGATCGCGTCGACGGTCTGTCTCCTGGTCGCATCCTGTTCGGAGACCGTCGGCCCGCCCGCCGCCACGCCCACCACCTCGACTTCCACCGCGACGACAACCACCAGCGCGGTCGCCCCGCCGCCCTCGATTACCGGGCCTTTGGAGAAGGACTGGAAGAGCTACGGCGGAACGGCCTACTTCGGGTGCCCCGAAAAGTTCTCCCAGCGTAAATCGGCCCTCGAGGACATCCGCCCCAAGGTATTCAATACGAAAACGGGACAGTACGTTGTGCCGGGCGCCCCGACGGTCCCCGCCGGCGAGAATTTAGACGGTGGCATCTGCGCCCTGACCGGCACGGGGGACGACATGAGGGTCGTCTATGTGGTGGCGACCGTCAAACCGGGGCAGGCACCGGCACCCCAAGCCCCCAAGGCGACCGCATATGTTTTCGACTTCAAGACGAGCCAGCCTTTGCTGACAAAAGAGCTGCAGCCGCCGACCCCCGACCTGAAATTGACCGCGGCGAACGAATGGGCGCTCGCCGCAACCACATCCGACGTGGCGTGGGTCAATGCCTTCACCGACGGCCATGGCGCCGCGTCGCCGCCTCGGACGGTCATCCTTTCCGGTACCGACCTGTCGATGATGTGGAACGACCCGCAGCCGGGCCGCGTGTGGCAGGACGTTCTTGCATTTCAAAGGAACACGGACGTTGCCAAGACTTCGGGCGCGGAACTGCGCCGGCCGAGCGGCGAAGCGATCTATCAGGACAATGACATATCGAGAGTCGACGGCGAATTGTCCGATGGTCCGGACAAATTGGTGAAGATCACGCACGTGGATTCGTCCAATCCCCCGGTCGTGTCGACCATGTTCTATGACTTGAATGCAAAGTCCATCGTCAAGATCGGCGATTCGGACAGGATTTCCGGCGGCGGCTTGTCCGCGACACTGTCCGACGGGAAGCTATTCGTCGATGGTCGCAAGTCGGATAATTCGCAGTTCGGCTTCGGGGTGTGGAACCTGCGAACGCAACACTGGGATTTGTTGAAGACCCGAGATGACGCGACGAAGATGTCGATTTCCAAATTGGCCTTCTTTGAAGACCACCTCTACATCACGAACGTTGGCAGCACGTTTGCCGTCCTCGCCCTACCCGCCCCCGATCCGATCTCGACGAACTGGTCCGTCCGGCCGTTCGCGCGGATATCGGGCTGGACGCTGGTTTGCCGGGGTGAGAATGTCGCGGCCTTAAACGGAGAGTGCAAGGACATCGTGATGGTGCAAGATCAGGACGGCCATTTTCCCGGACCCTGGTTCTGAACTAGGGCCAGGTCAAGCCCGAAGCCACAAAAGCCGTCCTCGGTTTACGGACGAAAGGCCCTACGCCAGTCAATCCCGCGAATCTACGGTTGGCCGCCAGAGCGATATGCGCGAGAATTAACGGGACGGAAAGCAGAGGTGTGCGATGAAGAAAGCGATAGGAGCGGTCGTGGCGGCCATGGCGATGGCGACAGTGCCCGTGGCTATAGCGCCGATGGCGCACTCCGATGTGTGTGCCGGCGCAGACGGGCGCCACATCGCGGTGGGCGGCTGCACGGACGTTGCCGGTCGCGTGGCAACGGGCGCGGCCATAGCGGCGGCCACCGACCCATACTGGCCGGGCCAGGTGCCCTGCTACACAGTCGAGGGCGCGCCGTATTACACGCCTGACGGCGACCCCTGCTAGCTCTCTCGAATGTCGACTTGTTGGGCGAAATGAGCCCCGATCCCCACAACAAGTCGACGCTCGAGGTAACTCGTTTGGCGGGCCTGGCACGGACGTGGCAAACAATGCCCGCCGGCGACACCTAGTGGTGGCCGCCTCCGCCGCCGGAGCTGCCGCCGGACGCTCCACTGGAGCCGCCAGCACTGGAACCGCCACCGCTGGAGCCACCACCAACGGAAGCGCCACCACCGCCGGAGCCACCACCGACGGAAGCGCCACCACCGGAGCCACCACCAACGGAAGCGCCACCACCGGCGGAGGAGCCACCGCCGACGGAAGCGCCACCACCGACGGAAGCGCCACCACCGCCGGAGCCAACACCGGCGGAGGAGCCCCCGCCGATGGAGCCACCGCCGCCAGTGCTGCCGCCGCCAGTACTCCCACCGCCGATGCTGCCGTGACCCCCGGTGCCGCCGCCAAGGCTGCCGCCGGGTCCGCCTTCACCGCCGTGGGCCGGCGGAAGCTCCGGGAGCGGCGGCGCTTCGTGGCCCGGCCGGCCTGGGGCAGGCGGTGCTTCTAGCCCCGGTAGGCCGGGAAGCGGCGGAGCCTGGAAGCCGGGCAGGCCAGGCAACGGTGGACCATCGGGAGACGGCAAGTTGACCGGGGGTGGAGGTTCGGGAACGTGAACCGGCGGCGGTGGCACCGGAACGTGAACCGGCGGGTGTGACACCGGAACGTGCGTCGGGGGCTGCCACACCGGAACGTGCGTCGGAGGCGATGGCGGGGCGGACGGCGGCGGTTGGGGCGCGGGAAGGTTGAGCGCAGGCGGTGGCGAATCGGGAGGCGGTACGTGCGCCAGCGCAACGGGATCCGGCACGCCCGGAGGTGGAACCAGCACCGGCGCAGGCACCGGCGGAACCCCGGGAATCGGCTCGGGCACCGCGGCGGCGGGCGGCGGTGCCCCCGGAGCGGGCGGGTTCAACGGATGGGGCGCCGCCACCGGGCCCGGCTGAGGAATGTATCTCGGTTGCGGCCCGGACACCGGGGCCGACGGCGCGGGCGCCTGCTCGGTCGGGACGATGAGGTTGTGGCCGGGGATGGGCCGCAAAGCGACGCCCGGGCGAATACCAAGCGCCAGTGCAACTTCCATCGCCACCACCGCACTGATGGCCACCACCGCACTCGCACTGCCCAACAACAGGACCGGCCCGCGCTGCCGCTCGCGGTCTTCCGGGCTGTCGTTGTCGGCGGTGTCCATGACCTCGGTGAGTGCGTCTGCCTCCTCATCTGGCACCGCGCTGTAGGCGAGCTCGTCCGGTCCAGGCTCGCCACCGGCAGGAACATCGGGGACATAGAAATAACCGGGTGCCACCGCGTCGAGGTTCACCTCTCCGGTCGCGGGATCCTGCGCGTAGGCCAGGGCCGCGGTGGACGAGGCGAACAGGGGCGCGTTGGCAGCAGCCAGCGCCGCGCCCCGGGCCAGCGCCGTCTCCGGCTCCTCGGGCGCGCTGACCGCGAGCGAGGTGGCCGTCTGCAACCGGGATTTGATCGGGGCAACGTCAACGCCGGAACCGACGACGAACAAGCCCGCCGGGCAGGTTTCCAGAGATTCCAATCCGGCCACCATCTCAATGAGTTCCGCCGTGGCATCCGCGCCGTGCAGCAGCTCTTTGTGCACATCCGTGATCGAACCGTCGGCGGCGTCAACGACAGCCAACGTCGCGCACTCGGCTTCGATGAAAAGCATTGCGATGCAGCCATAGCCGATTGCCTGCCCGACGGCCTGAGCCAGTGCCGCGGCGGCCAGAAACGACGAGATCAGCGTGACGTTCTCCACCTTGCGCGCGCTCAACGCCTCACGCAGCCCCGCCACCTCGACTTCATCGGTCCACGTCACCCCGATCGAGCCCAACCGGTCGCCGGCCTCGTCCGTGTCTTCGCGCGCACCCAGAACCGCCGTGACCACCCGATCGGCGGTGGCGGTTACCGACTCGTCGGCGGGGCCGAACTCCACACCGTGTGCTTCGACGGCCACGCCGTCCGCATTTTCGCCTTCTATCAGCACCGTGTGGATCGTCGAGGGTGACATCGACACACCGAGCGCGATGGCCATCGCTCCTCCAAATTACGACCGAGAACGGCCTGGACGGCACGACGGCGACGTGCGGGCCGCGTTGACAAGGAAAATGGTCGCCGTAAAGACTGTGCAGCGTTGTGGTCCCAGCTGGGTGGACCATATGAAGCCCCGGTAGGAGCGAGTAGCAGACGTAGGATCGGTCGATGGCGAGGCGTAACAGGAATGACGCGGCGCCCCCGGCCGACGAGGAAGTCGCCGAGTCGAAGTCGGTACTGACCAGGGCGCGCATTCTGGACGCCGCCGCGCACGTGCTGAGTGCCAAAGGGTACGCGGGTCTGCGGTTGACCGACGTCGCCGGGGAGGCTGAAATCCAGGCGCCCGCCATCTATTACTACTACGCCTCGAAAGATGAACTCGTCGAAGAGGTGATGTGGGCCGGAATCGCTGACATGCGTGAACATGTCGTCGCGGCGCTCAGTGCGCTGCCCCACGGCACCCCGTCGCTGGACCGGTTGCTTGCGGCGGCGGAGGCCCACCTCCGCCACGCGCTGGAGATATCCGACTACACAACGGCTTCGATCCGCAACGCCGGACAGGTGCCGCTGTCGATTCGCAAGCGCCAGATCCTCGAGGAGGAGCGCTATGGCGAAGTCTGGCGAAGGCTGATCAACGACCTGGCTCGGGAGGGCCGCCTGCGGCCGGAACTGGATTTGTACATCGCCCAGATGCTGGTTCTCGGCGCTTTGAACTGGGCGGTGGAATGGTGGAATCCTCGCCGCGGATCTCTGGAAGCCGTTGTTGCGAACGCACAATCGTTCATCCGCCACGGAATCGTCGCCACTGACTGAAGCACGTCGATGCGGTGACACTGGTCGACATGCGCTACCCTCTTTTAATTGGTATTAGAAAATTGTGGAGGTTGTCGGCATGACGGGCCAGTTAAGCGACGAGGAAACCATGCTGGTCGAGACCGTGCCGACGTTCATCGACCGCGAGGTTAAGCCTCCA
>Ga0182038_10001292_pt1 | contig 12966 bp, 10 predicted proteins | sample sta12Can44000108_FD_125976 | JGI IMG/M metagenome (GOLD analysis project Ga0182038, IMG submission 125976) | Lab enrichment of tropical soil microbial communities from Luquillo Experimental Forest, Puerto Rico - statanox.12C.anox.44.000.108 | ecosystem: Environmental > Terrestrial > Soil >...
CTTCCACAGCGACTGGTGGCAGTGCATACCGTTGCCGTTGTCGCCGAACAGCGGCTTGGGCATGAACGTGACGGTCTTGCCCGCCTGCCAGGCGGTGTTTTTGACGATGTACTTGTACAGCTGCAAGTCGTCCGCGGCGTGCAGCAGCGAGTTGAACTGATAGTTGATCTCGGCCTGTCCGCCGGTGCCCACCTCGTGGTGGCCCTTCTCCAGAACGAAGCCGGCGTTGATCAGGTTGGTGAGCATCCTGTCGCGCAGGTCGACGTAATGGTCGTTCGGCGCCACCGGGAAGTACCCGCCCTTGGGGCGAACCTTGTACCCGCGGTTGGGGGTGCCGTCGCTCTCGGTCGGCTCGCCGGTGTTCCACCACCCCGAGATCGCGTCCACTTCGTAGAACGCGCCGTTGGTGCGCGAGTCGAAGCTCACGGAGTCGAAGATGTAGAACTCGGCCTCGGCGCCGAAGTACGCGGTGTCGGCGATGCCGGTGCTGGCCAGGTAGCTCTCGGCCTTGCGGGCGATGTTGCGCGGGTCGCGCGAGTACGGCTCGAGGGTGAACGGGTCGTGCACGAAGAAGTTGATGTTGAGCGTCTTGGCCTCGCGGAACGGGTCGATGCGCGCGGTGTCCGGATCGGGCAGCAGCACCATGTCGGATTCGTGGATGGCCTGGAACCCACGAATCGACGAGCCGTCAAAGGCGACGCCACTCTCGAACAGGTCCTCGTCAAGTCCGGAAGCCGGAATTGTGAAGTGCTGCATGACGCCGGGAAGGTCGCAGAACCGGACGTCGACGTATTGGACTTCCTCGTCCTTCGCGAGCTTGAAGACGTCGTCGGGCGTCATATCTGTCACTGATGTGCTCCTTTACTTGGTGATCCGCGGCCTGACGCTATGGAGGTGATATTGCCCACCAGTCAACCCGGTGTTGCGCAGAGGTTACGTGACCAGGCTTCCCGCAGCAGAGCCCGGGTCGCCGGCGGGTTCTATTGTGAGGCCATGGACGGCAAGATCGTATCTGGTCCGGTGCACGGGCGCACCGGCTGTCCCCGGCTCCGCGCGGAGCCGGCGGGGGAGTCGGGCCGAGCCGTTGGAAGCGGCCTGTGACCGGGGGTTTGCCGGGATCACGACCCGCATACCCGGGCGAAGGACTCGGCCTGCCGGAGAGCGGGCCAGGATCACTCGCGTCGATGGGCCGGCGACTGGCCGCGCTGATGATCGACTGGCTGATTTCCTATGGCCTGGCGGCGCTGGCACTGGCGTTCGGCGTTTTCTCCGAACGGATGTTGGCGACCGCGGTGTTGGTTATCTGGTTTCTGCTCGGGCTGGTGGCCGTCCGGCTATTTAGTTTCACACCGGGCCAATTGGCGGTGGGTCTGCAGGTCGCCGCGGTGGACGGACGTCTGCCCGTCGGGATTGGCCGGTTGGCGGCGCGCGGATTGCTCGTCGCGACCGTAATCCCGGCATTGTTCACCGACTCCGACGGCCGCGGGCTGCACGATCGGATAACCGGCACGGCGGTGGTTCGGCGCTAAGCGTCGGCGTTACTTGCGGCGCACGGTGCGCTGCGCGCCGCGCATCTTGCCGGCGTTCGGAAGCGGTCCCTTCGGCAGGACGCCCGCACCCGCCCGCGACCCCAGGGCGGCCAAACGGGACTCGAGCGTGTCCATCTGTTTGACGGTGATGTTGTTGGGCAGGCGGGTGAGGTGGCGCTCCAGCTTGGCCAACGGAACCTCGCCCTCGCCGTTGCCGACGATGATGTCGTAGATCGGCGCTTCGCCGACCACCCGAGCGGTCCGCTTCTTCTCCTGGGCCAGCAGCGGTTTGACTCGGGCCGCCGATCCCTCGCCGACGAGGATGACACCGGGCCGGCCGAGCACCCGATGCACCGCGTCGAAGTTGCCGGTCGCGGCGACACCGGGGGTTACCCGCCACTTGCCGCGCAGGTTGTCCAGCACCCACGCCGCGGCGCCGGTTTGGCCTTCGGCCTTGCGAAAGATCGATCGCTGGGCGCGGCGGCTGAAGATGATGAAGATGACCAGCCCGCCGAGCAGCACGCCGAGCGGGATGATCGTGATCATCGTGAGCCCGCCGGACCACACACCGACGGCCACCGAGGCGGCCACGATCAGCACGAAGGCACCGATCATGTATGGCAGGAGGCGCTTGTCCTCCTTTCGCTGAACGTTGAACGCCTGCCACAACTGTGTGCGGCGTTCCCGCGCGGCGGCCTTGCGGGCGGCCTGTGCCTGCGCCCTGGCGGCCTTGTTCTCAGCGGCGGTGCGGGGTTTAGCCATAATCACCAAGGATACGTACGTGTGCGGTTAACTACGGCGCCGAGGCGTCCGCGACATTTGAGGCGCGGCTGCGGGCGGCTTGCTCGTAGAGCCGTCCCGCCCGATAGGACGATCGCACCAGCGGCCCGGCCAGCACCCCCGAAAAGCCCAGCCCCTCGGCGTACTTTGCGAACTCGACGAACTCTTCGGGCTTCACCCAGCGCTCGACCGGGTGGTGGCGCGTCGACGGACGCAGGTACTGCGTGATGGTGACGATGTCGCAGCCGGCATCGCGCAGGTCGGCCAGCGCTGTGCGCACCTCGTCGGGGGTTTCACCCAGCCCGAGGATGAGGTTGCTCTTGGTGACCAGGCCGAAGTCGCGCGCCGCGGTGAGCACGTCCAGGCTGCGCTCGTAGGTGAAGGCGGGCCGAATCCGTTTGAAGATGCGGGGCACCGTTTCGACGTTGTGTGCCAACACTTCCGGGCGCGACTCGAAGACCTCCGCCAGCCGCGAGGGCTTGCCGTTGAAGTCGGGGATCAATAGTTCGACGCCGGTCGACGGGTTGAGCTGCTTGATGGCGCGCACCGTCGCGGCGTACAGCCAGGCCCCGCCGTCGGCCAGGTCGTCACGCGCCACACCGGTGACCGTCGCGTAGCGCAGCCCCATCGCTTGCACGCTGTCGGCGACCCGCCGGGGTTCGTCGCGGTCCAGCGCGGCGGGCTTTCCGGTGTCGATCTGGCAGAAATCGCAGCGGCGGGTGCACTGGTCACCGCCGATGAGGAAGGTGGCTTCCCGGTCCTCCCAGCATTCGAAGATGTTGGGGCAGCCGGCCTCCTCGCAGACCGTGTGCAGACCCTCGCGCCGGACCAGGCTCTTCAGCGCGGTGTACTCCGGTCCCATCCGGGCCCGGACCTTGATCCACGGCGGCTTGCGCTCGATCGGGGTCTGCGCGTTGCGCACCTCCAGCCGCAGCAATTTCCGGCCTTCGGGGGCGATGGTCACATCGATGATGCTACGCGGGCAGCGGGATGTTGACGGACCGGCAGGACACCGTCCAGGGCGTCGCAAACGGCGAGAGCGACCGCCGTCCGGACGTCGTCGACAGCAACCCGGCGCTGCAGTTCGGCGGACAACGACGTCACCCCGGCATCGCTGATGCCGCACGGCACGATGGTGGCGAACGCGTCCAGGTCACAATCGCAGTTGAGCGCAAAGCCGTGCAGCGTGGTCGCGCGCGCCACCCGTACGCCTATGGCGGCGACCTTGCGTGCCGGCCGCCCGGCGCCGCCCGGCACCCAGACCCCCGACCGGCCGTCGACCCGGATCGTGTCGAGGCCGACGTCGGCGCACACCTTGATCAACGATTCCTCAAGGCGCCGAACGTAATTGACCACATCGAGGGGTTCGGCCAGCCCGATGATCGGGTAGCCGACCAACTGTCCGGGGCCGTGCCAGGTGATCTTGCCGCCGCGGTCTGTATCGACGACTGGCGTGCCGTCAACCGGTCGTTCGTGTGGCTCCGTGCGACGCCCGGCGGTGTAGACCGGCGCGTGCTCCAGCAGCAGCAGCATGTCCGGGCCGCCGGCCACCCTGGCGTCGGCCAGGTCGCGTTGCAGCTGCCAGGCGGTGCGGTATTCGACCGTGTCCAGCTGGCGGACGTCGATCGCGGTCGAGCTCGACCGGATGGAGTTCGTCACGCTCGCGACGGTACTCGGCCCGGGTGCGCTCGGCGATGCCGCGGTTGCCGGCAAACCAACTTAGTCGTGGTCGCGGCGGGCGGTCGCGTAGGCGAGCGCCTCACCAATGGTGTTGTGGTGGAACTGGAAACCGGCGCGCTCGAGCGCCGACGGGATGGCGCGCTGTCCGATGAGCAGCCCCTCGTCGGCGAACTCGCCGAGCGCGGCCCGCACCGCGAAACCGGGCACTATCAGCGGGGTGGGGCGGTTGACCGCGCGCCCGAATGCGGTGGTGAACTCGGCGTTGGTGACCGGTGCCGGTCCGGTCAGGTTCACCGGGCCGGACAGCGAGGATTCCGAGATTGCGAACAGCAGCGCGCGCACTTCATCCTCGAGGCTGATCCATGACATGTATTGACGGCCGCTGCCCAGCCGGGCGCCGAGGCCCGTGGAGAACAGCGGCCGCATCCGGCGCAGCGCACCACCCGAGCGGGCAAGCACCAGGCCGGTGCGGGCCAGCACCACCCGGGCGCCGGAGTATTGGGCCGGCAGCGTCGCGGCTTCCCAGTCTTCGCACAGTTGGGCCAGGAAACCCCTTCCCGTCCGGTCGTTTTCATCGACCACGCGGTCTTTGGTGTTTCCGTAATAGCCGACCGCGCTGGCGTTGATCAGGGTTTCGACGCCCACCTCGGCGACGGCGTTGGCCAGTACCTCGGTGGGCGCGATGCGGCTGTCGCGCAGGCTTTGCTTGAAGGCGCCCGACCATCGACGTTGGCCGATGTTGACCCCGCACAGGTTGACGACGGCGTCGACGTCGGTCAGCGCGTCGGAATCGAACTCGCCGCTCTCGGGATTCCAGTGCAATTCGTCGGAATTCGTAGGCGCCCGGCGCACGATGCGCAACACCGGATGGTCGGCAGCCCTTAACGCCGCGGCTAAGGCCGAGCCGATCAGGCCGGAGGAACCCGCTATCGCGATGACCGGCTTGGCCACGTTTTCACAGCCCCAGATCGGCCTCGAACGCTCCCTCTTCGAGCCGGTGCTTGATCGTCGTGAGGAAACGTCCGGCATCGGCCCCGTCGATCAGCCGATGGTCATAGGTCAGCGGGAGATAGCAGACCGAGCGGACCCCGATCGATTCGTTGCCGCTGTCGTCGACGACCACCCGCGGCCGTTTGACGATGGCCCCGGCGCCCAACATGGCGGCCTGCGGCGGAACCAGGATCGGGGTGTCGAACAACGCGCCCTGGCTGCCGATGTTGGTGATCGTGAAGGTGCCACCGGACAGCTCGTCGGGTTTCAGGTTTCCCGACCGGGCGCGCGCGGCGATGTCGGCGATCGCCCTGGCCAGGCCCGCCAACGACAGGTCGCCGGCGTTGTGGACGACGGGGGAGAGCAGGCCCTGCTCGGTGTCGACGGCGAAGCCGAGGTGCTCGGCGTCGTAATAGGTGATCTCCTTCGTTTCCTCGTTGTAGCTGGCGTTGATGTTGGGATGAATCTTGAGGGCGTCGATCGCGGCCCTCGCGATGAACGGCAGGAAGGTCAGGTTCACCCCCTCACGCCCGGCGAACGCGGCCTTGGCCCTGGCCCGCAACCCGACGATCCTGGTCATGTCGACCTCGTGGGTCTGCGTGAGCTGGGCCGTGGCCTGCAGGGATTCCCGCGTCTTGACGGCGGTGATCTGGCGGATCCGGCTGGCCTTTTGCGTGGTGCCCCGCAGGTGTGCCAGCGCGGGTGCGGGAGTGGGCGCCTTCGCGGCCGGCGCGGCGGGCGCCTGCGCGGGCGCCTTCTTGGGCTCTTCCTTTGGCTGCGCTTTCTGCTCAGCTGCGGCGAGGACGTCCTGCTTACGGATGCGACCGCCCACCCCGGTGCCCTTGACCTCCGCGAGGTCGACGCTGTTCTCGGTGGCCAGCTTGCGCACCAGCGGGGTCACGTACGGGGTGCCGTCGGTACCCGGGCCGCCTGCCTCCGCCACGGGCGCGGCCTGGGCCGGTTCGGGTTTCGGCGCCGGTGCGGGTGCCGGCGGCGGTTCCGGTGGCGGCGGCGGCTTGGCCGCAGCTTCGGGCCTGGAAACCGGCTGAGCTTCGGGTTGTGGTTCGGGTTTGGGCGCCGGCGGTGCCTTGGGAACGGAGGGGGCCGGCGCGCCGGCCTCTGCAGCCTCCACGCTCGAGCCGATCCGAGCCAACTCGCCGCCCACTGGCACGGTGGCGTCTTCGTCGGCGGTGATGCTGACGAGGACGCCGGCCACCGGTGACGGGATTTCGGTGTCCACTTTGTCGGTGGACACTTCCACCAGCGGCTCGTCCACCTGAACCGAATCCCCGACCTTCTTGAGCCAGCGAGTCACGGTGCCCTCGGTCACCGACTCGCCGAGCTCGGGCATCAGCACCGGCGTCGCCCTGCCGCCATTGGAGTCACGCTGGGCCGGCGCCGGTGCGGGTTCCGCGCGGGTGGGCGCTGCGGGTGCGGGTTCGGGTTCCGGTTGCGGTGGGGCTTTCTGCCCGGGGGAGGCCTGGGGTTCCGGTTGGCTTGGCGCCTGGGCGGGCGCCTCCGGCGCCCCGCCTTCGGCGGCGTCGCCGATGACGGCCAGTTCGCCGCCGACCTCGACGGTGTCGTCCTCCTGGGCGATGATCTTGGTCAGCACACCCGCGGCCGGGGATGGGATTTCGGTGTCGACCTTGTCGGTCGACACCTCAACGAGCGGCTCGTCGAGTTCGACCGTGTCGCCCTCCTGCTTGAGCCAGCGGGTGACCGTCCCCTCGGTGACGCTCTCACCGAGTGCCGGCATCTGGACGGAGAAGGCCATCTCGTTTGACTCCTCGATCGCTCGTGGTCGGCGCGGGTCGACATCTGGCTTACCACACCGTCGCGCACCGGGCGTAGAAGCCGACTTGATGTCAAAACTATCCTGTCACTGCGCCTGAATCGGCACACCTCCAGGGCGGACGGGCCGGGGCGCCAGACCGACCCGCTTGCTACGGTGTGGCGACTCCCAGTCAGGGTTCGTCAGAACAAATGCGGGTGGCGGAGGTCCGATGCCGGCTTTACAACAGGTACCCGAGCAATTCGTCGACAGTGCCGACGGCGCGCGGATCGCGGTCTACGAAGAGGGCAACCCCGAGGGCCCGACCGTCGTGCTGGTGCACGGCTTTCCCGACTCCCACGTGCTGTGGGACGGTGTCGTTCCGCTGCTGGCCGGGCGCTTCCGCATCATCCGCTACGACAACCGTGGTGTCGGCCTTTCTTCGGTGCCCAAGCCGGTTTCTGCGTACACCATGGAGCGCTTCGCCGACGACTTCGCCGCGGTGATCGGCGACCTGAGCCCCGGCCGCCCGGTGCATGTGCTGGCCCACGGCTGGGGTTCGGTGGGGATATGGGAGTACCTGAAGCGCCCCGGCGCCAGCGACCGCGTCGCGTCGTTCACGTCGGTCTCCGGCCCGAGCCAGGACCAGTTGGTCGAATACATCTTCAGCGGCCTGCGGCGGCCCTGGCGCCCGCGACGCTTCGCGCGGGCGATCAGCCAGGCTCTGCGGCTGACCTACATGTTGTTCTTCTCGATACCGGTGCTGCCGTCGCTGCAGCTGCGGTTGATGCTGTCGGTTTCGGCGGTCCGGCGCAACATGGTCGACAACATCCCCGACGACCAGATCCACCACTCCGACAACCTGGCCAGGGACGCCGCCCGATCGGTGAAAACCTACCCCGCCAACTACTTTCGTTCGTTCAGGCGCGACCACCCCATCCAGCTCGTGGACGTGCCGGTGCAGCTGATCGTCAACACCGAAGACGCCTACGTGCGGCCGTACGGGTACGACGAGACGGCGCGCTGGGTGCCGCGGCTGTGGCGTCGCGACATCAAAGCCGGTCACTTCTCACCGATGTCGCATCCCCAGGTGATGGCGGCCGCGGTGCACGACTTCGCCGACCTCGCCGAAGGCAAACCGCCGAGCCGCGCGATGCTGCGCGCGCAAGTCGGGCGTCCGCGCGAGTACTTCGGCGACACCCTGGTGTCGGTCACCGGCGCCGGCAGCGGAATCGGCCGCGAGACCGCGTTCGCCTTCGCGCGCGAGGGTGCCGAAGTGGTTGTCAGCGATATCGACGAGGCCTCCGTCAAAGAGACCGCCGCCGAGATAACCGCCCGTGGCGGAGTCGCGCACGCGTATGTGCTCGATGTGTCCGACCCCGAAGCGGTCGAGGCATTCGCCGAACGGGTCAGCGCCGAACACGGTGTCCCCGACACCGTGGTCAACAACGCCGGCATCGGGCAGGCGGGGCGATTCCTGGACACCCCGGCCGAGGAGTTCGACCGGGTTCTCGACATCAATCTGGGCGGCGTGGTCAACGGCTGCCGGTCTTTTGGCCGGCGGTTGGTCGAACGCGGCACCGGCGGCCACATCGTCAACGTGGCATCGGCGGCCGCCTACTCCCCGCTGCAGTCACTGAATGCCTACTGCACCTCCAAGGCGGCCGCCTACATGTTTTCCGACTGCCTGCGGGCCGAGCTTGACGCCGCCGGGATCGGGTTGACCACGATCTGCCCCGGCGTCATCAACACCAACATCATCAACACCACCCGCTTCGACGCACCCGTGGGCAAGGGCGAGGCCGTCGATGGCCGGCGGGGACAGCTGGGAAGGCTGTTCGCGCTGCGCCACTACGGACCGGAGAAGGTGGCCAAGGCGATCGTGTCATCGGTCAAGAAGAACAAGCCCATTCGCCCGGTCGCTCCGGAAGCCTATGCGTTGTACGGCATTTCGCGCGTGGCGCCGCAGGCGCTGCGCAGCACCGCGCGAGTGCGGGTGATGTAGGCCCGGTTAGGGCCCTTAGAGGGTCCTGGCCGCTCCTTCAGGCCGTCGTACCAGCAGCGAGCCCGCGATCCCCAGGACACCGATCACCGCCAGCGGAATGGTCCACATCTGCCGATTGTGGACCGACGAGTTGCATTGAGCCACAAAGTCGGTATGCGGGAGGAACTGGTTCAGGATTGGAATGTTGGCCCCGTTCTTGTCGTTGGCGTTCTTCGCCGCGGAAGTATCCGGGGCAATTGCGCTTCCGCATGAAATGAAATTGCCGTTGCCGTCGGAGGTCGAAACCGGCACCAACAGCCCGATTACACCGGCCAGCAACAGCACGGCGCCCACCGCCATGATCAACCGTCGAACCGTCACGATCTGCCTTTCGCCGTCGGGTTTCGATTGCTAGGGGATTAGCCGCTGGGTGCGGCCGGTAAACCCCCGACGTGGCGCTCGGCGGCGAGGTCTCGGCGGCTCAGCCGTTTTCGGCTATGTCCGTCAGCACCGCGAACATCGTGCGGGTCGGCACACCTGTGGCGCCCTTGGGCGTGTATCCCCATGGGCTGCCGGTGTTGTAGGCCGGGCCGGCCACGTCGATGTGCGCCCAGCTCACGCCGTCGGCGACGAACTCGCGCAGGTACACCCCGGCCACCAGCATGCCGGCGAAGCGCTGACTGCTGACGTTGGCCAGATCGGCCACCGTGGACTTCAAGTCCTCCTTGAGCTCGTCGGGCAGCGGCATCGGCCAGCCGTTCTCGCCCACCCGCTGCGAGATGGTGGCGACGCGGTCGCGGAATTCGTCGCTGCCCATCACCCCGGGAACCCGGGCGCCCAGCGCCACCGTCTGCGCGCCGGTCAGCGTCGAGGTCTCGATCAGGTAGTCGGGGTTGTCCTCGCACGCCCGGACGATGGCGTCGGCCAGGATGAGCCTGCCCTCGGCGTCGGTGTTGAGTACCTCGACCGTGGTTCCGCCGTACTGGGTCAGCACGTCGCCTGGGCGCTGCGCCGTCGCCGACGGCATGTTCTCGGCCATCGGCACGGTGGCGATCACGTCGATGGGCAGCTGCAGCTGCGCGGCCAGCGAGACGGTCGCGATGACCGCGGCGGCGCCGGCCATGTCCGAGGTCATGTAGTGCATCGACGCCGCCGGCTTGATCGAGATGCCGCCGGTGTCGAAGGTGACGCCCTTGCCGACCAGCGCCACTCGCTTTCCAGCCTTGCCCTTCTTGCCCTTGGCCAGCTGAGAACCCCGGTGGATCAGCCGCACCAGCCGCGGGGGGCGAGACGATCCCTGGCCCACACCGATCACCCCGCCGTAGCCGCCCTTGTGCAGCGCCTTGTCGTCGAGCACCTCCACCTCGAGACCGGCGGATTCGCCCAAAGCCTTTGCGCGCTTGGCGAATTCGGCCGGAAACAGGTGGCTCGGCGGGGTGTTGACCAGGTCACGGGCGATGGCGACCGCGGCCGCCACCGCCGCGCCGTGCGCGGCGTGCTTCTTGGCGTCTTTGGAGGCGGTGAGCATGGTGATCTTGCCCAGCCCTTTGTCTTTCGGCGCGGTCTTGTCGCTGCGGAAGGCGGTGAACCGGTAGGCGCCCAGGATCAGCCCTTCCACGGCGGCCGAGCAGACATCTTCGCCGGGCAGCGCGGCCAGCGTGGTGATCACCACCTCGGCACCGCCCAGCGACCGCGCCGCCACCCCGGCGGCGCGACGGATCGTGTCGGCCGGCCACTCCGATTGCAGCTTGCCCAAGCCGACCGTCAGCACGCTGGCCACCGGCAGCGACGGCACCACCAGCCGGTGCACCTGTTCACTGGCACCGGTGGCTTCCAGCGCCCGCAGCCCGGCCTCGATCTCGGCGACCGCTTCGGCAGTCAGGAACGGACCGGCCGCGGACACGACCGCGCCCGGCTTGTCTTCGTCGCCTGTCGAGACGACGGGCACGAGCAATACCGAGGAATCCACACCGCTTTTCGGCAGCGACGTGGTGACGTTGACTGAGGGGGATTGGTAACCCGGTTCGGTGGCCACGCCCAATTACCCTAGTCACCGGTGGTCGGGCTTAGCTCGGAGCGCCCCCGCCGCTCAGATCGAACGCGGTCACCGGCTCGTCGAAACCCTTGAGTGTCAACGGACCGTGCGGGGTCGCGGGCCAGTCGGGCAATTTGTCATGGACCTCGGGGGCGGCCAGGACCTGCCCCGGTGCCGCGGCGGCCACGAGTCGCGCGGCCAGGTTGACGGGGTTGCCGAAGTAGTCCCCGTTGATGGCCAGCACGGTGCCGTAGGCAAGGCCGGCGCGGACCTGCAGTCCCTCCTCGCGCGCCCGCGGATGGTCGACGAGATCAAGCGCCGCCTGGGCGAGCCCCTCGGGCGCCCCGCTGACCCACATCACCTCGTCGCCGATGAACTTCACCACCCGGCCGCCGTCGGCATGCACCACGTCGGAGACAGCACCGGCGAACTCGTTGAGCAAGTCCGAGAGCTGTGCGGGCGTAAGCGCCTGGGTCAACAGGGTGAAGCCGGAGAGGTCCGCAAAGCCAATGCCGCACACCACGGCCGCCGACGTGTCACGGATGACGCCCTCGAAATGGGTTCGCGCGCTGATCAGATGGTGGCGGTGGACGGTGTCGATCAGCGCACCGAGCCGCGGGATGAACTCGGCGATGGCGCGGTAGGCCTGCGCCGTGGCGAGCTCGTCGTGGGTGTGGTCCATCTGGATGTCCGGCATGCCGGCGCGGATCATTGTCGACTCGGCCTCGGCGAGCCGGGCCATGGCGGCCCCGAGCACCCGCAGCCACCCGTACGCGCCGTCCTCGCCTACCGCCGCCTTGAGCGCGAGCCACGTCGCAACGGCGTCGACGTCGGCCTGGCTCAGCGCGGGAATATCGGGACCGGCGACCGTCAGGCCGAGCAAAGCCCAGGCGCGTGCGACGTCGGCGGCCGATATCCCGAGTTCGTCGGCGGCTGCCTGCACGGTGTACACCGGGGGCCCAGACCATTGCAGGACATCACCGGCAAGCCCGAACAGCCGGCCGCGACGCTCGGCTTCCGCCATCTCCTCGAGCGTGAAGCCGAGCCCGTCCAGGTACTTGATCAGGTCGGCCCGCTCGCGCGGGTTGGCGATTCCCGCGGCTTCCAGCGCTTCGAAGTCCCAAGAATCGGACACCTACCAAAGTGTGCCAGTTGCGCCGCGGATTAGGGTGGGTCGCCGTGAGCGAGCTACAACACGGGCCGCTGGACGACCGCCACCGCGAGCTGGGCGCGAGCTTCGCCGAGTTCGGCGGCTGGCTGATGCCTGTTTCGTATGCCGGAACCGTCAGCGAACACAACGCCACCCGCAACGCGGTCGGCCTGTTCGACGTCAGCCACCTCGGTAAGGCGTTGGTCCGGGGGCCGGGCGCGGCGCGGTTCGTCAACTCCGCGCTCACCAACGACCTGGGCCGCATCGGTCCGGGCCAGGCGCAATACACGTTGTGCTGCACCGAATCCGGCGGGGTCATCGACGACCTGATCGCCTACTACGTCGACGACGACGAGATCTTCCTGGTGCCCAACGCCGCCAACACCGCCGCGGTGGTCGAGGCGCTGCGGGCGGCCGCCCCCGCGGGCCTGACGATCACCAACGAGCATCGCTCCTATGCGGTGCTGGCCGTGCAGGGGCCACGGTCGAAGGAGGTGCTCGGCGAGCTGGGCCTGCCGGCCGAGATGGATTACATGGGCTACACCGATGCCTCGTACTCGGACGTGCCGGTGCGTGTCTGTCGCACCGGATACACCGGCGAGCACGGATACGAACTGCTGCCGCCCTGGGAGGCCGCCGGGGTGGTGTTCGACGCGCTGATCGCGGCGGTGACCGCCGCGGGCGGCGAGCCCGCCGGCCTGGGTGCCCGCGACACACTGCGCACCGAGATGGGCTATCCGCTGCACGGGCATGAACTTTCGCTCGACATCTCGCCCTTGCAGGCCCGATGCGGCTGGGCGGTCGGCTGGAAGAAGGATGCGTTCTTCGGCCGCGACGCGCTGCTGGCCGAGAAAGCGGCGGGACCGGGGCGGCTGTTGCGCGGGCTGCGGATGGTCGGCCGCGGGGTGTTGCGTCCCGGGCTGACGGTGCTGGACGGCGACACCCCGGTGGGGGTCACCACCTCCGGGACGTTCTCTCCGACACTGCAGGTCGGCATCGGGCTGGCGTTGATCGACACCGACGCGAGAATCGACGACGGCCAGCAAA
>Ga0182038_10001295_pt1 | contig 12942 bp, 10 predicted proteins | sample sta12Can44000108_FD_125976 | JGI IMG/M metagenome (GOLD analysis project Ga0182038, IMG submission 125976) | Lab enrichment of tropical soil microbial communities from Luquillo Experimental Forest, Puerto Rico - statanox.12C.anox.44.000.108 | ecosystem: Environmental > Terrestrial > Soil >...
CCAGTCGGAGTTCAACGTGGCGACGCTCAGGATGAACGGCGTCTACATCGCGACGTTGAAACGCGACGCCGCCTCGCCCTTTGCGCCGCGCTCGGACGAGGGTGTGCCGAAGAAGGACGACAAGGGCAAGGAGCAGGACAAAGCCAACGACGAGGACAGCAGCGACGGCAAGCGAAAGAGCGCCAAGGAAGGCAAGCCGCGGGCACCGCAGCTCGTGGAGATCGACCTGGATGGGCTGATGGCGCGTGCAGTGCCGATGCCAATTCCTGCGGCCAACATCACCACTCTCGACGTCCGTGCCGACAAGGTCTACTACCTCACCATTCCCGATCAGACCTTCGCCGGCTCGCTGCCGGGCGACAAGCCGACTCTGCACGTCTACGACCTGAAAGAGCGCAAGGACGCGACCGTGGTCGATGGTCTGAGCTCCTACGCGCTGTCGGCCGACGGCAAGAAGGTGCTTTACCGGCTGGACAAGGAGAAGGACTTTTTCATCGCCAAAGCGGCGGCGGATGCGGCCAAGGGCAAGGACGAGGACGCTCCGAAGAAGCTCGATCTCTCCCACATGCGCGTGCTGGTGAACCCGCGGGAGGAATGGACCGAGATGTTCAATTCCGCCTGGCGGCTCGCGCGCGACTTTTTCTACGGAGCAAAGATGAATGGCGTTGACTGGCCCGCGGTGCGCGCTTCCTACGCCAAGCTGCTGCCGCTCGCCGGCTCACGCGGCGATCTCAACTATCTCATCGGTGAGATCCAGGGCGAGCTCGGCAACTCACACACCTACGTCGGCGGCGGCGACGAGATGCCGACGGAGCAGCAGGCACCGACCGCCTATCTCGGCGCAGACTTCGCGCTCGATGCCGCCTCGGGACGCTATCGCTTCGCGACCATCTACCCCGGCGACAACACGCGCGAGGCGTATCGCTCGCCACTCACACAGCCCGGGATCGATGTGCACGCGGGCGACTACCTCCTGGCAATCGACGGCACGGAACTGCGCGCCCCGACCGATCCCTTCAGTCTCCTGGTCGGCAAGCAGGACTTCACCGTGCGGCTCACGGTGGCCGACACCCCGGCCGGCAAGCGCCGCGACGAGATCGTGCAGCCGGTGAAGAAACGAGCTGGCGCTGCGCGAACAGGCCTGGATCGATCACAACCGCGGAGTGGTCGACAAAGCCTCGAGTGGCAAGGTCGCCTATATCTACCTCTCTGACATGGAACAAGTGGGCATGGATCAGTTCGTGCGCCAGTTCTACGCGCAGACCGACAAAGAGGCGCTCATCCTCGATGAGCGCTGGAACGGCGGCGGCAACATCGATCAGATCCTGCTCGAGCGGTTGCGGCGCGTGCTGGTCGGGATGGACGCAAACCGCGAAGGCGTCGGCGTCACCATCCCGAACCAGCTGGTGCGCGGGCCCAAGATCTGCCTCATCAATCACTACTCGGCTTCCGACGGCGACATCTTCCCCTTCTACTTCCGCAAGTACGGCCTGGGGCCGCTCCTCGGCACGCGCACCTGGGGCGGCGTACGCGGCATCCGCGGCCCGTGGGGACTTCTCGACGGCGGCTACATCACCATTCCTGAGGACGCGCTATACGGACTCAACTCACAGTGGGTGATCGAGAACCACGGAGTTGAGCCGGACATGACGGTCGACGACTCGCCCGCCGACTGGATGAGCGGCCACGACGTGCAGCTCGAGGCGGCGATCAAATACATCCTCGGCGAGCTCGCCAGGAAGCCTGAGTCGCTGCCGGCCCCGCCGCCCGCGCTGCCAGCGTATCCGCCGCTACCGGGGGCCGACTAAGGAGACTCGGACCAGATGCGGAAAATGCACGGTTGACAACTTGCGCGCGGAGGTAGCGTCGATGAGAGTCTCGAGTGTTCCCCTGATCTTCGGCATCGCGGTCGGTTGCGTGCTGCTCTCTGGCACCGCCATGGCGCAGTGGCACTACCCGCCGCCGCCGACGTCGGACGCGTCGGACGTGTGGCACGGCAAGCGCTATGAGGATCCCTATCGGCCGCTCGAGAATCTGACGGATCCCAAGATCGCGGCGTGGTTCAAGGCCGAGGCGCAGCTCACCGATCGTACGGTAGCGAAGATCCCAGGGCGCGATGCCTTGGTGCGCGAGTGGCTGTCGATGGACCGTCGTACGCCGCCTCGCTATCGGGAGTTCCAGTTCGAGGGCGGGCGCCTCTTCTATCGCAAGACGCTCGGCGGTGAGAACGTAGGCAAACTGTATGTGCGCGAGGGCTGGGAGGGCAGCGAGCGATTGCTGTTCGATCCGACGCTCTACAAACAAGGCGGCGGCACCACGGTATCGCTGTTCGTGCCTTCCTTCGATGGTCAATACGTCGTACTCGGGCTCGCGGTGAAGGGCGGCGAGTGGTCGGAGCTCCGCGTGCTCAAAGTCGACGATGGACAGCTTCTTCCGGATTCGATTTACCCGGCCGCCTGGTTTGGCGTGAATTGGCTCCCGAATAGTCGGGGGTTCTTCTATAACGGCAGCGGCGTTACCGACGTCAAGAGCCTGGACATCGAGACCAATCGCAAAGCCAGGCTCCACACGCTGGGAACCCCGGTCAGCCAGGACCGCGACTTGCTCAGTACGGCATCAACTCCGGACCTCGGCATCGAGGCAAAGGAATTTCCGCTGGCAGTCGTTCCGGAGTCCGCGCCGGAGCGCGTCATCGGCAGCCTCGATACGGTGCAGCCGGAGAATCGACTCTATATTGCCTCGCTGTCCGATCTTGACAACGGCCAGCTCCACTGGAAAGCCCTTGCACAACGCGCCGACAAGCTCGTACGCGGCACAGCGATCACGCCCGAGTGGCTCTACTCGATCACCTCCGCCGACGCGCCGCACTACAAGGTGGTGCGCACGCGACTCGATGCCCCGGACTGGAAGCACGCGGCGACTGTGATCCCGGAGGCGACTGATTCGATCGATTCGATGACGCAGGGCAAGGACTACCTCCTCGTGGTCTATACCGACGGGATCAACGGCCGCCTGGTGCGCCACTCTCTGGCCACGGGAATCTCAACTGACGTGGCCTTGCCGGTGAAGGGTAACGTCGAGGCCACCTGTCCCGACGCCCATGGCAATCGCTGTCTCATCACGGTGAGCAGCTGGCTGCAGCCACCTGCGGTCTACGAAATTGATGCTTCGACCGGCGCAGTCGGCAAGAGCGTGTTCAATGCCGAGGTCAGCTACCCGGAGATGGCGGATCTCGTTGCCGAGGAGGTCGAGGTGCCTGGCCACGACGGCACCATGATTCCGCTCTCTATCATCCACAGAAAGGACATCAAACTCGACGGCTCCAGTCCCTGCATCCTCGAGGGCTACGGTGCCTACGGCATCAGCTGGACCCCGGAATTCAGGTCGCGATACTCGGTCGCGAACCGCGGGGTGGTCGTGGCGTTTGCACACGTGCGCGGCGGTAGCGAGAAGGGCGAGGCCTGGTACCGTGCCGGCTACAAGACTACGAAACCCAACACCTGGAAGGACTTCATCTCGTCCGCCGAATACCTTATCAGCAAGGGCTACACGAGCCGCGAACGCCTGACGGGCCGGGGGACGAGTGCCGGCGGCATCCTGATCAGTCGCGCCGTGACCGACCGTCCGGACCTGTTCGCGGCCGTGGTCGTCAACGTTGGGGTCGCCAACGCCATGCGGGCGGAGTTTTCACCCAACGGCCCTGTCAACACGCCCGAGTTTGGAACAGTGCAGGATCCGACCGAGGCGCAAGCGCTACATGAGATGGACGGAGTTCAGCACGTACAGCCCGGAGTCCGCTACCCGGCCGTTCTCGGAGTTGCCGGATGGAACGACCCGCGCGTGGTCCCCTGGGAGCCGGGTAAGTTCGTCGCTGCCATTCAACAGGCGTCCACGTCCGGTCGCCCGGCGCTTCTGCTGGTGAATTACGACAACGGGCACTTCACCGAAGAGAAGTCCGTGACATACCGCAACTTTGCGAACCAGTTCGCCTTCGCGCTATGGCAGGCCGGAGACAAGGCGTATCAGCCCAAGCCTCCCGGCAAGTCGAAATCCTGAGAGTCGCCGGACCGTCTGCCGATAGGGCGTCCCGGCCCTGAATTCAGCGGCGGGCCTCCCGCTTGACGGAAGTCGTCATCCCGCGCAATTCTCGGTAAGAGAAAGGCTGATTCCAGAGCGACTGCCGCCCGGTCGAATTCGCCCGCGAGCCTCAGGACGGTGGGGCACTCCTCATACGTACTGCACGAATTACTGCTGACTGTGTGAACATCCGAGCACTGCGCACCGTTCTGCTAATCCAGGCGATCGAGGAGTCCGATCGCGGGGGGGATGTGCTGCCTTTGGCGGATCGTGCCGAGGCGACGCGGGAGGCTGTGCGAAGTGCGCCACAGGGCCGAACCATCCAGCCGGGCATCGGGCTGGCACGTGCGGATGAGACCCTGTTGGCGCTCAGGGCAGAACGACTCCTGGCTCGCGTGCGGCTGCGATCTCCGGCCGTCGACTATGTTCTGGCAGTTGCAGGCGGGCTGACGTGGCTCGGCAGAGCGGCCCTCGTCCTCGCGCTCATAGTGGGTCTGTCGTTGTCGACTCTGGATGGCAGCCGTCGGATCAATATTCTGGCGTTTCCCCTCATCGGGCTGATCGCCTGGAATTTCCTCATCTACGCGCTACTCATCGCGGCACGTATCAAGCGAAGAACGGCGAAGCCCACCGGCACCCAATGGTCCGGTCGCTTCTATGAACGTTGGATCGGAGCGCGAATCGACGGTCTGCTCAAACAGTCGATGCGCTTCAACGCGCCCTTGGCGACGGCGCTGCGACGGTTCACCCGCGAGTGGGTGCAGGTCGAGCATCCGCTGCTCCTGCAACGGGCGCAGCTGCTGATGCATTGCGCCGCGGCTTTGGTGGCAGCTGGCTTGATCGCAGGACTGTACATACGTGGCATCGTGCTGCGCTACGAGGCCGGCTGGGAAAGCACCTTCCTCAGTCCGGCATCAGTGCACGCGCTACTTACCGTGTTGTACGGTCCTGGCGCTTCACTCTCGGGCATTGGCTTGCCGTCGATCAGCGGCGTCAACGCATTGCGCTGGACCGGTGTGTCGGGCGGCGGCGAGGCGGCAAGCTGGATTCACCTCATAGCGCTTACCGCCATGTTGTACATCATCGTGCCTCGGCTGATCCTGGCAGGTATGTCGGGCTTTAACCTCTGGCGCCTGGCGCGCAACCCGCCTTTGCCAGCCGCGTTCATCGGATACGGACGTGCGGTGCTTGCGGGGACCGCGGCGGGCGCTCGGCACGAGAGCGTCAGCGTTATCTGCTTCGCATATGAGCCAAGTCCGGCGTCCATGACCGGATTGCAGACACTGCTCGCAGCAACGCTCGGCGCGATCATCAAAGTCGAAATGCGGACGACCGTCCGCTATGGGCAGGAGGATGCATTTCGCGCCACACTGACGAGCAACGGCGCGGACGCGACCGACTGGAACGTGCTGCTCATGGCCGCGGCCTCGACTCCGGAGGTCGAAAATCATGGCGTGGTTATCAACACCCTGCGCGACTCGCTCGCGCAAAAGTCACAACCGCTGCCATTGTTGATCGTCATCGACACGGGTCCGTACGCGGCGCGAATGCAAGGCGATGCCACCTTCGAGCAGCGGTTGCGGGAGCGTTGCAAGCTGTGGTCCGAGTTTGTCGCCGGGTACGGTTTGACAGCCTGCCTCGTGGATTTGTCACGTATCACCCCCGAGTCGCCGGCAGCGACCGAAGCGGAAGAATCGGCGCGTGCTGCCCTGTGGTCGGCGCGTGGACGGTCCGCGACCCTATGACGAGCGTACCCGCACGCGTGGAGTTGACCCTGATCTCCCACACGAATGTCGGTAAGACAACCTTGGCGCGAACGCTGTTGCGCCGCGACATCGGCGAGGTCGGCGACCGACCACACGTCACCGACCTGGCCGAGAGTGAGGTGCTCATTGAATCTCCCGAAGGCGACACTCTGGTGCTGTGGGACACACCCGGGTTCGGCGACAGTGCCCGTCTGTTCAGGCGTCTGCAGCAAGCCGGTCAGCCCGTGGGCTGGTTTCTGTCGCAAGTCTGGGATCGCTTTGCCGACCGTCCGTTCTGGTGCGGACAGCAGGCAATGCGCAACGCACGCGACTCGAGCGACGTCATCCTGTACGTGGCGAACGCGAGCGAGCAGCCATCTTCGACTGCGTACCTCGATATCGAGATGCAGATTCTCGCGTGGCTCGGAAAGCCAGTGATCGTGCTGCTGAACCAGCTTGGAGCACCACGCGATAGTGCGCACCTCCAGACAGAATTGCAGCAGTGGGAAGCCCAGGCAGCGCACCACCCGTGCGTTCAGGGGGTGCTTCCGTTCGATGCCTTCGCGCGATGCTGGGTGCAGGAGGGCACGCTGCTGGAGCACGTGCAACGCGTGCTGCCGGCGGACAAGCAGGCGGCCTTTGAGAGGCTTCGGGAAGCCTGGAAACAACGCAACCTCACGGTTTTCGAGCAATCGATGCAGACCCTGGCGCAGCAGGTCGCGGTCATCGCCATCGATAGTGAACCGATCGTCGATCTGGATTTGCGAGGTAAAGCTCGAGCCTGGATCGGGGTGATAACCGGGGGCGTCGAGCGAGACGCTGCTGAACTGCAGCGCGCACAAAGCGCCCTTGCGACTCGCCTCGACGCGCAGGTCCGCGCGGCGACGGCGGAACTCGTACGTCTGCACGGCCTTTCAGGCCAGGCGACGGACGAAGTGCTGCAGCAGCTCGGGCATCAGTTCTCGGTACGCCGGCCCGTGGACGCGGACAAGGCAAGTGTGCTCGGTGGCCTCGTGTCTGGCGCACTGGGCGGCTTGGCAGCCGACCTTGGGGCCGGGGGGCTCACTTTTGGCGCCGGTGCATTGGTCGGTGGCGTGCTGGGAGCGTTTGGCGCGCGCGGTATTGCAAAGGCATACAACCTCGCACGCGGCTCGGAGGATGGGACCGTGCGGTGGTCTGCCGGGTTTCTCGAGAGTCGTCTCGCCGCTGCGTTGATGAGGTATCTGGCAGTCGCGCACTTTGGACGGGGGCGCGGTGATTTTGTGGCCGGTCTCGCACCGGCGCATTGGCAGGAAAGGGTCAACGAGGCTGTGCAGATCAGGCGGGCGCAACTGCAATCGGTGTGGGCCGTTGCCCGTGGGGCGGACGCGGACAGCTCAAATGCGGACACGACAGCCGCCGCGCTGTTACCGATCGTGGCAGCCAGTGCGCGTGAGGTGTTGAGTCACCTTTATCCAGATTCCTTGCCTGCAAGATAGACGAGCCCGACCCGATGTCCAAGGTCAAAGTGAGCGCGTCCATGTCGATTGACGGATTCGGTGCCGGTCCGCAGCAAAGCCTCGAGAATCCGCAGGGCGTCGGCGGGCTGGCGCTGGCCGAATGGGTCTTCGCCACACGGTCGTTCCAGCGCATGCACGGCAAGGACTGGACGGTCCCGGGCATTCACGACCGGGACGGAGCAACGACCGGGATCGACGATGACTTCTTCGCCCGGAGCTTCCTGAACGTGGGCGCCTGGATCTTCGGCAGAAACATGTTCGGACCGGTTCGAGGGCCGTGGCGTGACAACTCCTGGAAAGGCGCCTGGGGAGACACGCCGCCGTGGCGCGCCCCGGTGTTCGTACTGACGCACTACCCGCGTGAATCGATCCCGATGCAGGGCGGAACGACGTTCCATTTCGTGACGGATGGAATCCACCGCGCCCTCGAGAGAGCCACAGCTGCGGCGAATGGGAAAGACGTGGGTATCGGAGGCATTGCCACTGTTCAGCAATATCTTCGCGCCGGACTCGTCGATGAGCTGCATCTCTCGATATCCCCAGTGCTCCTCGGCTCGGGCGAGCGCTTCCTTGGCGACATTGATCTCGTCAAGCTCGGCTACACCTGTACGGAGTACGTCGCGGGCGAGCGCGCGACGCACGTCGTTCTCAGGCGTCACGAAGCCCTCCAGGGAAAGTCCGCTTGAGCTTGCCGCGATCTTGTTGAATCCCAGCTGTCGGCAGGCCAGGGTCACGCGACTGGCTATTGACAGAACGGTGGCCATCCTCAATAGTTCACCAACTGGTGAAGTTGCGAGAAGTAACCAAGCGGAGAACGGACATGCGTGACGCACGGCAGACGAACCTGAGACCGGCGGCCGCCGGACTCAGCATGATCGCGCTCTTCTTGACCGCCACTAACCCGGCGCAGACCGCCACCGAGCCCTATCCGAAGATGGCGCCGCTTGCGCAATACCTCTCGCCAACCGAGGCCGATGAAATCGCGCTGGCGCGCAGCGCGGCCCCGCCCTCGATCTCTGCGGATGCGGAAATCCTGGCATTCGGTCCCAAGGGCTATGTGACGGCCGTCAAAGGCAAGAACCAGTTTGTCTGCATCGTCGAGCGGCCCTGGTCCAACAATTACGACAAGCCGGATTTCTGGAATCCGAAAGTTCGGCAACCCCACTGCTTCAACGCGCCGGCGGCGCGCTCGGTGCTGCCAGCCTATCTGAAGCGCACCGAATGGGTGCTTTCGGGCTTGTCGCGGGCGGAGATGTCGAGTCGCACCAAGGCCGCGGTCGCGGCGCATGAAATTGGCCCGCCTGAGCTCGGCTCGATGGTCTATATGATGTCGAAGGACACCTATCTGGCGGACGGCGTCGGCCATTGGTACCCACACCTCATGTTCCTCCTGCCGCGCACGTCGGGGGCCGAGTGGGGTGCCGACCTCAAGGGCTCGCCGGTATTCAGCGATTCCAGCTTCCTGGAACCGCTGACCATCTTTTTTGTGCCGGTGTCGCGCTGGTCCGACGGGACGCTCGCCGACGTATCGAGTCACTGATCCCATGTATCGCCGCCCCAGAGCCTGAGATAACCCTGGCTGCGCACCTGGCAGTGGTTTTCTCGCGCGTGTGCAGCGGGTGCCGCTGAGGCAGGCAACAATAGAGTGCGAGTGAAGGCTCCATCCGCGGGTGGCGCTGCAGTGACACGCGATTGACAACGCAGCGACACACCAATACTTTCTCGCCTAGTGAACTATCAAGATCGCCTCGACCGCGTTTTTGGCGCCCTCGTCGACCCGACGCGCCGCGCGATCCTCGCGCAGCTCGAGCGCAAGGACAGCGCGTCCGTCAGCGAGCTTGCCGAGCCGTTTGCAATCACGCTGCCGGCCGTGCTGAAGCATCTCGACGTGCTTGCGGATGCCGGCCTCATTACGCGGGCAAAATCGGGGCGCACGGTGACAGTCAGGCTGCGGGCCCAGCCGATGCGCGAGGCGATGGCATGGTTCAGCCCTTACCAGCGCTTCTGGGCCGGCAGCCTCGACCGCCTGGCGGCCTATACTGAACGTGAGGAAGCCCAGGCCCGGAGCAGGGAACGGTGATGTCCCTTACCGTGGTGCGCCGCATCAAGGCGCGACCGTCGATCGTGTTCCAGGCGCTCACGACCGCGGAAGGCATGGCGCAATGGTGGGGGCCGGATGACGGGCCCGTGCTGATCGCCGAGGCCGATCCGCGCAGGGGCGGCGGCTTTCGCGTGCGCTTCCGCCGGCTTGAAGACGCCACGGAGTACGAAACCAACGGCGAATTCCTCGAGGTCGTGCAGCCCGAACGCATTGTGATGAGTTGGCGCTGGAAGGACGGTCTCGTGGACCCAGGCGAATCGCGCGTCGAGATCGTGCTGCGGCCGGTTCCGGAGGGCACCGAGATCACGGTCACCCACTCGCGTCTGCACGACGAGGAGTCGCGTCGCCGCCATGAAGCGGGATGGATGGGCGCGCTCGACAAGCTGGCCGCACGCTTCGCCGAAGCTGCCTGACTGCGCATCTCACTCGCCCCATCCGCGTGTCGGCAGTGCCAGGTCTCTCAATGAAGCGGTGTCGGAGCGCTCCGGCTGCTACCTCCTCTGGTAGGTTTTCTCAAACATCGCGGGCAGCCCGCCGTCGCTCGAGATCACGCGACGCTTGAAGTACCAACGGCCGTCGCGTTTGACGAGTTCATCGTGCTCGCGGCCCTGCTCGACGATTTGCGGCAATGCATTCACCGAAGCAGAGTTGACGCCCGTCCAGATGACATCCGCCGTGGCTGCCTCGCCGGTGACGACGATGTGGGGATTCGTCAGTAGCATGCGGAAGGTGCCGGGACGGCGCGGCGTTCCTTGCCTCACGTGCTCGTAGAGCTCCTTGATTGCCTGCTGACCCTTAGCGACGAGCCCATTCACGTCGAGGACACCGTCTGCGACATAGAAGTCTCCGAAGTCTCCGCCCCCTGTACCGAGGTGGCCATAGTAGGTGATGAGCAGGTCTTCGATCTGCGCCCGATCGATCAGAGTAGCAACAGTCATCGGAGGCGGCTCTGCGATAGCCGGCGAAACTTGCCCGCTAAGCAACCCGGCCACGAGAGCAATCAAACGGATATCGGACATCAGGGCGATCTCCCGTACGTAGTGAACGTAGTCCGTGCGGAACCGGTGCTGTCGGGCTGCGATTCTAAACACTCTGTCGCTTCCTTCGCAGGGGCCCGAACCTGATGCCATGGGCTCGGGCGCAATCTCACGGCACGAGCCGCCCGGCACAACCCACGCAACTCATTCAAGCCGGCTACTTCCGCCGCGCGACAGAGATCGCGATGCCCCTTGATTCAGGTATCGAAGACGATGACCTTCTGGCCCGCCGCGAGTCCTGAGCGAATCTCCGTTTGTCCACCACTTTGCGAGCCGATTTCGACATTCACCGGGTGAAATCGCCCATCGTCTTCGCATACCGTGACCACCAGACCAGTCCCGGTCGCGATGACCGCCTCATTTGGCACCAGGAGCGCGTCCGCCCCGGCGGTAGACGCGAGCCGCACAATCACCGACATTCCGGGCAGCAGCTGCATGTTCGGGTTCGCGAGTGCCACGCGAGCGCTGAGGGTGCGGGTCGCGAGTTTCACGCTCGGGAGAACCTCTGCGATCTTCCCCACGAAGACCGCGTCCGGCAGCGTCGCTGTCAGCGCGCTGACGGCATCGCCCGCACGTAGCTCTTGGCCCAGGCGCTCGGGCACGTCCACATCGACATAGACCGTCGAGAGCCCGTTGACGTGAAACAGGGGCGCACCGTTCGTCACTCTCACGCCTTCGCGCACCTTAAGTTGGGTGACGACGCCGGAGATTGGTGCCGTCAACGCAACGCATGACTGCGGTCGACCGGTTTCCTCGAGGACCCGGACCAGGTCCTCCGGCATTCCCAGGCGGTGCAAACGCTGGCGCGCCACCTTCGCGAGTTCTGCGGCCCCCGCACACTCGAGATCGCGAGCCGCCAGGTAAGCCACTTGAGCCGCAAACCAATCGGGTACGTACAGATCGGCGAGCACTTCGCCCTGATGCACCGTGTCCCGGGCCGCGCGCACGCGCAGTCGTTCCACGAATCCGTTCGCCGGGGCTTGGGTGAGCGCAACCTCGCATTCATCGCAGACGATCGTGCCGCTTGCGATGACCTCGGAGCTGAGGCGGCCGCGGATGACTTCGGCGACGCGTATGCCGCAGTTCTGTTGGACGCGGGGGTTGAACTCCACGGCTCGTGTGCCAGCCCCGCCTTTGCTCACCAGACCCAGTGCGATGGCGCCGATCAGTCCGGCGGTTAGTAATTTTCGGTTCATGACAGATCTCCATAGCCGCGCACGTCTCACATCGAGTCGGAGCACCGACTGCGCGTGATCACGCGCGCGGCTCAAAGGCCGCGGAAGGTCAGTTGTCAACAGGAGCTGCCGGCGATGGCCGGCATCAGCGGCAACGCGTTAGAGACGCAGGCGCGCCGTGCGTAGGTACGTGAGGGATCTGTCAGCCGAGGAGCCGGTCGGCGGCCGCGACGCTGCCATGGCGACAGCCAGCTGTCGGTCCGGTGCCGGGACCATCATTGCCAGAGAGGTGTTGGCAACACCGAGCCCCTGAGGAGGCTGCGAGGCACGTGAATCCGAGGCCCGAATTGCCCCGTAGCTTCCCATCCTGATCCAACCTGGGGTGTCAGAAGGTGTGAGGGACGGGAGCGTCAACCCAGTGACGCCGGACAGGCACGCCAGGGAAAGACATGCCGCGAGCATCAACGAGTCTGACAGCCAACGAAGCATCAACGCTCCTGCCAATCGGTCCCGAAAATAGCTGGGGACTGAGGTTGGCGATTCAAGAGCCGGAGCGACCGAAATTCCCGCGGGTGAGGGCCGCGGAGGCCCTCCAGCGGTCATTCCTGGCTGGAAGTCGCGATCGAGGAGTAGGCCGGAACGGATTGGGGGACATGGTAGCTACATGCGAAGACGCTCTCGTCCTCGCCGCTTCTGATCGCGTAGCGACTCGATGTCAGCGTTCCCGGCCGGTTAGGGGGGCGGGCCCTGCCGCCGGTGACGGCTCGCTCATGACCTCGATGGCCTGAATTTTGCTGGGGTCGCGCTGGAGGCGCCATCGACTGGTCGCGGGCTGCCTCTGCAGCCATCTTACCGCTGCGCCGTCTTGGGGACAGGCTCCATCGTGTTGTTGACCACGTACTGGGCAACCTGCCTCCCGAGGGCCGTGCCGACACGGGTCGAGAAACGGTAGTGAAATCCCGACCAGATCCGCGCATTCGCCACCTCGGTCGTGAAGTCATCGAGGTTCGACCAGCGGTGTGTCACACCCGGCGCCGTGGGGCTTGTGAGCGCGAGTTCCGGCATCGGCTGGCCTGCAGCCAGTGACTCCAACACCACCCGCGCGGCGCCACTCAGGATGCAGTGTGCGCAGGGGTACTCCGGGTGCATCGGCGTCGCATCGAGCGGCTCCCAGGTCGCATCGGGCACGGTGGCGGGGTTGTCGTTGAGATCGGCGTTACGGATTGCCGTCACCGGCCGCCAGAACTCGTAGTGATACTTGGCGTCGAACACGGCGATGTAGGCGTCGGTTAAGGTGACCGCGAACAG
>Ga0182038_10001299_pt1 | contig 12923 bp, 13 predicted proteins | sample sta12Can44000108_FD_125976 | JGI IMG/M metagenome (GOLD analysis project Ga0182038, IMG submission 125976) | Lab enrichment of tropical soil microbial communities from Luquillo Experimental Forest, Puerto Rico - statanox.12C.anox.44.000.108 | ecosystem: Environmental > Terrestrial > Soil >...
AAGGAAAAGGTAGCTCTCTGCCCGCAACGACGTGGCGCTTTCGCGCCCGCCTTTCGAGATGCGCGAGATCTAGCGCTATCCTGATTCTCGCTTACGCGCTGATTCTGCAGGACTTGAACCAAGTGCTAGGCGCCTTGGCCCGGCCCTCCGCAACGAGGCGGCCGCGGAAATGGTTTCGGAGATAGGCCTTGCCGAGTTGCGCGGGGCCTTGGACCCAACCGAGGAATCCCTTAGCAGAAACAATTCACCTTCAGCATGCGCCCATCTCGGATCCGAGCCTCGGCGGGGGTTCAACTGGTGGCGGCGGCGAGGAGGGAAAGCCACTCATCCCAATCGTTCAGCACGATGTTGAAATCGGCGCTCGGCAACTGACGACTGGCCGACGGAATCAGCGCAACAACTTTTACCCTCGGAAAATTCGCCTTCAGCCAATCGACCATTTCCCTTCTCGTTTCTTCGGGCGCCGTGTGGCCGACGACAAAAACATCGACATTTTGAATCGAGGTCAGAACCCGCTTTGCCGCTTCGTTGTCCGCGACCGACATGACTTGATGGCCGCAGCGTCGAAAAAGTTCGGCCCTGGAGTTCAGGTCTTTTTCGTCATAGCCGATCTGAAACACGATCTGCTTCACCGGCGATTTGATCGAAATCCTTTCGCCCGTCAGTCGGTTGACGATGATGTATTCACCGGGCGAAAATGCCGCGAGCTTCTTCACGCGGGTTCTGGCGCGTTCCAGATCGCCCGCTCCTTCGATCAAGCGGGGGTTGCCGTCGTTCTCCATTTTGCAGATGTCGAATTGCTGGGACATGGTTAATAGCGACCTGAAATGAACGGGCCCCGACACGCAGGATTGAATCACAGGTTAAGCTCCCTGTCCACTCCTTAGGCTCGGCGGATTTATACATTTTTGTGTGCTATTCCCTGAGGTGAGACACCAGCCAGTACACGGAGTAGTATCATTCGGCCGGACCGCGACCGGTGCTTCCGCCGAAAGAAATGCCCAAGGAGCAAGCCGATGGCAAAACGGTATTCCTCATGCGCTACGATTTCTATGGCCATGTCCTGCGCTGCGCTTTTATGCTCGATGGCACTGGGAGAAGCGCAAATGCAGCAGCCGCTGCGGATTTTCAACACCGCGAAGCAGAAACTGCGTGAAGGCAAGACGATTGTTGGCGCCACGGTTTTCTCTCCCGACCCCAACATTTATTGCGCGATGGCCAACGCCGGATACGATTTTCTGTGGATCGAGATGCAGCACAGCCCCCTGACCTACGGGGACGTGGCCAAAATGATTTGGGCCTGCCGGGGGGCCGCGGCGATGCCCTTTATTCGCGTGCCGGACGCGACGGAGAGCGATATCCAGAAAGCGACCGACATCGGGGCGGTAGGAATCATCGTTCCTACCGTGGACACCGTGGAGAAGGCGCAGGCCGCCGTAAAGTGGTCCAAATATCCGCCTGAAGGACGGCGCAGCCAGGGCAACGGGCAATACGGCGCGCTGTGGGGCAGCGACTATCGTCAGATCGCCAATGTCAATATGGCGGTGGTGATTATGATTGAGACGCCTATCGGCGTGGAAAACGCGGAAAAGATTGCGTCTGTTCCGGGGATCGATGTGATTTTCGCGGCGAGCACCGATCTGGGAAATTTTTCCGGGCATCGGCAGGGCGAGAAGGAATATGAAGCCCTGGTCACGCGAATCCACGACGTGACGCTCGAGCACGGGATCCGGTTGGGCGGGCCTCAGGCTTGGAAGGGACGTCCGGGATTCACGTTCTTCCAGGGCCCCGGCGAGACGGAACTGATCCGAGCCGGGGCGAAGGTAAACCTCTCGGTAAATCCTGAAGCGAAGCCGACGACCGCACCAGTGGAAGGCGACAAGCCGAAGTGAGGAAGCGGAGAGCGGAGATCAGGGGTTCGAGGGAACACATGAAAATGAAACGGCTCAGGTTTCCTTGCGGTCCCGGCACTCGTGACCTGGACTGGCCCGCCAGTGCGGGACGCCGCAGCCTCTGCGACGGTTGAGACGCCGGGTGCCTAGCCGGTGGCCCCCCGGGCGCAAGCTAGCAGGGGCAGGTTCGTTCAGGGAACGAGTAGCTTTGACGGTGGATACCTAATTTACTACCGATGCCGGCATGTTGTAGGCTGCGGGTATGCTCATCGGCCAGAAGTTAAGGGAAATTCGTGAAGCAAAAAAGATGAGTCAGATGGAAATCGCGGAGGCCACGGGGCTGGTGCAGCCTTACGTATCCCGTGTGGAGAACGGGCACACGATTCCGGGCGTGGAAACCCTGGAAAAATGGGCCAGCGCTCTGAAGATTCCGCTTTACCAGATTCTCTACGACGGCGAAGAGCCGCCCAAGCCGCTGAAACTTTCCGGCAATCATAATCGGGAGTTGTGGGGAAATTCCGGACGTGACTCGCACGACCTCAAGCGGCTGCGGCAATTCCTGTCGAAGATGAATGAACAGGAACGCGAGTTGCTGCTGTCACTGGCAGGGCGGATGGCGGCGCGGCGAAGGACCAGGGGAAATCATCCTCCCGCGAGCGGATAGTCGTCAGTTCTAGCGCCTCCGTTTTTTTGTTTTTTTGCTTTTGGTTCCCGGTTCGGGTGCTGAACGCAGGCCTACCGAAAAGCGGCGTCCGAGTCGGAATCCTCGGGAGACTCGATGCCGGCGCCACCGGCGCCGCGCTGCGTTCCGGCGATGAAGCCGTCGCGGTTAATCACCACGTAGATGGGATAGACGGTGGCCTGATACATGGCCGCGAGGTTGGTGTCTTCCATCAACACGATTTTGCAATCGCGCGGGTGCTGTTCGAGGTATTTCTTGACGGTTTTCTTGGATTCGCCGACGGCGATAGCGAGAAGAATGAGACCTTGGTGGCGAGTGCCTTGCCGATCTTGTCGACGAAAGCGGCTTCATTCGCGCAGTCGTCCCACCAGGTGGTCCAGAATTCAAACAGAGCTACTTTGCCCTTGATGGTCTGATTGGTGAACTTTTCGCGGGTCGTCGTGGTGGCGGAAAAGCGCGGCGCGGGTTCCTTTTCGTTGGAGCCGACGGCGAGGCCGAGGGCGCTGCCGAGCAGGACGGCACACAGCGCGACGCGGAAGAGGATGGTTCGCACGCGCAGAAGCGCAATGTAGCAAGAATTGCGAACCAGCGATCAGGGGACAAAGGGTGGGGATTAGGGCACCGAAACGGCCGGCACTAGGCCCTTGCTCCGGCATGTTTTCTCCGAGCAGTGCGGGAGTGGTTTTTCGGGCGATGTATGTGTTAAAGAGGGGCGCGGAAGTAGCCGGAGGGAACATGCGGAGAGAGCAAGAGTACGGGTACGCCGCATCCCGGTTGATCCTGCTGCTGGCGGTGTTTGTTTTCGGGGCCGGCGTCACAGCGGTACACGCGGCCCCGCTGAATGGCCAGACTGCCACGCAGCCGACGGACAAAACCATCGTGGTCTTTGGGCAGTCCATTCATTATTGGGATGTCGGCTCGGGACCGGTAGTCGTGTTGGTACACGGGCTGGGGAGTCGCAAGGAGGATTGGCTGCCGGTGCTGGGGCCCCTGGCGCAGAAATACCGACTGCTCGTGCCCGACCAGATCGGGTTTGGAACATCGGACAAACCGCTACTGGACTACAGCGTGCAGACGTATGTCGACTTTCTGAATGAGTTTTTGCGGCAGTTGAAGGTCGAGAAGGTGAGCCTGGTGGGCGAATCGCTGGGTGGGTGGATCTCCGCGCTGTACGCGGTGGAGTTAGCCGACGGAGCGCGCTTGATTCCGATGGAGAGGCTGGTGCTGGTGGATGCGGCAGGGTTGAAGCAGGACACGCCGATTCCGAATCTGAATCCAAGTTCTCTGGCGACGATGCGCGGGGTGATGGAAGCCGTGTTTTACGATACGAGCTGGCTGAACGAGGATGCGCTACGGAAGATTTTCACGGACAAGCTGGCGGCGCATGACGCGTACACGGTGCGGAGTTTTCTGGGGAATCCGATGATCGCTACGGAAAGGTTGGACGACCGCATTGGAAAGATCAAAACGCCGACGCTGGTGGTGTGGGGGAAGCAGGACAAACTACTTCCAATTGCGGCGGGGGAACGCTACGCGGCGGGAATTGCTGGAGCGAAGCTAGTCACTTTCGACAAGTGCGGACATGTGCCTCCGATCGAGAAAACGGAGGAGTTTGTTGCGGCGACGATGGCATTTCTGAGTGGCGGAGCGTCAATACATTGAGGAGGAGCGAGCGAATCACGGCAGGCGGAAAAGCGCGCGATGGTAGTCCGCCCAAGGACAGCGCTCTTCCCTTCTCCGGCGTCGCTGTGGAGAACTTCAAACCATCCGGTGGGATCGCCTTGCGGCTGAATTTGGGGCAAGTTCATGAGCCTGCTAGCGATCTTTCATCTGCGCAATGATAGCGCGAGAAACTAGTAGAGAGACGGCCGAAGCGGTACAAGGGCCCCGGCTGGCGCTGGCTTGACGGTGAATTCCGTGGAACGCATGACGGTTTGGTCGCTGAGAAGGTCGATGGCGGTGACTTCGACCGCGTAGCGCCCTGGAGCGAGTGAACTCGCAGGGATGAAACGCTCAATAGTGAGCTGCTCGCCGCCCTGATGAAGATGATCGGCGGTTTCAACCGCCCGCCACACCTCTTTTTGATCCTCCGCCTCGGTGATGCGGTACGCGACTGAGACCTTCGTTTTGTGGGTAGCTTCGTCAACCTTCAGGTTGTAGAGCTGCAGATAAATCCCGAGGCTGTCGGAGCTCGAGAATTCTTGACTCAGGCGCGGACGGACTTTGTACGAGCCGAGGACAAACTGGCCGACGCCGACTTGCGCGGAAGCAACAGGTTCGATTTGGTCGGCGAGAATCAGCGAGCTTGCGTCGAGCTTTCCTTCTTCAAAATGAGGAACGCGGAGGGCCGCAGCCAAAGTACCGATATTGCCATTCTGCGCGTCCTTGATGACCACGTCCAGGCGGTAGAGACCGGATCGGAGTGGAATGGACTTTTGATAGATCGAGGAGAGATCCATTGATGATTGGAAGAGCGATTCGGGGATATCGCGCGAAATGACATCCTCAAAGGTTCGGACGACGCGACCACCCGGATCGGTGATGCGACCGTAGAGATCCAGAACGGCGGAGCGCAAGCCTTGTTTGCTTTGGAAACTGAGATCGCGATTGCGCACTTCGACGGTGATGGGGACAAGGGCCGTGTTGGGAGTCGCCCGAAGAAAGTCCGCGCGGTATTGGAACGGCAGTTGGTTGGCGACGATGCGAGAAGCTACTTTCTCCTCAAGATCCCGGAAATGTCGCGGAGGTTGCTGAACGCGGAAATACCGGTTCAAGTTCTCAAACCCGTTGTTGCTTGCACTCACTCCGCCGAGCGGCATGGGACAAGTGGTGCCGCTGCCATTGGTCAAGCGGTCGGCTTTGGATGCGCGACCCAGTAACTCCGAGAGGCTCGGCCCGGCACCGGGGACGTGCGCGAGCGCGTCCTTCTCACAAGGGTCCATCGTAATGTGATATTCACCGGTACCGGTGGGATCCACAAACTCGATTTCGACGTTTTCGCCAACCCCATCCAAATGGCGATAGCGCCACACTTCCCAGGGAAACGCCGTTGAGGAACCACCCCCTTGTTCCGGGGAACGGTCGTAGGTGCCCCCGGCGGGATGGGAGTCGATTTCATCGGGTGGACCCCAGATGATGTAGATACGGCCGCGATCCGTCTTCCTGCCAACGATGCCGGAAGAGAAGTGTTCGTCAGCATAAGCAAGGCGGCGATAATGCTCTTCCTTCGCCGAGTTGACGGATGATTCCAGGTCGGGGTTGCGTCTGTCCCAGAAAAGTTCGATAAACTGCTCTCGTTCCTCACTGGTAGAGAGCTCCAGGAACGCCCTGCGCTCCTCCTCGGTAATAATGTCCGGAACCTCATTTTCCAGCCAGCGCCGGTCCTCACCGCTCAATTCTCTATAGACCTGCTTCTGCCGCTTTTTGAGCTCTTTGAGAGTGGGGCGCTTGGAGGAAGTGTCTTGCCAGGCGGGTTGGGCCTTTGCCCACGCGTATCGCGTGCACACAAGGCTAGTTGAAATGGCGAGAAGGATCAGGTGGCGGTGCGGGACTTTCATGAGCACACCTCATTCGGGAAGCCCTGCGATGCAGCCGAGGCACCTATGGGCACATCCCGGCTAGCGAGAGTTCAGATTACCCACTCAGAATCACGGAAGGACCTACGAGGTTGCCTGGCCCCCGGAAGACATTGTTCTGGGAGGTCGCACAGCAGGCGTGGTCCTCCAGCGCGCGGGCTATTGCTCGTTGGTGAACGTTGAAGTACGACGATTGCTAAGAGGCTGTGCGAATCGCAGTACTCTTGGGAAAAGGGGATGGGCGCCGAAACTGCAGTTTTCGAGCGGAGGCAAATGTGGAGTACAAAGAAAGACGCCGTGGGCCGAGGTATCCGTTTATCGCAAGCGCGGAGCTGATCGAGCAGAGAGCCGACGTGCGCATCGCCTCGCGCGTAAGCGAGCTGAGCATGGGCGGCTGTTATCTGGACATGATGAACCCGTTCCCAACGGGAACTTTAGTGCTCGTGAAGATCTCGGCGGGCGAAGACTTTTTCCAGGCCAAAGCAACAGTCGTATACTCGCAAATGAATATGGGCGCGGGCGTGGGCTTTCAAGAGTTTGACCAGGCCTCGCGGATTGTGCTGGAACGCTGGATGGACCAGGCGAAGAAGGAGGCGGTAAAGCAAAAGGGATAGTCCCAACCGTCAAAGAAAACCGAGACGCGGCCCCAGTAGCGATCCGATAGATCATTCTCGAAGGCAAGCTTCCTCAGGAATTTCAAGACAACCCGCGCTTTGGCCTGCACGCAGTTTCGCCGCGCTTTTCAGAAGGTGTTGCGCTTGAATTCCGATATGAGGTAATCGCAGGAGCGGACGCAGAGCGCCATGATCGTGAGTGTGGGGTTCTGACAGGGATTCGCGGCAAAGCTGGACGCGTCCATGACAAAAAGATTCTGGATATCGTGGGTTTGCTGAAACTGATTGAGCACGGATTTCTTCGGGTCAGAACCCATGCGGGCGATGCCGGCTTCGTGCAGCGCCCAGCGCGGCGCGGAAGGATGCGCGTAAGTGTGAATGTTCTTTGCGCCGGCAGCCTCGAGCATTTCGCCGGCTGAGTCGCCCATATCCTGGATCATGGCGCGCTCGTTTTCGTTGTCGGACATGTGAATCTTGAGGACCGGGATTCCGTAGATGTCTTTCACGTGCGAATCGAGTTCGACGAAATTTTCCCAGCGCGGCAGGACTTCGCCAAAGCCTGTGATTTCGATGGTCGTGCGCGGCTCGAGCACACCCTTCTTGTAGGCCTCGCCAAAACCGGGGGCGCCCCACTGGAAGCCGGTGTGAGACTCCCCTTCATAACCATAACCGCGGAGAAATTTCTTGTACGGGGGTGTGTTGGGTAGGTTGCAGAAGCGTGCGATGTAGATGCCCATCGGTTTGTGCGGGCCGCCGCCTTCCGGGGCGGCCTTTGACGCGAAGGAAGGAAATTCGCCGCTGCCCCCGCCACTGCGAACGTGCGCGGTGAGGTAATGCCCGAGCACGGCACTCGAATTCGCGAGCCCCTTCGGGTATTCGCGCGTCGCCGAGTTGAGCAGAATACGGACCGACTCCTGCGCTTGCGCACAAAGAATGACCACGCGGGAATAAACTTCCTTGGCCTGCCGTGTATTTCGATCGATGTAAAGAGCGCCCCGCGCACGGTTGTGGTCCGGATCCATGAGGACTTTGAAAACCATAGCGTTCGAAATGAGCGTGCAATTTCCAGACGCTAGAGCATCGGCGACGGTCGTGAACGCCGAGTTAAAGTAGGAATGAGTCATGCAGCCACGTTCGCAGGGACCGCAGAAGTGGCAAGGGCCACGACCGTGCAGTGGCTGGGTCAGATTTGCGACCCTCGCGGGCATGACCACGCGGCCGAGCTTCTCACGCACGCGGTCGCGGAAGAGGGTCTCCTGGCAGGTGAGCGGAACCGGCGGCTGGAATCGACCGTCGGGAAGAAAATCGAGGCCCTCCGCGCTTCCAGAAATCCCAACGTATTTTTCGACAAGATCGTAATACGGCTCGATATCTTTGTATCCGAGCGGCCAATCTTCCCCATAGCCGTCGTGAGAAGCCGCCTTGAAATCCCAATCGCTGTAGCGCAGGCTGAGGCGGCCCCAAACGTTGGTCCGCCCACCGGTAATGCGCAGGCGGCCCATCCAAAGGAAAGGCTGGTCGTGAGGGGTGGTGTAAGGTTCCTCTAGATCGTTGATGAACCAGTCGGCGTTGTATTCGCTGCAAGCGAATCCGGACTGAATCGGACGAGTCTTGCGGAGGATTTCCGGAGCCAGGTCGCGATATTTCAGCTCGAAAGCGGGCTTGTGCTCGGTGAAATTCTCGTCGGACTGCGCTTTGCCGGCTTCGAGCAGAGCTACTTGCAATCCGGCTTCCGCCAGCCGTTTGCACGCCCACCCGCCGGAAGCGCCGGAACCTACAACAATGACGTCGTAAGGGCGGTTTTGTTTTTCGGCATTCGGTCTCACTGAGAGACGCATGCTAGCAAGCGGGCTCCAGCCGGTCAATCAAGGCGAGCGAGAAGGCGTCAAGGTCCGATTGGCGCTGCGAAGCACGGGAGCCAGATCTGCTTATTAGTGTCTTGTTGATCTCGGTTTCCAATGGGACGCCCATCCGTGTCAGCCGGGTAGAATACCCCAAGGATGAATCACGGGATCGAGACCCGCATTCCGGGCGTGGTACCGGGAATACCTCATCGCGGTCTCAGTAGAAAGCCACGGCGAAACACCCGGCCACAAACAGCAAAGTCTGCCAAATCATCTTTATCGCATAGGATGGTACATGATGATGTTTGGCCCAAGGTTGTCGGCTTTGTAGCATGAATCGGGAGCCAGACTTCCGAATGGTCTTCGAGATGATTTGGCCAGCTGGGGCGCGGATGGTACTATCGGCGCGGAGCCGAACGACGGGTGGGTGATGGACAAGGAAAAAAATCTGCTCGTGATCGGCGGCGGGGCTGCGGAGATCACGCGTTTCACGCGGCGGATGATGGTCGAGCGCCTGCTGGCCGGGGCAAGCGCAGGGGCGGCGTGGCCGCTCGTGGCGACTTCTCATCCGATTTACGGGCTGCTGAGCAGTCATGCAATTCTCGATGAGGTCGAGAAGCTTGGAGCCGCTAACTGGAAGCCAGCTTTCCTCAGTTCTCCACAAAATGAAACTCTGACCGCGATTGCGGAAAGCATTGTGCCAGGCTCGACCAAGGCGCAGGTGAGCCGCTTCATTGATCTCTTGCTCGGCGTGGACAAGCCGGAGAACCAGCGCAAATTCTTGGAATCTCTGACGGCACTTGACGCGGAAGCCGAAAAGCGATTCGGCAAGCGCTTCCCTGCCCTCGACGAACAACAAAAGACTGCGTTGTTGAGCGATGTGTCGACGAAAGCGGAGGGCCCGAACACTTTGGAAACAGACGCCGCCAATAAACAGCCCTCGCTTTACGGTCACTTCGCGAATCTAAAAGGCTGGATCAGCGGGGCGTATTATTCCTCGGAAGCGGGGATGCGGGAACTGGGCTGGACGGGAGATTACGTGTATGAGAAATTTCCGGGCTGCCTGCATCCAGAAGGATATCACTGAGAGATAACCATGAATCCAACGACGGGACGCAGGGAATTTCTTCGAGCGGCGGCGATGACAAGCGCGGGACTGGCGCTTGCGAAACGCCTGCCCGCCGCGCCGGCAAAATCCGTACTGGTGTTTACGAAATCCTCGGGCTTTGAACACGATGTGGTCAAGCGCATCAATGGAAAGCCCAGCCTGGTGGATGACACGATCACAACTCTTGGCGACAAGCACGGATTTCACGTGGGCGTGACAAAGGACGGAAGGATCTTTGACGAGAAGAAATTTCATGACTACTCGGCCTTAGTTTTCTACACCACGGGCGACCTGACGACGCTGGGCACCGACGGCAAGCCCCCGATGTCGGCGGAAGGAAAGCAAAACCTGCTGGAGGCGATCCACAAGGGGATGGGGTTCGTGGGTATCCACGCGGCGGCAGACACGTTTCATCCACAGCCGGACCCAAAAGATCTGTCCAACCGCTACATTGCGCATGGCGAGCAGGAGGATCCTTACTTAAAGATGTTGGGGGCAGAGTTCATCATTCACGGGAGCGATCCGCGGCTGCAGGACGCCAATCTGATCGTGAACGATCCGAAATTTCCCGGGCTCGAAGCCGTAAGCTCGCCGGTAAGTCTCAAGGAAGAGTGGTATTCGCTCAAAGATTTTCAAAGCGACTTGCACGTGATTCTCACACTGGACACCAAAGGCATGCACGGAGCGTGCTACGAACGCGCGCCCTACCCGGTCACGTGGGCGCGAATGCACGGCAGAGGGCGTGTTTTCTACACGGCGATCGGAGACCGGCCAGAGAATTGGACGAATGAGTTTTTCCTAAGTCTGCTGGGCGGCGGAATCCGCTGGGCGATCGGCGAGGTGAACCCAGACGTGGAAACCAATTTGAAAGAAGCGGCGCCGGGCTTCGCAGAAATCCCTCCGAAACAGCCCGCAAAGAACTGACGAGGTAATAGCGGGCCATCCCTCAGCGGGGGCTGCCACAGGTGGCGAAGAAGCATACCGCGCAGCGTGAGGCTTGTCGCGATCACATGGGAATAGGCTGGCCGAAGCGCGGCCTGACGTACCAGCAAGGCGCGAAGCCTCCGTGCGGAAAAACGGAGTGGACACAGGTGACGGTCTGCTCTGGGTTTTGCTGGTCGATTTCGAAGCTGGTCTTTCCGCCCTTTTCCGGAATGGCCAGAATGCGCGGGCCGGTGAAGGATTCTAAAGGATCGGCTGGTCTCGGATGGATAAGCCGCAGGCGAAACCACAAGTAGTCGCCCGCATACGTGAGTGCCAATGCTGCAATAAGAAGAACCAGAGTTCCTTTGACAACCCTTTGGGGTGGGATGGGCAGGATCATTCGTTTCCTCAAACAGGCAGCAGCATAGCCGGCATCTACCAATGAAATGATAAAATTTGGAAAAGCCTGAAGGGAAGACGCAAGACTCTCTTTCACCGGCTGTGATAAACTTAGGCACTCCTTCGGTGGGGCCGTGGCGCAGTTGGGAGCGCGCCTCGATGGCATCGAGGAGGTCGTGGGTTCGAATCCCATCGGCTCCACCATTCTTTTCAATCACTTGCGGCTGCGGTGTAGGCTCGACGAGCGATTTTGTGTCGCGGTTTGTGTCGTAACCACCCCCTGAACCTCCGCTTGAGAGCCGAGCGATTGCCTTGCGCTTGGCGTCCATGCGCACATGCGAGTAGTGGGCGAGCATCTTCGGGGAGACGTGGCCGGCTATCTCCCGGATGATGCTGTCGTTCGCTTGCGCCTCGCAAAGCTCGGTGATCGCGTGATGGCGACAATCGTGAAACCGAAAGCCATGGAGCGGAGAGCGCACGCTGTGAATGTCGGCTCCGCACTTCTCGTTGCGGCACATCTCGCCTGGCTGTTGCAGGTGGCCGCAGGCAGGACAGCTGATTGCTCGCGTCAGGCGGTACGCCAGCCGCTCATCGGTCTAGTAGGATCGGGCTTGGTGAATCCTTCCTTGTGCGGGAACACAAACCAATCAGTGTCAGGCTCGCGTCCGAACAGCAGCTTGGCGCGCTCGCGCAGTTCGAGCACCGCAGCCCAGGCGTCCGCGTTGAGTGGAATGACTCGATCGCCCGCGTCGGTCTTGGTCGTGCTGCGGCGCACCATGATCGTGCGCTCGATGAGGTCTACATTGCGCCAACGCAGCCCGCGTATTTCCCCCGCTCGCATGGTTGTATTGAGGGCCAGCAGCGCAGCCAGACGGGCGTTCTGCCACCCCGGTTTAGCGGCGGCGAGTTTCAGCAAACGAAGCTTCTCATCGTGCGGCAGGGCGCGTCCGACGTTGTGACGCATGGGGAGTGGGCGAATATCCTCGGCCATCGCGTGCCAGCGTTTGGCCCGCTTGAGCACGCCGCGCAACACGTCCAGGTCACGATTGATTGTGGCGTTTGACGTGCCTGCCTGTTTGCGTTCCGCAATGTAAGCCAGCACCGAGTCAGTCGAGATACGGGAGACCGGCGCTGTGCCGAAATACTTCTTGAGTTGCCCTGCGCGCTCTTTTTCGATTTGCGCCGTCTTAGGCTGAATGCGAGCCAGGCGGTCAGCAAGGAACCGCTCTACGGCTTCGGTAAAGGCCAGCCGTGCAAACGACTGCCCTGGCGCCGAAAGTCTCCCCGCCTGGGCTTGAGCGATCAATTCCTTCTCGCGGGACAAAGCCTCGCGCCAATCCTTAGTGCGCTTGCCATGTTCATCCCTGATAGGCTGACGATAGCGCACCCCATTCACCGAGAAGTCTGTCCACCACCATTTGCCCCGTTTGAAGAGTGCCATCCTATCTTCCTCCTTTCACTTTGCTACTGGATTTCGGTCCTTTGTGCTTGTGCCACCATCTGAGCTTTGCTGCTCTTTTTGCAGGTCCCGCACAGACAGCAGAGCAATACCGTTGGTCCCGCCTGCGAGGAAAGAAATGCGGGGCCGGGCACTCAGGATTCCGACAGAATCCGAAACTGTCAGCGTGCCGAATGCATGCGAGGGCCAACACCGCAGTCAGACAGAACGGGCTTGCGCGAAATGCTTTCTGCTTGCCCCACTTCACGATCCAGGGGTCTTTGGCCTGCGCCAGCCAGTGCTCGCACACTATTTTTTCGATTGGCTCAGCCGGATAGTTGTCAGCAGCGAATTCCTGAAGCGCATTGCTCCTGTGTGTGACTGCCGACTCTCCTTGCTCAAGGTGCTCCAGTGGTTGGTCCAAGTTGCTGAACCTGCTGAACCGTG
>Ga0182038_10001306_pt1 | contig 12898 bp, 15 predicted proteins | sample sta12Can44000108_FD_125976 | JGI IMG/M metagenome (GOLD analysis project Ga0182038, IMG submission 125976) | Lab enrichment of tropical soil microbial communities from Luquillo Experimental Forest, Puerto Rico - statanox.12C.anox.44.000.108 | ecosystem: Environmental > Terrestrial > Soil >...
CGCTCTCCGGTATGCGCTTGCTCGCTTGTCTCATCGTTGCTCCTCAGCGGGGCTACGATGAGCCAGCAATCCTCTCTTACGCAATCAGCTCATTCTGTCCGACAAGTGCTGACGGCCTACACGTAAAGGGTAATAGCGCTTGAGCTCTTGCACGCGTGCTGTGATCCAGCCTCGCCAGTCGTCCAGTGCTACTGGAACGTGATTGCTGTTTTGGCTCATGAGACTTCCTCTTTCGATTTTACGTGCTCTGCAATGGCTTCACGCATGCGCTGGCGCTGTGCCGCCTCGAGCTTCGCCCGTTCTTGGAAGAGGCGATGGACCTCCGGGTTCACGTCCCAGCGCGGCAGATCTGTGGGCCGTCGGCGCGGCGCCTCCGTGATCCACCCGAGCGCGTTGAGTTGGTGACAGACATTCTCGATCTCATGGCGCTTCAGCCCGCGCATCGTGCTGTCGCCGCGCTGGATCACGCGGTTCGTTAGCCGGTCCACCTTGTGCGCCAGGATGTAGCCGGCGACCGCCGTAAGCCGGTCGTGATCGTCCGACAGGCCGTAGATGCTGGTGTAGAACGCGATAGCGTGCGGCAGCAGGAACCGTGACAGGAAGTCCGCCACTCGGCGGGCGCACGTCGCGCTGATCTGCGGTAGCGCCGTGGCGGCGGGGTTTTCGATACAGTGCCACAGCAGGCAGAGCCGGGCGAAAATGCCGTCGTATTTCCCGATGTGGGCCGAGAGCTTCTTGTTGACGATTTCGATCGTGACCAATTCGCAGTGCTTACGTGCTATTTCTTCGCGGATCGCACGGGCGGCGTCTTCAAACGTTACGTCGTCGAGCGTGGGCGGCTGCATCTGGTGCAGTTCTTCCACCAAGGCTTCGTAGCTTTCTACCGCGCCCGACAGTTCCTCGTCGCGATCGATGCTTCCTGGTTGCAGCATGATCGGGTTGAGGCGTTGGATGAGTCCGTCGTCCACTGTGTCTGCGGCCAGCTTGCGCATCGGCTCGGGTTGAATGCCGCCGAGCACCGAGACTGACAGGTGCTCGATGCGGCCGGACCCGCGCTTGACGCGATCGAAGGTATAGGGGTCGCCATTGTAGGCTTGCAGCCAAAAGCCGCGGTCGTTGGCCGCTGCGCGATTGCCGGCGTATTTGTCGATCGCCCCGAAAAAGCCCGACAGTTCATCGCGATGGTACAGGACGCCGTCGGGGCTGTCGCGCAGAACCTCCTGGGCCGCTTCGACGGTGACGTCGTCGAGCTTGATTCGGATCTGTGGCGGCGGCGGTGTCGCGCGCTTCGTTTCCTTGTCCAGCGCGTCCCACGCTGCCTTGGCGGTGGCGTAAGCGTGCCATAGCGCGGCGTCGATGCGCTCGAGCGGGCGCACGGCCTGGCGGATGATGGGGGTCTTTTTGGCAGCCGAACCGCCGACGAGAGCGACCCAGAGCCGGGTTGCTTCAATCCATCCGCCGTGTCGCTTGACGCGCAGTTGTATGCGATCGGGAATGGCCGTGGCGCACACCGTCAACGCGGAGGCGGCGAGGCCGGCGGGGTCTGCGCCCATGGCGATGCTCTGTTCGAAGGCGAAGTCCTCGATCACTGACGGTAGTAATCCGTGCGGCAAGCGTGGCGGTTCGAATGCGTTCCACAAGTCCACCGGGCTTGTTGCCGGTTCGGCAGGTATGTTCGCACTGGGCTTATCGTTCGTCTTTGTTGATGAATTATCCGCAGGTGGGTGCTTGGCGATCCAGCTGTCGCACATGTCGGCGATGATGGATTGCTCGCGCGTGGGATCGATCGTCAGTCCGGAACGTACGGCGGCGAGGGCGAGGGCAGCGAGGCAACGCTCGATGACAACCTCGCGTTTCTCGCCGCGGGTCAGCAGCGCGGCGCTACAGCGCAGCAAGGTATCGTGGGCGTTACCGCCGCCGCCGGCGCCGAGATAGACCATGTCGGCCAGGAGCTGGTCGACGTCGAGCGGGGCCTCGTCAATATACGCCGCGGCGAAGGCCAGGAATGGATTGTCAGGGCTGGCGCCATTGCCGGTCTCGCCGGTCGCGTTTTTGCGGTGGAGTAGCGGCTCCTGGGTGGCGGCGGCCCATTGCTCGAGGTCGGCGAGCTCGTAGCGCAGCTCGGTATGGTCGCTGAGCACGCGCACCTCATGCTGCTCGCCGTTCTTGGAATTGATGGTGCCGGGCAGCCGCATCAGCTGTGGGATCAGGCAAGCGCCCGGGTCACCGCCGAGAATGTCGGCGAGCCGGTGCAGCAGGTGCTTATGTCGGTCATTGTTCTCCGGCGTCGCCGCGATCGCGATCTTCAAGAACCAGTAAATGTGTAACCCATGCCCGGAGTGGTGCACCCGGCTGGGTGGCAGCGATAGGCCAGTGACGATGTGCTCGACTTCTTCCGGCGTTTCCTCGACCTTGCTGAAGTCAATATCGGCGTGCGCGCAGATGATCAGGACCACCGTCTCTTCAGCGCGGCGAGTGGCCTTATCCTTGATCGGATTGACGCAGACGAAGCAGCCTTCTCCCGGCCGATCATGGCGGCGAGTGAAATCGGCGATCTGGGCCGAGCTACGGGTGAGGATGTGCTTTTCTTCGGCTTCGCTCGCATTCTTGATGTTTGGCAAGCTGGCGATATAGACGCGACCGTTTTGGTGCGGTCCGAACAGCGCGACGATGAATTCGGCGGCGGGGTGCGCGGTACTCATGACAATCCGTTTCGTTACGCGCGCGAAGGGCGTGAACCCGATCCACCGGCAGCAAAGTAGATCGGGTTTGCCCTAGTGTAGAAATCACGCTGCTTTCCCAGACGGCAACGCTAGCTTCAGTGACTTGCCGGTGAGTGTCATGACCGCGGCGAAGTAAGGCTCGGCCTTGACCAACCGCTTGAACGGCAACAGCGGGTATTTCACCCGCCCAATTTTGCGATTGGGGTGCTGGTAAGAGTCCTGCTCGAGTCCGACGACCGGGAGCTCATTCGGATGCTGGCGCATCTGATTGCCGTATTCACGACAGAGCGGAGCGATCGCACGGCGGCGGCCACCGTCGCTCGAGGTCGCAAACGTGAAGACGGCGTCACCGTCGATCGTGATCATCGGTAGGTAGACACTCTGTTGCCAGGGGTCTTGTGGCTCGCCGCCATCGGCGTTGGGCTCCCACAGCGCTTTGTCGGTGTGGCTGAGCTTGTTGCGTGCAGGTGAGACAAAGCCTTCCACTAGAAGTCCCATGATGTGCTCCACCGGAGCGCTGTCTTCCCAGCGTGTCCAGCCGTGCATCAGCCCTTGCATGAGCGCGACCAGCTCTGTGTGGGGGCATGCATCACCGTCGCGACCAATCAGCCAATCGCCTTTGCTGAATTTCAAGAGCTGACCAAGCAGCATCTGATTGTCCACACGGTCGGCGTAGTCCTCGTACGGGTTCTTCCCCGGTACGATCGGTACGTTTTTGTCGCCTTCGTTACTCATAACAGTCTCCTTTTGCTAAGAGCGTGCTTCGCGCACGCGAACATCGAGAACACTGCCAGTCCTCGAATTCGTTTTATTTCTTCACTAACTCCACGGTTTCGCGTACCCGCACATCCAGTCGATCGCCGAGAGTGCCGGACGTCTCGAATTCTTGCACGCCGACGCCGGCAGCAGCCGCCGCCGAGCTCAGCGCTTTGAGGTCGTAGCCCTGCCTGCCCTTGACTGGGGTCCAGGTCACGGAAAAGTCGTTGCCGACAACTCGGCACAGCTGCTTGGCGCGCAGCCGTTCCTTGATTGTGTGCTGACTTTCGCGTAGTCGCGTTTCGGCAGCGTCAACGTCGGCCTGGCGGGCCTTGTAGGCGCGGGCGAGCTCGCGCATCTCGGCGGCGAACTGCGGATCTGCGCAATCGTTGCCGTTCGGTATGGCGCGTCGCGCAATGCCGCACGCCTTGGTGAAGGGGCAGTGCTCGCATTCTTTGCCACCAGCGATCCAGCCTTCCGGCGGCAATTCGGATGCAGAACGAGCGGTGAGCACCTTGGTGGCGCGCGTCTTGGCGCTGGCGTAAACGTTCGGATCGAACTCGATCACAAATTCGGTGATGTTGTCCCAGAAGCTGGCATCGATGTAGGTGAGAAGGCCGAAGCGTGGCTGGAATTCAGTCGTCTCGCACACGACGCCAAGCTGAACAATTACTTGATATCGATGCTCGGACTTGGGCGCGTCGAGCTTGACCCGCGGATCGACTGATTTGGATTCGAGCAGCAGACAGTCGCTGCTGATATCTGGAACACCGAGCGGTGCCAGGATATCGTGCGGTGCCTCAGTGAGGAGCGCGTCAGGTGTGGCCGAAATAAAACCGCGCTTGAACTGTCGTTGTTGGTCGCCGATGAACTTCAACTTCGCGCCGAAACGGGCGCGCAGCGCCGGCACCCAAAATTCTTTTTCGATGATTGTGCCGCGTAGCGTTGCGCCCCAGGTCTCGACGTAATCCGGGTCGCGCTCGCCGCCGTGCTTAGAGAAAAACACTCGCCTGCTGCACTGACCAATATCGCTCGCGCCGAGCGTGAACGCACGGTCTTTGCGGGGGCCGTAGAGGCTCTGCGCGTAGTCGGTGAGGGCCGCCCTAAAAATCGTCATGTCAGAAATCGTCGATATAGACGACCTCCTCTTCGGCGGCGGGAGCAGCGGCGATCAATGAGGGCGCCGCGGTGGCGATCGGCGAATGCGTTAGGCGGAACTCGCGCCCGGACGCCGCGATCTCCTCGGCCGCGTCTTGGATCGTGGTGGATAGCGCCGGTGCCAAGTTCGCTACGGGCTCTAATGCGGTGCCGGCCCAGTCGCGCCCAATCTTGAATTCGGCAGCGAGCGGCACGCGGAAACCGTAGGGCTCGCCGGCCTTGCACGCGTGCCGCACCAAAAGCTTGCCGACCTGTTCGGCGATGGTTGGGCGGCAGCAGACTACGAGCTCGTCGTGCACCCACAGTGTCAGGTAGGCGTCACCGCCTGGGCCGTAACGGAAGCGCGCGCAGAGCTCGGTATACGCGTCGATGAGCCAGCGTTTACAGATGACGGCTTCGGCGGCGGTGACGATGCGATTGAGGCCCTTGTAATCGGCTCCAGTCGGAATCCGCCGACCGTCGAGCCCTTCGAGCCAGCCGCGCCGCCGGTGCTCGGCGGAAAGCCTTTGGCGCAGTGCCTGTAGGCCGGGTGTTGCGGCAATGAATTTATCGCGCGCCCGCCGACCAATTCGCCGCAAGACAGCCTCGCTTGGATGCTTATCCTCGGCCAGGATTTTTTCGCAGAGCGGGCTGTCTGGCGTGACGACTGTCGTCGCATGGACAATGTCAGCGATGTTTTGCCCCGCGCATAAGTCACCGGCACCAAAGAGGAAGGCATAGCGGAAGGTCTTTGCCCCCTCACGGATGACGGTGTGTTCTTTGTTGCTTTTGTCGCGCGCCTCCAGGACCAGGCCGAGCGCGGTCGCGGTGTGCCAATGCTGGTCTATCGTCCCGTTGACGAGAGTCCGCGCATAGGCGCCGTTGTCGTAGGCGGCGAGGTAGTGTGCAAAGCCGCGGTCTTGAAGCGTCGCCTGATCGCAACAAACAAAGACCCAGTCGCCGGGGTGGTGGAATAACGCGCGACACTCGACGCCAAAGGCCGAACCTTTCTTGGGATTTGGCACTGCTGCGACATTGGGCCCAAAGTGCTTGGCGCGGCTGTGTGGCGTGCCGATGTGCACTAGGTTGCTATAGATACAACCGTCATGGACGTGTTTGATCCACGCTTCTTTGCCGTTTGCCAGCGATCCGAGCCGCCGACCGAACAAGTGATATTCCGACAGTCCGGTGAATTCCGGATACGTATCGGGGAGGGAGTCGATCAGTTCCTCGTCAATGACCGGCTGCTTGGTTTTCTCGGTCAGTTTTTTCGGCTGCCAGCCGCGCTCCTTGAGTACCGCAGCGATCTGCTGTCGTGAGTTGGGGTTCTTCAGTGCTGGGAATTGCTCATGCAATCGCTTTGCGAGTTCGGCCCGTCGTACTTTCCAGGACTCACTCAAGCGCTCCGCCGCCTGTATGTCGAAGGGTACGCCATCGGCGGCGATGCGGTCGCAGATAGCGGCGACGCCGTGCTCAAGTTCGAGTGCCGCGCGGGGGTAGCCATCCGGCTGCAAAAATTGCCACAGCCGTTTGTTGATGATCACATCACCCACACAGCGGGTTTGGATTTCAGGTGACCATCTAGACCAGTCCTCGAGCTCAGCGCCGATTTTCGCCACGCCGAGTCGCACACCCCAGGCCTCGAGGCTATACTTTCCACGTATTTGGCCAAAGGCTTTGTCTTTTGGCCGTGCCGCAACCTCGCTGTCGATGTCGGGAAGATGCGGAAGGATCAATCGCCCGGCGATCAGCGTATCAACGAGCCGGGTCGCCGGTCGCGGCGTCCATTCGTGCAACTTGCGCAATACCGGCAGGTCGTAACTTTGAATGTTGTGGCCGATTAGCGTATCGGCGAGCGTCAGATGTGCGAGCGCATCCGCAATTTGCTCGGGGCCATATTCGTATATGTGATCGTTGTCGAGCTCGCCGATGACGACGCAGTGCAGACAGGTAATGGTCTCGAGTAGGCCATTTCCCTCGAGGTCAAAAACCAAACGTGTCGATCCTTGCTCGAGATCGCGCGCGGGGATGATGAAGGGTTGCGTGAATTGCGCGAACAGCGTGCGGGCGTAGGGCCGCGCTTCCGGCACAGCTTCTTTGGGCTTGCCTTTCATCGGAACAGCTCCCGAATGATCAAGAATGCGGTTGGCTGTTCATGCGGTAGGGGATCATCGATCGGCGCTAACCCGGCGCGTTCGCGCAGCGCAGTGATCGTGGCGTTGATCAACGACAGGACTTCGAACTTCGTATCAGCATCGGTATGTGCCCAGCCCGCGGCGCGAACGAATTCGACCAGGCGTGTCCCATCTTCGAGCTTCATTGCTTGGAGGAATGCAACTAGCTTGTGAGCGGCCGCGCCATGCGGCCCCATCAGCAATGCCTCGAGCCGTTCGCGCCGCCATTTCTTCCATAAGCGGAACAGGTAATCGTGTTCGGCGAGCGCCTTTTTTTCGGTCTTCGTTACGCGCCGCTTTTCGGCCGCGCGCTGGCGCGCTTTTACTGCTGGTGGTGTCTGTTTGTCGGCGAATTCGAGAAAAGCGTTCATGGCCGTTCAAACCTCTTGTGCGACGGCGACGGCTTCGCGCTGTGGGATTCGCGAATTCGAAGCAGCTACGTCGAGCGGGATGATGATTGCCGTCAGCTTGGGCTGTTCGCTGAAGCGCTTACGGGCCTGTATCTCAACGACCAGGGCGTCATCGGTGACGACGATGGTGTTAATCGCGTCGAGCGCCATCTTCACATAGTTGTCGATATCGGGCTTGGAGGTGGGCGCGATTGCACCGGCAAGCGCGGCAAGTCGCCGTTTGTTGGACCAGCTGGTGGGCACTGGCAGTTCAACTGCTAACTCGACTCGAACAGGGATTTGCAGGGGTGCCCGATCACCCATAGCGACTTGCGCGGCGAGCCGGGCGTGGGCTTCGTATTTCCGCGTAGCGGTAGGCGTATAGACGAAGCCACGCCGCGTCATCCGCGTTCGGCCCTTCGCGACCACTTCGCCGTTGATGGTGATGGTGACCGCGTCGGTCATCGACAAATCCCGTCGCGATGTAGCCATCGCAATTCCGGCGGGCCCTTTTGCTGATGGCAAAAGACCAGCCAGCAAAAGTCTTGGTTCCCGCCCTTCGGCTTTTCGCCTGCTGCGATGACGTGCCCGGGCGGCATGGATGGACGCGGAGTCAACAGATAGACCCGTGCAAGCGGCAGCTCGGCGAGCCAATGCGCTGCATTCAAACGACGTTGCAGAAAAATCGTCGCTATCTTGCCCTTCTTCGTCCGGATCATCGAAAGCGCGTGACGGACGAAGGCTTCGACGTGATCGAATGGCGGATTGAAAACATAGTTTGCCCCGCGTGGTCGCTCGCACTGGAGGAAATCGAGGCAGCCGTTAAAGTGCTGATAGCCTCGATCTACGATATCGCTGGCGAACACCTCGTAGCCGGCACGGTGCGCGGATTCGGCAATGTGGCCGACGCCGCAACACGGGTCCCATATCGAATTGGTGAACGTTTCGGCCTGGAACAGCCGCTTAGAGCACCATTCCGGCTCAACGTAGAAGCCGTTCGACTCCTTGCGCCACACGTGTGCGGCCAAGGGACGGCAATTCTCGTCCTTAAATAGGTCGAGTTGAGTACCGGGGTCGATTGTCATGACTTCACGCTGCCCTCTCATTCAGCACGGCTCGCATTGCGGGTAAATTTAATCTGGCCATCATGGGTTTCATTACTTGACTCCATTGAGAAAGTGCGGCGATCGGTAGCCTTGGGCGAGAACGCATTCTCTTTTTTCCAGGGCACACTGCAGAGCTGTCTTTCGTTTCTCGATCTCGCCGCTGACCGATGGAGATCGACCTGCGCTCCTGGAAACTCATGCTTGGGTGGTCTCCTCAAGCTGTTCGCGCAATTCCTCGAGTTCGATCTCAAGGTCGGAGAGCTCTTCCTGCAAGCAGGTGATGTCGTGCTGCTTGTTGCGAATTTCGTGCTCAATATGAGCCAGCTCGAACTCGAGTTTGGCCTTACGATCAGCGGTGGGCATGTCAGTCATCGGAATTCTCTTTCGATGTGAGAGAGGGTGCCGCCGCATTCGTGCGTCAGCGCTGCCCTGGTTTCAGCCCAGATATTTTTTGATGTTCGGAGGCGTTCCAGTACGGAAGGCACTTACGAGTTCGTCGATGAACTCCCAAGCACTTACTAGCTGGCGTGCCTCCAATTCAGAGATCGCCTCAACCTCAACTTCGTCGGCGTAGCGCAGGAAAAAATTTCCGTCCGAGGTTTGGTAGATGGTGCGCTGCTTCCGCCCGGACCCGTGCTTGACAACCCAATCGTTGTCGTCAATGTCAAAGCCGGAGTGCTTGTTCTTTACCGTTTTCATAGGTCGTTTTCCTTCCGCGAAAAAAGCGCCGCCGCATTTGCGCGCCGATGCCCAGTGAATTGTCAGCCAACTACGTCGGCGAGCACGTCCCAAACAGTGGCAGGGCCGATGAGCCGGACCGCCTCTGTTCGCCCCTCAACCGTGGCGCGATCCCAAGTCGAAACGATCGGCAACGCACCTTGGCGCGAATATTCGGCCTGACGCTCTCGCTCCGCCGCGGCGGAGCGCGCTTTCAGTTCCTTCGCGGCGGAGCGCGCTTTCAATTCCTTGCGAATGCTGTACGGACTGACGCCGGTCGCCGCAGCTGTCTGACCGATCGAGGGTGCAAACGGGGTGAGCCTCAAGGCGATGTCGGCCGCGAGGCTGACGCGCTGTTCGGGGGTGAGCTTCCGGCGACGGGCGCCCCGGCCGTTGATCTCGCCCGCACCGTTTCCGTTGCAGATTGGGGAACTTTTGACTATATCGAGCACGCAAAAGCGCCTCCTTGGCGCTCACTTGGCGGCCGGCATGTCCTGGACTTCGAACCGTTGGGGACATCGCCGGCCCCTCACGCCACACTGTGCTAGTTCCGTCTCGTCTGCCGGTGGCATCGCAGACGATCCGCTGTTGCATCGGACACACCTTTCCTGTTCGTAGACACAGCCATTGCCGCGCCCGCGTTGGTACGCACGTACAAACTCAGCAGCTATTCAGGTTTGTCGGCCCGCCGCGCGGTCCCGTTGGCGATGGCGAGGATGTCTTTCAATTTCATCCCATCGCGCTTGGGGGACAGCTTGACAATGAGGTCCGGGTAATTTCGCCGAAGGGCGTCACCGGAGAGCGACGTCATCTGCGACGCGACTGCCATCCGTTTGACACTCTCGAGCTCAATCCAGCTCGGGGGACGCTCGGCGAAAAGTGCTTCGGTGCTCACTCGGGGCGACCTCCTGCGCCTGCGCGGCAACATAGGCGCGATCGGCAGACTTGAGAACAAACATGGGGCGAGACGACGTTAGATTTATCCGCCTAGCGGAAGAACTTTTCCGCTAGCGGATTTCCGCTACGCGGTAAGAAATCCGCTACGAGGCAAAAGCTCCGCCTGGCGCCAAACGCGACGAGAAAAGATATGACTACTCCCCGGCCTTCAGGCCGGGGTTTCCGACCGCGACCTGGGCTCCTGCTGCCAGCTAAAGGACGAGGTTTGCGCTCGCAAGAGCGCCGATCAATTGGAAGCACGGTGTCTTGTCTGCCATGCCTTCCATGCCTTCAGAAGATCTTCACACGAGTCTGGGCTTACGGCTTTTGATGCCTTACCTTCCGCCCTCGCCTTGTCATCCCGAAGGTTCTGCACGGAGATGAGTAAGTCTGACGCCTTACGATTCCACATCCTATTCGAATCAAAGCGTTCCGGATGCCTGCGGTAAATCTCGGGCATCTCCGTCCAAATCCTTCTCTGCTGCCAAGCCCGTGGCCCCAGTCCAAGCATCTCGGCGGATGGCCATTCCGGAGTCTCTTTCCCTGTCCGTTTCGAAGCTGGCTCGGGGCGTGGCCTTTCCTCCTTCTCTGATGTTGGTTCAGGGACCCCGCGCGGCTCGGGCATTGGTGGTGCTGGCGGTGGGTCGGACAGCTCCAACAACCCGGCCTTGTACAACATCGAAACAAGCTCGTGGTGCGCAAGGCACACAAGATGCATCTGCAAGGATCTGGGAGGGCATAGGCCGGCCCAGGCCGGCTTCGGCCAGGCGCGCGCAGCAGCTCGCGCAGCGAGCCGAGCCTCGGGGGTCGGCAGCTCCTTAAATTTTTCAACTAGCATTTCGGCTCGCGCAGCGAGCCGAGCCTCGGGGGGCATCGAGCGTCGGGCGTGGCGTTCGCGCCGGGCGGCTGGGGCTGGCAGCTCCTTTAATTTTTCAACTAGCATTTCGGGGAGCAGATATTCAGTCGGCTCTGCGCGCAGGCGCGTCACCGTACTGTTGCGGAAGTCGACCGGAATGTAGAGGCCAAAGCGCGGATGGTGGGCGTTCCAGAACTGCGGATCAATGAATTGCCCGCCGCTAAAGCGACACTCCGTGAAGTGCCTCTTGTTAGCGTATTCGAGGATCAACCACTGGGCTTCGAGATTCGACTTGGTATAGCGTTCGACGAGGAGCACCGCGTCGTGCAGCAGCACCCATATGGTAAGATCACCTTCAATCCCGGCCATGGAGTCTTCCGCTGGCCGGCCCACTTCAGCAGGCGTGAAGCGGCACAGCCTTACGCTCGTCGCGTCCTTCGGCCAAAGCGAGCACGCGTTCACTCCAGCGAACTAACGCGGCCCGCACCTCATCCCGGTACGGCGAACGGTTGTAAACGCCGGCGACGCCAGCCCGGTACCCGCTGTGATGATTAAGCACCGCCTCAATCACATGTGGATGGATTTTGATGTCGCCCATGCGGGTGGCGACCGTCCGGCGGATATCGCGTAGCTGCCAGGGTTTCACGGTCCCCTTGAGGCGAGCAGCGAGCGCCGTCCAGCCGTGTCCCCATGCCGTGTATCCGTGATGCGCGCGCACTCCGAACAAGTGATCGCGCTCGCCCAATGGAAACACCATGCGAATGATCTTCAGCGCCGCCGGCGGCAGATCGATGAGGTGAGCGCGATGATTCTTGGAGCGCTCCTCGGGCAGCTCCCAGGTCCCAGCCTCGAGATCGAGCTCGTTCGCGCGCATGCCGCCCACTTCCCGCGACCGGCTCCCAAGCAATACGAGCAACCCGGACGATACGCCCGAAGTCATCGTCGCCACAGGCGTTCCAGATTGCGACAAGCTCGGCGTCGGTGAGCACACGATCGCGCGGCTTGGGATCGGCGGGCTTGCGGGTGCCGACCACTGGATTGGCCTTCGCCCAGCCCTCTTCCATGGACCAGCGGAACAGAGCGGAGATGGCCCGCCTGGCGGCGCCCGCGGTGTTGGCGCTGTGCTTGCGGGTAATTGCGGAGAGTTGGGCGGCGATATCGGGATGCTTGATCTCGCCAATCCCGTGGGTGTGCAGGGGGCGGAAATAGGGGCCGGTGAGATAAAGCTGAGTCACATTGTAGGAGGCCGGCCGCAGCGTGCTCCGCTTAGCCGCGAGATAAGCCTCGACCACCTTGCGGAAGGTGCGCTCGGCCGCGGTCCGCTGCGCCGCCTTCTCGTCTTGCGGATCCTCCCCGAGCGAGACCCGGGCAAGGAGCTTGCGTACGCCCTCCCGCGCCTGCGTGGGGGTGAGCCGCTCGGTGGTGCCGAGGGTGACGCGCCGGGTATGCCCGCCGGCGCGATACTGCGCGATGTAGGTACGCCGCTGCCCTTGGAGGCGCAGGCCGAAGCCGGCGAGCTCGCTGTCCCACGCAAAGAGCTCACGCTGACCTTTGCCCAGGGCGAGAGCGGGAACGGTCTTAGTGTCGAGTCGAAGCTTCATGGTTAACGCAAACTTAGGAAGCACATAGGAAGCAGTAGGAAGCGGCTTCTGCGCCACCTGCGCCAATGGTTAACGCGGAAGTGCCTGAAATTCAAGCGCCTGCGGCACCTGCGGTCTCCTGCGGCGATGCCGATTTTAACCTCGCGTTAAGTATGCCGAGCCAGCATGCGCGGCGCTCACGATCACGGGGAACCGCCATGCATCTTCTATCCGACGCGAAGGTTTCATCGCCGATTCTGGCTGCGGGCGGAATTGTCTTAGCGGAAGGCAGCAGACCGCGCATCGCAATCGTGCGATTGCGAAGGGACAAGTCCTGGGTCCTGCCGAAGGGCAAGCTCTATCCCGGTGAGCCCGCGCGAGCTGCCGCGAGACGAGAGGTATTGGAAGAAACCGGACACGAGGTTTCAGTCCACGGATTTCTTGGTTCGATGTTGTATTCGGTGGATGGCCGAATCAAGATCGTACAGTTTTGGCATATGCGCGCCATCGGCGGACCGCGGCGC
>Ga0182038_10001312_pt1 | contig 12888 bp, 12 predicted proteins | sample sta12Can44000108_FD_125976 | JGI IMG/M metagenome (GOLD analysis project Ga0182038, IMG submission 125976) | Lab enrichment of tropical soil microbial communities from Luquillo Experimental Forest, Puerto Rico - statanox.12C.anox.44.000.108 | ecosystem: Environmental > Terrestrial > Soil >...
ACCCTGGCCGAGCGCATCGCCGAGAAGCTGGAGCTGACTCCCGAAGGCCTGCTGGCCCAGGAAGGCGAGGTGCCGCCGCACGAGATTCCCGAGTTGGAGCCCAAGCTGGAACGCCTCGTGCGCGACCGCGACGCCATGGGGCCGGTTAATCTGCGGGCCGAGGTCGAGGCCGAAGAGATGGAAACCCAGATCTCCGGCATGAATGCCGAAAAAGCCGATCTGGAAGGCGCCATCGCCAAGCTGCGCCAGGGCATTGCCGAGATCAACCGCGAGGGCCGCGAACGACTGTTGGCCTCGTTCGAGGCGGTGGACCAGCATTTCCGCACCCTGTTCACCCAATTGTTCGGCGGCGGGCGGGCGCATCTGACCCTGACGGAATCCTCGGACCCCTTGCAGGCCGGGCTGGAAATCATGGCCAGTCCGCCGGGCAAGCGGCTGCAGATTCTGTCGCTGCTGTCGGGCGGCGAACAGGCGCTGACGGCGCTGGCGCTGCTGTTTGCGGTGTTCATGACCAATCCGGCGCCGATCTGCATCCTCGACGAGGTGGACGCGCCGCTGGACGACGCCAATGTCGATCGTTTCTGTTCGTTGGTGGCGGAAATCGCCAAGACCTCGCGCACCCGCTTCCTGGTTGTCACCCACCATCGCATGACCATGGCCCGCATGGACCGGCTGTTCGGCGTGACCATGGCCGAGCGCGGCGTTTCCACCCTGGTGTCGGTCGATCTGCAGGCGGCCGAGGCTCTGCGCGAGCCGGCTTGATCGCCCAACTTCGGGTCGATCCCATGAAACCCCACATTTTGCCCGGTTAAGTGCGGTTTGCGGCCTTGACAGCAGGGGTGCCAAATCATATGGTGCCCGCGCTTTTGGCTTCTACGCGGCCGGAAGGGGGAGTTGGAGCGTACGGATATGACGGACGAATCCAAAAAACCCAACCTGGACGATCTTCAAAGCCGCTTGGATGCGGCCCGCGCCCGCGAGGCGCAGGAGACCGGACGGGACCGGAAGCATGGAGGCGGCGGTCGGAACAACAATGGCATGGGCCTGGGGTTTCGGATCGCTATTGAGTTGGTGGTAAACATCGTTGTCGGCACAGGCATCGGCTATCTGTTAGACAGGTGGCTTGGAACAAGACCTTGGTTGATGGTGGTGTTCGTTTTCCTGGGTGCAGGTGCCGGCGTGATGAGTGTTTATCGCGTCGCCAAGGGTTTCGACGACACCGTCGGTCTTGGTCAGGCGTCGCGCCGCGGGAAGAGTGAATAAACGGACGGTCCAAAAGAGAGGCATGCGGTGGCTAACCCGGTCGAACAATTCCAGATCGAACCCTTGGTTCCTCTCCACATCGGGGGCGTGAACGTCTCGTTCACCAATTCGGCCCTGCTGATGGTGATTTCGGTCGCCCTGGTGACCGCCTTCCTGACCCTGTCGGTTCGTGGTCGCGCCCTGGTTCCGGGCCGCTGGCAGTCGACCGCCGAGGTCTTCTATGAATTCGTCGCCAACATGATCCGCGACAATGTGGGCAGCGAAGGGCGGAAATACTTCCCCTTCATCTTCACGCTGTTCATGTTCGTGCTGTTCGGCAATCTGTTGGGTCTGATCCCCTATTCCTTCACCTACACCAGCCACATCATCGTCAATTTCGGCATTGCCGCGACGGTGTTCGTCGGTGTGACCATCATCGGCTTCATGCGTCATGGTACCCACTTCCTGCGGATGTTCTTCCCGCATGGTGCGCCGATCCTGACTGCGCCGATCCTGGTGCCGATCGAGCTGATTTCTTACTTCTCCCGTCCCTTCAGCCTCGCCGTTCGTCTGTTCGCCAACATGACGGTCGGTCACATCATGCTGAAGGTCATGGGTGGCTTCGTGGTGGCTCTGGGCGTTCTGGGCATCCTGCCCTTCGCCTTCCTGTCCGCCATCACCGTGCTGGAGTTCGGTATCGCTCTCCTGCAGGCCTATGTGTTCACCATTCTCTGCTGCATCTACCTGAACGACGCCATCCACATGCACTGATGGCCGGGTTTGTTGCCCAGAGTAGTTTCTGAGTTTTGCATTCGTTTCAAGAAAGGGATCTGTAATGGAAGTCCAAGCTGCGAAGATGATTGGTGCTGGTCTGGCCGCCATCGGCATGATCGGTTCGGGTATCGGCGTGGGTAACATCTGGTCGAACCTGATTGCCACCGTCGGCCGCAACCCGGCTGCCAAGGCGAACGTCGAGCTGTACGGCTGGATCGGCTTCGCGGTGACCGAGGCTATCGCCCTGTTCGCCCTGGTCGTCGCCCTGATCGTTCTGTTCGTCTAATCGATCTCGTCTGACGAACAGTTGAGTTACGGATCAGCCGGCGGCTCCGTCATAGGGGCTAGCCGGCTGGTTCGCATAAAAGGCACCCGTGCCGCCATCCTTGACGCCTAGGCGTTCGGGGGCCGGATCGTCGCGGTAACGCCCTATACGCGAACAGGAAGCCAAGAGCGATGCCTCAATTCGACCCTACCTTCTTCGCCCCGCAGCTGTTCTGGCTGCTGGTGACGTTCGTCGTCCTTTATGTGCTGCTTTCGACCCTGGCCATGCCGAAGATCGGCTCGGTCCTGGAAGAGCGTCAGCGCAAGATCGACGACAACCTGGACAAGGCCGCCCAGCTGAAGGCCGAGGCCGACGCCGCCATCGCCGCCTATGAAAAGGCTCTGGCCGAGTCCCGTGCTCAGGCTCAGAAGATCCTGCGCGAAAGCGCCGAGGCCGTGGCCAAGCAGTCCGAGGCCAAGCAGAAGGAACTCGGCGAGAAGCTCGCCGCCCAGATCAAGGCCGGTGAGGCCAAGATCATCGCCGCCAAGGAACAGGCCCTGACCCACGTCCGCGAAGTGGCCGTCGAGGTTGCCAAGACCGCCGCTCAGAAGCTGACTGGTCTGGCCATCGATGACGAGCAGGTCAACAAGGCCGTCACCGCCGCCATGCAGGAGAGCCGCTGATGTTCTTCATCTCTGCCGCCCAGGCTGCCGAAGCGGCCGCCGAGCATCACGAGGAAGCCGAGGCTTTCCTGAGCCCGCATAGCGCCGAGACCTGGGTCGCCGTCGCTTTCATCATCGTTGTGGCTCTGCTGGCCAAGCCGGTCTTCCGCGGCATCACTGCCGGTCTGGATACCCGCGCCGCCAAGATCAAGGCCCGCATCGAGGAAGCCGAGCGTCTGTGCACCGAAGCCAAGGATACCCTGGCCACCTATCAGAAGAAGCAGCGCGATGCTCTGAAGGAAGCCGAGGACATCGTGGCTCATGCCAAGGCCGAAGCTGAGCGTCTGGCCGCCAAGGCCGCCGCCGATCTGGAAGAACTGCTGAAGCGCCGCGAGCAGCAGGCCGTGGACCGCATCAACCAGGCCGAGGGCGACGCCCTGCGCGAAGTTCGCAACACCGCCGTGGACATCGCCGTGAACGCCACCCGCGCACTGATCAGCCAGAACCTTCCGGCTGCCCAGGCTTCGGCCCTGGTCGACAAGGCTATCGAGGATCTGCCGAACCGTCTGCACTAAGCAGCCGTTTCGCCCCTCTTCAAAACCCCCGGCGGCGCAAGCTTCCGGGGGTTTTGTTTCTCGGAGACCGCCCGTCATGCGCATCTATGTGGATTCCGACGCCTGCCCGGTGAAGGACGAAGTCCTGACCGTCGCCGCCCGCCATGGGCTGCCGGTGACCTATGTGGGGAACCGCTGGATGCGCGGCCTCGATCATCCGCTGGTCGAACAATTGGTGGCCCCGGAAGGTCTCGACGCCGCCGACAACATCATTGCCGAGCGCATCGAAGCCGGCGATCTGGTGGTGACCGCTGATATTCCCCTGGCCGGACGCTGCCTGGCCAAAGGCGCCATGGGCATCGATCCGCGCGGCAAGATATTTGATGAAGGCTCGATTGGCATGTCGGTGGCGATGCGCGATCTGATGACGCATCTGCGCGATACCGGCCAGATCACTGGCGGAGGGCCGTCGGGTTATACCAAGCAGGATCGCGGCAAGTTCCTGGATGGCATCGAGCGGGCCTTGCAGGTGCTGAAGAAGCGGTAAAGGGGCAAGATTGCTCCCTCTCTTTGTCGTCATGCCCGCGCAGGCGGGCATCCAGACTGCCTTATTGGATGCCCGCCTGCGCGGGCATGACGGGTAAGGGTAATGGCTGGAACAAGCCGCTCCGCTCCCTCAATACCGTAAATTCGTCAGCTTCTTGAACAGTCCGGCCTGGGGCAGGGGCTGGAAGTCCTTGACCTCTTTCGAGGGGCGGCCGAACAGGAAGCCCTGGACGTAATTGCAGCCGCAATCGCGGCAGAAATCCAGGGTCTCGGGGGTATCGACCATCTCGGCGATGGTTTCCACGCTCATGCGCTTGCACAGTTCGGTCAGGGCCGACAGGAAGGCGCGGCCTTTCTTGGCCTTCTGGGCATTCTTGACCGCCGAGCCGTCCAGCTTCACCACATCCACATCCAGCACCGACAGATATTGGAACGAGGCGGCGCCGGCGCCGAAATCATCCAGGCAGACGTGATAGCCCTTGGACCGCAGCGACTGGATGAAATTGTTGGCCGACTCGAGATCGCTCATGCGCGAGGATTCGGTGATCTCGAACATCAGCTTGCCCACCAGCCACTCGTTCTCCTTCAGCATCTTGTGCAGGGCCTCGACATAGGAGGGCTTGCCGATGGAATAGCCGGAGACATTGACGGCGGCGCGGTATTTGTTGCTGTTGCGAGGGAACTTGCCCAGCCAATCCACCACCTTCTTGGCCATGGCGAAGTCGAAGTCGTGGATCAGACCGGTTTCCTCGGCGAAGGTGATCAGCTTGAAGGGAGATTCGCCGGCCGCCTTGTCGAAGCGACAAAGCGCCTCGTAATGATGAATTTCGCCGGTCTGGATATGGATGATCGGCTGCAGGGCGACGAAGAACTCGCCCTTTTCCACCAGTGACTTGAAGCTGTTGACCTCGGCCACCGCCTCGCCCACCAGGGTGGACATATTGGCGGTCAGATCCTTCAGGTTCAGTCCCGCGCCGTCGGAGTCGCGGAACTTGTTCATGGTGTAGAGCAGACCCTTGGCCAGATCTTCCTCGCTGATGCCGGTGTCGTTGTCCATGGCCATGGTGGCCGATTCGACTTGCACGCCGACGCCGGTAGGGTCGAACTTCTGGGTCAGGCCCTCGATCTGGCTGACCAGATCCTCGACCTTGGTGCTGGTGGAGCGCAGGATCGAGAAGCGACCGTCGCCGACAGCGGCGGCGGTGTCGCCACCCACCGAATTGGCTTTCAGGAAATCACCGACCGAAGCCAGCAGGGCGTCGCTATTGCCGTCGCCCAGACGTTCCTGCAGTGACACCATCTCGGGGATCGAGACCAGGGTGACTTCGGCGTTTTCACCGGCATCCTGAATTTCGCGCAGGCGTTCGGCGGCCAGATTGGCGAAGGAATGGCCGTCGACCAGACCGCTTTTTTCGTCATGGGGCAGGCTGGCCGAGGGCAGCTCGTCCGCCGAGCTTTTGCGCAGGGCGACAAAGATGTTGTCGCTGTCGGCCGGTCCCAAGCAATAAGCCGACATGGAAGCCCATTGCGGCTGGAAGTTGCCCAATTGCAGGCGCAACTTCTTGTCGTGCAGGCGTCCGCCCTTAAGGATGGTCTTGAACAGGCCACCGATCATGGGAATGTCGGAGGGAACCACCAGATCGCGGAAGGAAGAGCCCTTCAGCTCCTTTTTGCTGCGGCCGAAGAAGGCCTCGGTTGCACCTTCAGCGAATTCGATGTTGTAGAAGCGGTCCAGCTCAAACACCAGGTCAGCCCAAGCGAACGTCATCAGCGCGTAGCGATCACGTTCCTTTTTGACGGAGTCCAGTTTTGGATCGGTATTGGACACTTTCACCCTTCCCACATAAGGCATAGCCTGATCGACAGAATAGCCGGTGGCTACAGGAAAAAAAGTATAATCATCGGAAAGGCTTCCAGAAGCTTGCGGTCGATGCGCCGAATATGTGCCATTCCGCTTGACAGGGCCGTCCCCACATCCCAGAAATCGTGTGGATTTAGGAGGCGTCAAGAGATGGTGGGGAGTATGCGTGGCAAGGTCGCCCTGCTATCGGGCTTTTTGCTGACCTCTGCCCCTCTGTTCGCTCAAACCGCCTTCGAAGTCGGCGTTCAGGCCTATGGCCACGGCGATTACGCCGCCGCCCGGCAAAGCTGGGAACAGGCCTTGGCCTCGGGCGACTGGGAAGCCGCCCGCAATCTGGGGCTGCTCTATCGCAAGGGGCTGGGGGTTGATGCCGATCCGGCCAAGGCCGCCAGCTATTATCAGCAAGCCGCCGATCACGGCATCGTCAATGCCCAGATGAATTTGGCCGAGCTTTATCTGTCCGGTCAGGGCGTGCCCAAGGATGTGGACAAGGCCAAGCAGTTGCTGAAGGACGCCGCCGATCATGGCAGCATGCCGGCGCGCTATCGTCTGGATGAATTGCAGGACGCGGAAGAGCGGGCGGCCAATGGCACGCTGGCGCTGACGGCGCCGTCCGGTGACGTGCCGCCGGTACCGACGGTCGCCGCCGCGTCCAGCCCGAAACCGATTGCCGAGGGCGCGCCGCTGGCGCTCCAGGCTCCGCCGCCGGCAGCAAAGTCGATCGAGAAGACCAAGCCGGCCGCTAAGCCTCTGACGCCGAAGTCACCGCAAAGCCCGGTAGCGCAGGCGTCGCCGCCGCCTGCTGTTGCGGCCCCTGCATCAGCTGTGGCCGCCGTTTCTTCGCCTCAGCCCGAGCCGGAAGCCGCTCCGCCGCAGCCGGTGGCTGACAAGGCCGAGGAAGCCGCGCCGCCGCCGCCCAGTCCTGCCCCCCAGCCCGAGCCGCCGGAAGCTGCGAAAGCTGAAACGGCTCCGGTGGCGGCAGAGCCTGCGCCCGCTCCGGCATCAACGCCGACTCCCACTCCCGCACCCGCTCCCGCTCCGGCATCAACGCCGGCTCCCACTCCCGCTCCCGCTCCCGCTCCGGAAACGGCAGAGCCCGCTCCGGCTTCTGCGCCGGCTGCCGATGATGCCGGACCAAAGACCGACAACGAGCCGTCGCCGCTGGAGGCCGGTCAGGTCCGGGTGCATGTGGCGTCTTATCGCAACGAGTCCGACGCTGCTCGCGGCTGGCTGAGCTACAACCTGCCGGGCCTGATGCCGGAATTGCAGGGGGTCACTCTGCCGGGCAAGGGGCATTTCATCCGCCTGTTCGCGGTGGGACCGGAAGAGCAGGTGCGTCAGCTTTGCGCTGAGATGAAGACCCGTGGCGAGCAATGCATCATCACCGACGGCAAGAAGTAGGGACGTCCTACTTCCCCTTCTTCACCACTGGCGGAATGGTCGAGCCGTCGATATAGCGCCAGTCGGTCATCACCCCGCCGCCATCCTCGATCTTAGTCTTGCCGACCCATGCGCCCAGACTGGCCTGATGGTCGGCGGGGCGGAAGCTGATAGGGCCGGTAGGGGTGGCGACGGTCACCGTCTCCAACGCGGCTGACAGCTTGGCGGGATCGGTCGAGCCAGCCTTTTCCAAAGCCGCCGCTAAAGCCTTCATGGCGTCATAGCCCAGCAGCGAGGCCAAGCGTGGATCTTCGCCATAGGCGGCGCCATAGGCCTCGACGAATTTGCGGTGTTCGGGGGTTTTGATGTCGTACCAGGGATAGCCGGTGACCAGCCAGCCCTCGGGAGCATCCTCGGCCATCACCTCCAGATAGTCGGGCTCGCCGGTCAGCGGGCTGACCACCGTCAGTTTGGGGAACAGCCCCTTGGCCTTGCCCTGGCGCACCAGCCGGATCAGGTCGCCGCCAAAGGTGGCGTTGAACAGGGCGTCGGGCCTGGTCTTGTCGATGGCCTCGATGATGCTGTCTTCCTCCAGCCGGCCCAGCGGCGGAGTGAGTTCGGCGACGAAGGTCACCTCGGGCTTCAGCGCTTTTAACCGCTCTTTGAAATCGGCTGCCAGGCTTTGACCCTGCTCATATTCGGGGGCCAGGATCACCCAGCGCTTGGCCGGCAGTTTGGCGGCCTGCTCGGCCAGCATGGCGGTCTGCATGGCGGCGCTGGGGCGCAGGCGAAAGGTCATCTTGTTGCCGCGTGAACCGGTCAGGCTGTCGCTGATGGCTTGAGCTGCCAGGAACGGCTTGCCGCGATTGGCCGCCACCTCGGCCACCGCCTGGGCGGTCTGAGTCAGCAGCGTCCCCATCACCGCCACCACATTCTCAGGGCCGAATAATTGGTCGGCGGCCTGGGCGGCGGTTTCCGGGCGGCCCTGGTCGTCCTTGCTGATCACCTCCAGCTTGCGCCCGCCCAGGACGCCGCCGGCCTTGTTGATCTCGTCCTGCGCCAGCTGCCAGCCATTGCGATAGGGGATGGTGAAGGCGGGGACCGCGGCATAGCTGTCCAGATCGCCGATCTTGACCGGCTCGGACGACGCGTAAGCGCCGGGCGCCAGCATCAGCAGCCCGGCGGTCAGAACTCTTTTGCGCAGCGTCACAGTTTCTTAGCGCCCAGCCAGTCGATGATCTTGTCGGCCGCCGGCTGCCACCAGGCATGGTCCAGCATCAAACCATGGGGTGCACCCTTCAGCAGCTCCAGATCGCCATGCCAGAAATTAGCGGTTTCGCGGAAGGCCGAACTGGGCAGGAAAGCGTCGGCGTCGCCGCCCATCACCAGCACCGGCACGGCATCCTTGCCGATGCGCGGCATGGGCTGGGCGGGGCAGAGCAGTTCGCTGCTGATGCGGTGCGATTCGGCCTGCAGGCGCGGCAGCAGATGTTTGACATCCTCGCCCGGCGTTTTGTCCGAGAAGAAGGCGCGATGGATGACATCCGCCGAAATGGCCTGATGACCCAGGCTTTGCAGCAGTCCCAGCTGCCACAGCACATCGGGGGCGAAGGTCGACATATGGATGGCCGAGGAGGCCAGACCCGACGGCGGCACCGAGGCCAGCAGCACGGCTCCGGCGGCCTTGTTGGCCGGCTTCGACAGATAATGCTGCACGATCAGGCCGCCCATGGAATGGCCGATCAGCACCGGCGGCGCATCCAGCTTGGCGACCGCGCTTTCCACATCCTCGACATATTCGGCCAGCGAGGCCCAGGTCAGCGAGCCCTCGCTGCCGCCATGGCCGCGCAGGGAAACCGCATAGGCGGCGTAACCCTTTTTGGCGAAATGCGGCAGGAAGCGTTCGCTCCAGATCCAGGCGGCGCAATAAGAGCCGTGGACGAACAGCAAAGGAGGATGGGCGCCCTTATCCTTGGCGGGCGGTTGGCAGTGAAAGATTTCCAGCTTCACGTCAGCTCTCCCTCTCAACCTTTTCAAGCCACTATAGCTCGGAGAACGGGTTTCGTCTTGTCCGCATTCTTTATGGGGTGTCTTTCGGAGGTCTGGGTTGCGTTGATCGAAGGTATGGGACCGTTCACAAGCCTTGAGTGGCGCGGCGTTCTGTGTATGATGCTCCGCCACTTCCCGACCAGACAGGCATTTTTTGGAGGCGGCGCCATGCAGATCAAGGAAGCTCTCACTTTCGACGACGTCTTGCTGGTGCCCGGTGCGTCCGACGTTCTCCCTGCCACGGTCGACACCCGCACCCGTCTGACTCGCACCATCGAGCTCGGTTTGCCGATCGTCTCGGCGGCCATGGACACGGTGACGGAAAGCCGTCTGGCCATTGCCCTGGCCCAGGCCGGCGGCATCGGCATCATCCATAAAAATTTCGACATCGCCGGTCAGGCCGAAGAGGTCCGCCGCGTCAAGCGCTTCGAAAGCGGCATGGTGGTCAATCCGCTGACCATCCATCCCGACCAGCCGCTGGCCGACGCCTTGCGCCTGATGGAAGTGCATAACTTCTCGGGCTTCCCGGTGGTCGAGCGCGGCACCGGCCGTCTGGTCGGCATTCTGACCAATCGCGATGTGCGCTTCGCCACCAACCCGATGCAGCCGGTCTCCGAGTTGATGACCAAGGACGAGCTGGTCACCGTCAAGGATAGCGTTCCCGCCGCCGAGGCCAAGCGTCTGCTGCATCAACACCGCATCGAAAAGCTGCTGGTGGTCGATGGCGACTATCGCTGTATCGGTCTGATCACCGTCAAGGACATGGAAAAGGCTCAGGCCTATCCGAATGCCTGTAAGGACGAGCAGGGCCGTCTGCGCGTCGGCGCCGCTACCGGCGTCGGTGCCGACGGCATCGCCCGTGGTGACGCTCTGATCGCCGCCGGGGCCGATGTGGTGGTGGTGGATACCGCCCATGGTCATCATAAGAATGTCGGCGACACCGTTCGCACCCTGAAGGGCAACAACCCCAACGCCCAGATTATTGCCGGCAATATCGCGACGCCGGAAGCGGCCAAGGCGCTGATCGCCGCTGGCGCCGACGCCGTCAAGGTGGGTATTGGTCCGGGCACCATCTGCACCACCCGCATCGTCGCCGGTGTCGGCGTGCCGCAGCTGTCGGCTATTCTGGAAGTGGCGGAAGCCGCGGGCGAGATTCCGGTGATCGCCGATGGCGGCATCAAGTTCTCGGGCGACATCGCCAAGGCGGTGGCGGCGGGTGCCTCCAGCGTCATGCTGGGGTCGCTGTTCGCCGGCACCGAGGAAAGCCCTGGCGAGGTGTTCCTCTATCAGGGCCGCTCTTACAAGAGCTATCGCGGCATGGGTTCGCTGGGCGCCATGGCCCGTGGCTCGGCGGACCGCTATTTCCAGGCCGAGGTGAACGACAAGCTGAAGCTGGTGCCCGAAGGCATCGAAGGCCGCGTCGCCTATAAGGGCCCGGTGGGTGCGGTGATCCATCAGCTGGTGGGCGGCCTGCGCGCCGCCATGGGCTATACCGGCAATGCCACGGTGGCCGAGATGCAGAAGAACTGCACCTTCCGCCGCATCACTTCGGCGGGCCTGCGCGAATCGCATGTGCATGACGTGTCGATCACCAAGGAAGCCCCGAACTACAAGTCCGAGGGTTGATCCTTCCCAGGATCGAGAAGAGAAACCGCCGGTGCGCCAAATGCGCCCGGCGGTTTTTTCATGCGCTCAAGATACGGACCGGCTGCCCCTCCAGCCAGGCCAGGATATCCTCGACCCCTTCGCCGAAATAGCCGTGGTAATTGCTGCGGGAAACATAGCCCAGATGCGGCGTCGCCAGCAGATGGGGCATGCGGCGATAGGGATGGTCGGCGGGCACCGGCTCGGTCTCGAAGACATCGAGACCGGCCCCGGCGATCCAGTTTTCCCGCAATGCGGTGATCAAAGCCGCCTCGTCGACGATGGCGGCGCGGGAGGTGTTGATCAGGAAAGCCGAGGGTTTCATTCGCCGGAGATCGTCAGCGCCGATCAGGCCCCTGGTGCTGGCCGACAGCACCAGATGGATGGAGACGAAATCGCTGCGTTCCATCAGCTCTTGCTTGCTGCGTGCCCTCTCCACTCCGGCGGCGGCGGCGCGTTCGTCGGTGAGATTGGGGCTCCAGGCCAGTGCCTCCATGCCAAAGGCCTTGGCGATGCCGGCCATCTTGCTGCCGATCTTGCCCAAGCCGACGATGCCGAGGCGGGCTCCGGCCAGATCGGTGCCGACGCTGCTCTGCCAGGGGCCGTTGTCGCGGAAGGCCTGGTTCTCGGGAATAATCCGTCGGGCCAGTCCCAGAATCAGTCCCCAGGCCAGTTCCATCGGCGGGATTGGGCTGCTGGCGGTGCCGCAGACCATGACGCCTTGGGCCTTGGCGGCAGCCAGATCGATGGCGGCATTGCGCATGCCGCTGGTGATGAGCAGCTCCAGCTTGGGCAGACGGGCCAGCAGGCTGGCGGTGATGGGGGTGCGTTCGCGCATGATCATGACGATCTCGGCATCGGCGAGGCGTTGGACCACCGCGTCTTCCGATCCCAGATATTCGCCGATCCGCTCGATTTCGACCCGGCCTTGCAAGGGCGACCAGTCGGCCGAAGACAGGGCGGCGTTCTGATAGTCGTCGAGGATGACGCAGCGCTTCATGTTCGATGCTCCGAATGGGATGGATGAATGCTAAGAGCCCCTTCCGCCAAAGGTCAATCGGTCGAGAGGCGGGCTTGAAAAGCGGCTCTACTTGCACTGTCGGGCGCAGATGCCCTACAACAACCGCCGCGAACCGGGGTACACTCCGGCTGATCTTTGCTGATAGGATATCCCATGACCCCCGGCGCTCGGCTTGCTGCCGTCCTTGAACTGCTCGAAGAAATCGGGCGCAGCGGAAAGCCTGCCGATCTGGTGGCGGGCAGCTATCTGAAGGCCCGGCGCTATATCGGCGCCAAGGACCGCCGCGCTATTTCCGAACGGGTCTGGGGCATCCTGCGCCGCCAAGCCCGCCTCGATTGGTGGATCGCCCGCGAAGGGGCTCGCGTCACCAGCCGCGCCCGTTTGCTGGCCGATCTGGCGCTGACCGATCGCAAGAGTCCGGCCGACATCTCGTCCGAATTCGCCGCCGGTGAGCGTGGAGCCGGGGCGCTGCTGCCCCAGGATCATGCGCTGACTCAGGCGCTGAAGGGCCGCGATCTGTTCCATCACGAGATGCCGGCCTGGGTGAAGGGCGAATATCCTGAATGGCTGGAGCCGCGCCTGACGGCTTCTCTGGGCGATCGTCTGGCCGCCGAGATGGCGGCTCTGCGCGATGAAGCCCCGGTGGACCTGCGGGTGAATACTCTGAAGACCGACCGCGACGCCGCCCAGGCCGCGTTGGCCGCCGAAGGGCTGAAGGCCGAGCCGACCAAGCTGTCGCCCATCGGCCTGCGCCTGCCGGCCCGCATCACCCTGTCGGCCCAACAGGCCTTCAAGGATGGTCTGGTGGAAGTGCAGGACGAGGGCTCGCAGCTGCTGGCCCTGCTGACCGGCGCCAAGCCCGGCATGGCGGTGGTGGATTTCTGCGCCGG
>Ga0182038_10001314_pt1 | contig 12883 bp, 5 predicted proteins | sample sta12Can44000108_FD_125976 | JGI IMG/M metagenome (GOLD analysis project Ga0182038, IMG submission 125976) | Lab enrichment of tropical soil microbial communities from Luquillo Experimental Forest, Puerto Rico - statanox.12C.anox.44.000.108 | ecosystem: Environmental > Terrestrial > Soil >...
CTCCGACCCGACTGTCCTCTACGTCGGCACTGGCGAAGGGTGCATCCGAGGCAACATTTCCCACGGCGACGGGGTTTACAAATCGACCGATGGCGGCAAGACATGGAAGCACGTCGATCTGAAAGATACGCAAACCATTGCGAAGGTGATTGTGAACCCCCACAGTCCGGACGTGGTGTTTGTGGCGGCGTTCGGCCACGCTTTCGGCCCCAACCCTGAGCGAGGCATCTTCCGCTCCACCGACGGCGGCCAGACGTGGGAAAAGGTCCTCTACAAGGACGAGAACACGGGAGCGATTGATCTCAGCGTCGACCCGAGTAACCCTCACGTGCTCTTCGCGGCTCTCTGGCAGGCACGCCGCACCCCTTACAATCTGTCAAGTGGCGGCCCGGGGAGCGGGCTCTATAAATCCATCGACGATGGGAAGACCTGGAATCGGCTGGAAGGCGACGGGCTGCCCAAGGGAATCCTAGGACGTATCGGCGTGTCGGTGTCGGGGGCCGATTCCAATCGAATCTATGCCCTTATCGAAGCCGAGAAAGGCGGCCTGTACCGCTCCGACGACGGTGGCGAAAAGTGGACCAGGATAAACGATGATGATCGCTTCCGCCAGCGCGCCTGGTACTTCACACACGTCTTCGCTGACCCGAAGAGCGTCGACACGCTCTACATCCTCAACACCGGGATGTACCGTTCCGTAGATGGCGGAAAAACCTTCTCGCTGGTTATGGCCCCGCATGGCGACCATCACGGGCTATGGATTGATCCTGACAATCCCCAGCGCATGATCAACGGTAACGATGGGGGAGCAACCATAACCCCCGACGGCGGCAAAACGTGGTCTTCGCTGTACAACCAACCGACAGCGCAGTTCTACCACGTTATTACCGACAACCGCTTCCCCTACTACGTTTATGGCTCGCAGCAGGACAACACCAGCGTAGCCATTGCCAGCGCCAGTAACGAAGGCGTAATCGATCGGCCGGACTGGTATGCGGTGGGCGGCGGTGAGGCGGGCTACATTGCGCCTTACCTACCTGATCCGAACATCGTCTATGCCGGGGACTATCAGGGCACGATCACGCGATTCGACAAGCGCACCGGATTGGCGCAGCAGATCTCCGTCTGGCCGGAGCCCAACGACGGGGCAGGCGCTGCCGGTCTGAAATACCGTTTCCAGTGGACAGCGCCCATTGTGATCTCACCCCACGATCCCAAGGTGATCTACCACGGCGCCCAGGTACTGCTGAAGTCGACGAACGGCGGGATGAGTTGGACCGCCATCAGTCCGGACCTGACCCGCAATGACAAAAGCAAGCAGCAGATTTCCGGCGGCCCCATCACCAAGGACGATACCGGCACCGAGTACTACGACACGATCTTCAGCGTGGCAGAGTCGCCAGCCCAGAAAGATCTGATTTGGGTCGGCAGTGACGACGGGCTGGTCCACATCACTCGTGACGGCGGCACTAACTGGACAGACGTTACGCCCAAGGAGATGCCCGAGTGGAGCCTGGTGAGCCTAGTTGAAGCTTCGCCCCACGACGCCGGCACGGCCTATTTGGCCATCGACCGGCATCGGCTGGACGATCTGCGACCGTACATTTACAAGACCGCCGATTATGGAAATACCTGGACGAAGATCACCGCTGGCATTCCCGAGAATACCTTCGTCCATGCCGTGCGCGAGGACCCAAAGAGAAAGGGACTGTTGTATGCCGGCACAGAGACCGGAGTGATGGTGTCCTTCGACGACGGTGCTCACTGGCAGCCTTTGCAGCTCAACCTGCCGACGACGCCCATTCATGACTTAGTGGTAAAGAACGACGATCTGATAGTGGCAACACACGGCCGCTCGTTCTGGATTCTAGACGACGTCGCGCCTTTGCGCCAGTTCAACGCCCAGGTGTTGAGTGAGCGGGTTTATCTCTTCACGCCCGGCGTGGCCTACCGCACTCACATGACGGAAAGAGTTCCGATGGGCCGGCCGGTGGGAGAAAACCCTCCTCCCGGAGCGATCATCTACTACTACCTGAAATCCGCTCCCAAAGAGAACGAGGAACTGAAGCTCGAGATCCTCGATCACCAAGGCAAAGTGATACGCGCGTACTCCAGCAAGAAGCCTCCTGAAGAGGAGCCACAGAGCGAATTCGAGGAGGAAGCGAAACCCAAGGAGCAACTGCCCACCGAAGTCGGATTGAACAGGTTTGCCTGGGACGCCCGCTATGAGAAGGCGAGCAGAATCCCCGGGTATCGCCTGTGGGAATACGAGGAGGGGGCGCGGGGACCGCTGGCTCTGCCTGGCTCCTACCAAGTACGCCTGACCGCTGAGGGAAAGACACTGACGGCTCCCCTCGAGTTGAAGATGGACCCGCGCCCTACCCCTTCCGCCGCCGATCTGCAGAAGCAGTTCGATCTGGCGCTGCAACTGCGCGACCGGCTGACGGAGGCCAACAACACCGTTAACCAGGTCCGTGACCTGAACACCCAGCTCAAGGATTTGAAAAAGAAGCTGGGCCAGAACCCTAAAACCAAGGCCTTCGTTGCCGCTGCTGAGGAGTTGGAGAAGAAACTGCCGGAGGTGGAACAGGCTCTCATTAATCCCAATATCAAAAGCTCGGAAGACTCGCTGAATTACCCGATCCGGCTCGACGGCAAACTGGCTGTGCTCGCTAGCGCCGTCGAAAGCAGCGACTCCGCCCCCACCCAGAACGCTTATGAGGTGTTCAAGTTGCTGAGCGGGCGCCTGGATTCGGTGCTCGCCCAGTGGAAGGACATTCGTGATAAGGACTTGGCCTCTCTTAACGAGCTGGCGCGCAAGGAAAACATTCCTCTGCTGAGCCTGAAGCCAGCGGCCGCCGAAGTATCACAGGATTAAGGCGTGTGGGCGCAGACTCGCTTTCCGAGCCCATTATGATTCTCCGTGTCCTCGGTGTCTCTCAGGCCTTAAAAAAAGGGAGGTTAATTTGGTCGAAGTTCGTCGTTACACCCTTGAGATCTTGGTTGGACTCACCGCTTGTCTCTTGACCATCGGCACGAGTGTGCCGGCAAAGGCATCATCAGGCAATAGATCAGGTGATGCTGCTGTGACCGAGGATCAGACGGCGCCATCCCAATTTCCAGTTCAGAGCGCAACGAGCGGACTTGGGAGTATGACCAGCACAGCCTCCGGTGGCCCTGATTTACCTCCGCCCAGTACTGCCGATGCAGACTCTTCGAAGTCGAAGGATTCGGCTCCCCAACCGCAAACACCCGGCCCCAGTGTCAGCGAGCCCGTCCATGTTGCCTGGGGGCCGTTACTGGGGGAAGCCCTCCTTTTCGCTACGAGTGAGAACGTAGTGCGTGCCTGTTGCCAAGTAGACACCGCTCCGGAGTTTAAAGGGGTTTTGCTGAGTGACTATTTCAAGTCCATTGCCAATATCCATGGATGGGATGATTGGGATCCGATACGGGTTCAGTACGTGGGGCATTCTTGGGAAGGGGCGGTTTCAGAGCGCCTTGAGATCCAGAATGATCCCCTGGGGAAATATCGAGAGATCGGCACCCCAGGCTACGGGAAAAGTGTGCTGAGAGCCTTTCTGTTTGCTGTGGCTTATGGCACCGCATTGAAGATCGGGCCGTACGGTGAGGCGATGATTGGTAACGTGGGGTTGCCCAACGAATACCGGAAACGGCCGCTCCCTAAGGGCGCTGATTACGGCAAAATGGCGTGGAGTGAGTTTTTTATTAATCCGATTGGAGGGACCCTTTGGGTCACAACCGAAGATCTAATCGATCGTTATGTCATTAGAAAGGAGGAGCAAGCTGAGACTAACCTTAGATTGCTCCGCCTCAGCCAAACCTTCCTCCTTCCATCGCGGAGTTTCGCGAATATTCTACGCTTCAAGAAACCCTGGTACGGGGAAGATCGGCCGATGGCCACCGCCTATGCCACTCAAACGGACAGAACCGATGATCCCGTGGAGCCAGCGTCTCCCGCGTGGCGGGACGTTGGCCGTCTGGAAATCTTTACTGGCTATTCGTACCTGCATGCGAGCGTCGGTAGCGAAGGTTATAGCTTATACGGCTGGCAAGCTTCAGCGACTCGGAATCTCACACCTTGGTTCGGACTCGAAGCAAATTTCAACGGCTTGTACGGAAGCGGCCCTGCCAGCATACCAAACTACCTTCCTCGGTACACATTTCTCTTCGGACCACATGTCTCATTCAGGAAAATCACAAGAGTCACTCCATTCGTTCACTGGCTGTGGGGAGGAGCCCGAGGCCCCGCGCGCACTTATACTTCGACCTGTGTCGACGGGTCGTCGTGTACCGTGACAACCTCCGGCGACACGTTTTTTGCGGGTGATGTCGGAGGCGGTTTAGATATCCATGTTAGCCCCGTGTTTTCGGTACGGGCCATGCAGGCCGACTATGTCTACGACAACTTTCGATCAGGGCAGGGCCATGCGCAACTCTCCACAGGCATTGTGTTCAACTTGCGGCGGCACGAGCGATAACTACGCGTGCCGTGCCAGACGCGAGATCTGACCGAGCTCGCTTGCTACAGCTCCCAGCGACAAGGCGACGCTGCGACGGAAAACCAGCTGCACCGCCTCTCCTAGACGTCCTTGGGCTGCTGCTGCTGCGGCGGCATCCGAAACGGCCACGGCAGCATGCATCAGGGTGCTCGTGTCGCGATAGCAAGCCATCATGCAGGCGGTACAGCGGTCGCGGCAGTCTGGGATGCGTTCGAGATCGAAGACCGAGCCGAGAGGTTTCGACCAAGCCTCGCATCGCCAGATATTCAGGTTCCAGTCGAGGTAGAAGTACTTGTACCCGCCCACGCACGCGAACATCTGCTCTTCACCACGCACATACCGCTGGATATCGTCGATAGAGGGCGACGGGTTCATGACCGGAAACCGCCCTTTGAGTGACTTGATCGCCTCCAGGGCGCGGACCAGTTCCGCTGAATCGAAATCGATCAGGCGGGATTCCCCACTGTAAACCAGAGAAGACGACCCGAACGGCTGGCGGCGCGGATAGGAGAAGATCACGGAATCGAAGCCGAGGTCGGCGAGTGTTTCCGGCAAGGCTTCGTACCGCACCAGACGATTCACCGTCACCGACGCGAGGGTCGGCACGCCGTGCTTACGCGCGACAGTCAGACCTTGACGAATGCGCTCGCCGACACCGGGCAATCCCCGATTGCGCTCGTGCTCCCCTATGGAGTGGCTATCGATCGAGACCAACAGGGTTGCCAGGCCGGCTGCAACCAGCCGCCCGATCAACTGTGGGAGCAGCCATCCATTTGTAACCAACCCGGGCCGCATGCCAGCACTGCGGGCGTCGCTAATGAGCCCGTCGATGGCGCGATGCATCAGGGGCTCGCCGCCCTGGAAGTTGACGTAACGGATGCCGCGCCGATGAAGAATCGGCAGTGCCTGCGCCAGACGACCCCTATCGATCCACCGCCGATCGCGAACCACGTCCTTGTCCCGCGCAAAGGAGCAGAAATCGCAGGTTGCGTTGCAAATATCGGTGACCGAGATGTCGCAAACGGCCGGCACCAAGCGACGCGCGATTTCGCTCACTCGACCCATGGAGGTTCCTCAGTCGACGCTAACGATAAACCCGGTTACGGATCTACACTAATCCAGACTACTTACTGGTTCCTGCGTAGACCACGTGTTCGCATCTGATGGCGAGGGCTCCGCATTGGCTCCGTCTGCGCTATTTCCCGCGTGTCATATAAAAGTGCATGGCGGGCGTGATGATCAGGGACAGTACCATCGAGACCAGAATCCCCCCGATCACCGCGATTGCCAGGGGTTGCAGCATCTGTGATCCTGAGCCGATGCCGAGCGCGAGAGGCGCCATTCCGGCCACCGCAGCCATGGCCGTCATCACGATGGGGCGCAACCGGCGACGGCCGGCCTGAACCATTGCATCTTCGGCGGCGAACCCTGCGATCCGGAACTTGTCATCTGCGTCCAGTAACAGAATCCCGTTCTTGGCAACGATACCGATCACCATGATCAGCCCCATGAACGACGAGATATTGAACGTGATGCCCGTGACCAACAGCGCGAGAAAGACGCCGGAGGTGGAGAGCACGGCTGAGGAAAGAATAGCGACCGGAGCTGAGAAGCGCCTGAATTCGAAGAGAAGGACCAGAAAAACGAGCACCAGAGCCAGCAGAAGGACGATGACGAGATCGTGAAACGATTTCTGCTGCTCCTGGTAAAGGCCGCCGTAGACCACGCGGATGGAGGAGGGCAGCTTGAGATCCTTCACTGTTTTCTGGACAGCGGCAATACCGGTACCCAGATCCACGTCTTCGAGGCGCGCTGCAACCTCCACTTCGCGCTGCAGGTTCTCGCGCAGGATCTCAGTCTGGCCGGGCAACTCAGTGATCGTGGCTAGCGACCCGAGCGTTGCGGTTTGGCCGCTCGAGCTCGCCAGCACCGTGTTGCCCATGGCCTCGAGGGTTGCCCGGTTGGCCTCAGGGAAGCGAACGCGCAGGGTGTAGGGACGGTCGTTGGCGACGACGGGGGTAGGAGCGGGTTCGCCTTCGAGGATCGCCGTGGCGTCGACGGTGACCTCGTCGGTGGTAAATCCTGCCCGCGCTGCCGTTTGAGGGTTCACCTGGAACACAACCGCTGGACCGCTGATGGTGTTGTCGATGCCATTTTTGATATCCACCACCGGTTTCTTGTTGCCGATCTGGATCTTGCCGATGGCATCCGCTACCTGCGGCGCCCACTGATTGAGCATGTCGGCATCCTCAGAGAAGAGCTTAATCACAATGGGATCAGGAGAGCTACTGAGATCGCCGATCATATCCTGGAGCACCTGGATGAAGTCCGTATCGACCGCTGGCTCCTGCTTCGTAACCTGGGCTCGTACCTCACTGATGATTTCGTCGATGTTGCGGCTCCGCTTTGGCTTGAGCTTCACGGCGATGTCACCGGTGTTGGCTTCGGTAACGGCTGCGAGGCCCAGTTGCATTCCGGTGCGCCGGGAGGTGCTTTCGACTTCGGGGACGGCACGGATGATCTTTTCAATGTGCGTTACCATACGGTCAGTTTCCTGCAAGGAACTGCCGGGCGGAGTGATGTAGTCCAGTATGAATCCACCCTCGTCCATCGCCGGCAGGAGGTCCGACCCCAGGAACTTATAACAGAAGTAGGACGCCACAATCAGAAGTACGATGAGCGTTCCCAGCCACACCGGGTGCTCGAGTGCCCGGCGGAGCCAGCGCTCGTAGGTCTTGAGAATCCGCCCGAACACTCCTCCTGACAGGGATGCTTCCTCCGCTGCCATGAGGTGTCTTATCTCTTCCGCTCGTGCAGACTCGGCGGATCCAGCCCCCAGCGTAGGCGGCGGATCTTGGAGATTCCCCAATGAGTTTCCGTTGTCTTCGCGCACGGAATCTGCACTACTATTTGGGCGATTCTTCGCGCCTTGCGAAGATTCTGATACCCTCATTCCGAGCGCAGCATGAGCCTCCGACCCACCAATCGTCATGAAAGTCCGCCTACCTGTCATTCCGAGCGCAGCGAGGAATCTGCTTCTTCTTAACCACAAAAGCAGATTCCTCGTCGCTGCTCTCCTCGGAATGACGGGGAGCGGCGACCTTGGGTTGCGGCTCGGCCACGTTGTGTCTATATCCTGCGTCTTCGGTCCGCGACGGACTAGATAGGTGCTCAGATTGGTGGTCCAGACCAAAGCGAGCACGAGCGAAGTCAATAACGCCACACTCATCGCGACCGCGAGGGCGCGGAAGAAGGTCCCGGTAACACCAGTGATCGAGATCAGGGGCAGGAACACGACGATCGGAGTCAAGGTGGAACCAATGAGCGGGATCGTGAGCTCCTTGAGGGCGCTCGCGGTTGCCTGCAGCGGCCCTTCGCCCCCGTCGCGGTGCAGGACGATGTTCTCAACCACCACAATCTTGTCGTCGATCACCAGTCCAACCGCTGCCGCGAGCCCGCCCAACGTCATCAGGTTGAAGCTTTCCCCCAATACCTTCAGGGCAATGAAGGTCACGACAATCGTCACCGGAACCACGAGACCCGTCATGACCGCAGTGCCCCAGTCCCGCAGAAAGAGCCAGATGATGAAGGCGGCGATGAAGAGCCCTAGGATGATTGCGTCGCGTACGCTCTTGATCGACTCCTGGACGATAGTCGACTGATCGTAGAAAGAGCGCAGGTCAACCGAGCGTGGGATCGATTGACGGATTTGTTCAATTTCCCGGTGAACCTCGTCGGCTACGACCACCGTGTTACTGTCCGGCTGGCGATTAATGCTGAGCAGGACGGCAGGCTTGGCGTTCGCGGTCACGATGGTATACACCGGTTTCACTGAAGGGCTTACAGTGGCCACGTCCTCGACGCTAACCGGCACCCCATCCTTCGTCGTTTTGATGACGACATTCGAGATCTCATCCGGCGTATGCGCCTGGGCAGAGACTAGCCCCAGAAACAACTGGTGTTTCATTGCCAAGAGCCCAGGTGAATCAATCAAGTTGCTGCGGCGAACCGCATCGAGAATATCCGGAACGGTGATGCGAGTCGCAACCAGATTGGCCGGATCAGGGGTGATCTGGAACTCCGGCTCCTGCCCTCCCTGCACGACCACGGTGGCGACTCCGTTCAGACGATTGAGGCGCGGCTTGATGTCATAGGTGGCCCTCTGCCACAGTTCTGTTTGCGGCACGATGTCAGAAGTGAAGCTGTATCCCATGATGGGAAAGCTGGCAAAAGTGAGGCGATGAGTGTCAATTACCGCCGTAGGAGGAAGAGCGGTCTGGACTCTCGCCACAGCAGCATTCACGCGCGCCAGCGTCTGGAACATATCCACGTTCCAGTTGAAGAACAGATCAACCTCTGCGGAGCCCCGGCTGGTGATGGAGCGCACGCTTTCAAGCCCCTCGACGCTGTTCACCGCCAACTCAATCGGCCGTGTGATCGTCACCATCATCTGGTCGATGGGCATCACGCCGTTATCGACGCCAACGATGATGCGCGGGAAGTCCGTCTCCGGGAATACGGCGACTGGGAGGGTAAACCCTAGATAGACGCCGACCAAGGCCAATGTAACAATCAGGAAGATGATCGACTTGGAATGGCGGGCGAACCAGTATGACTCCGCCCGTTCAATCGAACCTGCGACAGGTGGAGTTAGAGTTGAGGTTGGGCTGTTGCTGTCCATCGATCTTAGTCGTCAGTTGTCAGATATCAGTCATCGTTAAGAGGCTTGACGAATAGCTGTTTCTGATCATTGACAACTGATTTACATGCAATCCTTCTTTCTCACTGCCATCCTATTCATCCTTGTCGGGGCTCTTCAGAGCCTGAACCTGCACCGTGGTCTTCGCCAGTACGTCGGGGTCTTCCTTGGCAAGCTCGAACGCTCCTGTAGTGACAACCTTCTCGCCGTGCTGGAGTCCGTCCGTGACCTGGATATTGTCTCCGTCGGTGATTCCCACCTTTACGGTCTTCTGGTGGGGTTTCGCGTTGGAGTCGACGGTCATAACGGATGTTGAGCCGTCGGAGCCGGTTATTACGGCAGCCGCGGGTACAACAATCGCGTTCTCGACCGTTTCGGCCACCATGCTCAGATGCACGCTGGCACCGGGTTTCAACTTCCCGTTGGGATTGACGGCCTGTACCCAAACCTCGACGGTCGTGCTGCCTGGATCGAGCGCCGGGCTGACCACCGTGACCTTGCCGGCGATCGGATCGCTGGCACCGGGAACAGTCAGAGTGGCGGGGTCGCCAACCTTCAGCAGGTGTGCTTGCAACTGAGGGATATGGGCGCGGGCGATGATCGTTGAGATGTCCATCACGGTGATTAAGGGCGTGCCGGTGGAGGCGATCTCGCCGGCATAAAGCGGCCGGTCGGCAACGACACCATCAATCGGGCTACGTATTTCCGCGTACCCAAGCTGTGCCTGGGCGGCTTCGTATTTCCCTTTGGCGGCGGAGAGCTGACCCTCGGCCGCCTTGACCTGTTGAGCCTGGCCCAACGACTGCAATTGGTCAAAGCGCTTCTTTGCTTCCTCGAACTGATTGCGCGCCTGGATGAGGGCGACGCTCGCCTGATCGAGATCCTTCTTGGCGAGCGCGCCCTGGGCGAACAGCTTTTGGCGGCTGTCGTAGATGTACTGCGCCTGGTTAAGCTGGTCCTGAGCCGCCTTGAAGTCCAGCTCGGCCCTTTGCATGTCTTGAGGAACGGTGGCGCCGGTGGCGATGGTGTAATTGGCCTGAGCTTCCTCGTACGTACCCTTATTCTCGGTGACGGAGGCCGAGAGGTCGCCGTGTTCGAGTACAGCCAGCAGTTCCCCTCTGTGGACGCGGTCGCCGCGGCTCACGAGGAATTTCTGCACCGGAGCGTTGATCTTGGGGACGATGGCAGCTTGGTCGAATGGATACAACACCGCCTCAGCTGTCACCTTACGCTCGAGCTTGGCGCGGGCGACGGTCGCTACCTGCACGGACACTGTCGGGTTCGCTTCCGGTGCCTCTTTGCCACCACAGGCTAGGAGGGACATAACCAGGAGGCCAGTCGACAACACGACTGCATTCGCGCCGAAGCCTGGAATTGGCATCACAGTCGTCAGCTCCGAAGGAGTGACATAACTTAGCCCACGGCGTAAGCCGTGGGTTGACGCACCCTCCCTCTCCCCCCTCCCCTCTCCCGCCCGCCCTGCGGCCCAGAGCGCTCCGTCGCTGAAAGCTTTGGAGCGTAGGTGACCTCCGGGCGGCGGGCCGGCGGGAGAGGGGTGTCGAAGGCGGGGTGAGGGCCCGCGAACCCAGGGCTCCCGCCCTGGGCTAAGATATTCCGCCGCTTCGCGGCTCTCAAACGGAACCCTTGGAGCGCGGGAATTCATGAATGAAGTTCGGTTGCGCAACACACTAGAAATCTCCGGTCAGAGTCTGTAGGTTTGCCAGAGCCACGCGATAACGGGCTTCGCCGTCATCGTAGGCGTTGCGCGCCAACGCCAGAGTGTTCGCCGCATCCACCAACTCGAGTACCGTGGCTTCGCCGGCCTGGTAGCGTAGAGTGTTCAGCCGCAGGCTCTCCGCCGCCAGATCGGCCGACTGGCGTAGTGTGTCAGCCTCGGAACGCGCCGTATCAGCTTCATTGTACGCTGCTAATAGATTACCGACGAGCTCACGTTGGGTAAAGCTCAATTCCACGTGCGCTTGTTGGAGGCGGAACTGTGCCTGCTTCAGCTTGCTGCGCAGGGCGCCCCAGTTCCACACAGGTAGTGTGATGGTGGCGGTCATGAAATAGCCGAGATTCGGCAACCGGCCCTTGTCCGGCTCAGCGTTCATGCGGCTACGCAGAGCGAAGTGGTTAGCCTCGATGCCGTATGGTGTATCGACGGTGAGCGAAGGCAGGAATGCCTGCCGAGCGGTCGAGACATCATACTGCGACTCTTTCAGTGCTTCGAGAGCGGCGCGGAGTTGCGGATTCTGGCGCCCAGCCAGCGCCTGCGCCTCGGCGAGCGGCGGCAGCGGAGGCATGGAGTTGAGGTCGTCCACTACTGTGAAGTTTTGGCTAAAGTCGGGGAAGAGCATCACGGCAAGACTCAGACGAGCGTTCTCCATGGCGAGTTTTGCCTCCCTGAACGCCTGGTCCGTCTGGTTCGCCTGAAGCTCGAACTTGATGACATCACTGTGTGCAACTTCACCTCCGTTCTCGAGATCCTGGCTGATCCGGAGGAAACGGCGGGCGTTGGCTAGGCTCTCCTCAGCCGTCGCGTACTTGCGCTCAGCGATGACCAGTTCGTAGTAGGCCTTGGTCACCGTGGCCTTTAAACCGCGTCGCGCGATCTCGAGCTTGGCGCGGGCAAGCATTTCGGCCGCCACGGTGCGACGATAGGAGGTCAAGGTGAAGGTGTTGGCCGAGATATCCTGGTGAAAAACGCCCCACATGCGGTAGACGTGTACGCCGTCGTTGGTGACGTAGCGCCCCGAAGCGGTGACTCCGTTGCCTTGGGTGAAGAGATACGCGTTAGTTATGTTCACCGAGGGTAGAAGCGCCGCCCGGGCCTGGACGCGGTCCTGGTGGGCCGATTCTGCGTCGGCGGTGGCCGAGGAAAGCTGAGGATCGAGATGACGGGCCCGCGCGAGGGCGTCCTGGAACGTCAGAGTCAAGGGCGCGTCGCCGGTCCCAATGGCCCCTTCGGGTTGGCCCGCCACTCGCGAGTTCACGGCTGGCTCGAACCCCATAGCGCCAGATGGTGAGGCATCCCGGGCGGGGAGAAGCGGACTTGGCGCGACGAAAACCAGTGCCATCAGGCCCAACGCAACCGCGCCTCTTGGAGGCGGCCCTGAAGAAACGCTGAAACTGAGCCGGTGGTTCTGCGAACGCAACAGCACTCTCGATTGGTATATTGCACGAAGCACACCAACCTTCCCTATCATACGTCCTCCTGAGAATGAGAATCCTGTCCGTGCGAGCGTCGGCGCTGCGGCGCTCTGGAGATGAGCCCGCTAGTCCACGGGTTGAAATAACGCGGCCTTAGAGGGAATCTGTTTCTCAAGTTCGCGCGTAATTTGTATCGCCCGTTCGATGACGCCGGGTTCCTGTTGACCAGGCTCGGGCTTGAAGTCCATGCCGACGGCACCGATCAAATTGCCCGTGGCGTCGTGCAGCGGCACGGTGACGTCAAATCCGTCCTCTTCCTTCTCGGCGAAAGGCCTTCCCGTTCGCATTGCGGCGAATTCATCTTCATCGCATTTTTCTCCTATGACAGCACGCCGCCCACCTGGTAGATCCTCCGTCTCGGTGGAAGCGATCGTCAGGCATTTGTGTCCGCCGGGCGGTGTAGCGGACAACTCCACTCCGCTCAACTCGGGTTGCTTCGCGACGGCGGTCTCGA
>Ga0182038_10001315_pt1 | contig 12881 bp, 15 predicted proteins | sample sta12Can44000108_FD_125976 | JGI IMG/M metagenome (GOLD analysis project Ga0182038, IMG submission 125976) | Lab enrichment of tropical soil microbial communities from Luquillo Experimental Forest, Puerto Rico - statanox.12C.anox.44.000.108 | ecosystem: Environmental > Terrestrial > Soil >...
CGAATTGCCCGGCGAACAGCCAATCATCTCGGCGATTTCCGCGTGCTCATAACCATGGATGTCGTGCAAGACGAAGATGGAACGGTAACCCGAAGGGAGGCTCGAGATCGCCCGCTCCAGGGTCACGCGAACCGGGCAATCCCCCAGTCGTCGGTCGGGTGTGCCGTATTGGCGTCTAGGCGCGTCCTCCCCTGGTTCAGCTTCATCGAGCGGCACCTGCTGAAGACGCTTTTTCCGCAGGTGCATGAGCACCACGTTCACAACGATCCGGTGGAGCCAGGTCGCCAGCGTTGATTCTCCGCGGAAGGTCGGCAGCTTACGGAAGAACAGCATCAGCGCATCTTGGGTCAGGTCCTCTGCCTCCACCGCCGAGCGCGTCATGCGCAGGCAGAGGGAATAGACACGTCGGTTGTAGAACTCGAACAGAGTCGCGAACGCTCTTTCGTCACCTTGCTGCGCGCGCGCGACCAATTCGGCCTCCGAGGTGTTTTCTTGTCCGCCGTCAGGTGCCGGCAAAGCTCGTGGCGGGATTTCAGCCGCTGGTTCCATTTTCTTCTAGCCTCCGGAGGATTAACCCTCCGCATCCTAGGATGCACCCGGCCCCGCTGTGGGCGTCATGGAAATGTCAAAGACTTGTCATTTCTTGGAGATAGGACTTTACAGCCGGAGGAAGTTAGCAAGGAGTTGTTTTCCCGCCACGGTCAGTACCGATTCCGGATGGAATTGCACGCCTTCTACGTTCATCTCCTTGTGGCGGAGGCCCATGATGATACCGTTCGGCGAGCTGGCTGAGATTTCCAGGCAGTCCGGCAGGGACGAGCGCTCGACGATCAGCGAGTGGTAGCGTGTGGCCGGAAAAGGATTGGGGAGCCCGGCAAAGATGGTCTTGCCATCATGGGTAATGAAACTCGTCTTGCCGTGCATGATCTCAGGCGCTCGGACCACCTGGCCACCGAACGCCTGGCCGATAGCTTGGTGCCCGAGGCACACGCCCAGGATCGGTGTGCGACCCGAAAACGTTTGAATAAGGTCTAAACAGATTCCCGCCTCGTTCGGCGTCTTCGGGCCTGGTGAGATCACGATGCGCTCCGGTGCCATACACCGGATCTCCTCCAACGTGGTCTGATTGTTACGCCGCACCTCAAGCGTGGCGCCCAGTTCCCCCAAGTACTGCACGAGATTATAGGTAAAGGAGTCGTAGTTATCGATTACCAGGATCATGAGTCGTAGCGCGTCAAGTAGCGGATGTGCCGCGCAAGGCACTCCTCTTAGACACTATCGAGTATTTACGCGCGACGTGCAAGTGCCGAGATAAAAGAGCTGTGCCTTCGCCGGAGTGCTTGGGGAAGGGCTGGGCGCAGAAAATCTCGCTCCGGCTTCATTGTGAATTAAAACTAATACGTCATCAGTATATGCTATCATGTCGAGTCTCGGCTGGAACTACGCCTCCGCCGCTAGGTGATGTTGCTCGGCGTAGTCAGGTGCTTTCCGCTTGTGACTTTTCGTGGTATAAGAAGTCCGGGGGTCCAACTACAAGAGTCGAGTCGGGGAGGGGTTGTGCTGCGGCTTGTTTTTGCCAGCCGCTAAGCCTTCTATTGCGGGCCAGTGTGCGGTGGGGGATAAGCTAGTACTGAGGTACTGGTACCGGAGCGTTATTCGAGTTTTAGATAACTAGGGCGATATTTAGCAGGTAAGGTAATTTGATTTGGTGTTAATCGGAGGAGTTAAGGAACATGCTAATTGGAGAAAGACTAAGACAGCTTCGTGAAGAAAAGAATTTTTCCCAGGGAGACGTCGAGAAAGCCAGCGGCTTGCTGCGGTGCTACATTTCCCGCGTGGAGCACGGACACACGGTGCCCTCGCTGGAAACGCTGGAAAGGTTCGCCGCGGCGCTGGACGTTCCGTTATATCGACTCTTTTATACCGGCGAAGACGCGCCGCCCACCCCTAACTTGACAACTCGCAAGAGCCTCGAGGAGCTAGCGGACGACCCGGGTGCGTCGGGCTCAGAAGCCAGGTTCCTCCTGAAGCTAAAGGGCCTGGTGGGTAAGATGGTCGAGTCTGATCGGGTTTTCCTCCTGGACTTTGCCAGAAAACTCGCTGCCCGCTAGAGAAGCGCGGCAGATCGAGTTCGATCGTGGTCAGCCGGTGAAGGCCGACGAGCCGCGCCTTGCGCTGCGAGGTCAGGGGCAGCTGTGTGGCGACATCGGGCTTGTAGGGGTGCGGCTTGCCGTACCGCTCCTGCTGTTGTTGAACCCTGTAGGGCACGCCCTTCCCTTGCGCCTGCAGTGAGGGAAAGCGATCTGCGCCTTCTGGCTTCTCAGGCGGCGCCCCCTCGGTTTACTATTGGAGGCTCAAACAGGAGTCGAGTCTGTGATGCGACTCCATATAGGGATGGGTGCGGTCTGACGCCGTTCGAGGCAGATCCACTATGGACACTTACTATCACCCTGCCGATCTAGCAAGTTAGCCGATATGGGCAAAGGCAACAAGGCAACATGCCCTTCAGCCGCTTCCTCGAGCTTCTCCTGGCTAGCGGCAACTATGAGGGCTGCATGGAGCGCCTTGTCAGCGCCTTCAATCCCGTCGCCGCCGGTGTGATGTGCCGCTACACCCTGTCCGGTCAGCTGGGACGGCACGCTCTACGATTGTGACTTCAACCAGATGCTCGACCTCCCTATCGGTTACGACCAGCCCCACCACATCCGGGATTTCGACTTGCGCCCTCAGAACCTCGCATCGTCACCTGCCACCACTGCTACGGCGGCCGGAGCCGGATGATCCTGCGGCGGCAGTATCACCTCGGATTGAACAAAGCGTAGCAGGAGGAAGGTCTGACTTGGTTGTAGCGCGGCTTTAGCAAAACAGGTATTTCCGCCAGCGCTCGTCGGACCTGCCCAGCATACGCATGAGCTGGCGGCTGGTGTGGAGGGTGAAGGGTCGGGGCGGCCGCAGCAGTAGGAGCCCGACCTCCTCGGGCAGTCGATCGCCCTTCCGGGTGTTGCAGGCGTGGCAACAGGCGACGAGATTATCCCAGTCGGTATGCCCGCCGCGCGACCGAGGAATGACGTGGTCGAGTGTCAGCTCACCTGCCGGCAGCACCTCCCCACAAAACTGGCAGGTATACCGGTCGCGCAGCAGGATATTCTTCCGCGAGAGGGCGCGGGTTTGATAGGGAATGTGCCGGAATTCCCGCAGCCGGATAACAGAAGGAATGCGGACAGCCACGCGGGCAGAATGGATGAAGCCGCCGTTCTCCTCTTCCGTCGTTGCCGCGCCTTTGAGTACCAACACAACGGCACGACGGACGGGGGTTACATTAATGGGCTCGTAGGACGCGTTGAGAACGAGCACCGGAATCTGCAGCAGTCGTTGGTTAGCCTCCTGCATATCTATTTCCAGCGTCTGGTCACATCGTATTATCGCTATTTGCGGCAGCAATCGTCAACAGCGCAGAGCGATGTCAAGTGATGTCCGGGAACTGGGGCGTGGCGCGCGCCAGAGCCAACACCACGACGCGCTGCGCGCCCGCGCGCTTCAGGGCCTTGGCGCAAGCGGAAACGGTAGCGCCGGTCGTCATGACATCGTCAACGAGCAAGACGTTTTTTTTGCGGATGCATTCCGGAAACGCTATGACGAAAGCGCCACGGACGTTGTCTAGGCGGGCGCGCGGGTCGAGGCCGGTTTGGGGCAGGGTGGGGCGTAGCCGTCGGAGGCACCGCGTCTCCACCCGAAGCGTTCTCGCGCCCTCGGTGCGGCGAGCTAACCCTTTGGCCAGCCCTTGCGCCAGCAGCTCCGCCTGGTTGTAACCTCGCTGGCGTCGTCGGTGGTGGTGGAGAGGGACGGGCACGAGGATCGGCGGATCCTCAAGGTCGGGCCCACCGATGGAGGACCACAGGTGGCAGAGGAGTTCCCCCATTTTTCGACCCAGCCTTTCGCGATGCTGAAACTTCAGCTGCAGGATAGCGGCGCGCAGGTTTCCGGAGTAGAGGTCGAAGCTGCGCGCCAGGTCGAACGCATATTCTTGGCGGCGACACTGGGCGCAGAGGGCATTGCTCGATTCCAGGGCGCGCTCACTGGGAAAGAAAACGCCACATCGGGTGCAGAGGGGGTGCGTCGTCGGTCGAAAGCCCTCCCAGCATTTCCGGCAAATGCCGCCTCCGTTCAGCCCGTCGAGCTCCTCGCCGCACAGGGAGCAGTCCGATGGAAAGAAAGCAGCAAGTAGACTATCGACGAGCTGGTGGAGGAGAGATGAGGACGGCGGTCGTGGGTCGTTCAGGTTGAAGGCAACCTCACGGCGGTTGATGGGCCCGGGTTATGTCAGCAGTCGCTGGCAATTCGGATCGGCCACGGTTCAATCGTCAGTCGACGAGCAGGCCCTGATCCTGCTTCTCCTGACATTCGATACAGTGGCGAGCCCAAGGAACGGCGTCGAGGCGCTTGGCCTGGACTTCTTGGCTGCACGCCATGCAGTAGCCGTAGGAACCGTTCTTGAGCCGATCTAGCGCCTCGTTCACCGACTGCAGGGTCAGCCGGTTGTCATTGCTCTGATGAAACAGAAACTCTTTGGTGTAAGCGTTCGCAGCCTTGTCTGCTATGTCCTGAGTGCCTTCTTCATCGGCTTCTCGACCATCCTGGTCGGACTTCGAGACTAGACGTAACAGTTCGTCCTGCTTCTCCAAGAGGCGTTTGCGGTAGATTTCGGCTTTCCTTTTGTCCATACCCCGTCCCTTACTCGACAGACCCTAAGTTCACAAACCTTAAATGTTACGTCCCCACTCGACGGCTGTCAAGATCATTGGCCACTTGTGCCACTTGTGTCAAAGCTCTTTAGAAATGTCCCCTTTCTTACCTCATTAGAAATGTCCCCTTTTGTGTTGGTTCCGTTGTTGTTTTTGGTCTTCGCCGCGCACGGGGCTCGACGGTGATAGTCCTCTGGCCTCGCGGCGGGGCGCGAGCTAATGCACCACTACCGGCCAACCTGGCGATCCTAGGCGGTGGGTCTCCTGCTCTTGTTAATTCTCACCCCGCCTTAACCTCGCTGGCGGTGGTCGAAACCTCAAAGAGAAGGTCGGTTTGATGCGCAGTTCGCGGCTCGCGACTGGGTGCCGCGATTTGCTGGAGCTCCGGGTAGCGCGCCGTCAAGCTCTCCGGGACCGTAATCGGGTGGTCGCAAATCAGCTTGGTGAGCTGCAAGGCGTTGGCGATCGCCTTGCCCTCGAAGTGGTTGTTGGCAATCACGTAGGTCACCTCAGTTTGGTGCGCGATCTGCTTGATTCTTTCCGCCCAAGGCTCAAGCTCGGCTAGACTGTAAAGGTAATTGTAGCGCTCCTCGGGACGATGCTCGGAACTGAACCATTGCTCGTAGTTCCGGCCGTGTAGCCGGACGTAGCCTACCGCCGCGGTGGCGCGCTCGCTGGGGCCGATGGAACGCCCGATCACCGGCTGATCAATGTTGCAGAAGCCCACCCCCAGGTCGGCGAGCATCTGGAAGATCTCCGGCTGGTTCCACGAAGCGTGGCGCACCTCAACCACCAGCGGGTATTCCATGAACTGAACCACCAACGCGCCCAGGTATTCGCGGTTTTCACGAGTGTTCTTAAACGACCAGGGAAACTGCAACAGCAGTGCGCCCAGTCGTCCCGCTGTCGAGAGTGGCACCAGTCCCCCTTTGAAGGTCTTCTCGTCCTGGTGACTGGCGTGACGTTCGTGGGTAAAACGTCGCCACAACTTGGCAGTGAACTTGAAGTCCGGGTTGTGCTCCACGCGGGCTGCCCAGGCTTTGGTCATCGCAGGGCGCATGGGCTGGTAGAACGAAGTGTTGATCTCGATCGTATCGAAGAAATGCGATAGGTATTCCGCCTCGTGGAAACCGCGCGGCCGGGGGCGAGGATACACGATACCGTCCCAGTCAGCGTAGGACCAGCCGGCGGGGCCCACTCGGATCGTCTTGGAAGGGGCGGTGCGCATTCGCCTTTTATTCGCCTTCATTGTAAGCGCAATAGAATGCCCCTGTCAAGCAAAGAGCTGGTGAAAGGGACCACTGGCGGGTTCTCGATTCCTCGCCCTTTTCTGGCGTTCGTGAGCTAAAATTTACGGCGACCAAGGGCCGCTTCCTAGGGGACAGTGTATCCGTTGGTAAGCAATGCGCCCGGAGCCGGCACTCTGGAGGTGGCTATCGAATGAATCCAAGACAGGGCCGCATCCCAATGCTTGAGAGGAGCCATGTTCCTCCGGAAGTTCAGGCCATTTACGACGTGTTGGAGGAGCAGCGTGGCGTCGTACCGTACATGTTCAAAACGGTTGCCCACACTCCGGAGCTGGCGGTGGGAATCGCCGCCTTCCTGAAACCCCTGCTAGGCGACGGCGCCCTGCCCGGTTGGTACAAGGAACTGGTGGCCACCCGAGTGGCCTTGTTGTGGAACTGCGATTACTGAACGTCATCCCACTCTGCTTTGGCAAAGCAGAAAGGCGCAAGCCAGGAGCAGGTGGACGGCGTGAGGGACTTCGAAAACGGGCCGTTCACAGAGCGCGAGAAGATCGGGTTGCGATGCGCCGATCGGTTGCACCGTTCGCCGCATGAAATTGATGACGCTTTCTACGCCGCGCTGAACAGCGTTTTCAGCCACAAGGAGATCATCGAGCTGACCGCTACGGCCGCCGCCTTTGAGTTTTTCACCCGGTTCGTGGACGCCTTGAGAATTCCGACGACGCCGCTTCAGGCGACCGACAAGTGACGACTTGTAGCGCAGATCTTTATCAAGGCCCACGCCAACTGTGACATCAGTTGGCAAAGAGAGTGAGGACCAGCTTGGGTAGACGCGTCCATCGCAAAATCCAGACCTGAAGGCGTGCGCTACATTGTGGAAAGGAAAGACGTGCTGAAACACGTTCGCTGGCAGGATGTTGAGCTGGAGAAACTCAATCCACTTCTCGATCGTCAACTTGTGGTGGGGAAGGACTTGATGGTGGCCCGCGTACTGCTGAAAAAGGGCTGCGTTATCCCGCTGCACAGTCACGTAAACGAGCAGGTCACCTACATCCTGAAAGGCGCGCTGAAGTTCTGGATTGACGACAAGGAAATAGTGGTGCACGCGGGCGAGGTGCTCTGCATTCCTTCCAACATGCCCCACAAGGCTGAAGCGCTGGAAGATACCGTAGATCTGGACATTTTCAATCCGCCGCGCCGGGACTGGATAAACAAGACCGACGAGTATCTTCGCCGGTAGGCCGGTTGTCAGCGTGGCGTGGGCAGTGCCGTCGACCCAAGAACCTCCATCCCCACCACGCGGAACTCGCGCTCCTTCATTTTGCCTTCGCCGTCGAGGGCACGCACTTTCATTTTGCCGCTCTGAACCCTGCATTGACCTTCCTGGCCCACCTTCATCAAGGGCTCACCCCTTTTCTGGTCACGGATGTGATACTGCGTGCTGTTGGTGGTCAGGACGTACTCATTGCAACTGTCCTTGGACCCAGGGGTACAGGGCACCTGGGTCATTGAGAGGATTGTGGCTGTCTGCCATTGGTCTTTCGCACCCGCCACGTACGCCCACGTGAACAAGAGAAGCACCGCACTCGCCAAACAAGTCTTCATGGCTTAACCTCCTGAGCCGAAATCGGTCTATTTGAACGGGCCGTTACACGGCCTTCAAAATGGCAGCGCGACGGACACGAAACCACCAATAACCTGCTGTCGCTCATCTGTCAACTGCGCCCCTCTGGTTCTAGTTCCTCTGTTTAGGGCCCGGGAACGGGCAAGACCGCGTCATCTCGAATAGGTTCGATGGAGGCCGGACGCGCGGAACGGAACTTCCGCTTTCCTTCGCCGAGATTTTGTGGGAATATCAAGACTCTGCTTTTTTCGGGTTTTGGGAGGCGGCCTGATCCTCTAGTTTCAGCGCTCGGCAAGCGCCGGAGTCTGCGATTGCAGTCCACCAGAAATGTCGCGACGAAGGATATCTTCGAGCTGGTCCGCGCGGACCTGCTCAAGGTGGAAGAGGAGTTATGCCAGCAAAGTGTCTCCAGCGTCCGTCCCATCACTGAGATCGGTCAATACCTGCAGGTGAGCGGCGGCAAGCGGTTGAGGCCCGCCCTGGTGCTGCTCTCTTCCAAGCTATGCGGCTACGAGGGCCCGGCCGCCATTCGTCTGGGGGCGGTCGTGGAGCTGATCCACACCGCCACGCTGGTCCACGATGACATTATTGACGGTGCGGAAACGCGCCGCGGGCGCCCCTCGACGAATTCCTGTTGGGGCAACCACGTGAGCGTCCTGGCCGGGGACTGGCTTTACATGCAGGCGTTCAACGTTGCCCTGGCGGAGCGCAACTTCAAGATCCTGGACGTCTTGATCAGCCTCACCCAGCTCATGGTGGAAGGCGAACTGCTCCAACTCACTCATCTGCACCGCATGGATGTAAGTGAGGACGATTACCTCGAGCTGGCTTACCGCAAAACGGCCTGCCTCTTCTCAGCTTGTGTGCGCCTGGGTGCGATCCTCGGTGGTATGAGTGAGGAGGCGGAGCTTCGTTTGGGTTCCTACGGCGCCAACCTGGGCCTCGCGTTCCAGATGATCGACGACCTGCTGGACTTCACCTCTTCCGAAGAGACGCTAGGCAAGCCGATCGGCAGCGACTTGCGCGAGGGTAAGCTCACATTGCCTCTCATTTACCTGCTTCCCAAGTGCCGCCCGGAAGAATCGGCCAAGGTGTCCCTGGTGCTGGAGGAAGGCGGATTCCATTCCGTCCGGCTCTACGACATTCAGGAATTGCTCGAACGGTACGGGACCGAGCAGGCCACACGCGACAAGGCCCTTCAGTTCGCAAACCTGGCGAGAAACTCCCTGGAAGGGTTTCCCGAGTCTCCTTACAAGGATGCCTTGCGCTCCTTAGCCGACTTCATTTTGGACCGCCAGTACTGAGAGGCAGCGGATTCCTGACTCCCGCTTTTCATGCCTCACGAAATCGAGGTCAAGCTGGAGGTTCGAAATCCCCAGGCCCTGAAACGGCGACTCGGGGAATTGGGTTCGGGCGATTCGCACGCGCGGCTTCGAAAGCAATCGGCTGTACGACTTTGTCGACGGTCGCCTGCGGGGCGCGGGGTGGGTGCTACGCCTGCGCTTTGTACTTGGTTCCTGTTTTCTGACGTTGAAATGCGGGCCGGTCACATCCCGTTCCTACAAGATCAGTGGTGAGGTCGAGACCGAAATCGGGAACGGCCGGACGGCTGAGCAGAATCTTGCAGATGCTTGGCAGGGAGAGACGCTCCGCGACGAGATGTATCGCACCGTGTACGCGCATAGAGGGTCGTTCGGGTCGCCACACCTGGTCTATGACGAGACACCCTTCGGTAACTACCTCGAGCTCGAAGGACCTAAGCGCTGGATCGACCAAACTGCTCGGCAGTTGGGCTACGACCGAAACGACTTCATTACCCTCGGGTACCCGACGCTTTATTCTACGCGGCGCAAGGGAAGTAGACGGCCGGCAAACAAATGGCCTCCCCGTGTTCGTGAAGCCTGATGTTCTCCGCCGTGCTTTGCGCTATAATACAACAAGTATGTGGCCGGTCGTGTTAGGGCGACCGGCGTTGCCACTGGAGTGAGTCCGAGGCGTGGGCAGAGGGGAGTTGGTCCGCGCCTGAGCGGGCCAGGAGGTTCTTGAGATGGAAGGTTTGCTACAACCTACCCACCTGTTCTTCATCTTGCTGATCGTGTTGATCATCTTCGGACCGGGCAAGTTGCCGGACCTGGGTCGGGGCTTGGGAAAAGGGATCCGCGAATTCAAGGACGCAATGCGCGGCGGGCTGGGCGGAGATTCCGACAAGAAGCCGGAAGAGAAGAAGACGTAGTTCATGGTCTCGCGTCCGGTCTTGTGCCTCGATTTGGCGTCCTGCCCAAGAAACGACTGGTTGAACGCAGGCGGCCCGGCACCCGCAGACTGTTTTTTTGAGGATGCTGCTGGCCCGCGGGAACGTCAGTCCTTCCCTTGTTCCTCGGTAGCTCAATGGTAGAGCATTCGGCTGTTAACCGAAGGGTTCCAGGTTCGAGTCCTGGCCGAGGAGCCATCTTTTCAATGGCTTGCAGCCAACACTCAAAACCCGCGAGTACAAGTTGGTACAAGTTACTTGCTGCCCTTTCCTAGCAGCGCCCTGACGACGCCACTGTTGGCCTCACGATGCGCTGGCGCCACGTCCGGTTCGATGCCGTAAATTTCAAGCGTCGTTTTCAAGTTGGAATGGCGCATCAGTTCCTTCTGAATTTCCGCCGGCGCGGCGAACCGTTTCAGCCAAGCGCGGTAACTGTGCCGGAACGTATGCCAGCCAACGTTTCCGATTCCCGCCTTGACCGCTGCCGGTTGGATGTAGTCTTTCAGAATCATCCCCTGCCAACGCGCTTTGCCAGAGTCTCCGGCAAACACGAAATCAGAGTCACTTGCGTAGGGGGCTTGTCTGCGCCAATCTAACAGCGCAGTGGCTAGATCGGGGTCCAGCGGCAAGGGGTGCTGTGAGGCCTCTGTCTTGGTTTCGTCTATCCGCCCGGCCACTACACTGCACCTTACAAAGACTGCCAGATTTTCCCAATCGATGTCATCCCACTTCAAGCCCATGACTTCGCTTGCGCGAAGACCTAGGCATCCGGATACCGTTACCATTGTTTTGTATGGGTAACGTAGCTCCTGCAGCAAGGCTTGGAACTCCTGGGGTGTCAGCACACGCGGAGCTTTCAGCCGCCGGTTGCTCTGCCTCACAAGTTCAATGGGGTTGCTGTCGATCATCTTCCATCGGCGTGCCCATTGGAAAAGCAAGTGAAGCGCATTTCGGATATGGCCCCTTGTCTTTGGCGCAAGCGGCAAGGCCTTAAGCCAATCCGATACCGGCATTGGGTCAACTTCCTCCAACAGCAAGCCTCCCCATCGCGGCCGAATGTAGCGGTTGAAGTAGGTGCGGTATTCGGACTGCGTTTGGAATCGGCGGCCATTTGGTAATTCCTCTTGCACGAAGCGGTCAATCAAGCCGCCGACCGTTACAGCGTGAAACTGCGATTGGGGAGTCTGGTTGTTAATCTTGATGCGGAGGTGTTCGACTGCTCTCTCCGCATCAGTGTGAGTCGGGTACTTCTTAGTCGTTCCGATCAACACTGACTTGGGTTTTCCGTTCTCCATCCAGCGGAATTGCCAAACGTCCGGCCCTTTCTTCCGCTTTCGGAGGGTCAAATTTCCGTATTGGTATCGTGCCTGCATGTCTCCTCCCTTCAAAATGAGGTTTCCATGCGGCACGGTTGGCGACCTGATTGTAGTCTTGAATTGATCCAGGCGTCCAACGTTGTTGCACGATACCGCCAGAACTTGCCAACCTTCAGCGCTGGTACTTCGCCGCGTTTGGCCATCCGTTCAAGCACCTTTGGATGAATCTTTAGAATCTGGGATGCTTCCTTACTGGTGAGGAGTACTTCAATTCCGTCCGGCATGCGGCTCGATTGGTGTTGCCTCTGCGATGCTGGCAACGGCAACGCGGACGCGAGCGTTGATTGATGTCCTTGAGACTCGGACCGTCCTCCTTCAATGTGCCCAACCTTGCCATAGTCACCCCTTAAGAGCCCGGTGAAACCAACAGGTGTGTCAAGGACCAATAGTCGGCCAGCCGTCCCAGCTTTCCCGTCGCTGATGGTAATCGCCCGCTGAGCGTTGCATCCCGTTGCTGCGATGATGGGGCCATGGTCGGGGACCGATATGACGGGGAGAACCTGAGGTTCTTAGCGTGGTCACAGTTTGTGACCACCTCTGCTTTCTCTTCCTTGTCAAACCGAACATGAAGTCTGAGACGAAGCGACGACCCTATCGTTTGATCGCTTGCTTGAAGGCTTTGGTTGTTACGCCAAACAGGTCGCGCATTCATGAGGCGGAACGCCTGATTGATGGCGTTCAGGAGTGAGGCAATGTTGTACGCGAGCGCGCAAGCATCCAGATCGTCGTAAGGAGGGTTGTAAGAGTACCCGGCCTGGCGCTTGACCTCAACGCAATCCTCTGCCCGCCCGTGTTGTGAGAGGATCTCTCCCACCTTGCGGGAGAAGTCGCCCTTCACTTCCAGCACCAGCCCTCCGATTCGCTTGTCGGGGTCCTGGGCCTTGTCCGCGATGAGCGGCTCGGCGTAAGGGTACATGCATCCGCTGGTCTTTCCGGTCCCGATCGCTCCGAAGATCGCAATGCCAGTAGGAAGACCACGCTCGGGCACCCTCCAGTACGCCTGCTCGGCCGGTACCGGTGGGCGGGGGTCGTGTACTTCCCCCAATACGAGGTAGAGCTCGTTGCGCTGGCACGCATTCGGGTATTTGGGAAGCTCCATCGGCTTGACCTTGCGTGTAGGACGAAACGCAAAGACGTAGAGACCTGAGAGAAAAAGGGAGTAGGCAATATACGGCGTCGTAAAGAGGAACAGCGTGTAGCTGAAATGAAGACCCTCGTAGATGAGCGGCTGCCCTTCGGTTCTCTGTCGCCGCCCATGGCGCTTGCAAAAACCTCTCTCTGACGAGACAGCAATCCCGGCCCTTTGCTCCGGAGTTCACTGAACAACCCTCGCAGTAGACCGCAATCGCCAGGAATGTTTTTTGCCCCTGTGTTCATGCGGGTTCCGGGCACCTGAGACGATCTTCGCGCCGTTGCTGCCGACTCCGGCACACAGGCGCATATTGCTGAGAATCTTCAGGGGGTTATGTCACAAAGCACGTCACAACCCTTCCCTTGGCCGATGCCGCTCGGCGCATCCTAGTGCCAAACGGGGACACTGAGCTGGCATCCCTGCGCGACCATCGGACAACTGCGTGGCCGGCTCCGTAAGGCGGGGGACGAGCCACGCGCGTGGTGTGCGGTGGTCCTCCGAAGAGCGAA
>Ga0182038_10001321_pt1 | contig 12866 bp, 13 predicted proteins | sample sta12Can44000108_FD_125976 | JGI IMG/M metagenome (GOLD analysis project Ga0182038, IMG submission 125976) | Lab enrichment of tropical soil microbial communities from Luquillo Experimental Forest, Puerto Rico - statanox.12C.anox.44.000.108 | ecosystem: Environmental > Terrestrial > Soil >...
TCAGTTTTATTGGTAAAAAAATGCAGGAAGCCCCTGTTAATGCAGGCAAAATAACCATCAATTTAGATAGCTATTATCGTGGGTTGTACATCTTTCAAATCAGGGATAAATCCGGTGTAATTATAGAATCGGGAAAATTTCAGGTAGTAAAATAATTTTATGTAGCCGGCTGCAAATCTTTGTGCATCATTCCTTGCGTCGCACACTTGTACAGAATATCTTTTCTCGGCAACTCATTAATTACAATATGTAATATCAATTAACAATTGAATAATGGGCAATCATCAAAAAACCTTGCCACAAAAGATTTTACTAAAACAGCAACGTGCAGATTGTATATTTTACCTGTCTCTTACTTCAACAATCAAAAATTTTAAATAATTGGTATTTTCCATCCCCCATACGATCGGGTGATCACTGGCTTGTGCATTAAAAACAACTTGCCTTATTTTTTTTCTTGCATCTTTGGCAGCCATTTCAATGGTTTGTAAAAACAGTTCCGGCTGAACCAAGTTGGTACAGCTTGATGTTACTAAGAAGCCACCGTTTTTAAGCAATTTCATTCCTCTTAAATTAATTTCTTTATAACCGGTAATGGCTTTCTGTATACTTTCTCTGCTCTTTGTAAATGCAGGCGGATCAAGCATTACAACATCGTATTTGCGTTCTTCTTTTACCCAAACTTTCAATACATCAAAAGCATTCATTGCTTCAAACTTAACAATGTGGTTTAACCCGTTAAGCTGTGCATTCTTATTGGCTTGTGCTACTGCATTCTCACTGATATCTAAACCCAAAACAGATTTTGCACCATAATGTGCAGCATGAATTTCGAAGGTGCCTGTATAAGTAAATGCCCCTAAAACATCTGCACCTTTTACAATATGTTGTATGGCCCTGCGGTTATCTTGCTGGTCTAAGAAATACCCGGTTTTTTGTCCGTTCTCAATATCCACATGAAATTTCAAACCATTTTCACTAATAACAATATTGGTATCAAAAGGCGCAGATAAAAAGCCTTTATGTTGTACTAATCCTTCTAATTCTCTTACCGGAACATCATTGCGTTCATAAATTCCTTTGGGCGAAAAAACTTGTTGTAATGCTTTTACAATAGCAGGCTTCCAAACATCCATCCCAAGTGCCAATGTTTGAATAACAAAATAATCATTAAACTTATCAATAATTAAAGCAGGCATTTCATCTGCTTCGCCAAAAATCAAACGGCAGTTTTCTGTGTAACCTATTTTTTGCCGGTATTGCCAGGCCTCGGCAATTCTTCTATAAAAAAAGCCCTCGTTTATGTCTTCTTTTTTACGTGTTAATAACCTAACCAGAATTTGGGATTTCGGGTTAATATAACCACGGCCGCAAAATTTATCATCATAATAATAAACATCAACCGTATCACCGGCTTTCACTTCACCTTCAACACGGTTTACTTCGTTTGCAAAAATCCAGGGATGCCCGTTAAAAATACGGTTAGCTATTTTTCTGTTTAAAACTACTTTAATCATACTTGTAAATATGGTGCAATTAACTAAACAATTGCAAACAAAAAATGCAGCACCAATAAAGGCACCGCATTTTTTTCGGGATTTAGGGGGAAAAAATTATTTATTTATCAATCGGCTGATAAGTATTGAGAATAACAATAACCTTCTTCACCATCATTGGTTTTAACAAGCCACCATTGCTCATTACTTTTGTTGATTAAGGTAATAATTTCTCCGTGTGCTGCTTTACCAACAATAGGTTGATCTGTTCCCGGGCCTTTCCTGATATTTAGGTTAGAAGATTCTGTTACCACTTTTACCTTGCAGCCTTCAGCAGCATTGGCAGATGTAATATCCAGCACCAAATCGCCTGCTAAAAAATTGGGATCAATTTTATTGTAAATATCCCATAGCTGATCTTTTACGGCACCGGTTGGTGCATTGCCCGAAACATGCAAAACACCATCTGTTTCTGCAACATTTAAATTAGTTACTTGCGCTGCTTGTGCCGCACCAATTAATTCTTTATATTTTTCTGATAATGCCATAACTTTTTTTTAAGGATAAAACAATTATTTAACTGTTAAACCGGATGCATCTACTTTTTTAGGTTTTAAAGCATCTAAAGACATTTTCAATAATTTCCATTTTGTAACGGCCAATTCTCCTGTTAAAGAAACAACGCCATCTTTTACAGCAGCTTTAACTGACGGAAAGTCTTTAATAGCATCTTTAACAGATTTAGACAAAACTTCGTCAGCCGCATTTACTACGGGATTGTTGGTTACAACAGTTGCCGGAGCTGCTGTTGCGGGTGATGCTTCAACGGTAATATTGTTTGTTACGCTTTTTACGCCTTCAACAGCTTTGGCTGCTGTTTCTGCACTTGTTTTTGCATCTGCAATTGCAACTGTACCCGAAAGTGTTACTACACCTTCTTTCACTTCAGCAGTAACACCTTGTACTGCCTTAATAGCTTCAGAAACATTTTTTTGGATAGTTTCATCTTTAGGCTTGCAAGCAGAAACATAAAACGTAACGGCTAACATTGCCAGAAATAGTTTAACTGAATTTTTCATTATGTGTTAAGTTTAATTAAAAGTAGAAGAAAATGCTATTTAAGTTTGAGTGCCTTTTTGTAATGCGGCTTTGTCTTAGTATTTGATATGATTCACTCGAAATTACTTTCTGCCAATTTTTCCCTTTTCTTTGCGTTGGCAAAAAAATTGACATACAGCATTTATAACTAAAAAAGCTATGGACGAGAAAGAAACGCAGCAAAACGATAATACGGAACAAAATGCAGTGCTGAATACTGACGAAAATGCAGCCGGAACTACTCATTTGAATGAGCCGGTGGCGGAAGAAAGTGAAATTGAAAGATTACAGTTAGAATTAGCTGAACAAAAAGATAAATATTTACGACTAATGGCCGAATTTGATAATTTCCGCCGCAGAACAGCGAAAGAAAATATTGAGTTACGGCAAACTGCAGCTAAAGATGTAATTATTTCTTTGCTGGATGTTTTGGATGATTGCGACCGTGCGGAAAAGCAATTACAATCTGCCGATTCAATTGAAAAACAGAAAGAGGGTGTTTTGCTGGTGTTTAATAAGTTGAGAAATAATTTATTGGGCAAAGGTGTAAAAGCAATGGAAAGTGTTGAAACAGATTTTGATGTAGAAAAACACGAAGCCATTACCGAAATTCCTGCACCTGCAGAGGAGCTAAAAGGAAAGGTTTTGGATGAAGTACAAAAAGGATATTATTTAAACGAGAAAATTATTCGGTTTGCAAAGGTGGTGGTAGGAAAATAAGATTTTCCCAAATTCGCCCGAAGGAGGGATTTTACAGAAGCATATTATAAATTATTTTTCAAATTTTCCCCTTTGGGGGGAAGTAAAGGGGCTATGAAAAGAGATTATTACGAAATATTAGGAGTGAGTAAAACATCTACTGCCGATGAGATTAAAAAAGCTTATCGAAAGGTAGCTATGCAATTTCATCCCGACAGAAACCCAGGTGATAAAGCAGCAGAAGAAAAATTTAAAGAAGCAGCAGAAGCTTACGAAGTATTGAGTGATGCTGATAAGAAGGCAAAATATGATCGCTACGGGCATCAGGCTTTTGGCCCGGGAATGGGTGGTGGAAGTGGGTTTCATGCATCTAATATGGAGGACATTTTCAGCCAGTTCGGAGATATTTTTGGAGATGATGTGTTTGGCAGTTTCTTTGGCGGTGGCGGAAGAAGAGGCGGTGGTGGTGGAAGACGGACAACGGGGCAACGTGGTTCTAATCTTCGTATAAAAGTGAAATTAACATACGAAGAAATTGCAAAAGGTGTTACCAAAACAGTGAAGGTTAAAAAACATGTTGCTTGTAGTACTTGCGGCGGCAGCGGCGCAAAAGATAAGGGAAGTGTGCAAACTTGCGGAACCTGCGGAGGTAGCGGACAGGTAAGAAGGGTGCAGAACACTTTTTTAGGACAAATGCAAACAGTAACAACTTGCCCTGCCTGCAATGGAGAGGGTACAACGGTTACAGCAAAATGTACAGCATGTAAAGGTGAAGGAAGGGTGTATGGAGAAGAAACTATTTCAATTGAAATACCGGCAGGCGTACAGGAAGGAATGCAATTGAGTATGGGTGGAAAAGGAAATGCAGGTGAACGTGGCGGAATGCCTGGTGATTTGATTATACAGATAGAAGAAGAGCAGCATGCAGAATTACAAAGAGACGGATTAAATGTTGCGTACGACCTACATTTATCATTTCCTGATGCAACATTTGGAACTTCAGTAGAAGTACCAACAATTGATGGAAGGGCGAAAATTAAAATTCCGGCAGGTACACAAAGCGGCAAAATATTCAGATTAAAAGGGAAAGGTTTCCCCGAAGTGCAAGGATATGGAAGGGGAGATCAGTTGGTGCATGTAAATGTTTGGACACCTCAAAACTTATCAAACGAGGAAAAAGAAATTTTAGAAAAATTAAACAACAGTCCAAACTTTAAACCCCAACCTACCAAAAGCGATAAAAGCTTTTTTGAAAGAGTAAAAGAAGCATTCAGCTAAAAATATTAATCCCGCAGCATAGCGGGATTTTTTTTATTAATTAAAAAAAGATTTTTTCTTTTTATAATTATAGATCTTCTCGGATTTTTTAATAATGGAGAGAAATTGCTGCTGTTGATTAGAATTAATATCGGCGGCGGCGGCAGCAATAGCATATACTTTTTCGTAATTAAAAAGTTTGCCGAATTTAGAGTTGCGTAATAGTGTGCCTAACATAGCTACAGATGTTGCAAACCTTACAGGTGCCGGCGCTGTATCAAATGATTCAGGCGAGTATAATGCTTTAAAATTTTGATAGATTGGTGTTTCGTTAGCAGGCAGGTGATATTGCAGATGCAGATCTGCAATGGAGTTGTTAAGTGAATCGCGAATATCTGTTTGCGGTGTAATTTCAAAAATGGCCATCATGTTATGACCGCTGCCTACCTCACCGCCTTGCAAAATGCTGCTGCTATCGTTTACTGCTTCTTTTTTATTATCAAATCCAATAAGCCTGTAATCTTTTACAACATCTTTATTAAAGTCTACATTTAAATAAGCATCGTTGGCTACTGCATAGATAGTTTTTGTAAACTCAGTTACAAGAACTTTTTCTGCTTCACCAATATTATCCAAATACGCAAAATTGCCATTCCCTTTTTTGGCAAGTGTTTCTAATTTACTGTCTTTATAATTGCCCATTCCAACACCAATACAGGTAAGATAAATACCGCTCTGCTTTTCAAATACAATCATATCTTCCAACTCTTTTTCGGAAGACTGGCCAACATTAAAATCTCCATCAGTAGCCAAAATTATTCTGTTGTTGCCATTTTTAATGAAAGCCTTTTTAGCAATATAATAAGCTGTGCGTATGGCACCTTCTCCGGGTGTATCTCCATCGGCATATAAAGAATCGATAATGTTATTTATTTTATCTTTTTCAGCTCCGCCTGCTTTATTTAATTGCACATGAACTCCGCCGCCATAAGTAACAATAGAAATGGTATCTTTTATTCTTAAGTTTTCTACCAGCAGCTTAAATGCAGATTGTAATAATGGTAGCCGGTTGGGCCTGTCCATAGAGCCTGAAACATCAATTAAAAAAACAAGATTACTTGCGGGAATACTATCCAGATTAAGTTTTGGAGCTGTAATATTTATAAAAAACAATTTGTTAGCTGTATTCCACGGGCAGCCTGTAACTTTTGTTTTGCAGGAAAAATGAGATTGATTATTGTTATTGTCAATTTTAAGATTAAAATAATTGAGCATTTCTTCAATTCTAACTGCATCCGCGGGAACATTCATTTCGTTCATAATGAATCTTCTGATATTGCTGTAAGATGCCCTGTCTATATTTAATGCAAAGCCTGTTTCCGGATAGAAAGAAGCATTGATAAAAGAATTTTCAATCAGACTGCTGTAACTTTCTCCAAAAGCAGATGAAAAATTATTTTGATCTGTTGTAAAATTTGTTGTGTTAGAAGTTAAACGGTTTTTCATCATGCTTACCATTGAAGGCAGCATTTTCATATTTAAAACCTGATATTCACGGGCATCTATATTTCTTTTCAAAACTTCATATCCGTCATAGATCAAAGTAATAGTATCGGTAGGAGTATTTAATGCAATTCCGAAAAACCCGTTATTACCGCTTGTATATGGGAATGTTCCTTTTGTTTTGAGAAAAATTTTTGCATCGGGCAGAAGCTTGCCTTTTTCATCTCTTACTTCTCCGCGAACATAATATTGACAATTTACAAAATTGCAAAGGAGCAGCATACAGCAACAAGCAATTAAGCAATGCTTACATTTCATGATAGGGATAGTTGAAACTATAACGAAAAAAAACAAAGAAAAATATATTGATGCCTGCTCAGTTTAAAATCTAACTACGCAGTTGGTATATTTCGGGTATGTTTCTGCCAAAGCCATCATAATCTAAACCGTATCCTAAAACAAATTTATTGGGGATAGAAAAACACATATAATCAATAGGTACAGGAAACTCGGTAGCATCCGGTTTGTGTAATAGAACAGCCACTTTTAAAGAAGCCGGTTGCCTGTTTTGAAGTTGCGGCAAAAAGCTATGCAATGTTTTACCTGTATCAATAATATCTTCTAAAATAACTACATGCCTGCCTGTTAATTCAACGTCTAAGCCTATAGACGTTATTACATTTCCGGTTGATTTGGTGCCTTTATAAGAAGCCAGCTTTATAAAACAGATTTCAGTTTCTATATCTAGATTTTTAAAAAGATCGGAAGCAAAAATGAATGATCCGTTTAAAATAGCAATAAACAAAGGTTTTTTACCCTCATAATCTTTTTTTAATTGAATGGATAACTCTTTTATTTTATGCTGAATGGTTTCTGCTGAAATAAAGGGAACAAATTCTTTATCGAGAACTTTAATCAAAGACATATTTAAATAAGCGTTTAATTAGTGGATGCGTTGTTATCTCCTAAATGTAATGCAATTTCTGTTTTAGGGCTAACAGGAGCATTACTTCGTAAATAAATTTTTTCCCCGTTAACTGGCTTACTATCTTTTTTAATACCATTGTATAAAAGAACACAATCCATTCTTACACCTTCTTCTTGGCAGATATCGTACAATGTTTCATTCTTTTCAACTATATGAAAATCTTTGGCTCCTTTTTTTAATTTTTTTTCAATGAATAACAGATTGTCATTCGCAAGTATTTTGTTTTCGCTTATTTCATTAAACTCGAGTAACCTGCCCAAACTGCTGGAATATTGATTGGCAACGGAAAGCAACGAAGTGCCGGCTTTTGCATAAATAACTTTTACATGGTTGATGGTAAAAACACCTTCAGGATAATGTGCGTAATAAGAAGATTTCGAGGTTTGTTCGGTTGTTTTTTTTGTATACACTTCTACTTCCTCTTTTTCGTCGGCCATCGGGGTAGGCGTTATCGTATTTGCAAAACCTGTGATTTGCTGCTGCTTTGGTGCTGCAGTTTTTTTCAGTGCAGTAAAATCTTCTTTTGCAGGCTCTGTTTTTATATTTCCGTTTAAAGCAAGTAATGTGTATTGGTTTAAATTATAATCGTTAATTACTTTCAATAATTTTTGAGGGTAATCTTTTTCCGTGGCATAACCTGCTTTCTTTAAACCGTAAGCCCAACCTTCAAAATCAGTTGGTTGTAGTTGAAAAAGAGAAGCATACCATGGGCGGGTTTTTAAAAAATCGGAATGGTCTTTATAAGAGGCTGTTGCATCTGGATAACTGCGGAAACATTCGTGTTTAGCATCATCATCATGATATACTTTTTCTCCTGTCCATTCTGTTTTGCATTTAATACCGAAGTGATTATTGGATTGAATGCAGAGGTTACTTTCGCCGTAAGAAGATTCCAGAATACCTTGTGCCAAGGTAATGGCAGCAGGTACTCCGCTTCGTATCATTTCGTTTATGGCAATATCTTTATACTTATTAATATAGGCTTCGCCTTTTTGTGATTGGGCAAAAGCATTTAGCAATAAAATATTCAATCCGAAAATTAAAATAAGTTTCTTCTTCATCAGTATTTTTTTTTAATCATCAGTAAGCCGTCTCTGATGGTTAGTAAAACTTGCTCAACAGTTGTGTCTTCTGCAACTTTTTTATTAAAGGCTTCAATGGCGATTGCATTTTTTCCTTTAACGGGTTCTTCCAGCACCTGCCCATGAAATAAAACGTTATCTGCAATTATCAGTCCATCAGAACTTAATTTGGGCAATAATAAATCGTAATAATCGCAATAGGCTGTTTTATCGGCATCTATAAATATCAAATCCCATTTATATGGTAAATTTGGTATTATTTCCAATGCATTTCCAAGATGCAAATGTATTTGCTTAAATTTTTTTGAAATGCTAAAATTCTTTAACGCCGTATTTGCATCATCTTCTCTTAACTCAATGGTGTGTAATTCTCCGTCCGGTTGTAGGCCTTCTGCAAGGCATAAAGCACTATAACCGGTAAATGTTCCTATCTCTAAAACGTATTTAGGCTGCAGAATAGTACTGATAAACGTCAAAAATTTTCCTTGTACAGGGTTGCTAAGCATGTGGGCATGTGAATGATTCTGCAATGTATGTTGCTGAATTGCCTGTAACAGTGTATCGTCTTCACTTGTAAACCTGGCAGCATAAGACTCTGCCAGCGGGTGAATCAATTCCATCCGGTAAAGTTAAGTATTTAACTTTTCAGAATGAGAAACAAACCATAAACCTATAAATGTAATAAGCCCGTTAATAATGAGCAATTCTAAGCCAATTTCGAACGAACCGAATATTTCTTTTTGAAACCTGTCTATTATAAAACAAATAAGTGGAGCCGCAACACAAACAACAGGAACTAATTTATCGTTTACTTTTCTTCGGGTAATAATGCCAAAAGTAAACAGACCTAATAAGGGGCCGTAAGTGTACGATGCAATTTTAAGGATAACACCAATCATACTTGGATTGTTAATCCATTTGTACATCATTACAAAAAGTAAAAAGATGAATGCGAAAGACAAGTGCACTCTTTGCCTGATTTTTTTCTTCTTTGCATCATCCCATTTGGTACTTCTTTGCATTCCTAAAATATCAATACAAAAAGTAGATGTTAATGCGGTGATGGCTCCGTCCGCACTTGGAAATAATGCAGAAATTAATGCGATGATAAAAATAACAGAAACAATTGGCGGCATGTGGTTCAATGCAATTTCGGGAAAAAGTTTGTCGCCCGTTGCAGTTACATTTTGTTGTGTTGCATATAAATACAATAAACCACCAAGGAACAGGAATATCAATATCACAAACATTAAAATAACGCCCATGGTGATAACGTTTTTCTGCGAATCTTTTAATGTTTTTACAGAGATATTTTTTTGCATCATTTCCTGATCCATACCGGTCATGGTTACTGTAATAAATGCACCAGCCAATATTTGTTTTACAAAAAATAATTTACTGTTCGGATCTGCAAAAAATATTTTTGAATAACCCTTTTCACTCATTGCAGCGATGCTATTGCCAATTCCTAAATGCAGGTTGCTTAAAATATAAACAATACAAATAATCAAGCCTGCAAGCATACAAGTTGTTTGCAAAGTATCTGTCCATACAATTGTTTTTACACCACCTTCGTAAGTGTATAATAAAATCATTAAAAGTATGATGAGCGTTGTAACCCAAAATGGCACATGAAAGCTTTCTAATGTTGCATCCTGCAAAATTTTTACAACAAGATATAATCTGGATGTTGCACCTAAAACTCTTGATAAAATAAAAAAGGAAGCACCTGTTTTATATGATGCAAAACCTAATCGTCCGCTCAAATAATTATAGATGGAAGTAAGGTTTAAGCGGTAATACAATGGTAGTAAAACATAAGCTATCACTATATAGCCAATCAAATAACCCAATGTTACCTGAAAGTATGCGAAAGATTCTTTGGCAACAGCTCCGGGTACACTTACAAACGTTACACCACTTAAAGATGTACCTAACATGCCAAATGCAACCAACATCCAGTTGCTGCTTTTATTTCCTATAAAAAAAGATTCGTTGTTACTGTTTCTTCCGGTATACCATGCTACTGTGAGCAATATTAAAAAGTATACAATTACGAAGGAGAATAATAATATTGGGGACATAATTTCTACAAATATTTCGACAATATATAACATTCAAATCAATTGCTTTAAAGTTATTGTCAGGCGTTAATAATTATTTGTTTCCGCATCAAATCAATACACCTTAATTTGCCTTAAAATTGGTACTATGAATTATAAAAGTGTGGCTGTTTTTTGTGGAAGTAAGAGCGGCAATAATTCTTTGTTTGAAGAACATGCGCTATTGCTTGGAAAAATAATGGCTCAAAAAAACATGCAATTGATTTATGGCGGAGGGAGAGTTGGATTAATGGGTACTATTGCAAATGCGGTAATGCAAAACGGAGGAAAGGTTATTGGTATTATTCCGAAAGTATTATTAAAATGGGAGCAACAACATCATGATATTACAGAGCTGCGTATTGTAGAAGATATGCATGAAAGAAAAAGAATGATGTACGAATTATGTGATGCTGCAATTATTCTTCCGGGCGGTAACGGAACATTGGATGAATTGTTTGAACTGATAACATGGAATACTTTAAAGATTCATGAGAAAAAAATAATCCTATTAAATTCGGCAGGATATTATGATTATTTGATTGCTCATTTAAAAAACATGCAGCAAGAAGGGTTTTTGCATGAAGATTGGCAAATGCGAATCTCTATTCACGGAACACCTGAAACTATTTTCTAGACGGGTGCAGATAAAGTCCGAAGCCGGCTCTGAAAATAGGATACGCATCTCCATAGGCATCTCTGTACGGAGAATTAGGATCGTTCATTAAATCTACCATTAAAGTTAAATAGCTGTAATGGCTACCAATTAGTCTGGTACCATAGCCAATGCCTACTAATAGACTATTTGATTGCAAAGTTGTTCTAGGAATGATATTTCCATAATTATCAAAGTTCCTTTTTACCCAATTTATTTCCGGTTGAGCCTGAATATAAAGAAAAGGTAAAACCCATGCTCTGGCAAAGAGTCCTGTGCCGTAATTGAAATTTTTGTATTTGGTACCGTAACTATCTGTTTGACTTAAATAGTTTATGTTTAGCACAGCACCCGCATCCAGCCACTTGGTTAACGAATAGCCAATTTCAGGTGTTGCACCGATATTAAATGAGTAAGAACCAAACCCTAAATTTATACCTCCGCCAATAAATAGATTTTCTTTTTTAAAACCGTTTGTATAATTAGTTGATTCGTTAAAGTTATTATTATAAGTTGGTGGTGCAGTTTGTCTTTGTGCTGTTCCTATTAATGAAATCGAAACCAGTAAAACCAATGAGAAAAATTTTTTCATAAAAATTTTATTTATGCAAACATCTGATAAAATATCTTTTTATCAGGCACTAAACTTCTAAAATAATGTTAGTATCGTTGTTTTACCTCATCAAAATTATAAATATGACTGATCGGACAAACCGTTGAATTTGATAAATTTTAATTTCGGACTGTTTCTCGCTCCAAAAATTGGTATGTGTATAAATTACACAACCATTTTTTTAAGAATTTTTAAAATCTATTTTTGTGAAAACTAATGATTGTTAGCCTATGTCTTTTCCAATTATTCAACTCAAGCCAGAAAACCTTTTACAACTCGGTTTATCAAACAAAGTCAACATCCATTATCAACTTTCACCCGAAGAATTAACAGAACAAACACTTGCAAGGGAACAAGGATTCTTAAATGATACCGGGGCACTGTGTATTTATACCGGAAAATTTACAGGAAGAAGCCCGCAGGATAAGTTTATTGTGAAGGATATTATTACCGAGAACAATGTTCATTGGAACAATTTTAATTTGCCTATTGATGAAAAGTATTTCCATCAGCTTCGTAAAAAAATGGCAGATTATTTAGCCGCAAAAGATGAGTTATGGGTTCGTGATGCGTATGCCTGTGCCGATCCTCAATTTAAGCTCAATATTCGTGTTATTAATGAAAATGCGTGGAGCAATTTGTTTTGCTACAATATGTTTCTTCGCCCCAAAGAAGAAGAGCTTGAAAATTTTAAACCTGATTGGCATATTATTCAAGCACCAGGTTTTAATGCCGATCCTGCAGTTGACGGAACTCGTCAATCCAATTTCGCAATTGTTTCTTTTAAAGATAAAACTATTTTAATTGGCGGTACGGGTTATACCGGCGAAATGAAGAAAGGTATTTTTACCATTCTCAATTATATTCTTCCCAAAGAAAAAAATGTATTGAGCATGCATTGCAGTGCCAATATGGGTACAGATGGTGATGTTGCCGTTTTCTTTGGATTGAGTGGCACCGGAAAAACAACTTTAAGCGCCGACCCAAACCGGAAATTGATTGGTGATGATGAACATGCCTGGACTAATAAAACTGTCTTTAATTTCGAAGGTGGTTGTTATGCAAAATGTATTGATCTGAGCGAAGAAAAAGAACCTGAAATATTTCGTGCCATACGCCTGGGTGCACTGGTAGAAAATATTGTGTTTTACGAAGGCACTAGCAAAATAGATTTCACCAATAAATCAATCACAGAAAATACGAGGGTTAGTTATCCTTTAGATTTTATCAGTAATGCGCTAGAACCAAGCATTGGCGGATTACCTAAAAATATTTTCTTTTTAACCTGTGATGCGTATGGTGTTTTACCTCCCGTCAGCAAGTTAACACCTGGACAAGCCATGTATCAATTCATTAGCGGATATACTGCAAGA
>Ga0182038_10001325_pt1 | contig 12852 bp, 13 predicted proteins | sample sta12Can44000108_FD_125976 | JGI IMG/M metagenome (GOLD analysis project Ga0182038, IMG submission 125976) | Lab enrichment of tropical soil microbial communities from Luquillo Experimental Forest, Puerto Rico - statanox.12C.anox.44.000.108 | ecosystem: Environmental > Terrestrial > Soil >...
AAATTGTCAAATCGCTGTAAATATGAGCCTTGAAACAAGCGCGGCTGTCGCTTTAGGGAGTATAACGATCCCGACTTTTACAGCGCCGCGCTCGCAGCGGGTGTGATACGATGATTGACCACCGCCTTGAATTACGCCTAACCAATCGCTCCAGCCAGCCGCTGGCCGGTGCGTTGTCCACGTTTGATTTTATAAAACAGTTTAGAGAGAAAGGAGTGTCGCTAGCGTAAGTCCTTCAAATCAATCGAAGCGGAGGGGGTGAGATTCGAACTCACGAGGCCTTTCAGCCTTCCGGTTTTCAAGACCGGCGCAATCAACCGCTCTGCCACCCCTCCACGGCGCAGGATTTTGCCTGACCATTAGACATAAAGCAAACCTGCTACGAATTTCGAAATCTGACCCAGCAAACGCACTTCGAAAATCAAAAAACAAATTGCGAAACTTCGACACTGTCCGCCTTTGCTCCGAGACCTCGATGAAGATTATTCCGATTCAACCATGAGCAATCGCGCGAGCCTCGCCCTGAAGATCATCGGGATCTGCGTTGGGCTCGTCGCCCTCGTTTGGATCGTTTTCGGACAGACTCTCGGACACCGGTTCGTCAACTTCGACGATGGCGCGTACGTCTACCGGAACCCAGAGGTTACGCATGGCATAAGCATTCCGGGGATAAAATGGGCGTTTACACATTCGGTTGCAGCAAATTGGCATCCACTGACAATTCTCTCGCACATGCTGGATTGCCAGCTCTACGGCGTCAGGCCGGCCAGACATCATTTCACTAACGTTGTCTTCCATTCGATCGCCGCTGTTTTGCTCTTCCTTGCAATCTGGTGGATGACCCGCGCGTTATGGCGAAGCGCTTTTGTGGCGGCCGTCTTTGCGATCCACCCTCTTCATACTGAGTCGGTCGCATGGATTGCAGAACGCAAAGACCTATTAAGCGGAGTATTTTTTATGCTGACGCTTATCGGCTACGTTCATTACACTCATCGGCCGTCGTCTTGGCTTCGCTACCTATTATTGTCGATCTTTTTCGCGTGCGGACTGATGGCGAAGCCGATGCTGGTCACGCTGCCGTTCGTCCTTTTACTGCTTGATTATTGGCCGTTGCGTCGATTCGATCAGTCGAGCGATCCAGCGATCGGCTCGGCGACCGTTAATTTCGAAAAGCGTTCCTGGAAACGACTCATCTTGGAAAAATTCCCGCTCTTTACTCTTTCCGCGGCCGCCAGCGTCGTGGCCATCATCACCCAGGAGCGAAGCATAAATTTAATCAGCCATATGTCGTTGGCATCGCGGATTGGCAACGCCTTTGTCTCATTAGTGATCTATTTGCGGCAAACTGTTTGGCCGCAGAGTTTGGCAGTGTTTTATCCCTATCCTGAAAACCGCGTTCCATGGACAGTGGGCGTTGCGATGGCGCTGTTCGCTGCTGTTAGCATTGCAGCATTCGCTTTACGAAACCGTAAACCGTACTTCCTCACCGGCTGGTTCTGGTTTGTCGGCATGTTGGTGCCGGTTATCGGGATTGTTCAGGTTGGTATTCAAGCGCACGCCGATCGCTACAATTATCTGCCTCAGATCGGCCTTTGTCTGGTCGTGGCTTGGGCGGTAGCTGATCTTCTCACCGGTTGGCGCTACGAGCGAGTCATTGGGGGTGCATTTTCCGTGGCCGCTGTCATCGCGCTTGCCTGGTCCGCTCGCATTCAAACATCATACTGGTACGACAGCCAATCGCTTTGGGAGCGTGCGCTGGCAGTTACACCAGACAACGAGATGGTGCGCGAACACCTGTCCTACGCTTATCTGGATAAAGGCCGAGTCAACGACGCAATCTTACAAGCCCGTGAAGCTGTCAAATTTTTACCGGAAAGCGCGGATGCCCACGGAGTCTTAGGCGCGGCGCTCGGGCTAACATCACAACTCGACGAGGCCATCGCTCATTTACAAACCGCGGAGCTATTGAATCCAAAGCTCGCGCGCGTCCATTTCAATCTCGGGAATGTTCTCCTGCAACGCGGGGAAATCGATGACGCAATCGCCAACTATGAGACTGAGCTTCGAATTTATCCGACCTTCGCCGAGGGCCATAACAATCTGGCCCACGCTTTGTTTCGAAAAGGACGACCCGACGCCGCCTTCGATCACCTAAAGACAGCATTAGAGCTAAATCCGAACTATCCGGAAGCACGCAATAATTTGGGGATCGCTCTTTCCCAAAAAGGAGAAATGCACGAGGCGATTGCTCAGTGGAAGAAAACCCTCGAGGTCCAGCCGAACAACCTAGAGGCTCAATGCAATCTGGCTTGGATCTTCGCCACCTTCCCTGATGCATCGATTCGAAACGGCGCCAAAGCGGTTGAGCTGGCCCAGCGCGCTATCGAGCTCTCCGACGGCAAGAACGCCAGAATCTGGCGTCTGGCCGCGGCGGCCTACGCTGAGGCCGGCCGATTTCAAGACGCGGTCAAGGCCGCTCAAAACGGCCTCGCGCTCGCTGAAGCCGAAGGCAATGCCGCTTTCGTTCAGACGTTAGAAGGCAACATCAAACTCTTTGAGCAAAATTCGCCGCTTCGCGATACGGGCGCCGCGGCCAGCCACTGAGTTTGCAAGGGACGAGGCGACCGGCAAAAACAAACGGCTGGGTCTTTCGGACACGGCTGCTGAATTTTCGAATTTGCGCCGTGACTTTCCCGGGGGTCTGCTTTCCGTGCGCTCCTTAGTCCAAAAATTTGAATTTCAAGACCGGCACAATCAACCGCTCTGCCACCCCTCCAGATAGTTACAATCGCGAGAATTGTGCCACCACTGCGGCGTTGAGCAAGCGAGCGCGGTTATTGCCCCTCAGTCGGCACGCAACAATTTCCTCCTGGCCAATCTCCAAACGATCAGCGCGGACAAAATTCCGAGCACGGCCGCACAAACCACATCCGACAAATAATGCGCGCTGCCGTAAATGCGCGAGAAACCGATCAAAATTGGGATCGCCAAACATGGAACGCCGATCCGCCAATTCGCAAGGATAAGCACGGCAAAGAATGCGGTCGATGCTGCGACATGTCCTGAGGGAAAGGCATGATATTTGGAGCTCCACTCCAAACCGTTCCAAACCTGCTCTGATTTTACCGCTGGCCGAGCGCGACCGGTTGAAATTTTGATCACGCGCCCCGCGACCCCCGCCAACGACAATGCGATTAGCATTACCAGAAAAATCCGCGTCCATTTTTTATTTCCGAACTGCCACGCGATGCCTGCGCCACCGAGTCCGACGAGGAAATGCCCCCACCATTCGCCGAATCGGCTCACGTTGCGCATGAAATTCCGCAGATCGCGAGTCTGATGATTCACCATGAACTGCGCGACCGCTTCGTCGAAATAAAAAGCGGTCACGATGCATGTCACGGCAATCACTATGCCGATCAGCCAGTAAAAAAGAGCGGCGCCCTTCACGAAAGTTCTCTATTTTGAGACCGCACTTGAAATCAATCAATTACGCGCTGCTCTTTTTCGGCTGCATCGTTTTCCACGCCATCGGGACATGGAGTATTCCGTTGTTCGACCGCGACGAACCGCGCTTCGCTGAGGCCTCACGCGAAATGATTGAGCGCGGCGACTACATCGTTCCGCATTTCAACAATCAACTTCGCCTCGACAAACCTCCCCTTGCCTACTGGATGCAGGTCGCAAGCTATAAGATCTTTGCCGAAAACGATTTCGCCGCTCGTTTTCCATCGGCAGTCGCGGCCGCGCTTGTCGCGCTCTCGATCTTAGCATGGGGAGCACGAATCGGCGGCGAACGCACTGGTTGGTGGGCGGCGATCATTTTCACCCTGTCGCTCCAAACCTTTCTGCACGCGAAAGCCGCGGTTGCCGACATGTGGCTGGTTTTGTTTGTCACAACGGCGCACTGGGCCGGCTACGAGTTGATTCAGCGCCCGGTCTCAAGTTGGAAATGGTGGTTTGTCTTCTACGTTTCACTCGCGCTCGGTTTTCTCGCCAAAGGTCCGATCGCCTGGACACCGTTGCTCACGGTCGTGGCGATGAAATTATTTGTCCGCGATATCGAGGTCGCACGTCGATTTAAATTCGTGCGCGGCGTTTTGCTCATGCTCGCAATCGTCGCGCCCTGGGGGATTCCGGCCCTGATTCAAACCCACGGCGAATTTTTTAAGATTGGTATCGGCCGCCACGTCATTGGTCGATCGCTTAGCGCGATGGAAAGTCACGGTTCAAATTCGTTCGGCAGCTATCTGCTTCTATTACCGTTTTATTTTGTAACGATCTTCGCCAGCTTTTTCCCTTGGTCGATCAAACTGCCCTCGCTTACCAAGAAGCTTTGGCACGAGCGCGACAGGATCGACATCTACCTGCTTAGCGGCGCCGGAATCGTTTTTGTCATCTTCACCTTGATCAAAACAAAGCTGCCCCATTACACGCTGCCCGCATTTCCCTTGCTCGCATTATTGGCCGCTCGACATTTCGAGAGCGAACTCTTCCTTAGATCGGCCGCAACCGCCGCGATTTGTCTCTATTTGCCACTCGCCCTATTCGCCGCGCCGTTTGCCGCGCGGTTTTTCCCGGCCAAACAACTTTTTCAACAAGCAGAGAAAGAGCTCCGGACGGAGATGGAACTTGGCGCGGTCGATTTTCAAGAGCCGAGTTTGGTTTGGTATTTTCGCTCACGAATAAAAGGCTGGATGACGCCGTTGAATTCGAAAAGTGCGGCGGAATTCATGCAGAAGGACGGACCGCGTCTTGTGATTTTACCAACTGAGACCGGCGCAAATGCTCTTCCAAGTCCGCCGCCGACTTGGAAAACTTTTTCCACGAGCGGCATTAACGTCGCTAAGGGAAGAAGCGTTGCTCTTAGCTTAATTCTAAAACCCGAATGACTAATTGCAGAGGTTGTAGAGAACAAAGCTGAAGTCAATTTTATTATCTGCGAACTCCGCGAGCTCTGTGGTAAATCAAATCCGGCATGATCACCTTTTTGGACGGCAAACTTGTGGCTGCCCTGCCGACGCAGGCGACAATCGACGTGAACGGCGTCGGTTATGAGGTTTTCATCCCGCTGTCCAGTTACGACAAACTCCCCACCGCCGGTCAGCCGATCCGAATCCTCACGCATCTCGCAGTGCGTGAAGACGCACATGTGCTTTACGGATTTATGACGGCGCCTGAGCGGGATCTGTTCCGGTTACTCGTGAACAATGTGAGCGGGATCGGCCCCAAACTTGCCCTCGCCGTGTTGAGCGGAATGAGTGTGACTAATTTCAAAACGGCGGTCGTGAATTCAGACATCGCAGCGATTTCGAAAATTAGCGGGCTCGGAAAGAAAACCGCGGAGCGGATAGTTCTCGAGTTGAAAGACAAGCTCGGAGTCGCAGCGGCGTGGGAAGCTGCGACCGCAGCGCACGCGCCGACGCCAGAGCAAGAGCAGGCAAACGAAGCAGTGCTGGCGTTGATCGCGCTTGGTTACAAACAAGCCGATGCACACAAAGCGGTTCGCAATTTGCAGGGCCAAGCGAAATCGGCCGAAGAACTGGTGAAACTCGCGCTGAAAAAGATGGCCGCTGGACGCTGACGCTAAAGTTGAGAGTTGCTCGTTGAGAGTTGAGAGTTCTCGACTCAATGCTTGTCAACGACGACAGACTCGCGACCATCCGATCAGCTTTCCCCAAGGAAGGCCTTTTTGCAGCAAAGGATTGGCTGCTTTCACCTGACGCGTTTCCGATCGAAAAGAAATTTCTGACCGATCTCGAGCAACTCGGCCATCGCCTGTTCGTTTTTCAGCGGGCTTGCAATCAGCTTTATCAACTCAGCGTTAAAGGAAAACAGCCGGAGTGGGTCGCACGCTATCTCGACGCCGGGAAACCGAAAGCGTTAACCGAGCTTTCGCGACGCAAGGAAATCCGCAATGCTTTGCCGTCCGTGATTCGGCCGGATCTAATTCTGACCGAAAGTGGTTACATCATCGCTGAGATCGATTCCGTCCCGGGCGGGATCGGATTGACCGGCTGGCTCAATCAAATCTTCTCGTCATTCGACAAAGAAATCATCGGCGGACCGGAAGGTATGCTCAATGGATTTGAAAGCGTGCTCCCGAGCGGCGGTGATATCGTCATCTCCGAAGAATCCGCGACGTATCGGCCGGAAATGGAATGGATCGCAGCACGACTAAAGGACCGACGCCCTAATCGCGACTGGCGCGTAGTTGCAGCTGGCAATTACGAGCCGGAAAATGGTCGGGCCGTTTATCGGTTCTTTGAACTGTTCGATTTGCCTAACATTGCAAAGATCGACAATCTCCTGCGCGCGAACGCCGAAGGCCGAGTCACGGTCACTCCACCGATCAAACCGTTCCTCGAAGAGAAGATGTGGTTCGCGTTGTTTTGGATAAAACCGCTCCACGAATTTTGGCGACGGGAGCTCGGCGAGAAATATTTTCTGAAACTCCAGGAAGTGATCCCCTACTCCTGGATGCTCGATCCAACGCCATTGCCGCAGCACGCAGTCATTCCGCGTTTGGAGATTCACGATTGGCGCCAGGCAGCAAAACTAAGCCAGAAGGAGCGCGATCTTCTTTTAAAGGTGAGCGGATTTTCGCCGCTCAGTTGGGGCAGTCGCGGAATTTCGCTCGGATCCGATCTCGCTCATACCGACTGGAAAAAACGGATCGAGAGCGCGCTCGCCACTTTCGATTCGTCACCGACCATCATGCAGCGGTTTCACAAGGGCCGCTTGTTTCAATACCGTTACTCGGACCCGGAGTCCGGCGAATTAAAAACGATGGAAGGTCGCATCCGCCTTTGCCCGTACTATTTCGTCGAGCAGGACAAGGTGAACCTGCGCGGCGCGCTCGCGACGATCGTTCCCGCCGACAAAAAGTTTCTCCACGGTATGCGCGACGCCATCCTGGTGCCATCCAGAGCTAAATTGTAGTTGTTAGCGCAAAGCTAGGGCGCCTTCTGTCGACCCAACGGTTTCAGATCAATTGCGATCGCGTGGGCCTCGGCGGCGCCGATGTTTCTCACCGCGTGCGTTACGGGCTCGCGCCAAATGATTTCTCCGGCAGCGGCCTTCACTTCATTTCGGCCGTCCGCGATAAGTGAATTTAAGTTTGGCACTATTCAGGACATAAACGACGCCCGCCGGGATGCCAATGGATCGACTCTTTCTCGCCCGTTTTCAGGGATACCCTGAGCAATTGTGTGACGTCATTTCAATTCGTACGTGGTAATTTCTAGTCTGTGACCATCAGGATCACGAAAGTAAATGGAATGGGAAATCTCATGATCCTGAAAGTCGAATTTAATGCCACGACGTTTTAATTCGCCCTGAGCGGCGAGAAAATTCTTCCGGTTCGCACGCAGCGCGAGATGAAGAAGGCGAACATCCGCCGCCGTCCCCGATGTCGATCTTGATTGAACTGGAAAGAGCGCGAGCGCGGTTGTGCCTTTGCCGATGAAAACCGGAACGCCGTTCCACATTCCTTCGTACCGCCGCTCGAAACCAAGAACGTCGATATACCATTGGGCGCAACTCTCGACATCACGGACGCTCAGCGCGAGGTGGTCGATGCCTTCAAGATCCATAAGAAGTAGGCAGCATTCACAAGATTCAATTCAATTTAAAGACAAAGAAGCATAAACCGGCATCACCAGATCTTACGCAAGGTCGACATCGGGCTCGGACAGCGCCGTTGGGCGACCGCTTAACTTCGCGAGATTGCGGTTGAAAATGCCCGCCGTTTCGATTGCGTATCTGTCCCATGCGCGTTTTTGGAATTTCAGCGGTCGTTTTGCTGTCGGTTGTCGGTCTTGGCCGGTCGCAGGTCGACGTTCCATCTTCGCAGAACGCGAATTTACCCATGTATCGCCCGATCCTGCTTGGCGCTGGACCGGAGGCTTTGATCAACCGCATCGACGCGGCGGATCTGATTAAACAAGGCCAAAAAGACGCCGCGATCATGTTCTCATGTTCGGTGAGAAAGGATGGTAGCGTAATTTCGGTTTCCACTTATCGCGGCACGCCCGAGTCGAAATTGCTAGAGAACGAGCTTCTCAAAAAACTGTCGGCCGCGGCGAATCCAAAATTTTACCCCGCAATTTATAATCACATGCCGGTGGACGCGATATATTATGGCACAGTCACGTTCACGATTGTGAACGATCGACCGCGGCTACGCATTTTTTCCAATCAGGAACGCGCCGAGCTAGCGAAAGAGAACGATTTCATCGGACCGCAACCATTCTGGGGCGGCGACTCGAAGTTCGATGGCCTTCACTATCCAGGCCGTGACACCGCACCCGTGAGAGTGGATGGTTCTGCGGAGCTGGAATTAAAGGTCGACGCCACCGGCCGATTACAGGATCTGAAACTTCTGAGTGAGCAACCGCCCTTCCTTGGTTTTGGCGACGCCGCGTTCGATGATATGAGCAAGGCGACGTTTATTCCGGCGTTTCGGGATGGAAAACCGGTGGCCTGCGACGTGAAGATTCCGGTTTATTACAAAGCGCAGACGTGTTAGGCGTCTTCATCCTTGTCGATCCAGCCCGCGAGCGACGCTGCAGTCACTGTGAGAAGCCGAATCATTCGCGCGACCTTTTTCCAACGCGACCCAATCACGTGCGCGCGCGACCTTATTGGAGCGCAATTGATCTGGGGTAAATGCGCAGGGAAAATCGTCGAGACCGAAGCTTATCTCGAGAGAGCTGATGAGGCTTCACACACGTTTTCGCGGCCAAGTGCGCGCGCGTTCATCTCACGAAACAAACCCGGCGTTGCATATATCTACTTTAGTTACGGCACGCACTGGATGTTGAATGTCCTGGTGAAAGGTAAGTCGAACGGCTTTGTTTTGTTCCGTGCGGTCCAACCACTGCAAGGCATCGAGTTAATGAAAAAACGGCGCAAGATCGATAACGAGCGACAGCTTTGTTCCGGACCGGGAAAATTGACCCAGGCTTTCGACATTACCAATCGGTATCATGGAATGAATTTGTGCGTCGATCCGTGCCATTGCTTTGCCTACGACAACGATGATGTCGATGTGGTGGCCGATGCACGAATCGGGATCACGCGCTCGGCGCATCATCTTTGGCGATTTACGGTTCGAGGCAGCGAATTCGTCAGCCGTCGCGTGAAATTGTAGCGGAAGCTGCTAGCTTCCTCATTCAATAATGACAGCAAAAAGAACACGCGTGTTGCTTGGCATGAGCGGCGGAGTGGACTCCAGCGTCACTGGCTATTTGTTGCGCGAGCAAGGCTACGACGTCGTGGGCGTGACCATGAAAGTCTGGCCACAGGATTGCATCTCGCGCGCGGAGGACAAGTGCTGTGGCCCGCAAGCGGTCGCGGACGCGCGGTCGACCGCCTATTCGTTAGGCATCCCACATTACGTGGTGGACGAAGCCGACCAGTTCGAGCGGACGGTGATCGATTATTTCACGAGTGAATATCAGGCCGGGCGGACGCCGAACCCTTGCGTGATGTGCAACGAGAAACTCAAGTTCGGCAATCTTTGGGGCAAAGCCGACGCGCTCGGCTGCGATTACATTGCGACCGGCCATTACGCGATTATCGAGCATCACGCAGACCGCGCGGTCTTGCGTAAAGGCGTCGATCCGGGCAAAGACCAATCGTATTTTCTGTTCAGCTTGCGACAGCCACAGCTTCGTCGCGCGCTCACGCCACTGGGTTCAATGCGCAAGCCTGAGATCCGAAAAATCGCGCGTTCGTTAGGCCTGAAGGTCGCCGACAAGATGGACAGCCAGGAAATCTGTTTCGTCCCGGGCAACGATTACAAGGTGTTCTTGCGTTCGCATCTCGGTGAAAACGAATTTCATCGCGGCGAAATTTACGATGTCGAAGGCAACTTCGTCGCCGAACATGACGGCATCGAGCTCTTCACCATCGGCCAACGCAAAGGACTTCCAGGCGGATCGCTGCGCCCACGTTACGTGGTCGATCTCGACCCCGAAACAAATCGCGTGATCGTTGGGGACACGGACGATTTGGTTTGCGACGAATTCGAAATCGAGCGCACAAACTGGATCGCCCACGAGCTGCCGGCCGAAGATTTCGATCTAACGGTGAAGATTCGCTACGGCGATCCCGGCACGTCGGCGACCCTAACGCCTCTAGAAAATAATCGCGCTCGAATTCGTTTACACGAACCGCAGCGCGCGGTCACGCCCGGTCAAGCGGCAGTGATCTACGATGGCGCCGTCGTGGTTGGCGGCGGTTGGATCTGTCGGCGCGAAGCACTCGTGCCTGCATAACGGATGGCCGAGACAATCCTACTCGCGCTCAGCACGTTTCCGGATCGCCAGACTGCGCAACGAATCTCGAATCAGCTTGTGAGCGAACAATTCTCCGCCTGCGCAAACATTCTGCCAGCGATCGAATCGATTTACCGCTGGAAAGGGAAAATCGAATCGGCAAGCGAAACCCTTGTTTTCTTCAAGCTCAGCGAGGATCGACAATCCGCGTTTCAAAAGAAACTGCGCTCACTGCATCCTTACGAAGTTCCTGAAATAATCTTCGTCCCGGTTTCAGCAGGTTTGCCGGAATATTTGCGCTGGGTTGCTGAAACCTGCAGTCGTTAGGCTTGACTGCTTTAAACAATCAAGTTTCCTCCGCGCGCCGGCGTTTGTTGCCAAGCAAGTAAATCAGAACGCCAATCGCATTCGCGATCGCCGTCACCGCAATGATCTTTACCGCAAAACTAAACGGGCTTGGCACGTCGATGATCGGATAGATAGTGAAAAAAATCGCGGACAGCGCAACGCAGGCGCCGCAAAGCGCTGCCACGCGCAACCAGAGTGACGCGCCGGAACGAATCGCGCTCGCGCCAAAGATTGGGATTACGAACATCATGAAGTAAACGATGCCGTAGAAAACGTTAGCGGCGTTATCGACAAGCTGAAACGCTTCCTGAATTCCGGCGCCGATCTGACTCGAAATCGCGATCACGAGCGTAGTGGCGCCGACGAAGATGATTGAATTGATCGGCGTCTTGTAACGAGGGTGCAAATGCGAGAACCAATTCGGAAGCAAGCAGTCCCAGCCCGCGACCATCGGCAACCGCGAGCTGCCCGTGACGTGCACGCTGGTTGAAGAAATCGAGCGCGCCGTCATCAGCAAAATTCCGACCGAAGCCATTGCGCCTGCAATTGGAAAGGAGCGCAAACCGAGTCGCAGTGTTTGGGGCACCGGACCGATGAGATCAATCGGGTTGTTACCGACATAGGCCAGCACCGAGCTAGTTCCGAGAATGAACATGATCGCGATGATCGGCGAAGCGATCAGAACCGAGCGCCCGACATCGCGCCCTGGCGAGCGCGTTTCGCCGGCGAGAATCGCGACATATTCGAATCCGCTAAGCGCGCCGACCGCGAGTTTGCTGAAAATGTTGAAGCAATAAAAGATCGACATCGTCGGCAACGCAAGCTGGAGCGGCTGATAACCTTTCAATTCGCCGCGCACGAGACCGAGGAGCGGCAAGAGGATCAACGCGGCGTAGACGACAAGCATCGCAAACGCGCCGACATTGTGGAGCCATTTGCCCAATGACAAACCGCGGACGCAGGCCCAGCCAAGGCCGCCGACAAGACCGGCGCTGATCAGCGAGACGCACCACTTGCTGTCCGGCATCCATGCGGCGCCCGGACCGATCGCGTAGGAAATGTTCGTGGTAGTGAACATTCCGCCGAGCGCGATCACGGTGATCGAGAGTAGCCAGAGGTTCCACGCGACGATGAAACCGGCGAACTCGTTGAAGCCAAGTTTCGCCCATTGATAAATCCCGCCCTCGAGCGGCATCCGATTGCTCAAGTAAATGACGACCGCGGCCTGTGGAATGTAGAAGAGCAAAATGGCGAACAACCAAAAGAAGAGATGCGCTTGTCCAAGTTTTGCGGCGGTTCCTACCCAGGTCGATCCGACGACGAAAAGGATTTGCGTGAGGACGAGATCGAGTAGTCCGAGCGGTTTCTTGAGCGATTCGCTGCGCGTTTCGACGTTCTCCTCGGCGCGCTCGAAATCCGTCGTCACAACGATCGTTTCAATGAGAAGCCGATCTTAGTCTTTTTCGTCCGATCTTTTCGGCGGCGGAGGGACGTTGCGAAACTCCCGATGCCGAATTTTTCCCCCGGCGTAAGCAATGTAACCGCCAAGTCCCAACGTAACCGCGCCCAACAAGATCACTGAGATCACGAGCGGTGTAGCAGAACGCGGCCATTTGCGCGGCGCGACCAAGGCGACCGCGCTCAACGCAGCCAATCCATAGAAGACCCAAATGCAGTCCCCTGCACGATCTTCATGCTCTTCGAGCCACGCCTGGCCGACCTCATTTTCCATCGAAAGAACCCGATCCTTGGCTTGTTTACCGAAGACAAAGACCGGCCATGCCGACCCGGCACAAATTAGAACGAGAGTTAATGACACGATCTGGGCGCGTCGGCTTTTCAAGAAGAACGCGATGATCAACGCGAGTAGCCCCATCGCCAGTCCGTAAACCGGCAGCGGATTGATCAGGACGTGAATGTATTCCGGCTGGCGCAAGTCGCGCAGGATCGCGTCGATCATGAATTTCTAAACGCCCGAGACCGCAGTTCAACTTTTTCGCGCAGCCGTGTCGCCGCCCTGCGACATTTGTTTGTCTTCCCACCACGGAACGTACTTTTTCCAATCAGCGGTCGTAAAATGCCACCATTCAACACGCAGCCCGTAGAAATTGTTATGGGCCATCGCTTTCTGCAGAAGATTCAGGTGCTGCTTGACCAGCGAATCGCGCCCGGCGTAACCCATCATCGCTTGTGGCGTGAATTCGTCGAACTTCGTCGGCAT
>Ga0182038_10001327_pt1 | contig 12850 bp, 9 predicted proteins | sample sta12Can44000108_FD_125976 | JGI IMG/M metagenome (GOLD analysis project Ga0182038, IMG submission 125976) | Lab enrichment of tropical soil microbial communities from Luquillo Experimental Forest, Puerto Rico - statanox.12C.anox.44.000.108 | ecosystem: Environmental > Terrestrial > Soil >...
GTGGCCCCGAATTTCGCAATATCCATTCGGATGCCCGCGGTCACTGTCAGGTTGGTTCGCGGCCGCCATTCATCCTGCACGTACGCACTCGAGTACCAGACGTCCAGCGGCTGCACCGGCTTGTCCACGCCTGGAATGTTCAAGTAGCGGACCTGGAACCGGCGAAGCGTCACGGGTGACGTCGTACGATTCGGGTTCGCGAGGTAGCCGTTGGCGTCGGTATAGAAGTCGGCGAGCGAGTTGTACACGTACGCGCTCTGTTTGCCGGGGAAGAACACGTTCTCGGAATGGTACTTCTCGAAGGCGCCGCCAAACGTCAGCGAGTGGTTCTTGCCGAACTTCGTCAAGCTGTCCTGCGTCTGGAACGTGTTGTAGCGGAGCTCGTTGTTCGGCGTGAACGGCTCCGATCCGAACGACGTGTAGGTGATTCCGTCGGGGCCCAGGATGTCGACGAACGGGAACAGCGTGTCGATCGCGCCTCGGCTCTCGTCCTGATGGGTGTAACCGGCAATCAGGTTGTTCGTCATGTTCTTGCCGAACACGGAGTTCCACTCGCCGATGCCCGACCGGATGTTCTCGAGAATGGAGTAGTTCGAGTTGGCGTAGTTCAGGAAGTTGGTCGAGAACGTGGGCCGTCCGCCCGGGTTGCCCAACGACCCCGAACTGGACAGGTTGACCGGCGTGTCCGAGTTGAGCTGGTTGTAGCGGACCGTGACCTTGTTCTGGCTGTTGACGTTGTAGTCGCCCTTGACGAGGAAGGGCTTGCCGGGCGTCTCCTTGCTGATGCCTTGATAGGGGCCCGTCGAGTAGTTGAACTTCGAGCCCAGAAATGAGCTGAGGGTGTCGAGGTCCGACGCCAGGACCCGCGTGGTATTGCCCATGGCTGGCGCGCCGCCCGGATTCGCTACGTATGTTGACAGCGGGCGCGTGTCCTTCTGGCTCTCGAAGCTCTCGAAGAAGAACAGCTTGTTCGGCATGATCGGACCGCCGAACCACTCGCCCGCGTTGGTCGTTTTGAACGTGCCCGGATTGACGGTCTGCCCCGCCGCATTGGTGCCGACGAACGATTCGTTGCGGTAGCGGTAGTAGCCGGATCCCGTAAAGGAGTTTGTCCCGCTGCGCGTGACCGTGTTCACGCCGGCGCCGACGAAGTTGCCCTGCCGGACGTCGAACGGTGCGACGCTGACCTGCACCTGCTCGATCGCCTCGAGCGAAATCGGCGCGACCCCGGTGCGATCGCCCGGTTGCCCTGCCAGACCGAACGAGTTGTTGAAGTACGAGCCGTCGACCGTGATGTTGTTCATCCGGTTGTCCTGCCCTGCGAACGTGCCGAGGCCCGTGTACTCGGGCGACAGCCGCGCCATATCATTGATGCGTCCGTTCACCGTCGGCAGCGTTGCCAATTCCTCGCGCATCACGGATGTCGCCGCGCCTGTGTGCGTCGAGCTGAACACCGGATCGGTGTGGCCGACCACGGTCACTTCCTCGGTGATCGTCGCCGGCTTCAACGCGAAATTGACGTCCGCCGAGACGCCCAGGCTGACAGTGACGGCGTCTTGCGTTTCAGACGTGAATCCCAAAAGCGACGCGGTGATCTTGTACGGTCCGCCGACTCGCACCGCGGGAATGAAATATCTCCCGTCGACCTGCGTCACCGCTTCGTACGTCGTTCCGGAAGGCACGTGCACGGCGGCCACGGTCGCGCCAGGCACAACCGCGCCCTGCGAATCGTTGACGACCCCGGTGATCGACCCGGTCGTCACGCCCTGTGCGCCGCCTTGGCGCGCTGCGAGCAACAACGACAAAGTCACGCCGACCGCGCGCACCCACGCTGACGCGCCAGTCCGCCTCGACGCACACATCCTCCGCGACCACCTTTTCTGATGCATCTTCAGAACTCCCGCCTGTGGAGATTTGGTTGGAACGAAACGAGAGAATCCTATCGCCGGTCGATGTGACAGTGGTGCAAAAAAGAGGGTCGTGCAAAAGAAAAAGGGCCGTCAGGTGTTACCTGACAGCCCTCTTCGCCGGCTGGATCCAACAAATTGTAGACTGCTACGACCCCCGCGGCCTTCAGCTCTTAGCGCGGCGTGACGAGCTACAAGCCACGAGTACCGAGCCGCGAATTCTACGTCCCTGACGCCTGCTTCTTTCGAAGCTCGTTCGCCCTGTCCCTTAGCCTGTCTGCATCCTGCAGGAGTTGCTTCTGCTTCTCAGGGTTCTTCTCCATGTTCGCCTCGAGGCGAAGGAGCAGGCCCTTGTACACCAGCGCCTCTGCGTAGTCAGGCTTGATCTGCAGCGCGTGATCGATGGATTGAATGCCCTTCTGCACGAAATCCCGTTTATCCTGTTCCTTCAGCCGGGCATCGCGGAACGCCTTGTCCCAGTAGAAGGTCGCGATCGTGTAGTACGCCTCCGGGTTGTTCGGCTCGCGCGACGCGCGCTGCTCGAGCGCGTCGATGGTCTTGTCGAACTCACCCTGACGGTTGTAATAGCCGGCAAGCTGCATGTAGCCCGAACCATCGTTCGGCTTCGCTTCCTTCCCCCTGACGTACATCTGCTCGGCCGCGTCGTACGCCCCCGCATCCTCGTACAGCTTGGCGAGCTGGAAGTAGTAGGTGGGATCGCTCGGGTCCTGCTGAATCATCTTCAGGAGCACCGGCTCCGCCTTGCCGGGGTCGTTCAGCTTTTCGGAGCCGTACGTGTTCACCAGAAACTCCAGTGACCGCTTGCCGAGCGTCTTGTCTTTCGGGTCGTTCGAGGTCGCGAGCGTTTCCGCCGCTTTCGTGTAGTTGTCCACGGCCTTTGTCAACAACTCGTCGTTATTGGCATCGCCCTTCTTGCTCGGTTTGTATAGATTGTCGTAGCTGTTGCCCAGAAAGAAGTACGCTTGGTGAGCCGGCTGCGTGTCGGGTGCCGCCTGAATCGCCTGTTCGTATAAAGTGGCCGCTTTCTTATAGTCCTGCTGAGTGTAAGCCTGATTGGCGGCTTTGAACGCCTTCATGGCCTGCAGCTCACCGAACTTCCCGCACCCTGTCAACACGACCGCACCGAGGATCAGCATCCCTGATCCCAGGGCCGCCGAGGCCGGCGCACCCGCCAAAACACGCATTGAGCCCCCTAAAACAAGAAAGATGCCGTGGCCAAAACCGGGTCAGTATAGTGAAGCGAAAAAACGTACGTCAAGGTCGGTTTACCGTAAGTTTATTATTGGTTTAGACACCGTTTTTTATGATTCGCTTCGAGGACCTCCTCGAAAAAGTCAGGGCCTACAGCCCGGACGCCGACGTCGAGCTGCTCAGGCGCGCGTACGTCTTCTCCGCCTTCGAGCACAGGGGCCAGGTGCGCCATTCCGGCGAGCCATACCTCATCCATCCGCTCGCCGTCGCCGACTTCCTCGCCGACATGAAGCTCGATGCCGTCGCGATCGCCGCCGGCCTCCTCCACGACGTTGTCGAAGACACCCTGACCACCATCGAGCGCATCCAGGAGCTCTTCGGTCCCGAAGTCGCCCATGTTGTCGAGGGCGTGACCAAGATCAGCGCCATGCCCTTTTCGTCCAGCGAGGAGCGCCAGGCGGAGAACTTCCGCAAGATGCTCCTGGCAATGGTCGACGACATCCGCGTGATCCTCGTCAAGCTCGCCGACCGCCTGCATAACATGCGGACCCTGAACCATCTGTCCGACGAGAAGCGCATCCTGATCGCCCAGGAAACCCGCGACATCTACGCCCCGATTGCCAATCGCCTCGGGATGGGCAAGGTGAAGAACGAATTGGAGGAGCTGTCCTTCCGCTATCTCGAGCCTCAGGCGTACGAGGTACTCCGGGCGAAAGTGGACGCGAAGCGCAGGAAAACCGAAGGCCTGATCGAGGAGCTGCGGAAGACCGTCACGGCCAAGCTCGCCGACGCCCAGGTGCCCATCATCGAGATCGACGGCCGCATCAAGCGCCTCTGGAGTATCAGCCAGAAGCTGAAGAAGCAGAAGATCGACCTCGAGCAGGTGTACGACTTTGTGGCGCTCCGAATCGTCACCCAGAGCGTCAGGGACTGCTACGCCGCGCTCGGCACCATCCACCAGACCTGGTCGCCTGTCCCGGGGCGTATCAAGGACTTCATTGCCATGCCCCGGCCGAACGGCTATCAGTCGCTGCACACGTCGGTGATCAGCGAGCACGGCACGCCTTTCGAGGTGCAGATTCGCACGATCGAGATGCACCGGATGGCCGAAGAGGGCATCGCCGCCCACTGGAAGTACAAGGAAGGCCGGATCGGCGACCACCGCGACGAGCGCTACTTCCGGTGGATGCGACAACTGCTCGACATCCAGCGCGAGGTCCGCGATCCCAGCGAATTCATCCAGAACTTGAAAGTCGAGCTGTATCCCGAAGACGTGTACGCGTTCACGCCGAAGGGGCTCGTCAAATCGTTTCCTCGCGGTGCCACGCCGGTTGATTTCGCGTATTCGATCCACACCGACGTCGGCCGGCAGTGCGTGGGCGCCCGCATCAACGGCAAGATGGTGCCCCTTCGCAGCCGGCTGAAGAACGGCGACATTGTCGAAATCATCACGCAGAACGGGCACAAGCCCAGCCGCGACTGGCTGAACTTCGTCGTGACCTCCCACGCCCGTTACGAGATCAAGCACTGGATCCGGCGGGAGGAAAAGGCCAAAGCCACCGAGCTGGGCCGAAAGGTCGTCGAGAAGGAAGCCAGGCGCTACGACCTCAATTGGAAAGCCATGACGGAGTCGTCGGAGTTCGCGTCGGTCTTGAGCGAGCTCGGTGCCCAGAAGCCCGACGATCTCTTCGCCGCGATCGGATACGGCAAGCTCCAGCCCAAGCAGCTGTTCCTCAAGCTTGTGCCGGACGAGAAACTGCGCGAGAAGCCGCCGGAGGGGCCGGTCGCGTCGGTTGTCCGCCGCGTTCTCGGCACGGGCGAAGAAAAGATCAAGGTGCGCGGCTTCGACGATTTGATGGTCTTCAGAGCGCGTTGCTGCAACCCGATTCGCGGGGAAAAAATCGTCGGCTACATTACGCGCGGCAAAGGTGTGTCGGTGCACTCCGCCACCTGTCCCAACGTCGTCAATCTCCTGTACGACCCCGAGCGTCGAATCGATGTGGAGTGGGACAAATCAACCGGCGCCGATGCGACGGCTCGCTACACCGTGAAGCTGACGATGGAGGTGGAGGATCGCAAAGGCTTGCTGGCCGCCGTCAGCGCGAAGATTGCGGACCTGAACACCAATATCAGGAACATGGAGGCGCGGACGGACGAAGCGCGCCGCGCCCGGCTCGACATGACAGTCGAAATCAGTGATCTGAAACACCTCGAGAAGGTGATCAAGTCACTGAAGGCTGTAAATGGCGTCCTGGGAGTCGAGCGAGCGGGAAGAGCGACGTGAAACAAGCCGAGGCTTACAGGCCGGCGTCATCTGATAGGAGGTAATAGACGTCTGTGCGAATGCGCGACGGATCAGTATCCCACTGGCGTTGCCAGTGACCGTAGATCTCCCAGTTCGGGCCGGCCAGGCGATGATTGTTGGCCACACACCACTGTCGGATGGCCTCATGCGCAGCGCCGAGGCCCGCATAAGGTCCGAAGTGCGTCGCCGATGCCACCGCGCCAGAGGGTGTCGCCGAGCGGACGATCTCACCTTGCTCGGCAAACGATCCATGAAGTTCCACCCCCACCTCAAGGCGAATGCTGCCGTCCCAATAAATCGCGACATGGCGACCCGCCTGTGTCTGCTGCGCGCGCACGGCATCCCAGACCACACCGCAGCACTCCGGTACCACGCGCGCGAGTTCGGATGAACGCGCCTGGCGTCTGATGACGGCGAGAGGGATACTGCCCAGTCGCTGGAGCTGGACGGCGTACGGCGTCATGGAGGTGACTCACGCCCTGAACGCCGCCACCGCGTCAATCTCGACGCGCGCGTCCCGCGGCAACCGCGCGACCTGCACCGTCGCCCGCGCAGGATACGGCTCCGAGAAGTAAGAGCCGTAGACGTCGTTGACTTTGACGAAGTCGTTCATGTCGGCAAGATAGATCGTTGTCCGCGCGACGTCGGCGAGCGACAAGCCAGCGCTCTTCAGGACTGCGGCGAGATTCTCCAACACGCGCCGCGTCTGGGCAGCGACATCGCCGTCCACCATCTGACCGGTGGCGGGATCGAGGCCTACCTGTCCGGAAAGGAACAAGAATGGCCCGACGCGGATGCCCTGCGAATAGGGACCGATCGCCTTCGGGGCGTCGGCGCTGGAGACCGCCGTCATGCCGCCTTGACGACCTTCCCTGAGCGGATGCAGCGCGTGCACGCGCGAACGCGCCTGATGCCACCGCCGACCATCGCCCGGACTCGCTGAAGATTTGGCTCGAACCGGCGCGCGCTGACGTTGTTGGCGTGACTGTGCTGCCGGCCGATCACAGGTGCTTTCCCACAAATCTCACAATGCTTGGCCATAGAACCTTCAATTCTACCTCGAAACGCAGCCCTTTACCCCCTGTCGGTGAGCTGAATCTCTCCTCGCTTCTCCGACCGGTTCGCCATCAGCGGTTGCATGATGCGCGAAACCAATTCCAGAAACGCCCGCGGATTCTCCGGTTCGCTCGCGCGCGCCGCGTCGACGGCTTCGCGCATGCCTCGCAGGACCACCATGGCATCGTGATCGAATCCTGGTCCCGCCCGCTCGCGCGTTTCTGCCAGGAGCTCTTTCAGTTCCACAGCCAGTCGCGCGGCGACCGGCGATCCCGGACGGTGCTCGTAGATCACGCCGCGCGCCGCGGTCTCGTAGGTCGAGGCCAGCGCCTCCGTTCCCTGGGCCACGTCCGCATCGAGGAGCGTCTGGAACTCCGCAGGCCGGTAGCCGTTGAGAAACGCGCCGATCAGGATGAAGAGTTGTGACTGCCGCTCGCTGAAGTCCCGCACGAACGGCGCGACGATTTCCCGGTCACGCTGTTGTCGGCGAATGACCGCGGCGGCCGGGTGTTCTCGCGCCCCCGCCAACCACGCACAGTCTGGCGGACACGAGATCTCGACGAGCCGCTTGGTGCCGCAACAAACTGCGCAGATCTGTTGGCCAAGCGCAGGACATCCGCGCCGTGCTTTCCGAATGCCGCACAAGAGGCAGACCACGACTTGGCTATTGTACAATTTGCTCGAATTTCCTCATTTCTTCGACGGAACACCCTTTGCAGCCGCCGGAGGCATATGGTTCGGCAGGAACCGACGTCGGAGAGCGCGTTTGGCTACTTCAAAGAGCTCGTTGAGGGCGCGCTCGCGCACCAGCGAATCGACGCAAACCAGCTCACCGCGTTCTACCTCGTACAGCTCCTCGCGGGTTTTCTGCGGCGTTCGGACGACCTCTCTGACGAGGACGAGCCTCTCGCGCTGCAGCTCGCTCAGGCGCTCGAGCGCGGTGGCCGGCAACAGCGCGCAAGTCTCAAGCAGGTGGGCGACGTCTCGCTCTTTGTGTCCGGATTCTTTTCCGATTCGTTTCGAAGAAAGCTGGTCGATGTCGACTATTACGTCGCAATCGGCGGGTTCGCGTACCATGCCCTGAGCCGCTTCGACGAGGATACGCTCTCGCCGGTCTTCGCCGAGCTCGGGGACAATTTCATCGCGTTCGTCGACGTCCTCAACGAAGTCAGCGAGCGCTCATCGACAACCTCCAACACGGACCTGCTCCGGCTGTACGAACGGTGGCTCAGAACAGGGAGCCGCCACAGCGGCCAGCTCCTCGTGGAGCGCGGCGTCGTCCCCAACGCCTCGTTGAAGACGAGCCGCATTCAATAGGTCGATAGAAGACCCGCGTTCCCGATCCTGCTTTCCCGCCAGACGACGGCCAGAATTGTGATCGGAAGCCCGGCCCTGACTGGTTGAGCGCGCACGCAAATCGCTTAGAGCCACGCAGCGTATCGAAAGCCCGAACGTCTCCATTTGCGGACAAAAAAACGTGCATCGGTGAGAACCGTTCGCGGCCGCCTGGCGTCTAAGGGATCGATGTTTTTTGAACAAGCGGTTGATTTCGCGGATGGCGTCACGTCAACCTGTTGTCTGCCAATGGTTTGACGCTGTTAGAAATCACAGGCTATTGCTGGAGTGTGGTCCGAACGAGACAGTAGCAGTGCCCTGGAAGAGACACACGGACCGGGCGAGAGGCGCCAGCAATCGAGTCAGGGCCTCATTTATGATTGGCAGTTCATTTGCATGACAGGCGGCGATCATAGGGAAACCCGAAAGGGTGGCAGTCTTAAGCGCAGCGGAGCTGAAGAAGGAGCGGCGTCATGACAAACAAAGAAGCTCAGAAGGCGGGGGAACCGAGGATGTCTCGGGCTCGCTATGCCGAGCTCAAGCACATGCTCGATGAGCGGCGCAGGGAAATCCAGGCCGAGGTGCAAGGAAAGATGCGCGGCGTCCGTGAGGAAGGCACCTGGGGCGGCAAGCTGAATGAAGTGCTGGATGCGGTCGAGAGCTCAGAAGCCGATATCCAGGAAGAGCTCGAGTTCGCGCTGATTCAGATGAAGTCGGAAACCCTGAACAAGGTGAACGACGCGCTCCGTCGGCTCGATCAGGGCGATTACGGCTACTGCTACGAGTGCGGCGAGGAGATCGGCGAAAAACGTCTCCGCGCGCTACCGTTCGCCGTCCGTTGCAAGGAGTGCGAAGAGGAGAAGGAAGTGGCCGAACAGCGTGAGCGTCAGGCCAACGCGCGGCGGGGTGCGGCCTCGCTGTTCGTCGACGTATAAGATCCGGCGTCCCAGAATTGGGCTCCGCCGGTGGCGGAGCCTGACCCCCTCCGCCTCCGGCAAGCCCCATCTCATCACATAACGAAGGAACGAGTCACGAGTCACGAGCAACGAGTACTCCAGTGAGCGATCAAATCGAGAACCTCCAGACCGAGGACGTCTCGATCGGCGATCGGCCGCTATCGATTCCCTCAGAGCTGCCGATCCTCCCGCTTCGGGACACAGTCCTCTTTCCCAATTCGTTCATGCCGCTCGCCGTGGCGCGCGAGAGCTCGGTGCGCCTCATTGACGACGCCATTGCGAACGGCAAGCTCATCGCGGTGTTCACACAGCGCGACGCCGCAGTAGACGAGCCCGGGCAGGACGACCTGTTCTCGGTCGGCACCGCTACGCACATCCACAAGATGTTCAAGCTGCCCGACGGCAGCCTTCGGCTCATCGTGCAAGGCCTGGCGCGCCTCAAGCTCGAAGCCGTCGTGTCGATGCACCCGTACCTCCGCGCGCGCGTCAGCGCCGCAAGTGAGGGCACAAACGACGCCGATCGCCTCGAGGTCGACGCGCTCGCTCGAAACATCAAAACCAATTTCCAGCAGGTGGTGTCGCTCTCGCCGCTCCTCTCCGACGATCTCCAGACACTCGCGAGCAACATCGTCGAGCCCGGCCGGCTCGCCGACTTCATTGCCTCGTCGCTTTCCACGATCGGCACCGCGGTCAAGCAGGACGTTCTCGAGACGCTCGACATCAGAGCGCGGATGGACAACCTGAACCGCATCCTCATCAAGGAGCTCGAGGTCCTCGAGCTCGGATCGAAGATCCAGTCGCAGGTGCAGTCTGAGGTCGGCAAGAACCAGCGCGAGTACTTTCTGCGCGAGCAGATGAAAGCGATCCAGCGGGAGCTCGGCGAAGGCGACGACCAGACCAAGGAGATTGAGGAGCTTCAGGCCAAGATCGAGGCGGCGGGGATGCCCGAGCCGGTGAAGAAAGAAGCCCTCCGCGAGCTCGATCGCCTGTCGAAGATGCCCGTCGCAGCGGCGGAATACACCGTCTCGAGGACATATCTCGATTGGCTGGTGGCGCTCCCCTGGGCAAAGCGGACCGACGAGGTCATCGATCTCCCGAAGACGAAGGAAACGCTGGACGCGGACCACTCCGGTCTCGAGAAGGCCAAGGACCGCATCCTCGAATACCTCGCCGTCAGAAAGCTCAACCCCAACGTCAAGGGGCCGATTCTCTGCTTCGTCGGGCCTCCTGGGGTCGGCAAGACCTCGCTTGCGCGATCCATTGCCGAGTCTATTGGGCGTAAATTCGTCCGCGTCTCACTTGGCGGCATGCGGGACGAGGCCGAGATCCGCGGACATCGACGGACGTACATTGGCGCGCTGCCGGGACAGATCATTCAGGGGCTCCGCCGCGCCGAGTCCAAGAATCCGGTGTTCATCCTCGACGAGATCGACAAGCTGGGCGCAGACTTTCGCGGCGATCCCTCATCGGCGCTGCTCGAAGTCCTCGATCCCGAGCAGAACAACACGTTCCGGGACCACTACCTCGACGTGCCGTTCGATCTGAGCGAGGTGCTGTTCATCACGACCGCCAACGTTCTTGATCCGGTGCCGCCGGCCTTGCGCGATCGCATGGAGGTGCTCGAAATCGCCGGGTACACCGAAGAGGAGAAGTTGACGATTGCGTTGGATCACCTCGTTGACAAGCAGGTGAAGAATCACGGTTTGACGCCGGAGTATATCCGGTTCACCGATGACGCGCTTCGCCAGATCATCCGCGGCTACACGCGCGAAGCCGGTGTGCGCAACCTCGAGCGGGAGATCGGCTCTCTCTGCCGCAAGGTCGCCCGCCGTCGCGCCGAGGGCAATCCATCTCTCCTCGAAATCACGCCCGACGTCGTCGTCGAGATGCTGGGGGCCCCGCGCTTCCTCGATGAGGAGATGGAGGAGCGGACCAAGGATCCTGGCGTCGCGATCGGTATGGCGTGGACGCCCGCCGGCGGCGAGGTCCTTTTCATCGAGGCCTCGCGCATGGCTGGGACCGGCTCGTTGACCCTGACCGGTCAGCTCGGCGACGTCATGAAGGAGTCGGCGCGCGCGGCGCTGTCGTGGCTCCGCACGCATGCGAAGGAATACAACATCGATCCCGACTTCTTCAAGAACGCCGAGATGCACGTGCATGTGCCCTCAGGCGCCATCCCGAAGGACGGTCCGTCGGCTGGCGTGACGATGGCGACGGCCATGGCGTCGGAGCTGACCGGCCGTCCTGTGCGCGGTGATATCGCGATGACCGGCGAGATCACGCTCTCCGGCCGCGTACTCCCCATTGGCGGCGTGAAGGAGAAGGTGCTCGCGGCTCGCCGCGTCGGCATCAACGAGGTGATCCTCCCGAAGCAGAACGGCAAGAACGTGAATGAGGATCTCACGCCCGAGCTGCGCAAGAATCTCGTCGTCCACCTCGTGTCATCGATAGACGAGGTCCTCGCGCTCGCCCTTGTTCCGGCATCATCGGACAGGCGCAGCGATGTCACGGAAGTTGCCAAGGACGCAACGAAGGAAGTGGTCAAGGACGGAGCCAAGGACAGGGACCGAGCAAAAGGGGAGGGCAAGAGCCGCCGAGGCTATGCGCCCCCTCCGTCCTGATCCGCCAGGAGCGTGACCGCGTAAGCCGTTTTCAGGTCGACGATCTCGCCCTGCGCGACCATCTTTCGGACATCGGCGACGGTGACAACTCGCGTCTCGATGTCTTCGTCAGCGTCCGGCTTGTGCGGCGAATCGGCCGGCGGCGTCCGCAGATCCGACGCCAGAAAGAAAATCATCTGCTCATCGCAAAAGCCCGGAGCTGAGTACAGCGCCGCCACTTTTTCGAGCGAGTGCGGCACCAGGCCAACCTCTTCCTCGCATTCGCGGCGCGCGGCATCGTCCACGCGCTCGCGCGGATTGACCCTCCCCGCCGGGAACTCCCACGTCTCCCGGTCGAGCGGCGCGCGGTACTGCTTGATGATGAGGACGCGACCGTCCGCCTGCACCGGAATCAGCACGACCGACGGTGCATGGTGCACAATCTCGACGGCATGCTCCTCGCCGTTCGGGAAACGCCGCCTGCTCGCCTCGACCGAAAACACACGCCCCTCATAGACGATTGGCATCCTGCCTCCGCGCTTCTATGCCCTGCGCACCGTCGCCGCGTGCCCGCCCCCAGCCGCCGCCTCACGTCCGAGCCTCGCGAGCCCGCAGCTCTTCGACAACCCGCCGCAGATCGTCGGGCAGCTCGCTTCTGAACTCCATTCGCTTCCCATCGATGGGATGCCTGAACGCAAGCCGAGCCGCGTGAAGAAAGGGACGATCGAGGTGCGTGACCGGACGCAGGTCACCTGCCACCCGTCGGTGCACCCCGCCGTAGAGCGAGTCCCCGACCACCGGATGACCGATGGCGCTCAGGTGTACGCGAATCTGGTGCGTGCGCCCCGTGTGGATGGCCACATGAGCGAGCGTCAGCGTGCGTCCGAAGTGTTCGGCGCGCACGATCCGCGTGACCGCTTCCCGGCTGCGCCGCGCCTTGGCATGACCGGCGCTTCCAGGCCCCTTGACGGCCGACATTTTCTTCCGGTTCACTGGGTCGCGGCCGATCGGCGTGTCAATCCGTCGTCCCGACATGACCTCGCCCCACACGAGCGCGATGTACTCTTTCTCGATCTCGCGCTCCCGAAACTGTCGCGACAGCTCCTCGTGAGCCGCATCGTGCTTGGCGATGACCATCAGCCCGGACGTGCCGCGGTCGAGCCGGTGCACGATCCCGGGTCGTTTTTCGCCGCCAATGCCGCTCAGATCATCGATGTGGTGGAGCAGCGCATTGACGAGCGTCCCGCTCGCGTGCCCAGCCGCCGGATGCACGACCATCCCGGCCGGCTTGTCCACGACGGCGATGTCGCGGTCCTGATAGACGATAGGAAGGTCCAACGCCTCGGGTTGCGGTGCGGGATCGGCGGGATCCGGAACATCGACCGTCACTGTCAGCCCGGGTTTCACAGGTTGGTTCACCTTCGCTCCAAGCCCCGAGACCTTGACGAAGCCGTCTTTGATCAGGCGCTGAATCTGGGA
>Ga0182038_10001337_pt1 | contig 12808 bp, 8 predicted proteins | sample sta12Can44000108_FD_125976 | JGI IMG/M metagenome (GOLD analysis project Ga0182038, IMG submission 125976) | Lab enrichment of tropical soil microbial communities from Luquillo Experimental Forest, Puerto Rico - statanox.12C.anox.44.000.108 | ecosystem: Environmental > Terrestrial > Soil >...
CGACGATGCCACCGCCCGCGAAGCGATCCGCCGCATCAAACTAAAGGTGCGCGAGCTGCCGGCCTATTTCACCGCCAAGGATGCGCTGGCGCCGGGCGCCATGAGGCTCCACGGGAAGAAGCCGAACAATATTGAGCGCGATGTACTGTTCGAGCTCGGATCGACGACGGACGGCTTCGCGCAGGCCGATCTGGTGCGCGAGGCGACCTACAACTGCGCCGAGGTCTGCCAGAACCAGATGGAGATGCACGCAGCGATCGCGGAATACGACGCGGTGCGCGAACGCATCACCGTGCACGCCTCGACGCAAGTGCCCTACTACGTGCACCTAATGCTGTCGCAGATCCTTGGCATGGAAATGTCACGCATTCGCGTGATCAAGCCCCATGTCGGCGGTGGCTTCGGCTGCCGCACCGAGGCGCTGAACATCGAGCTGATCGCCGCGCTTCTGGCGCGCCAGGCCAAAGGCACAGTGCGCATCGTCACCAGCCGCGAGGAGACCTTCATAACCCACCGCGGCCGACCGGAGACTGACATCAAGCTCAAGATCGGCATGCGCAAGGACGGCCGCATTACTGCGGTTGAATGCGAATGCGACCAGCGCGGCGGCGCGCATTCTGGCTACGGAGTGGTGACGATCCTTTATGCCGGCTCGATGCTCTACGCGATATACGACCTGCATAACGTGAAATATGTCGGCCGGCGCGTGCTCACCAACACACCGCCATGCGGCGCCTTCCGCGGCCACGGCACGGTCGATATCCGCTTCGCTTTCGAAAGCCTGCTCGACCAGATGGCCAGCGAGCTCGGACTCGATCCCTTCGCGGTGCGGCGCGCCAATCTGTTGAGCTCGCCGACCTTCACCGACAACGACTTGATGGTGAACTCTTACGGTCTGCCCGAGTGCCTCGACTGGGTTGAGCGCGAGAGCGGCTGGAAGCAACGCAAGGGCAAGCTCGACAAGGGCAAAGGCCTCGGCATGGCCTGCTCGCACTACATCTCCGGCGCCTCCAAGCCGGTGAACTGGACTGGCGAGCCGCACGCCACCGTCAAGATCAAGCTCGATTTCGACGGCTCGATCGTGGTGCTGTCAGGCGCCGCCGATATCGGACAGGGCTCGACCACGATCCTGGCGCAGACAGTTGCCGAGGTTCTCGGACTCGATCTTTCACGCGTGCGCGTCGTCACCGGCGACAGCGAAGTAGTGCCGAAGGACAACGGCTCCTATTCCTCGCGCGTCACTTTCATGGTCGGCAACGCGGCCCTCGATGCTGCGCGCAATCTGAAAGCTGTGCTGGTCAATGCCGCCGCGCGCAAGCTCGAAGCGCGGCCAGAAGACATCGAGTGCCTCGGCGAAGTCTATCGCGCCGGCGCGCAGGACAAGGGCGCGACCTTTGACGAGGTGGTGATGGAGGCGCTGAAGGATTCCGGCACCATCACTGTCAGCGGCAACTACTCGACAATTCCGGAATCGTATGGTGGCAAGAAATATCGTGGCGCCGCGATCGGCGGCAGCATGGGCTACAGCTATTCGGCACAGGTGGTCGAGGTGACGGTCGACGAGGAGACTGGCGTCGTCACCGCCGACAAGGTGTGGGTGGCGCACGACTGCGGCAAGGCGCTCAATCGCTTGACGGTCGAAGGGCAGGTGCAGGGCTCGGTGTGGATGGGACTGGGCCAGGCGATGAGCGAGGAGGCTGGCTATCACGATGGCCTCATGGTCACCGGGAACATGCTCGATTACCGGATACCCACCATCCAGGATTCGCCGCCCATCGAAGTCGGCATTGTCGAGAGCAACGACCCGCACGGGCCGTTCGGTGCCAAGGAGGCGGGCGAAGGCTCGCTCGCCGCCTTCCTGCCGGCGCTCACCAACGCCATTGCCGATGCAATCGGCATCCGCTTCGACGACCTGCCGGTGACGCCCGACCGCGTGTTCGAGGCGATCGAAAAGCGCAAGCGCGTGCCGGAAAAGGGGGCCTAATGGACGCCCTGCCCAATTTCCGCGTGCTGAACCCCGCGACGCTCGACGATGTGATCACAGCGCGCGCGGCCCACCCGGGCAGCATGCCGCTTGGCGGCGGCACCGACCTGGTGGTCAACATCCGGCGCGGCATTGTAGCGCCACCGACGCTGATCGACATGAACCGCGTGGCCGAGTTATGCGCGATCAAAGTGGACGCCAACAGCATCGAGATCGGCGCCTCGGTGCGGCTGAGTGCGCTGGCCGAACACCCGACGGTAATCTCGCGTTATCCCGTGCTGGCGCAGGCGGCCGCGCATATTGCGGGACCGACCCACCGCAACATGGGTACGGTCGGCGGCAATCTCTGCCTCGACACGCGCTGTATTTTCTATAATCAGAGCGAGTGGTGGCGGACTTCCAATAATCACTGCCTGAAGACCACCGGCACCGTGTGCCACGTGGCGCCGAAGAGCCGGGGCGTGTGCTTTGCGACCTTCTCAGGCGACCTCGCGCCGGCGCTGCTCACGCTCGGTGCCGAGGTGGACATCGCCGGCCCGAAGGGCAAGCGTACCATCCCGCTCAACAACCTCTACATCGGCTTTGCGCGCCAGGACGTGCCGGTAACCGAGACGCAGGGCGACGGCAAGTATTATCTGTCGCTGCGGTCAGGCGAAATCATCACCACCGTGCGCGCCAACAACACGCCGGGACTGCGCTCGGCCTACGACAAGATCCGCATCCGCCGCTCGATCGAATATCCGGTGGCGGGCGTCGCGGTCGCGTTAAAGCGCGGAGGCGACAAGCTCACCGATTTGCGCGTCGCTTTCACAGGCACCAATCCGCGACCGGTGCTGCTCGAAGGCACCGCCGCGCTCACCGGCGGCAGGCTCGACGAGCGCGTATTCAAAGGCCTCGACGCGCTGGTACGCGACCAGATCATGCCGATGAAGACCACGTTCACGCCCGGCCACTACCGCCGGCGCGTGGCCGCGGTGCTAGCGCGGAGGCTGCTGAAGAAACTGTTCGAAAGCTGACCGAGGGCGGGCGTGGCCGAGGTTTACGAAGAACGCAGGCCCTACAACGCGGTCAGCGATTTCGTCGACGCCAACGTGGCGCGCGGCCTCGCCGGTAAAACAGCCTTCGTCGATCCGGACGGTTCTCTCAATTACGGCGAGCTGCAGACGCGCAGCGTGCGCTTCGCCCACGCGCTGCGCCAGCTCGGCATCCGCCAGGGTGAGCGCGTCGCGCTGCTCATGCACGACACCGTCGATTATCCTGTCGCGTTCTGGGGAACGATCCGCTCCGGCGCCATCGCGCTGCCGATCAACACGTTCCTCAACGTGCCACAATGCGCCTACATCCTTGCCGACTCGCGCGCGACCGCGCTGGTCGCCGCCGCGCCGCTGGCGCGAGCAATCTGGCCGGTCATCGAGAAACTTCCGCATTTGCGCGGCGTGATCCTCGCCGGCGCCATCGACGATAAGACGGCGTTCGGCGGTCGGGATATTCAGTTGCTCGATGACCTGATCGCCACCGGCGACACCACGCCGTTTGCTGCGGCCACGGTTTCCGATGAGGTGGCGTTTTGGCTGTACACCTCCGGCTCCACCGGAGATCCGAAGGGCGTCAAGCACGTGCATTCCAGCCTGATGGCGACGGCGAAGCTCTTCGGGCAAGGCGTGCTCGGCATCCGCCAGGACGACGTGGTGCATTCTGCCGCCAAATTGTTCTTTGCTTTCGGCCTCGGCAACGCCATGACCTTTCCACTGTCGATCGGCGCCACCGCGGCGTTGTGGCCGCACCGGCCCTCGCCGGACGGCGTTTTTGAGATCATGCGGCGGTATCACCCAACGATTTTCTATGGCGTGCCGTCGCTCTACACGGCCCTGCTCGCGCACAAAGACATCGGCAGGGGCGCGGGCTCTGACCGCCTGCGCATCTGCGTGTCGGCGGGCGAAGCGCTGCCGGCGCATATCGGCGAGCGCTGGCGCGAGGTCGTTGGCGTCGATGTGCTCGACGGCATCGGCTCAACCGAATTGCTGCAGACCTTCCTGAGTAACCGGCCCGGCGACATCCGCTACGGCTCTACCGGCAAACCGGTGCCCGGATACGAAGCGCGCATCGTTGACGACAAAGGCCGCGACCTGCCCGACGAGGAGATCGGCGAATTGATCGTCCGCGGGCCGTCGGCGGGCGAGGGCTACTGGAATCAACGTTGGAAAAGCCAGCGCACCTTCGTCGGCGAATGGACCTATACCGGCGACAAATACCGCCGCGATGCTGATGGCTACTATTACTATTGCGGCCGAACCGACGACATGTTCAAGGTTAGCGGCATGTGGGTGTCGCCATTCGACGTCGAGGCCGCGCTGACCTCGCACGAAGCGGTGTTGGAAGCCGCGGTTATCGGCAAACAGGACGCCGACGGGTTGGTGAAGCCGAAGGCTTTCATCGTGCTCAAGCGCGGCTATGTGGCCGACGAGACGCTGCTCGAAAAGCTAAAGAGCCACGTCAAACAACATGCCGGCCCGTGGAAATTTCCGCGCTGGATCGACGTGCGGACCGATCTGCCGCACACCGCGACGGGCAAGATCCAGCGTTTCAAACTGCGCGACGAGGAGCTGCAGGCTCCAGCCCGCTAAGGTTCCAATTGACGGCGCTGTTGGCAAGTACTTCGCTGATTTAGGCGACGCTGTCGGCCGATCTGCCGCGCGCAGGTCGACGAAGGCGGCGCCCACCTAAACGCCGCCGCCGCCGTTCAGTTGGACCGGGTTCACAGCAGCGGTACGGCGACGGTCACCGGCCGGCGACGTTCTCCGGCAACGGATTCCTCGGCGGCCTGCCGTGTTGTGAGATCGCTGGAGCCGAGCTTGAGTACCCGTACGCCAGTACCCTGGCCGCGAGGGCGCATTTAGGCGATCTTCACGTATTCGAAGTCACCCGGCTTGTTGTCGATCCCAACGCGCGGCGGCGCGATCCAGCTGGCAAACTTGCCTGGCTCGAACTGCGGCTGCATCAGGCTTTCCACGAACTCCTTGTCGCTGTCGGACGGTAGGAATTCGCCCCGGCGTTTATTCCACGTGGCCTCCTCGAGGATGTTGCCCTCGAGATCGGTATGAACATCGGCGAATTCGCCGATGTGCCGGTGGAAGGCGACGTGCGGCAGCTTGATCTGGAACCGGATGTCGCTATCTGCGATCACCTTGTTCCAGCGGCCGACGCCGATATTGCAATCGGCGACATAATCGTCGCGCAGCCTCATGTTGAGGGCGGATAGCGCCGGTGCATCCTCGTTCTGGATCTTACTGTCGATCAGACGCAGCACCGGATAGGTGCCGCTTTCGAGCTGATGGTCGTCCTTCAGCCGGTCCTCGCGGTAACGGCCCTTCAAGCCGGCGTGGAAGGCGTTCGCCGCATTGGTCGAGAGCTCGCTGCCAAAGAGGTCGAGCGTGAGCGAGAAATGCATGTTGGCCTTCTTCTGCACCGCCGGAAGGTCGATGACGCCGAGCTTACGCACCGCTTCAACGTCGTAGGGATCATCGATGCCGGCCTGTTTCATTGCCTCACAGGTGCGCTGCACGATGCGCGTGACGCCCGTCTCGCCCACGAACATGTGGTGGGCTTCTTCGGTCAGCATGAAGCGGCAGGTGCGCGACAGCGGATCGAAGCCGGATTGAGCCAGCGCCTCAAGCTGCATCTTGCCGTCGCGGTCGGTGAAGTAAGTGAACATGAAGAACGACAGCCAGTCCGGCGTCTTTTCGTTGAAGGCGCCGAGCATGCGCGGCGTGTCTGGGTCGCCGGAGCGGCGCTGCAACAACGCTTCCGCCTCCTCGCGGCCGTCGGCGCCGAAGTATTTCTGCAGCAGATAGACCATCGCCCACAGGTGACGGCCCTCCTCCACGTTTACCTGGAACAGGTTGCGCATGTCGTAGAGCGAGGGCGCAGTCTTGCCGAGATGGCGCTGCTGCTCGACCGAGGCCGGCTCTGTGTCGCCCTGGATCACCACTAGGCGGCGCAGCATGGCGCGGTATTCGCCGGGCACCTCTTGCCAGGCGTCCTCGCCCTTGTGGGTACCGAAGGGGATCTTGCGGCCTACCACCGCCGGCGCGAGAAGGATGCCCCAACGATATTCGGGCATGCGCACATAGTCGAACTTGGCCCAACCTTTGGGATCAACGCTGACCGCGGTACGCAGATAGACAAGCGAGGCCTGGAAGCCCTCCGGCCCCATGTCGTTCCACCAGTTGAGGTAGCCGGGGTGCCACTTCTCCAGCGCGCGCTTGACGCGCGGATCTTGCCCGAGCGCAACGTTGTTGGGGATCAACCCGTCGTAATCGACCTGAGCGATGTGCATTGCTTACACCCTTTCTTTATTGAAGGTCGGCGAGACGCCGCTGCCGTAGAGTTTGAGTGCGCCCTGCTCACCGATCGCGTTTGGCCGCTGGAAGATCCAGTTCTGCCAGGCGCTCAATCTCCCAAATATCTTGGTTTCCATGGTCTCCGGTCCGGCGAAACGCAGGTTCGCCTCCATGCCGGTCATGGCGTCCGGCGAGAAGCTCGTGCGCTCCTCCAACAGAAGGCGCAGCTCGTCGTTCCAATCGAAATCTTCGTAAGCCTGCGTGACGAGGCCAAGCTCGGCGGCCTCCTCGCCTTCAACCGGCACGCCGATCATTTTCTGAGCGCGGTGGAGTGCGTCAGGTTCGCCGAGGAAGCGAGTCTGCAGGCGGGTGAGCCCGTTGCCCATCGGATAAAAGCCAAAATTGACCTCACCGAGCGTGATCGCTGCCGGTTTGCGGTTATCGCCCTCGCGCGCGCCGATCAGCATCAGCGAGCGGTCGGCAGCGAAGGCGAGCTCGGCGAGCGTGCCGGCAAAGCAGGAGCCCGGCTCGATCAGCGCGATCGTGCTGCGTGAGGTAACGTCGATGCGTTTGAGCACGCGCTTGAGGTAATGGTGGATCTCGCGCATCAGCCAGTCGCCATTGGTTTCGGCGAGAAAATCGTCATGCGCCAGCACCGCCCTGGCATCGCCATTGGTGCAGAAAAACAGCACGCCGATTGCCGGCTCGTTGGTGCGCAGATGCAGGATGGCGTCTTCCAATTCGCGCGCCACAGTCAGCGGCCAGAATTTGGCTCCCAGTGCATGTGCGGCTTCAATCGAGACCGGTACGGTCCGCGAAGGGCCGCGCACGGTGACGGCAGCCAGCCCGTGTGCGCGGTCGATTTCAACATCAACGTGCGAATAGGTAATCCGGTCGCCTTCAATCTTGCGCTCGAGCGGCGTAAGCGCGATGCCCTTGGCGTCCCCGGGGCGGTCGGAGCGCGCGGCAATCTGCTTGGCGCGGGCGGCGACCGTTTCTTTCCATTTCGAGTTCGGCACAACCTCGTCGACCAGCCGCCACTCGACGGCCTTGTTACCGCGGATGCCCTCTTCGATCGAACAAAACACGTCGGCCCGATCGCGCCGCACCTTGCGCTTATCGGTGACGCGGGTAAGCCCGCCGGTGCCAGGCAGCACCGCGAGCAATGGCGTCTCGGGCAGTGCCACCGCCGATCGGCGGTCGTCGACCAGCATGATGTGATCGGCGGCGAGCGCCAGCTCATAGCCGCCGCCGGCCGCGTTGCCGTTGATGGCGCACAGATAGATCTGTTTGGAATTCTCCGAGGCGTCCTCGATGGCGAGCCGCGTCTCGTTGGTGAACTTGCAGAAGTTTACCTTCTGCCCGTGCGTCGACTTGCCGAGCATACGGATATTCGCGCCGGCGCAGAACACGTTGTCCTTGCCGGACTTGATGACCGCGCACCGCACTTCCGGATGCTCGAAGCGCAGTCGCTGTACGGCGTCGTTGAGCTCGATATCGACGCCGAGGTCGTAGGAATTGAGCTTGAGTTCATAGCCGTCGAACAGCCCGCTGGCCTGATCAACGTCCATGACCAAATAGGCAACCTCGCCGTCAAACTCGAGCCTCCAATGGCGGTAGCGCGCCGGCTCGGTCTGGAAATCAATTGTCTGCATGACTGATGCCGCCGCGGACATGGGCGCCCGGGTGACCTTCTCCCTGTCTATGCATTATTTTACATGTTGCATAGCACCAATGCCGCAGCGATACAACAAGGATGGATGTATGGGGAAACTGGCCGATTTCAAAGTCGTCTGCGGTCTGTTCATTTTCGCACCAAAACATGGGATTTTTTGTCCGCGCCAGCGGAAATCCGCGTTTTCCGTTGAAGGCCGACGGTTAGCCCCTTGCTTAGAACTATAATGCATGTTAGCCGGATAGCGATGAAACGTCTCCGTCCCAACGGTCGCGGCAGCGATCCCTATCTGCGCCGCCTCGGCGAGCGCCTTCGCACACTGCGCGACCAGCGCGGCATGACGCGCAAGGCGCTGGCCGCGCATGCACGGGTGTCCGAGCGCTATCTCGCCGAGCTCGAGGCCGGCAAAGGCAACGGCTCAATCGTGCTCCTGCGGCGCATTGCGAGCGCCATTGGGCTCCCTGTGACTCAATTGTTGCACGACGGCGCCGAGCCGCCGTTGGATTTCGTGCTCCTGTCGCAATTCCTCGAGCGGCTGTCGCCACCCGCGCTGGCGAATGCACGCAAAGTGCTGCTCAAGCATTTCTGCGAGCCATCAGAGGACCTGCGGCGTCGGCGTATTGCGCTCATCGGTCTGCGCGGCGGTGGCAAATCGACCCTCGGCCGCCTGCTGGCCGAGCGCCTCGACGTGCCCTTCATCGAGCTCGACCGCGAGATTGAGAGGCGCAGCGGCGCAAACTTGAGCGAAATCTTCGACATGTTCGGCCAGGAGACCTTCCGCCGCGCCGAGCGCGAGGCGTTCGACGAGGTGCTCAGCCAGCACCTGCATTTCGTCATCGCTACTAGCGGCAGCATCGTCACCGAGCCGAGCACGCTCGAATTGCTGCTGGCCTCCTGCTTTACCATTTGGGTGCGTGCCGAGCCGGAGGAGCATATGCGGCGCGTGATGGCACAGGGCGACATGCGGCCGATGGCGAATAATGCGCGCGCCATGGAGGACCTGGTCTCGATCTTAAAGAGCCGCGAGCCGCTTTATGCCAAAGCCGAGGCGATAATCACCACTAGCCGCAAGACGCCGGAGCAGAATCTCGCGGAACTGTTGCGTCTGATCGCGGTTCCCAGTACCGGCATGCAGCTTCAATTGGCCATGAACGACAGCAATCCGACAATTCAATGGAGAGAACCGGCGGGCGCCGGGCGAAGCAAGAATGAGTGAGACGATCAAGACCGATGTTCTGATCATCGGTGCCGGACCGATCGCGCTATTTGCAGTGTTCGAGTTGGGCCTGTTGGATATCAAAGCGCACTTGGTTGATATCCTTGACAAGGTAGGCGGGCAGTGCGCCGAGCTTTATCCGGAGAAGCCAATCTACGACATTCCCGGTATCCCCTACATCACCGGCCACGGCCTAACAGAGGCCTTGATGAAGCAGATCAAGCCGTTCCACCCAACCTTCCATCTCAGCGAGATGGTGACCACACTGCAAAAGATCGGCGAGCCGCTGTTTCTTGCCACCACCGACCGCGGCAGGGTGTTCGAAGCGAAAGTGGTAGCGATCGCCGCCGGTGGCGGCTCGTTCCAGCCCAAGCGTCCGCCGATCAACGGCATCGAGCCGTACGAAGGCAAGTCGGTCTACTACGCCGTGCGCAAGATGGAGATGTTCCGCGACAAGCAGCTGATGATCGTCGGCGGCGGTGATTCAGCGCTCGACTGGACGCTCAACCTGCAGCCGATCGCCAAGCGGCTGACGCTGGTGCACCGGCGCGACGAGTTCCGCGGCGCGCCCGACAGCGTCAACAAGATGCGCGCGTTAGTTGCAGCCGGCGGCATGGACCTCAAGATCGGCCAGGTGACGGCGCTGGAAGGCGTTGACGGCCAACTCACCGCCGCGAGCATCAAGGGCAACGACGGCTCGGTCAGCCGCGTCGAAGTGGACGCCATGCTGCCGTTTTTCGGCCTGACCATGAAGCTCGGCCCGGTGGGGGACTGGGGGCTCAAGCTTGTAGATAACCTCATCCCGGTCGACACCGGCACGTTCGAAACCGAGGTCCCCGGCCTGTTCGCCATCGGCGACATCAACACCTATCCGGGCAAGCTCAAGCTCATTTTGTCGGGCTTCCACGAAAGCGCCTTGATGGCGCAGAAGGCCTATCACTACGTTTATCCGGAGAAGAAGCTCGTCTTTCAATACACAACCTCCTCCACCAGCCTGCAGAAGAAACTCGGTGTCGCATAAGTGACGTCCAGGAACTTTCCCGCTCCGGCGCGAACAACAAGACCATGCCCAAGATCACCTTCATCGAACACGATGGCACCGTGCACACGGTCGAGGCCGAGATTGGCTCAACCGTCATGGAAACGGCTCAGCGCAATAGCGTGACGAGCATCGTCGCCGAATGCGGCGGCTCCTGCACTTGCGCCACCTGCTTGGTGCACGTGGACGAGAAGTGGAGCGAGGTTGTCGGTAAACCTTCGGCAGAAGAAGAGGACATGCTCGACTTCGCGTTCGAGGTAAAACCTACCTCGCGGCTGTCATGTCAGATCAAAGTGACGGAAGCGCTCGATGGCCTAGTTGTGCACACGCCGGCCTATCAGGGGCGCTGAGCTCAATTCGCTGGGGCCGCCTGCAACCGCTTGCTGGCGCAGACCTGCGCCGTGCTGTCCGGAACGACGCAGAAGCCGAGGTCTTTGCTCAGATTGATCATGCGCGCGAGACCCTTTTTACGCAGATCGCGGCGGATAATCATACTTCTTCGCATCGAGTGAGCAAACTTCTGTTTCGAGCTGCTGCGGATAAGGCCGGATGGAGATGACCTTGGTCGCTTGGGATGGCGGGCGTTTATACCGCTGCGCGAACGCACGCACGAGACTGCTGCGCATCTTGTCGAGATTGCGGATGGACGTGGCTCACTCAAGTATGGCTGGTAGTCGAAGTCATGCCCGTCGCGTTACTGTGAATTGAGTCACAATGGCAATTATTTAGTTAGCAGCGGCCGATTGATCCAGATCATATCGCGTCACAGTTTAGCGCCTACATTTTCACTATGATCATGGGCACGGAAAAACAACCATGACGCCCGCAACCGATTCTAACGTGCTGTTAACCAGGGTGGATGCGCCGCCGTTGTCGGACCGTCGTGGCATACCGGTGCCAATCGTTTCGCCATCCAGTGCCGCAGACGACGGTGACGGGCGCGATTCCTATGCGGTGACCGCGTTTGCCGACATCGTCGATCGTTCGTTGCACGCCACAGCGGCACGCTTCACGGCCGGCCTGTCCCCGGCGGCGCTGGCCAAGGCTTATTACGATTGGGCCATCCATCTCGCATTTTCGCCCGGCAAGCGGCTGCAACTCGTCGACAAAGCGGTGCGCAAGGCCGTGCGCTTTGCCAATTACGCCTTTCGTTGCGCATCGGAGGGCAACAAGACGACCCCTTGCATCGAGCCGTTGCCGCAGGATCATCGCTTTTCCGGCGCAGCCTGGCAGACACCACCGTTCAACTTCATGTACCAGGGGTTTTTGTTCAATCAGCAATGGTGGCACAACGCGACCACAGGCATCCGTGGTGTGACCAAGCACCATGAGGCGATGGTCGAATTCGCAGCGCGGCAGATGCTCGACACGGTGTCGCCTTCGAATTTCATGCTGACCAATCCGGAAGTGCTGCGGCAGACACTCACCAGAGGTGGCGCCAATTTGGTGAGCGGCTGGCACAACCTGATCGAAGACTGGGAGCGCGCCGTCGCCGGTAAGAGGCCGATCGGCACCGAGAACTTCATAGTAGGTCGGGACGTGGCGGTGACGCCAGGCAAGGTCATCTTTCGTAACCGGTTGATCGAACTTATCCAATACGCTCCCGCAACCGATAAGGTGCGGCCGGCGCCGGTGCTGATCGTACCGGCCTGGATCATGAAATATTACATTCTCGATCTGTCGCCGCAGAACTCGCTGGTCCGCTACCTGACGGAGCAGGGTTTCACGGTCTTCATGATATCCTGGAAGAATCCCGGCCCGCAGGATCGCGATCTTGGGCTCGATGACTATCGCATGCTCGGCGTTATGGCTGCGCTCGATGCGGTCGCCGCCGTCGTCCCGAACCAGAAAGTGCATGCCGTCGGCTACTGCCTGGGCGGCACGCTGCTGTCCATCGCCGCGGCAGCAATGGCCCGCGACGACGACGACAGGCTGAGATCGATTACATTGCTGGCGTCGCAGACCGATTTCCACGAGGCTGGCGAGCTGACGCTGTTCATCAACGAAAGCCAGCTCGCGTTCCTCGAGGACATGATGTGGGAGCAGGGCTTCCTCGATGCTACGCAAATGGCAGGCGCCTTCCAGATCCTGCGCTCCAACGATCTGGTTTGGTCGCACATGGTGCACGATTACCTGATGGGAGAGCGCAGCCCGATGATCGACCTGATGGCTTGGAACGCGGACAGCACGCGCATGCCCTACCGCATGCATTCGGAATATCTGCGGCGGCTGTTCCTCAACAACGACTTGGCGGAAGGACGGCTTACCGTCACCGACAAACCGGTCGCGCTCTCGGATATTCACGCGCCGATTTTCGCCGTAGGCACTGTCAACGATCACGTCGCGCCCTGGCGTTCAACCTACAAGATCAATTTGTTGACCGAAAACGACGTGACCTATCTGCTGACCACTGGCGGCCACAATGCCGGCATCATCTCCCCGCCAAGCATGGAGGGTCGGAGCTTCCAGGTGATGAGCAAGTTCGCGAACGCGCATTACGTCGATCCGGACACTTATCTGGCCACTGCCCCGCACAAAGAAGGCTCCTGGTGGC
>Ga0182038_10001345_pt1 | contig 12783 bp, 16 predicted proteins | sample sta12Can44000108_FD_125976 | JGI IMG/M metagenome (GOLD analysis project Ga0182038, IMG submission 125976) | Lab enrichment of tropical soil microbial communities from Luquillo Experimental Forest, Puerto Rico - statanox.12C.anox.44.000.108 | ecosystem: Environmental > Terrestrial > Soil >...
AAGGCGTCAAAAACCACGCGGTAGCACAGGCGGATCGCGTTCAAGCGGAGAGAACCTCAGCACCGGCCGATCACACGGCCCAAATTCATAGCATCGATTTTCTCGGAGCCGGCAGTGGGCGCCGAGATTGGCTTTTGTGCACCGCACGCATAATGTTGTCGACTGGGCACAGAGGCCACGAGTCATGCCGTCTACGGTTACCGCGAGACCGCCGCGTCGTGAAGTCATCGCCATGCTCGGCGAAGCGGTCGCGGCTGCGGATGCGCTGTTGAGCGACGCGCGGCGTGCGGTTGGGCATCGGGTAGCGATCGACGGACAGGTCGTAGCGCGACTGTTCGACAGCGAACAGCGCGCGACGCACGGGCTCGCCTGGTTTGCCACTTATGTCGAAGCGATCCGGCAGCTTGCCGAATATGGGCGACGCCTCGCCGAGGCCGGCACGTTCGGCGAGGTTGAGAAGCTCCTGCTGCGGATCGGCGCCGGCAAATATCTCGCGCAAATGCTCGGCGGCATGCCGATGAGCCAGGGCGAGATCGTGCGCCTGTCGGATCTCGGACTCAACGCGGCCGCAGTCGCGGCTCGCGTCAATCCGGCAGTGGAGCATCTGATTGCCACCGGCAATACGGCGGCGCGCCGGGCGCGGCTCATGGAGCTGATGCGCCAGCATCACGATGCCACAATCGGCGCCTGCGGGCTCGACGACACGCTCGATTCCATCCGAGAAGAGATGCGCAAATTCGCCGACGATCGCGTCGCGCCGTTCGCGCAGAAGTGGCACCTGCGCAACGAATACATCCCGCTCGACGTCATGACGCAGATGGCGGAGCTTGGCGTCTTCAGCCTGACCATCCCGGAAGACTATGAGGGCATGGGGCTCGGCAAGGAGTCGATGTGCGTCGTCTCAGAGGAACTGTCGCGTGGCTATATCGGCGTCGGCAGCCTCGGCACACGCTCCGAGATCGCCGCCGAGCTCATTCTCGGTTCGGGCACCGAGGAACAGAAACGCAAATGGCTGCCGAAAATCGCGTCCGGGGGAGTGCTGCCGACCGCGGTGTTTACCGAGCCGAATACCGGATCGGATCTTGCATCGCTCAAGACGCGCGCGGTGCGGCAAGGCGATGTCTATAAAGTCTACGGCAATAAGACCTGGATCACGCATCCGGTGCGCGCCGATCTGATGACGCTGTTGGTCCGCACCAATCCGGAGGAGACCGGATATCGCGGCTTGTCCATGCTGCTTGCTGAAAAGCTGCGCGGCAATGACGCCGATCCGTTCCCGGTGCCCGGCATGACCGGGACGGAAATCGAGGTGCTGGGTTATCGCGGCATGAAGGAATATGAGATCGCTTTCGATGGTTTTGCGGTCAAAGCGGAGAATCTGCTCGGCGGCATCGAGGGTCTTGGCTTCAAGCAATTGATGGCGACCTTCGAAGCAGCGCGCATCCAGACCGCGGCGCGCGCTATCGGCGTGGCGCAAGCCGCCATGGAGCAGGCGCTCAGTTATGCAAACAACCGCGTGCAATTCGGCCAGCCGATTGCCGCGTTCCCGCGCATCGCCGACAAGATCGCCATGATGGCGGCCGAGATCATGATCGCCCGCCAGCTAACCTATTACGCCGCGCGGCAGAAGGATTCCGGGCGGCGCTGCGATCTCGAAGCCGGCATGGCGAAGCTTCTCGCCGCGCGCGTCGCCTGGGCCGCCGCCGACAATGCGGTCCAGGTGCATGGTGGCAACGGCTTTGCCGTCGAGTTTCCGGCGTCGCGGATTTTATGCGACGCGCGTATCCTCAATATTTTCGAAGGCGCCGCAGAGATCCAGGCGCAGGTCATTGCCCGGCGCTTGCTCGACGATTCCAATTGACTGTCAACGGCGCGATGGGAACGACGGCCACCCTGCACGATTGATCTAAGGCAAAGGCCGTTTGAACGCTGGAGTGGCCGATGATCAGGATTCCGCACAATGCATTCGTATTCGTCGGCGATGGCCGCAAGGCGCTGATCCTGCGCAACGATGGTGATCCGGACCTGCTCAATCTGAAGACCGAGCGGGTGTTCACGGACGACAATCCGGCAACGCACGAGCAGGGCACCGATCGGCCCGGCCGGGCGTTTTCATCCGTGGGCGCGGGCCGTTCGAGCGTCGCGCAGACCGATTGGCACAAGCTCGAAGAGCACCGCTTTGCCACAGACGTCGCCGCGGCTCTCGAACGGATCGTCCGCGAACGTGGCGTTCATGCGCTCGTCGTGGTCGCGCCGCCGCGCGCACTCGCCGACCTGCGCAAGGCGTTTCACCCCGATGTCAAGAAGCGGATCATCGCCGAGATCGACAAGGATCTCACCAAACATCCCATTGATCAGATCGAGAAGCGTTTGGCGGGATAGAGTCCTTCCCCGCTCACGCGGGGCAGGATAGGTGCTATAACATCCGCTCTTCGATTTTGCTGCGCTCCGGCGCGGGTGGCTCCTTGAGCAACAGCCCGACATTGCCGGACAAGATGCGTTCGCCGTCCGCGCCTAGCGCGCGCAGTTCCTGCACAAAATCACGCACCGCCTCGCGTCGCCTGATTTCCTGCGGATAATCGGTGGCGAACACGATGCGTGAGGCTGGGATTTCAGCGAGGCCTGCCTTAATCGCGCCGATGCCACCGGCAAAGCCCGCGGTGTCGAAAACAAGATTGTGCGCGATGTAATGATCGAACGCTTTCGCGGCCTGGCGGCCGTGGCACGGATTGCCGGCGGTCCCCCAAAATTCCTTGTCCTGAAAACTACGGATGCGCGCCAGCATCGAGGCGATCCCGCCGGCAAGATGCGCCATGTGCACGGTGAGTTCGGCATGCCGATCGAATAGGCCGGAATTGATGAGCCGGATCGTCGCCATAATCAGTGAAAATTCGCGGCCGACCGCGCGCGCGGTGTCATAGAGGTCAAATTGCTGCGCATGATTGAGCTTGAGCGCCGGATGCACGAAAACGAACATGTCGAGCTTACGGACTTCGTTCCAGAACGGCTCCAGCGCCGGATCGTCGATGAACCTGCCGTCGAATTCGGAGGTGATGACGACGCCCTGAAAACCGAGCTCGTGGCGACAGCGGGCGAGCTCCTTGAGGGCCGAAGGCCCGCCGAGCGGATGCGCGTGCGCAGCGCCGATGAAGCGTCCCGGATAATCGCGCTCGGCCTCGCTTGCTTTGTCGTTGACTAGCCGCGAGGCCTGCGGATCGGCGCACATGCCTGCGGCGCTGGTGAGCCATGCCGCATCGATGCCGGCCAAGTCCATCATGCGCACGTGCTCGTCGAGATCGTAAAGCAGCGCATGCACCGTGTAGCTCGGCGCGCCGAGCGCATCATAATGGAGCACGAGGCGGTCGCCCGGATCGTCCTTGATCAATTCGCGCGGCGTGAAATGGTGCTGGAAATCGACGATCATCGCGGGCGTTCCTACGGGTAGACACGTTCGATTTAGCCGCGCTTTCGCAAGCGCTCAAGCCCGGCTACATATACGGGCATGAGCGATTTCATGTCCCACGTCGCGGTCCCGATCGCCATCGTCGCCGTCGCCGTCGTTCTCCTTCTCGGCCTCATCAACATGATGCGCGGCGGCTCGCCGAACCGCTCGCAGCAGCTGATGCGGTTGCGGGTGTTGCTGCAATTCGTCGCCATCGTTGTTATCATGTTCACGCTCTGGGTAATGGCCAAATAGCGATGGTCGTTCTCAACAAAATCTATACGCGCACCGGAGACGACGGCACGACCGCGCTTGGTACCGGCGAGCGGCGCAAAAAATACGATTTGCGGATCGCCGCCTATGGCACGCTCGATGAGGTCAATGCCGCGATTGGCGTCGCGCGACTGCATACTGCCGGCAATACCGCGCTCGATGGCGCGTTGGCGCGCATCCAAAATGACCTGTTCGATGTTGGCGCCGATCTTTGCGCGCCGGGGAAGGGCAAAGGACCCGGCGGCGCCCGGCTCTCGGTCACCGATAAGCAGGTCGCCTGGCTCGAAGCCGAGATCGACCGGCTCAACGGCGAGCTCGCTCCGTTACGATCCTTTGTGCTGCCCGGTGGCAGGGCCGCCGCGGCCTATCTGCACCTCGCGCGCACCATCTGCCGGCGCGCCGAGCGGCTCACAGCCGAACTGAAGGACAAAGCCGGGGAGGCGGTTACGCCGGAAGTGCTGAAATACCTCAACCGCCTGTCCGATTACCTTTTCGTCGCCAGCCGTTACGCCAACGGCAAGGGGGCCGGCGACGTGATCTGGAAGCCGGGCGAAAACCGCTAAAATCGTTGACCGGCAGCGCCTTGGCCGGTAGTTTGCCGCACTGCAGCAGCGCGCTTGTGCCCGCGCCGATTAGCGCGAAGAACCGTTACGACAGCAGCAGTTCCTCTCATGAAAATCCTGGTGCCCGTGAAGCGGGCGATCGACAAGGACGTGAAAATTCGCGTCAAGCCCGACGGCTCCGGCGTCGAACTCGGCAATGTCAAAATGTCGATGAATCCGTTCGACGAAATCGCAGTCGAGGAAGCGATCCGGCTCAAGGAAGCCGGTAAGGCGACCGAAATCGTCTGCGTTTCGGTCGGTCCGGCGCAGGCGGCCGAAACGATCCGCACTGCGCTCGCCATGGGCGCCGATCGCGGCATCCTGGTGAAAGCCGACGGCGCCGTCGAGCCGCTCGCTGTGGCGAAAATCCTTAAGGCCATTGCCGAAGCCGAAAAGCCCGGCTTGATCATCATGGGCAAGCAGGCGATCGACGATGACTGCAATCAGGCCGGACAAATGCTGGCCGCTTTGCTCGGTTGGCCGCAAGGGACTTTCGCCTCCAAGCTCACGCTCGATGCTAATGCGGTCACGGTCACGCGCGAGGTCGACGGCGGCTTGCAGACTGTGAAGCTGAAAGCACCGGCAATCGTCACCACCGACCTGCGGCTAAACGAGCCGCGCTATGCATCGCTGCCGAATATTATGAAAGCGAAAAAGAAACCGATTGAGGAGAAGACCGCCGGCGATTACCGGGTCGAGATCAAGCCACGGCTCGAAGTGCTCAAGACCGCCGAGCCGCCGGTGCGCAAGGCCGGCGTGAAGGTCAAGAGCGTCGCCGAGCTGGTCGAGAAGCTCAAAGCAGCGGGTGCGGTGTAGCGATGCCGACGTTACTGCTCGCCGAGCACGACAATAGCGCGCTCAAGGACGCGACCAACAAGGCGCTCACCGCAGCGAAGCAGCTCGGCGGCGAAGTGCATGTTCTCGTTGCCGGACAAAACTGCAAGGCGGTCGCCGAGGCTGCGGCCAAGCTCGATGGTGTCGGCAAGGTGCTGGTCGCGGACGCGCCCGGCTATGCCCACATGCTGGCGGAGCCGACGGCGGCGCTGATCGTCGCGCTCGCTCCGCCTTACGATACGCTCATGGCGCCGGCGACGACGACCGGAAAGAATATCATGCCCCGGGTCGCGGCGCTGCTCGACGTCATGCAGATTTCCGATGTGACCAAAGTGTTGGCGCCGGACACCTTCGAGCGCCCGATCTATGCCGGCAATGCCGTGCAGACGGTCCGCTCGGCGGAAAAGAAACGCGTGATCACGGTGCGCACGGCGGCCGTCCAAGCGACCGGCGCAGGCGGCGCGTCTGCTCCGATCGAGCCCGCCGCCACGGTCGCCGATCCGGAACTTTCGGGCTTTGTCGGTGAAGAACTTTCAAAGTCGGAACGTCCCGAACTAACCTCGGCCAAAATCATCATTTCCGGCGGCCGAGCCATGCAAAACCGCGAAAACTTCACCAAATATATCGAACCGGTGGCGGACAAGCTTGGCGCGGCAATCGGCGCCTCGCGCGCCGCGGTCGATGCCGGCTATGCGCCCAACGATTGGCAGGTCGGTCAGACCGGCAAAGTTGTGGCCCCGGACCTTTACATCGCGGTCGGCATTTCAGGTGCCATTCAGCATCTCGCTGGTATGAAGGATTCGAAAGTGATCGTGGCGATCAACAAAGACGAAGAGGCGCCGATCTTTCAGGTCGCCGATTACGGTCTGGTGGCCGATCTTTATGAGGCATTGCCGGAGCTTGCGGCGGAGCTGGATAAGGTTAAGCGCTGAAGGAATCTGGCGCGCTGACCGGGATCGTCGTAAATTGCGTAAGGTGAATCGAGATGGTCGAGGTAAAAGAACGCCCTAAAGAACGAACTGGCGCGCGCGCACAGCCCGCGCGCGGCGCAGAAGCGGGCGACTCCGCTCCTGCGTTTCGCAAGATCGGCGTCATCGGCGCCGGCCAGATGGGCAACGGCATCGCCCATGTTTGCGCGCTGTCTGGCTTTCACGTCCTGTTGAACGACGTCGCTCCCGATCGCATCACCGAAGGCTTGGCGACCATCAGCGGCAATTTGGCGCGGCAGGTCAGCCGTCAGCGTATCAGCGATGAAGAGCGGCAGGCGGCGATCAAGCGCATTTCGCCGGCCAAAACGCTCGACGAGCTCGCCGATTGCGATCTGGTGATCGAGTCGGCGACCGAACAGGAAGAAATCAAGCGCAAGATCTTTGCCGCGCTCTGTCCGGCGCTCAAGCCTGATGCCATTCTCGGTACCAACACCTCGTCAATCTCGATCACGCGGCTTGCCGCCACGACCGACCGCCCGGAGCGTTTCATCGGCATTCATTTCATGAATCCGGTGCCGCTGATGGAGCTGGTCGAGGTGATCCGCGGCATTGCAACCGGGGACGCAACCTTCGAGGCGACCAAACAGTTCGTCGCCAAGCTCGGCAAACGGATTGCGGTGGCGGAAGATTTCCCCGCCTTTATCGTCAACCGCATCCTGCTGCCGATGATCAACGAGGCGATCTACACGCTTTACGAAGGGGTGGGCAGTGTCGAGTCGATCGACACTGCGATGCGGCTCGGTGCCCATCATCCGATGGGTCCGCTGGAACTCGCCGATTTCATCGGCCTCGATACTTGCCTCTCGGTGATGCAGGTGCTGCACGAGGGCCTGGCGGATTCGAAATACCGGCCGTGCCCGCTCTTGGTGAAATATGTCGAAGCCGGCTGGCTTGGACGCAAGACACAGCGCGGCTTCTACGATTATCGCGGCGAAAAGCCGGTACCCACCAGATAAACAGGAGTCAGGAAATCAGTAATCAGTTATCGGACTGCCATCCGATTACTGACTACTGATCGCAGATTCCTGTTCAGGCTGCCGCCATTTGCGGCGCGGTGTCGCGCCAGCACGGCAGCGCTGAGATGCGACCGAACCAGCCGTGGACATGCGGATAGGGTTCGAGCGGTAGCTGCGCTTCCTTGGCGTAGAACAACGGAGCGGCGACCGCGAAGTCGGCGATCGTGAGCGAATTGCCGACAATGTGCTTTTGTTTCGCCAAGTGGGCGTTGAGCATCGTCGCTTCTTTTTCGTAAGCAGCGGCGGCCTTGGCCACGGCGGCGGCGTCGGTTGGTCCGAGATTGAGGATCTGCTTGACAAGCCGCTCGAACAGCGCCGGCGCCCAGGCATCGCGGTTCCAATGCGCCAGATTCCAGCTCTGCCAGCGTGTGATATCGGCCCGCATTCTGGCATCGTTTGGCCATAGCGCGTTCGGCTTTTGGCCGGCGACATATTGCATGATGGCGAGCGTCTCCCACAGCTTAAGCTCGCCATCGACCAAAGCCGGCGTGCGGCCGGTCGGGTTGATGGCCAGATAAGCCGGCGTGCGCGAGCCGCCCTTGGCCAGGTCGACCACCTCGAATTCCAGCGGTACGCCGAGATAATTGGCGACCGCGCGGACCTGCCAGGTATTAGGTGACGGCGGGAAACCATATAATTTCATGATCAGCTCCTTGCTTTAGACAACAGGTATTGGACGCGAAGACAGGCGAGCCTCGTTGTCGGTCACCTAATCACAACATGAGGCGGATTTCGGTTCTTGATATGAAGCTTTTGCGTCGACTGCTGCGCCCTCGTATCGATCGTGATGGCGCACCCAGGCCATGGACCATTCAAGACCGTCCTCGTCGCGGCCCTTTGGCGCCAGATCGAGGAAATTGTACGTGCCGATCAGGATGTCGAGACCGCGGCCATAGGTCGAATAGGTGTGAAAGATTTCACCGGCGGCGTTTCTATAAAACACGCTGGCACCCGGCCGTTCCTCGCTCGCGAAATTCTCGATGAATTCGTAGTTGTACATCACCTTGCCGCCGGCTTTTTCCTGTGCTGTCGCAGATACCTGATAATCCTGATTGAAATCGCCGCCGAACGCAGAGACCCATTTGAAGCGCCAGCCCATGCGCCGTTGGAACGCTTCGATCTGCGGCAGCGGCGCCCGCGAGACGACGACAAAAGATACGTCGCGCTGCGCCAGGTGAACGACCGTGCCGTCGAAATGATCGGCAAGGAACGAACAACTTGGGCATCCTGCTTCCCAGCCGGGACCGAGCATGAAGTGATAAATGATCAATTGGCTTTTGCCGCCGAACAGGTCGCTCAGCGATCGTTTGCCGGCTGGCGTGTCGAACACGTAGTTCTTCTCGACTTTCTCCCATGGCAATTCACGGCGCTTGCGGGCGAGCTCGTCGCGGGCGCGGCTAAAGGCCTTCTCCTCGGCGAGATAAGCTTTGCGCGCGGCGATCCATTGCTCGTGCGAAACGATCTTGTGCTTCTGTTCTTGCATCTGTTGCTCCTTTGAACCGGCGCTCATGCGACGCGCCGCAAATTTGGAACCGACAGCGGCGGGATCGCCGGCAATATCAATCTGTCGGCGTCATCCAGCCGATGCCGGCGCCGCCGGGTTCCTGCAAGATGGCGATGAGGCCGACATTGGGAACGTCGAACACTGGTTTCATGAGCTTGGCGCCGGCAGCGACTGCTTTTTTCACGCGTGCGTCGACGTCATCCACCGCTATGTAAGGCATCCAGCCTTCGGGCACGCCGGCAAAATCCGGCCCGCTGATATCGAACATTCCGCCAACCGGCTGGTCGGTTATTTTGGCGACCCAATAGGTGCCGCCGCCCGGCATCGGCATCGTCTCGAAGCTCCAGCCGAGCGTATCGGCGTAAAACCTCTTTGCTCTGGCGACGTCGCGCGTCATCAACTCGTTCCAGTAAAATTTCCCGTGCGATCCGCGCATGCGGTACTCCACTCGTTGTCAGTTGCCGGGCGAGCATAGGTCACGCGTGTAAGAAAACCACGAACTGCCGCGCGGCCGGTCCAACGCCATGTTCAGGCGACGAACTTCTCGAGCTTGTCGAGAGCACGGGTCCAACCGCTGTGATGACGATCGCGCGCCTCCTCGTCGAAGAATTGCTCATGCGTGAGCGTCAAGAGCGAGCCGTCGCCGTCAGGCTTGATCTCGACCGTGACCAGAGATTCGCGCTCGGGCGTGCTTTTCCAGGCCCAGGTGAAGACCAGCTTCTGGTTCGGCACGAATTCGCGGTAAACACCGCTGACATCGTGCTCTTCGCCGTCCGGGGTTTTCATCAGCCAGCGATAACGTCCGCCGGCCCGCGGCTCGCACTCGACCTTGAGCACTTTGACTTCGCCGGGGCCCATCCAGCCTTTCACTTTTTCCGGGTCGGTCCAGGCCGCGAAGACTTTCGCGGGCGGCGCGTTGAGCCGGCGCTTGAGGGTGAGGCTCGGTTTGGTTGCTGTTTGGACTGCCATGACTCTTCCTCCAGAAAAAGGGCAAGGCTCGAAAGCCGGTCGGACCAGAATTTCTCGTAGCGATTGAGCCACTCGAAAGCATCGCGCATCGGCTCGGCTTCGAGCCGGCACGCGACCGTGCGGCCGGTCTTGGTTCGCCTCACCAGTCCGGCTTCCGACAATACGTCGAGATGCTTCATGACCGCCGGCAGCGACATCGCGAACGGCGCGGCGAGCTCGCTGACCGAAAGTCCCGGCTCCTGTGCGAGCCGCATCACCAGCGCGCGGCGCGTTGCGTCCGAGAGCGCGGCGAAGGTGCGATCGAGCGGGATATCGTAAAACTTTACCATTTGGTTAAGTATAGAGAGCCGACCGCGATCGAGTCAAGCTGCACGCAAAAATTTTTTCAGCAGTCGCTCGATCGGGAACCGGCGCTCGCCGGCTTGTTGCGATCAGCCGGGTTTCCTGATTGCGGCGCTGACGAGCCGCACGCCGTCGTCACTCGCCCATTCGGCCGGACCGGCCATGGTGCCGATCTCGCAACCTGCGGGATCGACGATGATCGTTGTCGGCATGCCGAATGCCTTGCCGGCGGTTTTGAGATTCTCGAACACCCGCGCGCTGGGGTCGGAATAATGGGCGAGGTGGGTGACGCCGATATCTTTGAGGAAAGTGAGCGGCTTTTGTGGATCGCGAGTATCGATATTGACTGCGACGACCTGGAAATCGGCCCCGCCGACAAGCGCCTGGAGAGCATCCAGAGCAGGCATTTCGCGGCGACAGGGCACGCACCAGGTCGCCCATAGATTGAAGAGAACGCTGCGGCCGCGCCAATCGGCCAGCCTCACTTCGCGCCCTTGCGCATCCTTGAAGGCGAGATCGGGGACCTGGAACGGCGCATGCGCTACCGTGAGCGCAGCAACCTCGCCACGCGCCAAACCCGCAATCCGTTTGGCGGTGTTAACCGCAGCCTGACAGGTTGCGCCGGTCGGATTGCTTCGAATATGTGCTATCCCGTATACCCCCGCCAGGACGATAAGGATGACGAGCGCTCCGAGGGCCGAAAACAGGCGCAGGCGGCCGATCTTCTGCAAAGAGGCCGGCGGCCGCAGCGTCATCTCGGAATCTCCTTTCGGCGCGGGCGTCATGAGCTTCATGAGCATTCGATCATGAGCAATAAAATGTGGGGCGGACGCTTTGGTTCGGGCCCAGATCCGATCATGGAGGACATCAACGCGTCCATCGATTTCGACCAAAAGCTTTATCGCCAGGACATTGCCGCCAGCAAGGCGCATGCGGCGATGCTTGCGAAAAAAGGCATCATCACGGCGCAGGATGCAAAGCGGATCGCTCACGGTCTAGACACGATCCTGTCAGAAATCGAGACCGGCAAGTTCGCGTTCAAACGTGCGCTGGAGGACATTCACATGAATGTCGAGAGCCGGCTTGCCGAGCTGATCGGGCCGGCGGCCGGGCGGCTGCACACTGCGCGCTCGCGCAATGATCAAGTGGCGACGGATTTCCGGCTCTGGCTGCGGCAGGCCATTGACGAGATCGACGTGGCGCTTACCGCGTATCAGCGGGCGCTGGCGCGCAAGTCGCTCGACCATGCGGCAACCGTGATGCCGGGGCTGACCCATCTGCAACCAGCCCAGCCGGTGACCTTCGGCCATCACTTGCTTGCCTATGTCGAGATGGCGGCGCGCGACCGCGGCCGGTTCGCCGATGCGCGGCGCCGGCTCAATGAATGCCCGCTCGGCTCGGGCGCGCTCGCTGGCACTTCGTTTCCCATCGACCGCGCCATGACAGCGAAGGCGCTCGGTTTCACACGGCCGACGGCGAATTCGCTCGATGCCGTCGCCGACCGTGACTTCGTGCTCGAGACTTTATCGGCCTGCGCCATCACTGCAGTGCATCTGTCGCGGCTCGCCGAGGAAATCGTGATCTGGACATCGCCGCTGACAGGCCTCGTTCCATTGAGCGACAAGTTCACCACCGGCTCGTCGATGATGCCGCAGAAGCGCAATCCGGACGCGGCGGAGCTCATCCGTGCAAAGACTGGCCGGGTGGTCGGTGCGCTGACGGGATTGCTGGTCGTGCTCAAGGCATTGCCGCTCGCTTATCAGAAGGATCTCCAGGAGGACAAAGAGGGCGCGATCGACGCGATCGGCGCGCTCGCATTGTCGCTCACCGCGATGACCGGCATGGTGGCCGACATGCAGCCGGACGTCGCGCGCATGGCGGCAGCGGCAGGCGAGGGCTATTCGACCGCCACCGATCTCGCCGACTGGCTGGTGCGGGTGCTCAAATTGCCCTTCCGGGAGGCGCATCACCTTACCGGGCGGATCGTTGCTGAGGCCGCCGAGCAGGGCGTGGCGCTTGATCGATTGCCGCTCAAAACCATGCAGGCCATCGAGCCGCGGATCACAAAAGCGGTTTTCGCGGTGCTTTCGCCGGCCAATTCGGTCAAGAGCCGCAATGTCCTTGGCGGAACGGCACCGAAGAATGTGCGGCGCGAAGCCGAGCGCTGGCTCAAACTGCTCGGCAAAAAGGCCTAAACCGGCCGGTAAGGTTTGGCCGACACAATGTCGCCCTGCCGGTACGCTGTGGTAGAAGGGCCAACGACTGCCCCGGGGGGCATTGATTGAAGCGTGATCGAACAATGTTTCCGCGCGTTCCCGCGAAGGCGGGAATCCAGCGCTCGGTCCCCGCTTTCGTGGGGAAGGGCGGACGTATTCGCATGTCCGGCTTTGTTCTTTTGGGCTTTGCCGCCCTGACGCTAGCAGCCTTGGCGCTAGCAGCCTGCGGCCGTGCCGGGCCGCTCGAACCGCCGCCGGGGCCGGCGGCGGTGCCTTCAGCCGGCGCGCAACTCACCCAGCCGGACGGTACGCCGGCGCCGGGCTCGTCGCAGGACGTGGCGGTTAAAAGCGGCTTTGACGCGCAAGGCCATCCGGTGGCAACGGGCCAGAAACGGCCCTTCATTCTCGATCCACTGCTGCGCTAGTTCTCGTCATCGTAAGCCAACGGGTCCGGCCCTGCGAAGCAATTTAGGCGGGTTGAAGGGCTTGCTGGATTGCTTTGTCGCTTGCGCTCCTCGCAATGACGAAGCCGATTTCCACTTTACGATCTGATGCTCTAAAGACGTGCCATGCATCACTTTGCGTATCGCAACGCT
>Ga0182038_10001348_pt1 | contig 12771 bp, 15 predicted proteins | sample sta12Can44000108_FD_125976 | JGI IMG/M metagenome (GOLD analysis project Ga0182038, IMG submission 125976) | Lab enrichment of tropical soil microbial communities from Luquillo Experimental Forest, Puerto Rico - statanox.12C.anox.44.000.108 | ecosystem: Environmental > Terrestrial > Soil >...
GTCGATATCACCGGAACAGGCGATGCGGCGCGGCGCAGATCGTAGTAGCCCACCGGGAACATGCCGAACGCGGCGAACAGGTCGGCGACGCCGGCCAGTTCGGCCGGGCTGCCGACCCGGATGGCGCCGTGCCGCTCGGCGGTAACCCGCTGCAGGGAGCCCAAGCGTTCGGCACCTCGATGGGTCGCCACGTGATCGCCGTTGACCTGCCCGCTTACCTCGACCAGCGTGGCGTATGCGGGCACCTCGCCGGCGTACATCGCCGAGAGCCCGGCGGCGAATTGCGCGCGCAGCTGCCAGGTCACCAGTCTTTGCCGCCTTTTTAGAGGGCTCATGCGCTGCCGTCGCTGCGATAGTCTCCGGCCATGGGTGACACGCTCGACGATATCGACCGGATCCTGATCCGCGAGCTGGTCGCCGACGGACGCGCCACGCTGGCGGAACTGGCATCGAGCGCGGGGCTGTCGGTGTCGGCGGTCCAGTCGCGGGTGCGTCGGCTGGAATCTCGCGGTGTGGTGTCGGGGTACTCGGCGCGGATCAACCCGGAGGCGGTCGGGCATCTGCTGTCGGCGTTCGTTGCCATCACCCCTCTGGATCCTTCTCAACCCGATGATGCGCCCGCCCGCCTGGAACACATCGCGGAGATCGAGTCGTGTCATTCCGTGGCCGGCGAAGAAAGCTACATCTTGCTGGTGCGCGTCGAGTCCGCCCGAGCGCTCGAGGATCTGCTGCAAAGGATCCGGACAGCAGCGAATGTTCAGACGCGAAGCACCATCATCCTCAATACTTTTTACAGCGATAGGCAACACATACCATAATAGTTCCGACAAAGATGTCATGATTCCGTAAAAATTCCGCTATCATGGACGGCATGACCGTCGCCGTGAACTTCTGTGCGCTTGCCGGTTCGCAAATCGAGCCCGATCGGGTTCATCAGGAGCTGTCGCGCAGCATGCTGGTCGACGGTTTCGACCTGGTGCTCGATCTGCAACGGTCGGCGGGCTCCTATCTGGTCGACGCCCGAGACGGCCGGCGCTTTCTCGATATGTTCACGTTCGTCGCATCGTCGGCGCTGGGTATGAACCACCCGGCGCTGGCCGACGACGAAGAATTCCGCGTGGAGCTCCTCAACGCCGCGTTGAACAAGCCGAGCAACCCCGACGTGTCGACGGTGGCGATGGCCGGCTTCGTCGAGACCTTCAGCCGGGTACTGGGCGACCCGGCGCTGCCGCATCTGTTCTTCGTCGAAGGGGGCGCGCTGGCTGTCGAGAACGCGCTCAAGGTCGCGTTCGACTGGAAGAGCCGGCACAACGAGGCACGCGGCATCGATCCCGCACTGGGTACCCGGGTACTGCACTTGCGTGGCGCGTTTCATGGCCGTAGCGGGTACACCCTGTCGCTGACCAACACCAAGCCGGTCAGCGTGGCCCGCTTCCCGAAGTTCGACTGGCCGCGCATCGACGCCCCGTTCATCCGGCCGGGCCTCGACGGGCCGGCAATGGACGCGCTGGAAGCCGAGTCGCTGCGGCAGGCCCGGGCGGCATTCGAGGCACACCCACACGACATCGCGTGCTTTCTGGCCGAACCCATCCAAGGGGAAGGCGGCGACCGTCACTTCCGGCCCGAATTCTTCAAGGCGATGGGTCGGCTATGCGACGAATACGACGCCCTGCTGATCTTCGACGAGGTGCAGACGGGCTGCGGGTTGACCGGAACCCCTTGGGCCTACCAGCAATTGGGTGTGCAACCCGATGCGGTGGCATTCGGCAAGAAGACACAGGTGTGCGGAGTCATGGCGGGCGGCCGGGTCGACGAGATCGCCGACAACGTCTTCTCGGTCGCCTCTCGGCTCAATTCGACGTGGGGCGGCAACCTGGCCGACATGGTGCGCGCCCGCCGCATCCTGGAGGTGATCGAGGCCGACGGATTGTTCGACCATGCGGCCGAACAGGGCCGGTACTTGCTGGCCAGACTGGACGAACTCGCCCAGGACCTCCCCGCGGTCGTTCATGACCCCCGAGGCCGCGGCCTCATGTGCGCGTTCAGTCTGCCGACCACCGCCGATCGCGACGAGGTGGTTCGCGAGCTGTGGCAACGTTGTGTGATTGTGCTGCCATCCGGTGAAGACGGCGTTCGGTTCCGTCCCGCATTGACCGTTTCGCGGCACGAAATCGACGCGGCGATTTCGGCCGTACGCGGCGCTTTGACGGCCGTGAGCTAGGCGGAAAACGGTTTACCGAGGTTCGGCAGCGGGTATTTTTTCCATGCGATTCGCCACGAGGCCAGCACCGAAGGTGGTCGGGAAATTCGCCCAAACTGCGCTAACGAATCCGGCGCATAGGACGATGGACTAAGCGCGGCGAGACGGGGGATATGAGGGCCAGGGATGCAGAAGGCGGATGAGCGATCACCCGGCGATCGCTTGGGGCAGGAGGACGGCGAGGTGCGCGCCGCGATCCGGTTCGCGGTCGTGGCTGCGATCGGGGGGGTCGGGTTCGTGGTCCTGGCCGCAATGTGGGTCAGCACCTGCCCGGGAATCGGCGGCGTCGACACGGCCGCCTGTGGGCCGCCCCAGCGGACGTTGCTGGCGTTCGGCGGTCCGCTGATCTTGCTCGCCGGTGGCCTCTGGGCGTTCCTGCGGACCTACCGCGTGTGGAAGGCAGGGGGTACCTGGTGGGGATGGCACGGCGCCGGTTGGTTTTTGTTGACGCTGATGGTGGTGGCGCTCGGCCTGGGCGTTGCACCGATAGCCGGTCCGCTGCTGGCCCCTTGACCAGCAACTACAAGATGGAATCGCTAGCTGGCGGCGCGCTCGCGCGAGGGATGCTCGGATTTCGCGACGTGCCACTGCTCGTCGATGCGGGTCACGCGACGAGACTCCACGACGAACCAAAGCGCCCCGGCGAGCGTTCCCAGCACGGCGATGAGCACCGTCGTGGGTAGCCATTCGTAATGCCCGTAGGCGGCGACTACCGCCGTGCTGATCATTCCGCCCAACGCGACGAGCAACAGGATGAACCCGGGCCAGTAGAGGTTGTCCTTCATCGTGAAACCGGCGTGCGGTTGCGTGGTCCGGAAATGATCCGTCGGATCGTGATGCCTGTCGCCCATCACTTGTCCCTTCGTCGGCGCTCCGTCGTCGGATTTGGTCAGGTCGGTACGGCCGAATCGCGAACCAGCACCTGGGGCAGCGAAATCGCCCCAAGAGTCGTTATCAGCCAAACAATGGTCGTCACGGCAAGCCAGGATGCAAAGCCGCGGATCGTGAGCCCGTGGGTCAGTGCCGAGGCGAGAATCAACGCGACGAGGGTCAATGCCAGGCCGGCGCCCCCGAGGAGCAGCGATGCGTACGCCCGAGGCAACTTCACGATCAGCAGCGACAGGGCCGACTGCGCCACCGAGAACAACACCACGGCGACGATGAACCCCGACGCCGACACCGACACACCGGGCACAATCCAGGCCGCCACCAGCAGTCCGATCGACCACGATGCCAAAAGCACAACCGCTCGAAGCAATGCCTGCTTCATGTCAATAAGTGTAGGTCCCGAGGTTGCGACTGTTAAGGAGTTGAGTCATCGAAACGGGCGCGCTCGATCCGAACCTCCTGCTGGGTTATTCGCCGCTTCAAGTGGGTATCAGCTTTACACCATGATGAGTGCCGGAAGGGTCGCGTTCGCGTGCTCACCCGATCATCGGGGACAGGATCACGAAAGCACCGATATGAATGCCCACTGCCAGAGCGATCAATATGACCAGAGCGATCTCGGCGATCACCGCGATGCGCGGCCGCATACCCGGCGGCGACCATGAGTAACCCGCTGGGAAAAACGGTCGTGGGCCGGTTGCACAGCAGTAGTAGTGTCAAACAGACGTTGCCGGGAGACCAGATGACCGATGCGGGATTGCGCGCTAACAAGCGTCAACGCGGCCACCGCGCCGTCGAGCTGCACGTTGCGGCACGCCTCGAGAACCTGGCGATGCTGCGCACGCTGGTCGGTGCGATCGGCACCTTCGAGGACTTGGATTTCGATGCCGTGGCGGACCTGCGGCTGGCCGTCGACGAGGTCTGCACCCGGTTGATCCGCTCGGCCACTCCGGACGCGACGCTCGTCGTCGTGGTCGACCCGCACGACGACGAACTGGTGGTGGAGGCTTCCGCGGCGTGCGACACCCACGATGTGGTGGCGCCCGGGAGCTTCAGCTGGCATGTCCTGACGTCGTTGGCCGACGAAGTCCAGACTTTCCACGACGGCCGCGAACCCGACGAAACGGGCAGCGTCTTCGGGATCACGCTGACCGCGCGACGGGCGGCCTCTAGCAGGTGACCTCGGGAGCCGCCGGCGGTTCGGTTTCGCGGCCGAACGAATATGCCGATGTTCCGGATATGTTCCGTGAATTGGCGAGTGTCGCCTCCGACTCAATGGAGTCGCAGCGCCAACGGGACAAGATCGTCGAGCGGTGCTTGCCGCTGGCCGATCACATCGCCCGCCGGTTCGAGGGCCGGGGGGAACCGCGCGACGACTTGGTTCAGGTGGCGCGGGTCGGGCTGGTAAACGCGGTGGTCCGCTTCGACGTCGAGGCGGGGTCGGACTTCGTTTCGTTCGCCGTGCCCACCATCATGGGGGAGGTCCGTCGCCACTTCCGCGACAACAGCTGGTCGGTCAAAGTTCCGCGGCGCCTGAAGGAACTGCACTTGCGGCTCGGCACCGCCACCGCCGAGCTGTCCCAACGGCTCGGCCGGGCGCCGACCGCAACCGAACTCGCCGCAGAGCTCGGCATGGAGCGCGACGAGGTCGTCGAGGGCCTGGTGGCGGGGAGCTCGTACAACACCTTGTCCATCGACACCGGTGGCGGCGGCACCGACGATGACGACGCCCGCGCCATCGCGGATACCTTGGGCGACGTGGACGTCGGCCTTGACCGCATCGAGGATCGGGAGGCGCTGCGTCCCTTGCTGGAGGCGCTGCCCGAGCGGGAACGAATGGTGTTGGTACTCAGGTTTTTTGAGTCGATGACACAAACGCAGATAGCCGAGCGAGTGGGCATCTCACAGATGCACGTGTCCCGGCTGCTGGCCAAGTCGCTTGCGCGGCTACGGGACCAGTTGCAATAGCGGTCCGGAGTCTTCGCCTTGGGTCCTGTTCGACTTCAGCGGCGATACGGCCCGCCGCGTCGTCACCGGCAGAGTGCCGTCCGGGTCGCAGAGACGCAACAACCGCGACACCGCCTGGCTCGGCACCATCGCCCAATTCACCTGGGCGCCCGAGCAGGCGACGTTGATTCGGAGTAGTGCTGAAAAGCCAGCAGTACCAATGAATTCCAGGCCGCGCAGGTCCAGGATCACTCGCCTGGAACGCGTGGCGTTGCGTTGTACGTAGGCCGCAAGCTGATCGGCGTTGGCTGCGTCCAGCTCACCACGCACGGTGATGACCGTGCCCGACGAGCTCCGGCGAGCGCCGAATTGGGCCGTACGGCTCAGTTGCCAAGATTGGGCCACAGACATGCTTAACTCCATCATTCGGAGGGTCGTGCTGTGGAGGACGCCAGGTGAGCGCTGACTTCGGACCGGGGAATTCACTATCCCCCGCCTCCCCGACGTTATCCGGGCGGCTGTGAACTCAACCTGACCCGAACCCTACCCGCGGTTTGGCGGACCGACAACGTTCTCCTAGCTGATTCCCAGGAACGCTGGTAAGACGGGCTTGCCGTGCCCGGGGTCGTCACTTGATCTCGGCGAGCACCGTGCCCTGAGTAATGGCGGCGCCCGCCTCGACCGCGAGTCCCGTGATGGTGCCGTCCTTGTGCGCCGTGACCGGGTTCTCCATCTTCATCGCCTCGAGGACAACCACCAGGTCGCCGACGGCGACCTCCTGTCCTTCCTCGACCGCGACCTTGACCACGGTGCCCTGCATGGGCGCGGTGACCGCGTCGCCGGAGGCCACCGCACCCGCGTGCGACCCGCGCTTGCGCGGCTTCGGCTTCTTGCGGATGACACCGGCCGGATCGGCGGCGCCGTTGGACAGCGCCAGGTCACCGGGCAGCGACACCTCGATCCGGCGGCCGCCGACCTCGACGACCACCTTCTGACGGGGCCGGGTGTCCTCCTCGTCCAGGGGTTCGCCGCCGGCGAACGGTTCGATGGTGTTGTCCCACTCGGTCTCGATCCAGCGGGTGTGCACCGAGAAGCCTTTGTCGTCGCCGATGAACGCCGGGTCGGACACCACCGCGCGATGGAAGGGGATCACCGTGGCAAGGCCTTCGACCTCGAACTCGTCCAGCGCGCGGCGGGAGCGTGCCAGCGCCTCCTGGCGGTTCGCGCCGTACACGATCAGCTTGGCCAGCATCGAGTCGAACTGGCCGCCGATCACCGAGCCGGTCTCCACGCCGGAGTCCATGCGCACACCGGGGCCGCTGGGCGGGTGGAACTTGGTCACCGGCCCGGGCGCGGGCAGGAAGTTGCGCCCCGCGTCCTCGCCGTTGATCCGGAATTCGATCGCGTGCCCGCGGGGGGTGGGGTCCTCGGTGATGTCGAGCTTGTCGCCGTTGGCGATCTTGAACTGCTGCAGGACCAAGTCGATGCCCGCGGTTTCCTCGGTGACCGGGTGTTCGACCTGAAGGCGGGTGTTGACCTCCAGGAAGGAGATCAGGCCGTCCTGGCCGACCAGGTATTCGACGGTTCCGGCGCCGTAGTAGTGGGCCTCCTTGCAGATCCGCTTGGCCGACTCGTGGATCTCCTTGCGCTGCGCGTCGGTCAGGTACGGCGCCGGCGCCTCTTCCACCAGCTTCTGGAATCGGCGCTGAAGGGAGCAGTCCCGGGTGCCCGCGACGACGACGTTGCCGTGCTGGTCGGCGATCACCTGCGCCTCGACGTGGCGCGGCTTGTCGAGGTAGCGCTCCACGAAACACTCACCGCGCCCGAACGCGGCGACGGCCTCACGGGTGGCCGACTCGAACAGCTCCGGGATCTCTTCGATGCTGCGCGCCACCTTCATGCCGCGGCCGCCGCCGCCGAAAGCGGCCTTGATCGCGATCGGCACGCCGTATTCCTTGGCGAAGGCGACGACCTCGTCGGCGTCCTTGACCGGGTCGGAAGTGCCGGGAACCAGTGGGGCCTTGGCGCGGGCGGCGATGTGCCGGGCGGTGACCTTGTCGCCGAGGTCGCGGATCGACTGCGGGCTGGGTCCGATCCAGATCAGGCCGGCGTCGATCACTGCCTGGGCAAAGTCGGCGTTCTCCGACAAGAAGCCGTAGCCGGGGTGGATGGCGTTGGCGCCGGATTTCTCCGCCGCGTCCAGGATCTTGGCGAAGTCCAGGTAGGACTCCGCTGAAGTTTGACCGCCGAGCGCGAACGCCTCGTCGGCCAGACGCACGTGCGGCGCTTCGGCGTCGGGCTCGGCATACACCGCCACGCTGGGCAGGCCCGCGTCGCGGGCCGCTCGGATCACCCGGACAGCGATCTCAGCGCGATTCGCGACGAGCACCTTGGCGATCCTCGAGCTGGCGTGACTAGCCACTGCGCCCTCCTGTTTGGCATCACCCGCAGACATTCTTCTGCGGGCTTCTCTAAGAGATTTTCTTACAACGACGTCGGGGGAAGTCTAAGCGCCACGCCATCGGGCCGATGAGGCGGTCCCGGGGAATTCGGCGATTCAGGCGGACTCGCAGAGCCGGCGTTTGATGCGGGCAAGCATCGCCGACATGCCGCGCAACCGCAGCGGGCTGATCAGAGCGGCCAGGCCGAGGTGGGTGTAGAAGTCCTCGGGCACCGCCAGGATCTCGGCGGCGGGCTGTTCGTCGAGGCCGGCGGCCAGGATCGATGCGAACCCGCGGGTGGTCGGCGCTTCGGCGGGTGCGCTGAAGTGCAGCCGCACGCGGCCCGGGTCGCTCGCGTCGACGTGCAGAAACAGCGGCGACTGGCACTCGGGCACCGGCTCCATCGCCGCTTCTGCCAGGTCGGCGGGCAGGTCCGGCAGGTCGTCGGCGAACTCCAGCAGCAACTTCAGCTTGTCCTGGCCCTGGAGTTCGGCGAATTCCGACACCACCTCAGCCAACGGGGCCGGCAGGCCCACGGGGGCGGCCATCACGCCGGCACGGCTCCGGGGCTCTCGCCCGCAACGATGGGCACGCGCACGGTGTTGCCCCACTCGGTCCACGAGCCGTCGTAGTTACGGACTCCCGGATCGCCCAGCAAATGCGTGAGCACGAACCAGGTGTGGCTGGACCGCTCACCGATGCGGCAATAGACGACGGTCTTGTCGTCCGGGTCTATGAAGTCATAGAGCCGTTCCAATTCCTCGCGGCTGCGGAATCGGCCGCTCTCGTCGACCGCCTTCCCCCAGGGAATCGACCGGGCGGTGGGGATGTGCCCGGCGCGCAGCGCGCCTTCCTCGGGATAGTCGGGCATGTGGGTGCGCGCGCCGGTGTACTCCTCCGGTGAGCGCACGTCGATCAGCGGTTGGCTGCCGAGGATGCCCAGCACGTCGTCTCTGAACGCGCGGATGGGCGCGTCGTTGCGCTGCACGACGGGATAGCCGGTCGACGTCGTGGTCGGCACGTCCAGGGTGGTATCCCTGCGCTCGGCCAGCCATAGGTCGCGCCCACCGTTGAGCAGGCGCACATCGGAGTGGCCGAACAACGTGAAGACCCACAGCGCGTAGGCCGCCCACCAGTTGCTCTTGTCGCCGTAGATCACGACGGTGTCATCGCGGGCGATGCCCTTGCGGTTCATCAGGTCGGCGAACTGCTCGCTGTTGATGTAGTCGCGGACCCTCGGGTCGTTGAGGTCGGTGTGCCAGTCGATCTTGACCGCACCGGGAATATGGCCGACGTCGTAGAGCAGCACGTCCTCGTCGGATTCGACGATCGCCAGGCCGGGCGCTCCCATGTTGGCGGACAGCCAGTCGGCCGTGACGAGTCGTTCGGGGTGGGCGTAGGCCGCCAGCGTTGGGCTTGGATCCGGGGGTAGTGCCACGTTCTCGAGCCTACCGCCAGGGCTGGAAGCGGCGCCTTTGGTGTGGCAAGCCGTTGGCATGGCGCGACACTGAAACGTCGGCGAAGACACGCCGGGCGAGGCGCCGTGAATTCAGTTTCGAGGACGTTGGCGGGCCGAACGCCCGGCTAGTGGCCGGTGTTTGCCGCCCACAGCGCGGCCACCGACAGCCCAGCCCGCTGTAGCAATGACCGCAGCAGGGGCAGGCTCACGCCGATCACGTTCGACGGGTCCCCGTCAATGCCGTCGATGAACCATCCGCCCAGGCCGTCGAGGGTAAACCCGCCCGCCACCTGCTGCGGTTCGCCGTTGGCGACGTAGGCCCGCAGGTCCGCGTCCGCTGGTACGGCGAAATGCACTGTAGTACAAGCGGATTCGACTTCACGGTGGACGATCGCGCCCCCACTCAGCCGCAGCAGGCAGTGCCCGGTGTGCAGCCGGCCGGACCGGCCTCCCATGAGGCGCCACTGGTTCACGGCGGCATCGGCCGACGCGGGCTTGCCGCACAGCTGGCCGTCGATGTGGAGCATCGAATCACAGCCGATGACAACGCAATCCGCCGCGACGGCGCTATCCAGCTCGCCGGCCACCTGTTCGGCCTTGGCCGTCGCGAGGGCGCATACCACGTCACCGGGTGAGGCGCCCGTGCCCAAACCCGCGGTGACGAGATCCTCGTCGACGCCGGATACCACGACCAGCGGGTCGATGCCGGCCTGGCGCAGCACCTTGAGGCGACCGGGAGAGGCCGACCCGAGCACCACGCGGGTCATTGCTGCATGTGTAACCGTTGCTGCAGGGTGACCCGCTGAAAGTTGGACATCGGGTAACGCAGCCTGTCGACCGGAAGTCCCCACCGCGTGCGCTCGGTCGCTTCCGGTTCGGGCGCACCGGCGGCGGCGCTGCCCAGCACGGCCATCAGCGCGGCCAGTTCGTCGTCGGTGGGTTTCCCCTTGAGTATTTGAATGTGCGGCTCGTGCGCCTCGTGCGGCTCGTGGCTCGTCATAGCGGAATGTTCCCGTGCTTCTTGGGTGGCAGGTGTGAGATCTTGCGTTCCAGCAGGCGCAGCGCGGTGGCGATGTAGCCGCGGGTGTACGACGGCGGGATGACCGCGTCGACGTAGCCCCGTTCGGCGGCGACGTAGGGGTTTACCAGCGTGTCCTCGTACTCCTGCTGCAACTGCAGGCGCAGCGCGTCGACGTCCTCGCCCTGGTTGGCGGCCTCCTTGAGCTGCTGCCGGTAGACGAAGCCGACGGCGCCGGAGGCGCCCATCACCGCGATCTGCGCGGTCGGCCAGGCCAGGTTGACGTCGCAGCCCATGTCCTTGGAGCCCATGACGCAGTAGGCGCCGCCGTAGGCCTTGCGGGTGATGACGGTGATCTTGGGGACGGTCGCCTCGCCGTAGGCGAACAGCAGCTTCGCGCCGCGCCGGATGATGCCGTTGTACTCCTGGTCGGTGCCGGGCAGGAAGCCGGGAACGTCCACCAGCATGACGATCGGGATGTTGTAGCAGTCGCAGGTCCGCACGAACCGCGCGGCCTTCTCCGACGCGTTGATGTCCAGGCAGCCTGCGAAGTGGGTCGGCTGGTTGGCCACGATGCCGACCGGCCGGCCTTCGATGCGCCCGAACCCGACCACGATGTTCTGCGCATAACCGGCCTGGACCTCTAGGAACTCGTCCTCGTCGAGGATGCGGGTGATCACCTCGTGCATGTCGTAGGGCTGGTTGGGCGAGTCGGGGATCAGCGTGTCGAGTTCGATGTCCTCGCCGGTGAGGTTCTCCTCGATCGCGCCTTCGGGATGAGGCTCGGCATAGCGGGGGGCGTCGGTGAAGTTGTTGGGCGGCAGGTAGCTCAGCAGGTCGCGGACCCAGTCGAAGGCGTCCTGCTCGCCGGATGCGACGTAGTGCGCCGTGCCCGACTTGGCCATGTGGGTGTGGGCGCCGCCGAGCTCTTCCATGGTGACGTCCTCGCCGGTGACGGTCTTGATCACGTCGGGTCCGGTGATGAACATCTGGCTGGTCTGGTCGACCATCACCACGAAGTCTGTCAGGGCGGGGGAGTAGACGTGTCCGCCGGCGGCGGCGCCCATGATCAGCGAGATCTGCGGGATGACGCCGGAGGCCAGGATGTTATTGCGGAAGATGCGGCTGTACAGGCCGAGCGAGACGACGCCCTCCTGGATGCGCGCCCCCGCGCCGTCGTTGATGCCGATGAGGGGACGGCCGGTCTTGATCGCCAGTTCCTGCACCTTCACGATCTTCTCGCCGTACACCTCGCCGAGGCTGCCGCCGAACACCGTGGCGTCCTGGCTGAAGATGCACACGTCGCGGCCGTCGATGGTGCCGTAGCCGGTGACCACGCCGTCGCCGAGGGGGCGGTTTTCGGCGAGGCCGAAGTTGGTGCTGCGGTGCCTGGCCAGCGCGTCGAGTTCGACGAACGAATCCTCGTCCAACAGCGCATAGATGCGTTCACGGGCGGTCAGCTTGCCCTTGGCGTGCACCTTCTCGACGGCGGCCTCACCGACGGGATGCAGCGTTTCTTCTCTCCGCTTGTGCAGTTCGGCCAGCTTGCCCGCGGTGGTGTGGATGTCGATGGTGTGCTCGGCGGCCGGCTCGGCGGTGTGGTCGGTAACGCTTGTCATGGGACTCGATGTTATCGGCAGCCCTCGCGCCGGTGTTTAGGCTGGGCTCGTGAGAAGCGAGTGACGGACCGGGAGCTACTCAGGCAACCGTTGGATGAGACCGCGTTGCGTGCCGAGCTGACCGGGGCCGGGCTGGGTTGGCGGCAGCTCGAGGTCGTCGAGCGAACCGGCTCCACGAACGCCGACCTGCTGGCCCGCGCGGCGTCGGGGACCGACGTCGCCGGGGCGGTGCTGATCGCCGAGCATCAGACCGCCGGTCACGGGCGTCACGGCCGCGGATGGTCGGCCAGCCCGCGGGCCCAGATCACGATGTCGGTGGGTGTCAGTGTGGTCGACGTCCCGGCCACCGGGTGGGGCTGGCTGTCGCTGGCCACCGGTGTGGCGATCGTCGACGCGGTGGCCCCGCTGCTCGAAGTGACCGGGGTTAGAGCGGGCCTCAAGTGGCCCAACGACGTGCTGGCCAACGGCGGGAAGCTCGCGGGCATCCTCGCCGAGGTCGCTCGGCCGGTGGTGGTAATCGGTCTGGGGCTCAACGTGACTCAGTCGCCGGACGAGGTCGACGGGCCGGGCGCGACCTCGCTGCTCGACCTTGGCGTGCCGGCGCCCGACCGCAACCAGCTGGTCCGCGCGTTGCTGCGCGAGTTGGGCAGGCGGATCGTCGCCTGGCGGCTGGCGCGCGGAGCCGACTGGGCGCTGGCCGCCGACTACCGGGAGCGCAGCCTGACGATCGGCACCCGGGTGCGCGCTCATCTGCCCGGCGGAAAGGAAATCGTCGGGACCGCGAGCGGCATCGATGACCAGGGAAGACTGTGCCTGGAGACCCAGGCCGGGGCGGTCGTGGTGTCGGCCGGTGACGTGGTGCATTTGCGAGGCTAATGTCGCCAGCGTGAGCTATCCCGATAACGCCCTTGCCGCCGGCGAAAGGGTCGTCTTGCACCGCCATCCCCACTGGAAGCGGCTGATCTGGCCCGTCGTTGTTCTCATCCTGGTGACCGGGCTGGCGGCGTTCGGGTCCGGCTATCTCAACTCCACGCACTGGGAGCAGCTCGCCAAGAACATCATCTACGGCGTCATCTGGGGGATCTGGTTGGTGATCGTCGGCTGGCTGACGCTGTGGCCCTTCCTCAGCTGGCTGACCA
>Ga0182038_10001361_pt1 | contig 12690 bp, 7 predicted proteins | sample sta12Can44000108_FD_125976 | JGI IMG/M metagenome (GOLD analysis project Ga0182038, IMG submission 125976) | Lab enrichment of tropical soil microbial communities from Luquillo Experimental Forest, Puerto Rico - statanox.12C.anox.44.000.108 | ecosystem: Environmental > Terrestrial > Soil >...
ATTTGTCCGGCACTTTGCCGAACGCATATTCCATGAAAGCTTTTTGAAGTATCGGTTCCTTGCTTTCCGCCCAGCTCCGTAGAATCGCTTCGGCAAGCGTTATCCTCGCGCCCCGATTTGTCGTGACCGTCTCCGCCGCAATCGCCTGGCCTAGTTTCCGCAATTCATCAAAGCTACGTGGTCGCCCTTTGCGGTTAATCCGCGGATCGCCTTTGACGAAAGGCTTTAGTCCGTGTTTTTGTGTTTCCATATTTGTTCCTTCTCTTGCTTCATTCGCTAGGCGGTTTTCTTCCAAGCGCCGCTTCGACGTCACTGAGCGCGTAACGAATCACCCGCGGATTGATTCGCCAAAAGGGAACCCGACCTGAAGCCCGCCAGTTGGCAATCGTTCTGGTAGTTACCTTGAAGTAATCGGCCAATTGTTTCGTGCCAATCAACCACTCCTTGCTGCCCAGTGGATGGTCCGCGAAATAAAAGTCCGGCCCGGCCTCTTCATAGGCTGCCCAAGTTTGGATCGTCACGCACGCCGTTTCGCATTGCTCCGCGAAAATTGTTCATCGTTTGGCAACCAGATGGCACCACGGCAAAGCTTACCATACATGCATTTGGCGGTGAATCGAAGTAGATGTTAGATGCTCTTAATAGGTAAAGATTCAAAGTCATAACCAATCACTACGTTGGGTCATAACACAGTTTTCAAAATCCTTCAACATAATTGAACTGATATGGCGCTGTGCCGGCGAACGATAGCTGACGTACTACGTGCGCGCGTACGCGTGGAATGGGTCGGCCAGCGCGTAGAGAACGCGATTCGGTTGCGCGTCAGACGTTTTTAATTCGCGGCGACGGATTTGTCAGTTGGGGGCGGGGGGATTTTGAAATGGAGTTGGTCGCTCAAATAGCGCTGGAGGTATCGCAGCGGATGGGTTCGATCGTTGGTGGCGGCGCTGAGATATGCCGCGAGGTAGGGAATAGAACCGGACCGGGCGCGAATGGCGTCGAGCAACTGCGGGCGATGTTCTACGTTGGCTAGTTCGGCAAAAATGTTGGCCAGGCGCGTTTCGGCGCTGCCTACCAAATCGAGTTTCGTCTTATCTGAAATTTGCGCCATCGTAACGTCGAGCGCCTTGTCCCATTGTCCGGTCCGCCAAAAGATGGCGGCGCGCATGTCGCGGATGTCGGCGGCGTAGCGCCCATTTGGAAATTCACGATCGTAATCGTCGAAGACTTGCGTCACCCGCTTGGCATCGAAAGGTTCCTTGCGGAAGGTTTTTTGAACCACGTCCTCGAACTCGCCCGACTCGACGCAGAGAATGCGAGGACAGGAAAGCGAATAAACTGCGCGCGCTAAAACAAACATGGCCGCCTCGCGTTTATGACTGTGCGGGTATTTCGCAAGAAATTCGCGGGTCATTTTCTCGAGCTTCGGAAAATCGCGCGAATGATAGGTGGTGCCCTCCGGTTCTTTGGCGCTGGGAACACTTGATGTTACATCGATCCGTTTGGCCGCGACCAGCCCGATGCGGCACAAATCGAGATAATCGTGAAAGGAATTGAGCTCCGGATTTTTGCCGGCCGCATCAATTTCTGCTTCGACTGCATCATCGCTGTCCGTGCCGGAAATTCCGGGATCGACCAGCGTGTCCGGCCAATGCGTGCGATGCAAAAGGTCGAGGCGAAGATTGACATAAGCGACGCGCGCCGCCTCGGACGGTGGGTTGGTTTCGGAGAGAAATTGCACCAGATCGTCCAGACAATTGGCGGTGGCGACATCTTCGTCCTTCGCGATGCTCTTGTGAACCAACTGGGCAAGATCTTTGACTTCAGCGGCGTTTGGGTTACCGCGCAAAGCCTTCACTCGCTTCTCGATGTCGCCCCAGGCGCGATAGGTTTCTTGTTCAGTCGGCAAATTTCCACGAGTCAAGGCGTCGAAAGCATGGTTGTCTGAGAATGGGTAACCCAAAGGTGCGGCATCATCTTCGCAGGCGGCGGAAGGGGTCCTGTCCGGGCCCTCGACTGTAGTGGTCTCCTCATCCTGTTTGGCAACCGGTGGCACGCTCCAGTAAGCGGCGAAGCGCTGCGCTTCCGGCGAATTCGGCGATTCGGCGCGCAGTTTGTCGTAAATTTCCCGCGAAACGGCTTCGAGTTTGATTTCGCGCGCGCGCTGTTCGCTGTACAAAGAGACCCGCGCCACTTGCGGCAAGGCTTCCAAAATTTTCAATCGCGCTTTCGTTGCAAGCGGAGTTCCGGGAACAAGACGGGCTCCGCGCAGCCACCAGCGGGTAGCGTGGTGAAGCTCATCGCGATCGTCCAGCTGATCTTCCACATTCGGCTGGCCCAGGGTGTGACCGTTATCACGTCGCAGCAGCCCGGGGAATGACGAGCCGGCATGGGTATCGCTGTCGAGCGGAGCTCGCAACAATAGACCGCGTGCTTCGGCCCAGGTATCGCCGAGTTTTACCATTCGCTCGGCTTTTTCTTGCGCCGTCCCACTGTTGTCCGCCGTCAGTTGCTCCAACCGGGTGATCAGATTCTGATATTTCTCATCAACCAGGTACTTTTTCGCTTCGGTAAAATTTTCGGTGGCCAAATAACGCTCGGCCAGAATCGCCCGTGCTTTTTTCTTACCGTCGGCGTCCAGGTTCTTGTCGTCCGGTACGGAAAGTAGTTCAGGCAGCGGCGCGAAATTTAGCAACGTGTCGATGAATTGATTGATCTGGTCTCCATCGGCGCCCGAAATGTTGTCATAAACCGCGCTATCGATTGCGTTCCATTCCACTTCGCCGGTTGGGTATCCATTGCTGTCCGGCATGTAACGCGCCGATAGCGAACCACTGTAGAGAGGTCCGAATCCGGTTGCGCGGCCTTCCCCAGATTCGGAGCCAGTATCCTTGTTGTTTTCTTCGTTGTGATTCGACTCGGAAGCATTCTCATCGCCATTTTTTTCTTCGTCTTTCGAATTGGACTCATCCTCTTCGTCAGCGTCCTCTTTTTCGTTCTTTGTTGGCGTCGTTTCTTTTTGAGAAGCTTTCGCCAACAAATCGCGCAACGTGGCGATGGCTTCGCCGGCCTGGTGATTGTCTTCCAATGCCATCGCAAGTCTGACTTTCACCCCTGGAGTCATCCGCGATTTCGGGAACGCAGTCAGGAACGTCTGAAAAGCTTCGATCGCCTCGCGCGTTTTGTTCGCGCGCTGCAAAGCGATTGCGCGTGCGAACATCAAATCGTCACTTTGCTTCAATTGGTCCGGTGAGATTTGTGCCAACTGCAACGCCTGGGCGTGATTTCCACTGGCGCTGGCCGCGTGCACCAGCATGGCGAGATAACGCGGACGCCAATCATTGGAATTGTAACTGTCCTTTTGTTTCGCAACCGCGGTCGCGATGCGCGGTAAAATCGTGCGGCGCCATTTGCGCACCTCCGCCGGATTGTCCCACTTCCCGTCGTAATTGTCCGCTTCCGGCGCGGAGAGAACCAGATAGGTGAAGGCCATCGCGATCCGCGGATGCCGCGCAATCAGCGCAAAGGCGGCATCCCCGCCCGGTTTCGGAGCCAAATGGGCGAGCGTTTTCTCGGTATTGTAGATTGCGCTCATTAGCGTTTCCGGATGACCGGGGGATTCCGCCTGAGCGATGTAGTAGTCGAGCGCTTTCAGATAATCTTGCGAATCGAACGCCAGCGCGCCCAACCATCCGAGCGCGTCGGCATCGAAGCGGCCGTGCGGATATTTTTTGCGAAGCGCTTCAAATTTTTCAGTCGCCGCTTTGCGTGCTTTGATCAGCTCCGGATCTTTCTCCGATTCCTCGCTCGAGTCACTCGTTAGGTTGCGAGTTGCGGAAAATGCGCAACGCGCGCTCATAAACATCGCGATTTCGGCGCGCGGACTTTTTGAAAATTCCTTAATCACGCGGTCGAACCATTTTTGGCATTCGGCCCGGTCGCCCCCGCTGAATCGCGTCGCCCCGCACAGATAGAGCCAGTTGGCTTTGATCGCGCCCTTGGCCGATTCCGCCCGTTTATCGAGATCATCTCCGAGAAGATGTCGATCCAATCGTTCCAGGATGTATTCCCGGGCAGCTGCCGGATTTTCGGGCGAGACTGCCACTGCGTCGCGAACGTCGTGGGCGATGTTACAAAAATCGCTTCCCGGTGTGTAAGCGGCCCGCGCTTGTGCGATCAGATCGTCCGCCGCTTTGAGGAGTTGCGGCAGCGGGTCCTTTCCGAGGCGCTCCGCCAGTTCGCGCGCTTTGCTTGAATCCCATGATTCCGCCGGCGGATGGATGGTCGATGTCTCGAGAAAAATTTCACCAAGCGATTTGCCTGGTAAGATATCGAGCGTGTCCGATAACTTGGCCGGAAATTCGTAAGAATCTCCGCCGGTCGCGTAGCACGGACTTGCGGCGAGAAAAAAGAGGCCGGCGATCGCGGCGAGTTTCATTCCAGAGATTTCCATGAGAGACCTCCTTCGCTATTTAGAATTCGATAACGAGCCTGACCGAAATCTGCCCGGGGCGCGAGCTGAATTAATCCGGTCTTCAGTTTTTCCCCCGCGCGAAGTTGAGCGAATCTGAATTGCAAACGGGTGGCAAAAGGCAGCGCGGCCGGCCTGTCGCCGGCCGAACTGCTCACGCTCACGAAATCGCCCGGTTGAGCTTCGCGAAAAATCGGGGTCGGATTTTCAATTTCGAGACGATATCCGCCGCCTTCGGCGGCATTTGCCACAAAGCGCGGTTCGAGATCCCCGTCGCCCAAATTCGATAACTCGAGGGCTTCAGCCGAATCGGATTTTCGAACAACGAGTTGAGAGCGACCTTCCAGATGTCCGAGCTGACGCAACGACCAACCGCTGGAAGCGCTTGAATCCGGCAGCCGAAACAGGACTGCACTCTGCGCCCCGTCCCGCGCGGCGGCGGCGATCGCGTCGCGCAAGACGGCACGATCTACTTCGCGGACGATGACTTCCTCGTTTGAGCGGATCGGGGTGTTCGCGAGCGATGTCGATTTTGCTGCGCGCAAAATGAAACTACACCATTGTCCGCCACTCGCAGTTAAGAGATTTCGATTGAAACAGAGCTCGTCCCAATTCCAGTTCCGGATTTGGCCGCGGAGTTTTTGATTCGCATCGTAAACGCTAAGCCGCGCAAAAGTGGGAAGCCCGGCGCGCCACGTGTTGGGGCAACCGCGCCAGTCTCCAATCAGTTTGGATATTTTATCCGGTGCGATTAATGGAAGCGGTGCCTGATCCTTCAAGATTGGCTCAGCTTCGTAATCATAAAGCATCGGCAGCAGCTCATCGACGCTCGGCTGCAGAACTTTGAGATGATCGCTCCGGCTCCAGTGCGGCAGAGCCGTGATCGTCACCTTCGGGACCGATTGATGGAGGCGACGTAGAACGGCGGAATAGTCAGCCAGCAACCGGTCGGGCGCATCGTAATCGAGTTGCAATTCACCCGGTTTCGCGCTGATCGCGGTCAATTGCGTAATCAATCCCGCACTCGAAACTTCGGAGAACGGCTCCTTTTCGCGCGAGACCAGCCTCACTACCGGCACGAAATGGATTCCGTTTGGGTTTGAAGTTGGGAAATTGAATCGCGTCTTCCATCGCCAAGTCTCTCCAACACTCTCCAATTCGCCCACTTGCCAGTAGATTATCTCGACGCGTTGGGCGGCTAATTCCGTTAGCTCGTGCTCGTCGAGCGGCTCGTCGCGTTGCCAAACCCAATACCGAATATCCAATGCAAGCGAAGATGAGGCAATCGCGGTCGAGATCGCTGCTGCGACCAGACTCTGGCGCAAATGGAGAGCGTTACGGATGAAGCGCGCTTTCACGCGCGATCGGTTCTAAGACGCGCCAGCCGTTCTCGGCGAGAATTTTTTGGCCTGCCGCGTTCGGATGGATGTGATCTGGCTGACTCGTCCGGTTCGCACGCGCCTTCAGAGCAAATGGCAGTTTTTTTCGAACGAATGGCAGGAAAACAAGCGTTCAACAAAAAATGCAGGATTGAACAAAATAATTCATCTTCACCCGCGTTATGACTACGCCTGAGGTATGGCGTTATGACTGATTGAATTTACGATGGGCAACTCTCTATTCGCGGGTTCGATTCCCGCCCCCGCCTCAAGTCTTATGCAATAAGGTACTTACGACGATTACATCGGCTGGAACTGGTCGAGTCACAACCAAAGTCACAACAAATTCACTGATTTCATTGCCGTGTGATTTTGTCCGTCAATGTCACTCAGTTCTCCCGCGCTTGCGTGTAATTGCGCGGTCCAAGCCCCGTCGCATTTTTCGTCCGATATTGTTCGCCAACATACTACGCGCGCGCGCGTTTGGGATGGTTTTATGAGACGAACCGGTGCGGCGTCAAATCGATCTATTGCCACAACGCAACAGTGCCAGACGCGATAGAGTGGGGAGTTGAATCTTGGATGTTGCGCGATGAACGTTGCCCTCATGGGAAGTGACAAGGGAATTCAAGTGTTCGCGTTGATTGGTCTGTTCGCAACCGCATTGGTTGGATGCACCTCAAGCGAAGCAAGTGAGCCACCTGCTATCGATCAAACGATTCCGGGCGCAACCAAATGGGGGTACTACAGCGGCGAACCGGTGACGCGCTGGAGCCCCGATGGCCGGAACATGATATTGGTAACTGAATTGCGTTACACTGATCCGAAAGGCGAGGTGTGGGTGGCGCCGGCGGGATCGGTCACCGACGGCGCATCGATTCCACGCTATCTCTGGTCTCTCATGGGCGGGCCGTTCGAGGGACAATATCGGAACGCTTCAGTGCTGCACGACGCCGCTTACGAGAAGAAAAACCGGCCATGGCAGGACTGCGACCGGATGTTCTACTACGCAATGCGTTGCAGCGGGGTGAACGCGGTCGAGGCCAAGACCATGTTTTACGTCGTCTACAAATTCGCGCCTCACTGGAAATTTCCAATCAAGCGCGCGAAACCCGTCAAGCTTGAAGGCCAATTGGTCGCGCGAGCCGAGCCGATTCCGCGCGCGATCCCAGTTAATCCGACCGAAATTAACGAAGCGCGTGATTGGATCAGCAACACTGATCCGACCCTCGAGCAGATCGAACAACGAGCGCAAACCGAAGCTGCGGCGGCACCCGCTCGTTAGGCAAATCTCAGCGTAAAACGGCAACTCAGACGCCACACCGGAAGCCGCAACATCCGCCACAGCCGCAACATTGCCTCGATCGCTGTGGCGACTTTTGCGGGTGTGGCAGCTTTTCGGGAGCTGAGGGAAGGTACGGCTTCCAAACCTTCTCAAAGTCGTCCGATGTCGTTCGCCGACATACTACGGTTCGTTGCCACGATGTTACTCAGAAGATCACGGAAGGTTGGAATGTAGGATTTTTTCGTGCGAAACCGCCCGATTGCGATTGCAACTATTTCTTGCCGACTCTTTTTAGTCGCATGTTCTGGCGATAAAGCTCGAGACAGCGTGAGTCGGCCACCTGTGTTGTTTTGAGCGACACGATGAGGTCCTCGCCGGCGCGCGTGATCGTGCCGGTGCCAGCATTGTGGGAGCTGTCTGTAAAAGTGAACTCAACAGTTCCTTTGGAGGCGGCTCGGCCAGTGCCGTCAGCTACGGGTTGAATACTGTGGCCGTCATTGTAACCGGCACTGAACCAAACCGACACACTGTTGCCGCTTTGCTCCAAGCTCATTTGGAATGTCGCCTGGCCGTTGAGAAAATTTTTGTCCGCATACTCGCCGGCGAAATTCTGAGCCTCAGCCGAAATCACAACTGCGGTGAACCCTCCAAGCAAAACGCTGAGAACGGCTTTGCGACTCATTGCGCATGACAAAATACCAAGCGCTGGCCATCGAGGTCAATCGCCCTACGTGCTGACGGCGACGCACTGAATTTCTTTGAGCGCGAGGGTAATTTTGTGCGCTTCTTGGTGATTCAACCCGTCACAAACTCTCGCGGCATCGCGATAGGCTTAAAAATATGACGGTATGCCGCATAAAAGCGATAGCTCGCGATGGAGTGCCGCCAGCCTGCGCCAACTTTCCGGCGCATTCAGCTTCGCCGGGATGATCGGAAGCTGATCCGGCGAAAGTTTTGCAATGTTCGGAATCGCCGTGTCCGTGCAGTGCTAAGATCGGTATCGTTTTTGAAAGGCACAACCGCGCAGCATCAAGCCCGCGAGCTCTTGCTGTCGATGCTGAAATGACCGGACCGATTTTCCTTTTGCCGCGCAAATTTTTGAATTTCTCAGGCGGTTCCGCACCACCGAGTTCATCCGTGTGCAAATTTACAACGTGAACGTGCACACCGTGTTTCACTTCGCACTCGCCGAGATCATGTAACAACGGTTTCCAACCTGCGTATTGCTCAAAATCTTCTGCGACATGTTTTGAAAGCAGAATGTCTCCCACGTCTCCGCAGTCCATGACCCGCTGTGCCATGTTGATTCCAGCACCGGCAACGTTGGCTCGTTCATTTACATCGATAACGCCGCTGACCGGCCCGCTGTGCACGCGATCAGGTCGAAACGCTTGTGCAAACTGGCGATTTTAAGGAGCCATGAACAATGAGTTTCATCTTGCTGCCTTTTGCGCGATCTTTCCCTCTATGGAGCCAGAAATAGATGAAAATTGTCGTCTAATTCTCGTTAGACGAATGCGCGCGCTGCTGATCCTCGCGTCCCTGCTCACGGCGTGCGAGACGACGTGGCAAGTTCACCAAGGATCTAACCAAAAGCCGGAGCTAACCGCCACCCGGCGCGTGTTCACATTTTAGATGATTAAGACTTTACACTCCGAAGCGAGCTCCGCTCTCGTCAGCGTCGCTCATCTTTGTCTCGTTAGGCCTTGAATGCGTTCACAGGTAACAATCATTTTCATCACGGACTGTACGAGGTGCACCTTCCAGTCACCGACCTCAACGCTCCATCGATTTTTACAGTTCAGATCTTGGTTTCAAACTAGGCTGGGGCACCCCCTGGTGGCTCGAATGCTCTCCTCATTTACGACGACAAGGGTACGCGCTGGATGCTTGGGCTTTTCCGAGTAGACACGGTGCTACATCGCAGGCCGGCCGAGTGTCATACTTCCTTTCGCGTGGCGGAAGCGCGGGCAGACACAATGGTGGCTTGGCTGCGTGCGCCGTGGAATCGCGCTTTTCCATCCGCCCCACGCTCCAATACAGGGAACAGTCGACGAACCCATCGTACACGGATGGATGCCCGCTGCAGCCTGTTTCGCGTTGTCCGCTAACGTTTATTTTCCGCGTTGCGGATCGCCGCCGCGAAGCCGAACTTCCCAAGTTTGAAAGCAACCTTATTTTCCCTAAACCGAGACGGTAGCACGGCCCACCGTGGCCCGCTTTTCACTGATCGACAACCGAACGGGTCCGTTTGCAAGAACTGCTTGTGATTCATGACCCGAAATATTTCGCGAATTAGAGCCCGCACGAAAGGAATCATGCTAGTGATGGCGGTTGCGATCGCAAGCCACGCTGGAGCAGTAGACGTGCAATCGATGTCAACTACCGACCTTAAGAAGCGACGCGCTGAAATTGAGCGTAAGATAGCTGACGACGACTTTGGCGGCGGTTGGTGGGGCCTGAACCGCTGGATAAGCCACGGGACTGAGAAGAACAAGGCGCTGAAGGAAAAGGAGGCTATCGACGCCGAGCTAGAGCGCCGCAAGCATGCAAATCGCGAGAGCACAACAGGCAGGTCAGAACGTCCGGAGACGGCCGGGTCCGCAGATGTCGAGAAACTGACTGTCGTGGATTATTTTCTGCGTCTGCCAGAAATTTTTGAAGGCTCACCTGCCCTGTGGCTGACGACAATGAAGGAACCCAAATCCGGCGTAATCGACGAGGCGAATGGTTACTTGAGTTGCCCAGGGGACGCCGTACAACCTCCATTTGAAGTTGCGTTGTTTCGTTTTCGTGACGGTAGTCCGTTACTCGCAGTTGCCCAAGGCGACCATGGCGAGAAAGGCAAGGAGGATGCAAGGGAGGGATTGGTCTTCCTCGATTTTTTTCGATCTGGAACAGACCCGACAAAGATGCACAAGGTTGACCGCTCCATTTTTCCGATCGCAGATGCGGGCGATCGTAAGGGAGATTGGAGGTTCGAGTTGCCAAAGTACGGTCGGACGGTTCTCGTGTTCAGTCAGGATACTGGAGTGGTCGTGCACGCTCTAACGTGGAACGGCGAGAAGTTTGTCGAAGTGAAATGAACGTGGGGCAAAGCTCCACGAGTCCATGATTAATCGTCGGACTTCCACGGCGGGGTCGGCGCATCGGTGCGGAGGCCGCGCTTTAGCGGACCGCCGCGCGGGGGGGCGATGCGTGGTAGGATTTCCGGGCCGGATCATCTTTCAGTAGAAAGCATTTTGCCATCGTGGATTATGGCTGATCTGCCTCGACGTAAATTTCGTTTACCCAGCCCGTGTATCCACCCACAGAAATCTCCTGCCACGTAGTGGGCCCGTTAGCGGCACGCTTCTGGCCAAGCGTGATCCCGCGCGTGGCTGCTGAAATTTTTGTTACGATGGGATAGTTGGACCCCGGTCCGGCTCTCAGATTAAGAACGTCACCAGGCGTAATCTTAACAACATGATAAGTAAGGACCGATGTCGGTGTCGGCGGCAACGAAGAAGCATTCTTTTCGGGAGGTGCTAAAGTACTGCCAACGACCTGCGCTTTCGGGACCGTCGGTTGACTTTTACCGGGCCTAGCGCCAACGCTTGAGCTTCCTGTAACCAGCAACCGAACTACGTTTGCAGCTCGCTTGTTTGGCAGCGCGTCAACTTGCTCGTACATTTCGAGCAGCAGGTTGCACGCCTCGTCGGAGCTATCCATCCACTCATTTGGTTTACCTAAGAGGTCTGCACCCTTTCCATGTTCGAGTGCCAACTGATCGGAGATCCTTGCTAAATCCTCGTCTGCTGTTCGCTTGTCGAACGATACGGGTTTTTTTGATGCGCCACTTAGCATAATATCCTCGGCTATTTGCAACGTGTCCGCCGAATCCAAATCTGGAAACCCTTGCTCAAGGTTTATCTTTGCACCCAGCGCTCCGTTTAAAGCAGCGATGCAGGCGCGACTATTCGTGTCCTTGTATTTTTTTAAGGTTCCTATCCAATTGCGGTGAATTAGAGTCAATAACGCCTCGTCAGACGCTGCGGGAAAATAGTTCGCCATCAGTCCAACAGCGCGTGCTTGCACTAGCGCGATAGCTTCTCCCTCCGACTTGCCTGATCGAATCGCCTTGGCAAAGTCGCTCGTCATTTTTTCATATTCTTCTGGCTCAAGTTCCCGAATTGTCCTGAACCATGACCACGTGCCGACTGTTTCAATCAGCGCATCCAAATCTGCATCAGAAATCTTGTTCGCGTCGTTCGCGACGATATTCGGCGCAGCGGTTGGCGACTGCGCGTGCGCCGCGGCTGCAATCACTAGAACTACGACGGTTATGAAATGACGCATAGGTCTAACGAGACAGAGATAAGCTACGGCAGGGTGTCGTGGCAAACATTCTGAACTTATTCCGCCTTGGGGCGGTAGGCTTCAACCAAGCGCTGCTTTCGGCGGGATCTGGGCCTGGTTCACACGCGTTCTGCAAATTCTGGATCGTCGACGATAACAAGCGTTTGCGATAGGTTAACTGGCATATAACCTTCCCATTAAAGTGAGCCGCCGGCGAACGGTGGCACGATCCTGCTGACTGTGCGAAATCCGATGACAAAGCGTTTGGCCTTCGCTTTAGTTCTGTGCGTCGGAGTTGCGTTTGGAATAGCGATCCGTTGGACCAAGGAATTAGCAACGGCTGCCTTCGCGCACCACGATCGCAACGTCGCTATTGCCCCCGAAGCAACAGCACAACGTGAGCAAAATATGGCCGCACCAGTGCCTGCTAATGATCGGGAAGGCAACGCTGAGCGATTCAAGAATGAAGCTGGGAAAGCTTGGCTCGATATAGAAAGCGAAGAGAAAGTGCTGCGGCGCGACGGAGAAGAGGAGCACGTCCCGGCTGGTCGACCAGCGATGCAAATCACGGACGTGTCAGATGAGGAGTTCCCGACGTCCACCGTCACGGGGCGTGCTTTAACAATAACGATTGTCCCCGATAAAGAAGCGCGGTTATCTGGCGAGTCTGTTCTAATTCGAGCTGTGCTGTGTGACAAAGTTGCTGGCCGGGGAATTGTTTTAACCGATGCAAAAATGTCCTGCGAGTGGCTGACGCCGCATCGTCATTGGGCCGATGGTGAACCTAAGAAATTACGCCTTTATTACTTACCCGATGTTAACCGCCGCACTCCTGAGCGCAATTACTTCGGATATCTCATAAGCGTTTACTATCGCGGTCAGCTTCAGACCGCACGCTGGCAGCCAGACGAAGTTAAAACCGCGTTTCAGACTCCGCAGAGACTGCAACAACCGACTGCTCAGAGCTACGCCTGGAAGACGAACATTACTACCACCGTATTTTGGATAGGACTCGACAACAACAGTAATAGTGCGTGGGATCAGGAGTGGCAGGTGAATTACGGCGGCTTCGATAACCCCGACCAGTCCGCACGACGTAATTACATCCCGGTCGCTTTTATTCCGAAGCAAAATCCGTTTTATTGCGCGTTGCCGTACAACGACGTGATGCATGGGCAATTCAAACCGGAAGCGCCTTTGGTGATCCCGTGGTTCAA